>Ga0315321_10001116_pt1 | contig 20501 bp, 17 predicted proteins | sample M180m21515metaG_FD_203464 | JGI IMG/M metagenome (GOLD analysis project Ga0315321, IMG submission 203464) | Ammonia-oxidizing marine archaeal communities from Monterey Bay, California, United States - M1 80m 21515 | ecosystem: Environmental > Aquatic > Marine > Intertidal zone | place: USA...
CAGTTGAGATGGAAGCTGGTTTTAAGGCATTCTGTAGTGAAGGCGTTAAGGGATTCTTTAATGCTATCACTGATAAATCTTACGTAGTTGATAAAAGCAGGGGTTGGGGAGTCTATTATGACTTCCTTAACTTCTACCAAGAGAATCCTAAAGTTATCTGTATGGTCAGGGATTTACGAGATGTGTTCAGCTCTATGGAGAAACAACATCGTAAAGCTCAGAAGACCTCCAGTGGTATTAGTAATGATGGTGAGATGGAAGGTACTACCACAGCTAAACGTGTGGATATATGGGCTAACTCTCAACCGGTTGGTCTAGCCTTAGACAGATTACATCAGGTGTTACTAGAGAAGCATCCTATCTTATTTGTTAGGTATGAGGACTTAACTAAGAACCCTCATACAGAATTAGATAAGATTTATGATTACTTAGGTGTACCTAAACATAAGCATAACTTCACAGATGTTAAACAAATCACTGAAGAAGATGACAGTGTGTATGGTGGAGCTGGTGACCACACAATCAGAGGTGATGTTAAAGCATTACCTTCTGACTATGATGATGTACTAGGTAAGCAGACTGCCGAGAATATCAAAAGAGGGTACCCTTGGTTCTATGAAACCTTTGGGTACAACTGAGTTGATGAACCTACACAACCTATTAGAAATTTAACTAAAGAGAGTAATTAATATGGAAGAAGTAACAACCGAAGAAATAGCACGGCACTACAGCGCACTTGGCGACAGTGTTGATTTAATTAACGAATACAACTCTAGCCCACCTAGTGACCTGAGTTCCGATGAAGTAGCTGATGCTATCTCACGCAATAAAGAACACTTGGTTATCATGCTTGCGAAAGACTTCTGGACAACAGAAGATTTGACTGCTGCTACAGCTGCTGCTGCATAATACAAAATGTGGTCAGACATAACCACACTATACCCAACCCACATAGCGCCTGCCATAGCGCCAGTGGGACAGGTATTACTTAATGAACCTCAGGTAATAAGGAGGCAAGATTATATGCGTGTACAACCACCAAGTAAGCCTTACCAGCCCACGGCATATAGCACTATACATTGGGTGGCAAAATGTTAGCCGAACTCGCTGTAGCCAATGCAGCCTTTGGTGTCATTAAGCAAGCCCTGTCTAATGGTAAAGAATTAGTAGATGCAGGAGATGCAGTTGGTAAGTACTTCAAGGCTGAGAACGATATAGCCAAAGAGGTAGCTACTAAAGGTAAAGGATCGGCACTAGAAGCTTATCAAGCACAACAACAACTACGTAAACAAGAAGATGAGCTGAAATACATGCTCAATAAACAAGGACTCCTCGGATACTCCAACTTTATACAATTTAAAGCTGAATGGGCTAGGGAGCAGAAGGAACAAGTTAAGCTGGCAGCACGTAAGAGGCACCAGAGAGCTAAGGTACTAGAAGAAAACATAACTATTGGCCTCAAGGTTGGTGGTATACTATTACTAATAATGGCCACCCTCTTTGGTGTTGCCATCTACTTGAGATGATAAACATGGATGACTTCAATAGTCGCTTAGATAGATTGGAAACGAAGATAGATAAACTATCTGATGCAATGATTACATTAATACAGCACGACACTAAGATTGATGGGCTAGTGGCCCACAATAATACGCAGGATAATAGGCTCAATAAACACTCGGAAGCAATTGACGCGTACGCTGTTAAACTAGCTACAGTGTCCAAGGCGAGTGGTGCCAATGAGTGGTTTGTTAGATTATTAATTGCTGCTCTAGTTACTGGTGCAGCGTTTATGCTGAGGTAGTAATATGTTTAAATTAGGTAATAATTCACTTAACAATAGAGCTGGTGTAGACCCCCGCCTTATAGAGATCAGTGACCGTGCAATTCAAATTAGTATCATTGATTTTGGTATCCCTAGCACTGGTGGCTTGCGTACCACTGAAGATCAAGCCGCATTGTTCACCGCAGGTAATTCGAAAGCAGATGGACGCACCAACAAGAGCTACCACCAAACAGGAAGGGCACTGGACGTGTACGCTTACGTTGACGGTAAAGCCAGTTGGGAGAAAGAGCATCTGGCTATAATTGCAGTTGCTATGATGCAAGCTTCAGCAGAACTGGGGCACAGACTTCAATGGGGTGGTCTATGGAAAAGCTTTCAGGACATGCCACATTTTCAACTAGGAGAGTAATATGAGCTGGAATCCATTCTCAAAAGTAGTAGAAGTTGTTGGTTCTATAGGCAGTACATATCTTGAAGGTAAGAATGCCGTAGCCAAGGCAACATCTGCGGCTAAGATAATCACCATCAAGGCAGAAGCTGATATGAAAACAGCCAATGCCAGGGCAGCTCATAAGCTTGCTGACGATGGCCAGACTCAGGATTATAATCTAGATGCTATTGCAATGCAACAAATGGATAAGTCTATTGTTGATGACATAATGATAGCATTACTATTAGTACCTATTGGTGCATCCTTTGTAGGGTACCATGCAGAAGTAACCGCAGCATTTGAGTCATTCGCATCTATGCCAGATTGGTACCAGTACTTAGTTATTGGTGTATATGTAGTCAAGTTTGGTATGCGTGGTTTATTGACTAAATTAGTATCAGGTAAATTAGGTAGTCTTAAGAAAGCATAACCCCCTTAAAGGAGAGGTAACCCTAGGGGGTTATTTTTAACAATATTTAGGAGTAGTACAATGGAAATTTGGTTATATGATGCTAGTGCATTAAAGTATTTTAAAGTATTAGATTTTACAGTGGATGCCAATGGCCTCCTAACCGGTAATGTGGGTGTAACAGGAGCTACTGTTGCCTCTGCCGCAGGTGACTATGTATTTAAGTTTGGTTCCCGTGGACTTAATGACGTATTAGTAATCGCTAAACGATAATAAAGATGGAGGTCACCTATGCCTAAAGTAGATATACCAGAGTTTGGGTTAAAGGGTTTGAACACAGACCTCCCTTCTTTTGTTTTACCACTAGAAAATTTTAGTGATGGGATGAATATAAGATCTAGTAATAATAGATTATCGGCTGTGCCTGCTCTCACTACATATACATCTACCTTTACAGCATTGAATAAGATTTACCGGGGTGCCCAATGGACACCTGCAGGTTCTTCTTTCTATAATATTGCGGTAGTAGGTAATAAGACATCTGATAATTCAGTAAAGGCTTACGTAGACTTTAATGGTACTGTGGCTACTCTGGATTTCCCTGCAACAACTGATAACCCGATTGGCTCCAATGACCCTGATCTATTCGTATTTAACGAATTATTGATAGGTAATTTCGAAAATAATAGACCTATGTACTCATCACCTAATGCATCTACTCAGGGTGACTTTGCGTATATACCTAACTGGTTACCCGCTGTAAGGACTAACAACGTGGAACTTACTGGAGTGGCATTAGGTGTATCTTACTACATCTCTGAGGCCACTACTAGTGATTGGTCAAGTGTAGGTGGGCCTTCTGTTGCAGAAGTAGGTGATACTTTCCTTTGTACAGCCGCTGCTGCTGATATTACAGCATTAGGTAAAGTATCCTCTGCAACCCAGTTATATGCTAAAAATATAGCTCAGTATAATGGTCGGCTTATAGCCATGAACCTTTACGGTGGTGCATTAGAGCCTATCACACTATCCTGGAGTACACCTATATCTAACATAGCAAGCTTATCAGCTGTTAGATGGTCTACCAATGGTGCCTTTTCAGATGGTGACGATTTAATAACAGATACTGCGGGTAAGCTAATAGATGGTGGCCAACTAGGTCAGTATTTTATAGCTTATAAAGAGGATTCTGTAATCCGATATAGGGATACAGGTTCTCCTTTCTTCCTAGTGCCAGAAGTAGCATTTGCTGATGATGGTATGTATAGTAATAAATGTTTTGTAGAGATAGAAGGTAACAGGCATGTAGTGCTTGGTAACCGTGGTGTCTACGTACATAATGGTGGCCCTGATAAAGAGAATATATCTAAGGGTGTTGTAGAGGGTGATCTATATAACTCTATTAACCCTGCACATAAAGATCGTACATTCCTATTTAGGCATAGTGAAGAGAAAGAGGTTTGGATTTGTTATTCTACTACAGCTAATTCAGGTGATGGCTGTAATCAGGCGCATGTATTCAATTATCAGACTAACTCGTGGTATAAGCGTAGTTTACCTGACATTAATCACCTTGAAGAAACAGAGATCGCTGGTGCATATATTGCATTAGCCTTTAAACCCTCTACAAGTAGTGTATTTAAAATTGGAGCAACCGTAGAGCCTACAGGTTATGTTGCATTCCAATTAAACACTATGGGGGATACAAGTTCCACCAAGAATATTAGTGCTGTGTATCCTAAGTGCCTCAATACGTTGAAGCTAAAGATACAGGGCACTAGCAAAGTTGGAGGTAATGGTTCAGTTGCATTTGGGGTTGGTAAGGAATTTAACCCCATAACGGACTATAAGTTTGATACTCGTGTTAACGGTAGATTTATCAGCATGAAATTAGAGATGGTTGGTGGGGTTTCCCCCGAAATTTCAGGAATTGAAGTAGACGTAGAGGCAGGGGGTTTAAGATAATGGCTAAGCTTTTCATACCTAATGACCTCACTAGATCACAACTTGATGCCTTCCGTAGCATAGAGATGGAGCTTAATAAGCTTGCTTCAGGTGGTCTAACCACAGGTACAGGTCCACCTACATTAACATCTAAGCTTCAAGATGGTTCTTTATATTATGATTACACTAATTTAAACCTATATGTTCTCAATGGTATTAGTTGGAATATAGCTGCTACACAGTTACATACACGTTATGCAACAGGTGTGGTTAATCCTGACCAATCAGGTAAGGTTTCCTTAGCTAGTAATATTACAGGCTTCTCTACCCAACCATTTGACACTGCAGGTGAACAATTACTATGGAGAGGAACCTGGTGGGGATCTGAGGTAGCTTCTACAGACCCTACTGATTATATATGGACATATACCTCAGGTGCAGATGGTAACAACATACGAGTAGAGTATTCTACCGATGGTACAACATGGGTAACCACACAAGCATCTGGAGTTGTATACCTATATATACGTACTGCTCAAGACACTAATAATGATGGTGCCTACATTGCAGGTCTAGCCTCTAAGTTCGTACCAGAGAAGGGCGTGGAGTATGATGATGGCGGTACTGTAGCACAGCTTACTATCTACAAGCGAAGCTCAACTGCGTTATCCACACCAACAGGTGGCCAGTATAACTTCGGAACGCATACATTAACAGCCCCAACTGGTTGGACCTCATCCATACCTACAGGCACTGACCCTGTGTACTCAAGCGTAACATTAGCTAACATCATAGGTAACACAGGTACTGACACTACACTAACATGGTCAAGCCCTGAGATTACTATCTCTGATGGTACAGCAGGTAGGTCCGTATATACAACTAATGTTTACTTAAGACAGGCTACAGCACCCGGAACACCAGTATCTGATACAGGTTCCTTTGCATTTGGCACTAACGTTCTAACAGTCCCCACAGGATCACCTTCAACTGAAGTGTGGTCTAAGGGTATGCCTAGTGGTACTGACCCACTATACGCATCAGAAGCTACCTTTAGTGTCTTAGGGGATACGGGGACTGACTCGACAGTGGACTGGGGTACTCCTCGTGTTGTTGCACAGGATGGTGTAACAGGGTTAGATGGCATCTCAACATATCTGTTCAGTGTGTTCCAGAGGTCAGCTACTGCATTAACAGCTGCACCAACTACTGGTTCTTATAACTTTACAACAAATACACCTACAGCCCCTACAGGGTGGTACGTGGAAATACCTTCGGGAACTGACCCACTGTATGTAACAACAACCCTAGCGTCTACAACGGGGCCTACGGGTAGTGATAGTACATTAACATGGTCTACCCCTGTCATCCTAGCGCAGGATGGTTATACACCAGTACAGGGTGTTGACTATTATGACGGTACAGGCATTTATATAAGCTATATATTTATTACAGGTACAACTACACCCACTGCACCTACAACAGGTTCTTTTGACGGCACTACGGAAACTATACCTACAGGTTGGCAGGATGACCCATACGTTACAGCTGGTAGTATTACATACGTAAGTAAGCGTACTTATACTCAGACACTCGTTAACGGTGTGGCCAGTACAACTTGGACAACCTCTACTTGGTCAACACCTTCTAAGTTCTATGAGAGGGGTGATGATGGTGATAGTTATACTGGTACTACCGAGTACTATAAATTAACTAATAGCACTACCGCACCTACTATCGCATCTGGTTCATGGCTAACAAGTCCACAATTCCCAACATCTAGTAACCAGTATCTATGGAACTACAATGTAAATACCAGAACCATAGGTAATGATATCAACAGTCCTGTGAGTTTAATCACACAGTATGTTGAAGATGGTGTAGGGATATCTTCCATAGGTGAGGAATACGCTAAGAGTAGCTCTGGCACCACTGCACCTACATCGTGGGGGACATATGCAAATGCACTGCCACTGAGTGATACATCACCCTATTTGTGGAACAAAACTACAACTACATATACCGATGCGACTGATACCAGTACATCTACTATTATAGCAATCAAAGGTATTGATGCAGATGCACTAACTGTATCCACCAGCACAACAGGCGGGGTAACCACACTTACATTTAGTGATGGTACAACTGCCACTATTGATGACGGTGCGGATGGTACAGCCTCTGGTGTTAAAATAATATACGCTTCAGATGCCTCTGGAACTGGTGCGTCATTTACTCAAGGTTCTTTAAAATACGCTAACTACTACGAGTGGACAGGTTCTGCACCTACAACGGTACCTTCTGGTCTTACCTATACCTTATTTATTGGTGAAGATGGTGACGATGCTGGAGTGATATCTATATACGCTGATGATGCAACAGGGACTGGTGCTTCTCTCACTGACAGCACTAAAGATTACGTAAACTTCTATGAGTGGACAGTCACTGCACCAACAACTATACCTACGGGTTTAACATATGTTAAGTTCATAGGTACTGATGGTGTTAGTTATACAGGTACTGTGGAGTATTACAAACTAACAAATACCAGCACAGCTCCGAACAGATACTCCAGTGGTACTGTTATAGATACAGGTTGGTCTACAACACCGTCCTACCCTACATCTACTAACAAGTACCTGTGGAACTTTAACAGAAACAGTAGGTCTAATAGTACTTTTGACGACAGTGCTGTTTCATTGATAACACAGTATGTTGTAGATGGTACTGCAGGACGTGGTATCTCAGGCATCACTGAGAAATACCAATTAGGTACTAGTGCAAGCACAGCGCCTACAGGTACTTGGCAAACAACGTTATCTGGTGCTGGGGCTATCTCAGCGGCTAACCCGTACCTTTGGAACCAGACAACGATTGCGTACTCTGATAGCTCCACGTCTACGGTAGTAGTAACATTAATCGCTGCTAAAGGTGATGAAGGCTATACCCCTGTCAAGGGTACTGATTATAATGATGGTAAAGGTACATATATTAGCTATATATTCAAAACCGTCACAACAGGTACAACTGCACCCGGTGCCCCCACAACAGGTAGTTACAACGGGACAGCAGAGACTTTCCCAACTGGCTGGCAGGGTGACCCACTTATCACTACGGGTAGTGTGACCTATGTCAGTAAGCGTACTTATAGTCAGACACTTGTTAACGGTATTGCTAGTACAACGTGGACAGCTTCTACATGGTCAACACCTTCAAATTTCTATAAGGAAGGTTATACACCTGTTAAGAACCTTGATTACTTCGATGGTACAAGTTCATATCTGCATATTAAGTATTCGGATGATGGAACCTCTTTCACTGCCAATGGTGGTGAAGATGTAGGTTCTTGGATTGGTACACTATCTGATTCTACTATAGCCGATTCTACAACATTTAGTGATTATACTTGGAAGGAAATTGTTGGTGATACACCCACTTATGAAAAGGAATACACGGTTACACCGGGGCTACTCTCCGAGATAGGTGATCCAGATACGGCAGTATCAGGTGTTACATGGGTTTCCTTCACAGGTTCAGCACCATCCACTGCATATTGGATTGCAGAGCAATTCACTATAGATGGAGTAGCTAAGGGTTGGGATATATTTCCTGTACAAGCTAAAGACGGTGGTTTACCATTCGTTACAGGTACTAGGACAGGTAATAGGCCTGCTGGTGCTACTAACACTATACGTATGGCAACTACTCAATGGACTAATGATGTTGTAGCTGTAGTGTCAATATTCACAGGTAGAACCTATACCAAACCTAAAGAATTCGGTTATGGCACAGTAGTTGTAATCACTTATGCTGATGGTAAGTTGACAGGTAAGTATACAAGAGGTTCAGGTGGAGCAGATACATGGGTAGAACCGGGTACAATTATAGACGGTGATCTTGTTGTAGATGGTACTATAGCTGCCTCGCATATACAGGCTGCATCTATTGATTCCAATAAGTTAGTAATCACAGGCACTAACCCTGTCAGCGGTGTATTAACACCAGCATACCTTGGTGCTGCAACTACAGCTGAGAATGCTACAGCTGCAACCACAGCTAACTGGTCAACAGTTACTGATGATAATAGTAACATGCCAGCTGATAATGCTACTGTAGGTGCAACATGGGGTACTGACCTGAGTGGACAACCCTCTGATACAGACCTACTTAACGCTAATACAACCCCATCAGACATAGGTTATACAGGTGATTTAGCAGCAACAGCAGGTGCAACATGGGGTATTGACCTGAGTGGACAACCCTCTGATACTGCTTTGCTTAACGTCAATACAACCCCCGCTGATATAGGCTACACAGGTGACCTAGATGCTAACAATATTACCAACACTAGTGACCTTACAGACGGCGCTAACCTAGGTGGTACTGCTGCATGGGCGAATGTGACTGGTACCTCTGGTGTAGAGACAACTTTAGGCGCAGCAGCTAAGGTAGCTGTAGTAACGGATAATATTTACACTACAAACACTACAACTATTGATGGCAGCAACATCACAACAGGTTCCATAACTGCTAACACTATAGCCGCAGGTAGTATAACCGCAGATAAGATCGAAGCAGACTCTATAACTGCTAATGAAATCAAGTCTGTAGACGGTTCCGCTATTATATCTAGAACTTATAAGTTAAATGGTAATAATGGCCGAGTAGACGCTACAGTAGGTATAGATAGAGAAACAGCTTCTCCCGACAGGTACTATTGGCTAGATACCGATGACACGGATGGTGGAGATAACTTCCAGTTCCCCGAAGAACTTATGTTCGGAGACAGATTAAACAGACTGTTTACTCCCAATATAGTGAACGATGGTGTGACTGTATCTTTCGACGAATACAAGTGGGAGTGGCAGAGTCTGGGGAAAAGTGCTTTTGTATACACGTCTGGTGGAAGCTCTTCTGCAAGTACGATGTATGCTGACGGAGGCTCTACGAGTTTCTATGCTGCACAGAGCTTGGACAGTGACTCTTGGCAACCTATCTCTTCTAAATCTTACACAGCAAACGAGCTGACGTACTTCCGAGTAGTTCCTACTTCTGCAACTTCTATAGTAGCAGCGAGTTCAGGAGATGTGAAGTTTAATCTAGTTGTATTTGCATCAGGCAAGGAAGACATAAACACAATAACTCTATCAGGCAGCTCTGGAACATACACTATGGAGGAAGTTGCAGAAAACTTAGAAAACGTCCAGTTGACACCCAGAGCTAACGCTAATGTTTGGTGGGACGAAACACTTTCAACAACATCAACCGTATCAATCCACAGTAGCGTGGACGATATAACAATAGATCTAGTAGCAAGATATTACTAATATAGGGAGATGACCTATGGGCGATATAATTGCCCCACGAATGATGCAGGATTCACTAATCAGAGTTTATAAGAACACCTTTACAGACGAGTTCTGTGACAAGGCTATAGACACTTGGGAGATCATTACCAAGTCTGTCGAGGAGAAGGACAACCACGATTGGTCTCAGATTGGGTTCCGTAGAGATAAAGCTATCTTTATGGACTCTTGGGGTGACGAAACTCCAGAGGACGAGATAGCTCTTAGGAGAGAATTTACAGAAGGGGTAGGCTTCGGTCTGATGCCGAGAGTAGACGCCTACCTAAAGGATGTAGGAGTGTTCGAGGAAGTATACTGCGTACCCCACAATGTGAAGGTGCAGAAGTACGACCACACTCGCGGTGGTGGCTACTACCAGTTCCATTCGGAACAGGGTGGTAAGAGCGACCATTACCTTCGACGCTTGTTAACTTATACAATATACCTAAACGATGTCCCAGAGGGCGAGGGCGAAACTGAATTCTTAAATCAAGGATTCCGTTATCAACCGTGCAAGGGAGACTTAGTAATATTCCCTGCATTCTTTACTCATACTCATAGGGGCAATCCTGTGTATACAACAGACAAATATATCGCTACTGGTTGGATGCTTTGGGCAGACCCACCAGAGGTGGATACTAAGAAAGGAGACTGATTATGGCAATCGGCAATTATAATACATTATCTGCAGCACAGACTGCTGCTACGTCAGTTACTACTTCAGAGAACAGTTTCAGAACCATTATGGATCAGGCTCTCGAGAAGTTGATCGTAGGAGAAGACTTCCAAGTCTTGTCAGGAACTGTAGACGTACCTGTGCCAGACGGTGCAACGCATATGCAAGTAACTGCCTGTGGTGCTGGTGGCGGAGGCGGCGGTGGTAGTGGTACTGCCAATGGCGCACAAAACCAAGATCACGGATTCTCTGGAAGCGGTGGCGGTGGTGGTGGTGGTATCACCGGAGTACTTCTTGCTGTTACCTCTGGAGAGACTATAAGAATAGCAGTAGGTGCAGGCGGCACTGGGTCGTCGGGAAATAGACAGAGTGTGAGCCAAAATCCACAGTTGAACCACGCAGCAAGTAACGCTGGGGGAGCTACTACAGCAACCAACCAATCAGGATCCGGTAACGTACTACTGTCCTTAGGTGGTGGTGGTGGCACTGCTCCAGCTTCTGGCGGTTACAACCTTAGCTCAGGTTCTGCTGGTACTGGGGGTGCTGTAAACGTAGGAGCTGCTACGACAAACACCTTCGGCGGTGTTGCTGGAACAAGTGGCGGTGGTGGCAGTAACAGTGCACAAACAAACACTAACAACGCGCAGGTTGGATCAGCTGGAGCTGGAGGCATAGCATCTGGCGGAGGTTTCGAAGGACTGGTATTAACACCTGTCACAGGACAGAGATTCTCCTTATCGCAAACCTCTACCGTAGAAGCTCGATCAGGAGTAGATGGCGGATTTGGGTCTGGAGGTGCTGGAGGCGCTGCGGCATACAGACTCCAGCGGCTCGCAGGTGACGGAGCTGACGGCGGTGACGGAGTATTCTTCGGCAGATTCGTAAAGATATAAGGAGACAATTATGGCTAGATATATCCTAGTAGACGATACTACCAGATTAGTAGAGAACGTCGTTAAATCAAGCGTTACTCCTTTAGCGTACGTAGGCAAAACTTGGTACATAGCACCAATAGATGCTGGTCCAGGAGACACTTACACCGTTGAAGGTGTGTGCGTGAAACCTTTAGTAGAGGCCGTAGAGGTTTCTCTTGAAGAGATTCGTTTACAGCGGGACAAACTCTTGGTCGAGTCCGATTGGACTCAGTGTCGAGATGTGGTGCTGTCTAACGACACAGAGTGGGCAACATACAGACAAGCGTTGCGAGACATGACAGAAGATTATGTCCTAACGGCAGACCCTGTTTGGCCAACTCTTTAAAATAAATACAGACAACATAGGCACCTTTATAATGCAAGGACAACTATTACTACCTGAGGAAGTGCTGGCCCAGTGGCCTGAGATAGCCCCCTTAGTAGCCTCATTCTTAGATAAAGGTGAAGGTGAATCCACAGTATTCGATATCGCACAGAAATGTATTAGTATGCGCTATCAATGTTGGACTGTGAGAGAGGAAGGTAAGCTCATCTGTTTATGTATAACTAAGATAGACACGTACCCTACCTTCAAGGCATTACATATTATAGGGATTGCTGGTAAAGCTATGAGATCATGGCAACACTTCCATCCTGAGTTAGAAAACTTTGCCAAGTTTAATGACTGTAAAAGAATTACACAATGGGGGCGTACTGGTTGGACTAAGAGATTAGAACAACTAGAAGGTCAACATGGTGAAAAATATAAGGTAATCCATACCGTTATGGCTATGGAATTAATAACAGACAAGGGGATTTAACATGGGCGGAAGTTCACCAACATCAATTGAAACAATACCAGAATGGTTACAACCATACCTAGAGAACACATTAAAAGAAGGTGAAGACCTATATAGTGCTGATGCATTTAGTCATGTTGAAGGTCTAACTGACGAACAGAAAGAAGGTATGGCACTCACTAAGGGTGGTGTGCTAGGCCAGACTGATACTGCTGAGAAGTCGGCTATGGGTCGCGATGTACTACTTAATGCAGCCCAAGGTGGTAATGTTGTTGATTATGACAACACTAACACACAAGCTATTAAAGATGCAGCAATACGTAAGAGTCAACAGGCCTTCGGTGATACTGCAGGGGCTATGGCATCTGGAGGCTTAGTAGGTGGTCGCCGTGCTGAATTGGTTAAGTCTCAACGTGATGCTGAACTAGCTTCCAGTTTAGCTGATATTGACTATAACGACTACAATACTAGGCGTAGCCAAGCATTATCTTCTGCTGGTAGTGTCATTAGTTCTGGTTCAGATATACAGAATCAGTATAGTAAGCCGGGTGATACATTATCTGGTGTGGGTGCAGGTATTCAGGAACAGAATCAACGAGAAGCTGATGCACCTTATCAGGGCTTTCAACGATGGTTAGGCACTTTACAAGGTGTACCATCCTCACCTAATGCAACTGGCACTGGAGGTAAATAGTTATGGGTTATCCATGGGAAAGAAAGGAAGAACCAACACCATCTAGTGTTTACTCTGCACCTGTAGTTGTAGCCCCACTAGGTGACTACCGTACTAACAGTTATGGTGAGGCTGGACGTGGTGGTGCTAATTTAGATAATGAGACGAGCCGTATAGAGAGCGTAGTTAATGGTGTACCTGTTACAGACATATCTACTGGTGCGAGTAGTGCTGTATATGAGAACCAACCCTCAATATGGGATGCAATAATAGGTTCAGACCTAAGTCCTGAGACCCCTTCACAAGAAGAGCTAATGGCAGACCCTTCATTAATGACTGATGACATGTGGGGATGGCAACATAGTCAAGGTGTTGGTTCAACTGGTGGTAATAATGAGAATAGCGGTAGTGTAGCTGCTACTGTATCTCCACCTCGTGTTCATGGCACCTTAGGTGATCTTGGTAATAATAATAATAATATTAGCACTAACACCTACGCTGATAATTATTTCCGTGCTGTACCTGACTCTGTATTCGCAAGTGTTGTAACTGCACCTAATGCAGGTGGCATTTCTAGCCCTAGTTTAACTGGTGTACCAATTAGTTATGGCAACAGCCGTAATGGTGGGCGTCAGTGGAACTCTGGTGTATTCGGTCAACAAGCAGGTGGTAGTATGGCCACAGCTGCTACATCAGGAGAAGGTTAATGGAAAATGAACAGGGTAGTAAATATTTAGGTATGAACCCGCTACAAGCACTTCAAATACAACCTATGGCTCTTCAAGGTGGTGGTCAGATGTTTAGTACGCCAGACCCTCTCATGGACATAGGGAAGGCATTGGCTATGAAAACTATGGGGTTGTATAATGGTACCGTTGGAGTTGAAGGTCAACGTACAGGTCAAGACACAGTGCCTGCAATGTTATCTCCCGGTGAAGCCGTAATCCCTGCATCAGCTGCACAAGATCCTGCTAATCAGGAAGCTATTCAGGGCATGGTTAATGAAGGTCAACAAGATCAAGGTATGGCTGCACAGATATTGCAATCCCTAGGGCTACCTATGGATCCCCAGCTTATTGCTATGATTGAAGACATGTTAGCACAAGGTGTTCCACCTGAACAGATAGTGCAACAATTACAAGAGCGCATAGGGCAGACACAGGGTGGCCAAGAAGGTGTTATAGAAGCTCCACAACAAGCTCCTATGGAAGCTCAAGGCGCACCTATGGCACCTATGGAGGAAGGTATGGGTGTACCTCAGGGTCTATATAGTGGTACAACGGGTGTACAATCTCCATTATCAGCTAAGGGTCAACGTGAACAACAGAAGTTCCAAGCTGAAGAATCCCGTAAAGATGCTGCATTCCAAGCTGATCAACGCCGTAAAAACGATGCACATAATGTATCTATGAAACAGAAATCCGAAAGTGCTATGTATGCACGTAGTATGAGTGGAGAATAATCATGGCAGCAACTACTAAAGCGCAACGTATGCAGGCTATTAGAGAGGCAGCTGAAAGGGAAAGAGCTGAAATGGCTGAGGCTATGCGCCAGTCCGAACTACTTAATGAAGAGATCAATAAACAAATTGCAAAACGTAATCGGCAGAGGTATTTAAAGGCCAACAGCACAGTCGTACCTTCTATGAGTCCTGATGAAGAGGATGTGATTGATAGGGATATTAGAGCGAAGAGAATAGCTGATATTGAAAATGACCTAGGTCGCTTGGGTGAAACCCATACCATGAAGGACGGTACGGCAAAATTTGGAACACCTGAATATCTAGAGGAACCCGGTATTAACCCAGAGTTTGCTTACAGAGCTATGTTGGCTGCAAATGCTAATGGTGATAACAGGGTGACCCCACAGACGCTTGCCGGAACTCCTTCTATATTAGATCGTATGTTCCAGTGGGGTGATGATATATGGGAAGGGTTCTTTAATGATGAGAGTGGTGAGACTTTAGCACGAGCTAAACAGGACATCTCAGGGCCATCATTCGGTGAAGAAGGTTATAACTACCCTGAATACACAGGGCCTGAGGATGAAGGGTTAAGGGATGTTACAGTAGTACCATTCTTAAAAACACCTAGGCTTATGCAGACGGCTTGGAATGCAGGCCAACAAGTCCTTAAGGATTTCAAAGCACCAACAGTACCTGGTCCTTCTCAAATAGCAGCCGCCTCTAGGGGTGCAGCTGGCAGTAGATCTAGTGCTAGGCAGAATCCAAATATAGCCCCCGTGAATACCCAAGCTACAGGTCAACAAATAGTACCGCGTAATATGCAGCAGGTCGGCCCGCGGGTTAACCGTCAAGTAGCAGTACGTGACAACACTAAGCAGGGTGTACCGATGCCTGGAGCTAATTGGAAACCACCACATTTCAGCACACCTATCAAGACTTCTGATGTGCTAGCAAGTACAGTGCTAAATAATCAACCCCCGATAGAAACAGTAGTTGTTACACCACCTTTAGGGCCTAAGCCTGAAGCCAAACCCACACCTAAGGATATACCACAGAATGGCGGCCATGACAAGGGTGGATACCCTGACAAACCTAAGGTAAGTGGAAAAACTCTACCGCAGCGACAGGGTTATAAGGTTGTGAAAACTACCGATGGTAGCCCTGTAAAATCAGGTAATGGTTATATGTGGACTAAAGATTATCAACATGAAATGTGGGGAGACAGCTGATGGGAGCTTTAGATAAAGACGAAAAAAATACAGGTATCTTTGGAAGACCTCTACCTGACAGAGATTCATATATTCGCCCTACCATGGAATCTGTCAACCCTCTTACAGGTATAGGTGCAGCTGCTAAATCGGTAGCAGGAGCAGTAGGTACGGGTATCGAAGCCATAGCAAATACAGGTGAAACTCTCTACAACGTGGCCGATAATTCTATTGAAGATATATCCGCAGGTTATACTGGGGAGGAATCTAAATCAGATTGGAGTTTGGACGGATTGGTCCCTGATTGGGATGATACCGTACGAGGGGATGGAGTAGTACCCCCAGTCACAGGGCAAGAAGACGATAGCACAGACACAGGGTTGGATGATGGTACTAAGTTTGATATCGTCACTGGTGACGCTACTGATGCTAACGGGAAGGATATAGGTGACCCCCCTACCAATCTCAGTATTTTCGATAAAGCCTCTAGTCTATTTGGTGACATCTTAAGTGCATCTGAGTTGAAACGTATGACACTGTACACCATTGGTGGCCTTATGACTGGTGGTTCTTTCGGTGGCTCATTTAAATGGGCTGGTACGCAGATTCTTAATGAGCAACAAGCTACCTTGAAGAACAACGCCACCCTTGCATCTGCCGCAGGTAAAATGAAACCTGTACAACTTAAGGTTAGCAATAAAGACACGCCTGTTAATGGTTATTGGAGTGCAGCTAAAGGTGGTTATGTAGATGCAGTAACACAGGAACTATTACCTAATGCTGAAAAGTATCAAGAAAGGCATTCACCCACATCGCTTGCCTCTCACTATAAGGATATAGCAAGTGGTATAATAGCTAAGGAAGGTAAAGATGGTCCTGTATTACTAGGCGACACAGCTAATAATAGCTACAATAAGTTTAGGATTAAGGTAGAGCAGTGGCAAAGAGAAGGTGCTGATATTAGCCTATCTGACGCAACTACAATAGCAGCGTATGAAAGTGCAGTCACCTCAGCCATTGCGGCTAACAGAAGTGGTGATGTACAAGTTACACCTGAAAGCTTCTTTGATAATCTACTTATCAAGGGCCAGATGTCTAATACAGCTTGGGGTGCTGGGGCCTTTAAAGATAGTGATGGTAATGATATAGATGTAGCTGCTAACAATACCCTTATGACTGGGCTAGGTGCAGCTCTTAGTTACTACAAGAGTAAGAACCCTAAAGTTACCTCATCTGCGGTTAATGCTGGCATAATCAATAAGTGGAAATCGATGGGGCCAGATGCACGAGCTAAGTTTGATAATAAATCAAGAGACGGTAGCTCTGGGTTCGTTACATATGTGGACGAATTACTCAAACAAACTAAGCAATAAATGAGGTGAGTAATGGGTTTAGATGATATAGATGTAACCTCCAATACTATTAATGTGACTGATGAGGACGGTAGTAACGAGAGAGAAGCCAGCTTTATTGACTTTGATACGATGAAAGATGTTAGGGGCCAGAAGTACAGGTTAAGTGACATCAATGCGGGAGAAGTAGCTGGTGATTTCTTAGGTATATTATCTATGGGCGAGGTAGGTTCTAGCGAGCTGACTGAGCAGGGAGCTATACTTGCTAATCATTACGGTTTTAGTCGCATAAAGCATAAAGGTTCTGACAGCTATGACCGTGGAGTTATAGATTTGGTTAATGAGCAGGGTCAGAACTTGTCAGATTTTGGTATAGAGGAGAGGTTAGTAGGTGCAAATCGAAACACTTCTCAAGAGGTTCTAACCAATCGTATGCTGAATAGGTTTGTGGATAGCCTAGGTGAAGTTATGTCACCTGCTTCTGTTGCAGATAGGTCTAGGGGTATTATCAATGCTGCCATTAAGGATGCTGATGTAGCGCCTATATGGGCTAAGAATGCTGTCAACGAAGAACAGTTTGCATTAGCAAAGAGGATGTTTAGTCATGAGGAATTAGCAGCTCTATCAGAGGCTTATAAAGTAGAGACTGACCCTGCGAAGAAGCAACGTATACAGAATGCACTATATGAAGCCAAGAATAACTCAAACCCTTTTATAAGTGTAGAGAATCGCCAACGAGGCAGATCTATAGATAATCAATCTTATAGTCAATTCACTACATCATTGGAGCTAGGTCTAGAGAATACGGCAGAAGCCATGTATGGTATTGCCGACATGGTAGGCCAAAAAACAGGTTGGGAGTGGTTAGAAGAAGAAGGGGAGGCAGGTATATCCCGTAGTAAACAAGATGCAGCCCTATTACCTGAAACATTAACAAGCTATAACCAGATAAAAGATACTGGTGATGCCTTCCGCTGGGTGACAAACAATGTAGCTATGTCATTACCCTTTATGGGTGCAGTGGTTGCAGGTAGTGTAGTCACAGGTGGGCTAGGTGGGGCAGCTACTCTAGGTACTGCAGGTTCTATGGTAGTAGGTTCATTACCTTCTGCTATCCTAACCACAGGTGGTATATGGAATTCTATGCCTGAGGGTGAGAAGAGTGCATCTATCGCCGTAGCAGGTGGTTTTGCAGTAGGTCTATTGGATAGATTTGGTTTCACAGGTATGCCTAAGGCTGTGACAAATGCAGCAGCAGTCAAAAGTGGCTCTATGAAAGATCTATTTAAGAGTATACAAGAAGAAGTTGCTCAAGCATTAGTTAAAAAAGAGGGTAATACGTTTACCATAGAGCAAGCTAGAAAGAAGGTAGTACTAGCATCTCGTGCTCAATTATTGTTAATGGCAGATCAGTTCGGTAAACAAGCATCTAAGCAATTACGTGACCTGAAGTTAGTTAAAGATACTGTGCGTCAGATAGCTCGTGCCACTACCCGAGAGGCTGCTACTGAGACAATACAGACTGCAATCGAAGAGGTCGCAGCAGTTACAGGTAACAGTGCAGAGCTAGATCCTGCCACATTCAAAGAGGCATTGATTACATCCGCAGTCATTGGTGGTGTATTTGGTTCTACATTTGCAATGCCCAGTGTTGCTAAACAATACTCTGATAGAAGGACTATCCTAGCTCAATTAGAAAACTCGACCAAAGCAGAGAGTCAACTCGATGAAATGGCGAGGGATGATCAGGCAGAGGCCTTAGGTTCAGGTAAGATCGACAGATCTAATGATGATAACTTGGCTGATATTGATAGTCTAAAAGAAGCCGACGAAGAATACTTCAACAACAGGGTACTTAGTGGTCGAGCCAAAAGATCAGAAACTAGTACCGCGAGTAGACTCGCCAAGGCATTCGCCAAGAGACCTAGTGGTGCCTTCGTTCCCCACCTAGTAAATATGATAAATAAGATAGGCTTCTATAAAGAGAATGGTGACAGAAGAATACTACTATCAAGATTAGGTAGTGTATTAGGTGAGTTGAATATTAACTCAGGGCCTTCCCATCAACAGTACACACAATTGTTAAGGGGTGATTTGACTTCTATATTACCTGACCCTTCATACGTAGCACAGAAGTTAGGCACTAATGTACGTAATGCTAATACTCTCATAAGACGAGCCATGGAAGACATTGATAACGGTGTCAGATATACTGGACCTAAGGCAGTTGAAGTGAATGCTATCATAGAGGGTTATAGGGAGAGCCAAGCTAATTTAAAAGAGAAGCTTTTTGAGTTAGGTCTAAATGAAGAAGCAACAAAGCTAAAGGATGGTGGATTAGAAATACTGAACCTACGACAGTTGGATCAGCGTAGAATTCAAAATGATAGAGATGGCTTCTTAACGCAATTAGAAGGGATGGGCATGAGTCCTACCCATGCTAAAGCTACGTTAGATAGTCTGTTATCAGCCAATTCCTCAGAGGCAGCAGAGGCTTTTAATAACAATTATAGTAAAGAAATAGCCGATGGTAGGCTACGTGACTATATGACTAATGACATACTAGGTGCCTATCGCGCAGGATTCGGCAGTATAGCTAAACGTGTGAGTGATGAGAAGTATCTAGGCCAAGGTCAGTCTAAGTTGAATAAAGTTTTTAAGGCTATGGTAGATACTAAGGAAATAACCGAGGCCGAAGCTGATGAGCTTGCAGCAGATATACAGGATTACTTAGAGATAGCTAATGGTGATTACGGTAAATGGGAAAGCCCTTGGATTAAGTCTGTTCAGGATAACCTAATCCTACTCACCTTCCTAAGAGGTATGGGTTTCTCTGCTATTGCCTCATTCCCAGAGGTACCCTTAACACAACTAGGAGTGCCACAGGATATCGCATTCAGATACATGCGTGACCATGCTAAAGAGGGGGCTAAGAATCTTGCTGAATACTTAAACCACATGGCATCAGCCGCTCCCGGCTCTCCAATACCTAGGAAAGTATTTAGCAAGTCTGATCGTGAGAAAGGTGGCTCTATCCGTGAACAGTTGACTAAGCTAGGTTATGGTGGTAGTGAGGGTAGTGCTGTTAAGCAGTACGGTATTGAAGTTGGTAAATGGCAACAGAAGATTGCTGAACACTATGCTAAAGCGGTAGGCCTAACTAATATTACTGATTACACAAGAGGTATAAGGGCTGGTATGGCAGCGGATGTTATAAATCACTATGCATCTATCCTAGCACTAGATCCTACTGCAACAACTAAGATGGGAAGGGAAGCCTATACAGAGCTTCGTGAATTAGGTGTTAATGTTGAGTTCATGACTAGACTACACACTAGATGGGCTAAGGGCGGTGATGTAGACTCGAAGGGCACTGGATCGTTTGAAAGTGAGGCTGAAGAGAAACAATTTAGAGACAACCTAGATATTGGTACATTAAACTTTGTGGACCAAGCTATTGTTAACCCTCTACCCGGGCGAGTCCCTAAAGGTTATAAGA
>Ga0315321_10001119_pt1 | contig 20485 bp, 19 predicted proteins | sample M180m21515metaG_FD_203464 | JGI IMG/M metagenome (GOLD analysis project Ga0315321, IMG submission 203464) | Ammonia-oxidizing marine archaeal communities from Monterey Bay, California, United States - M1 80m 21515 | ecosystem: Environmental > Aquatic > Marine > Intertidal zone | place: USA...
AAATCCCTAGTGAGTCATGCGTAATAACGAACTTTCCGCTTGGACTTTATTGGTCGCATCTGCCGTTCTTGGTAGCGTAACCATGCTTTCTCTGAGCGGCTGCAAGCCACCGGCAACAACCGAAGTTGACGTTTCGACTGGAGAGTATGTCGAGAGCAATACGACGGCTAGTGACAGCAACGTCACCACCACAACATCGCAGGCGGTAGAAACTCCACTAGCCAGTAACGACTCGACACCTGCTGCGAAGAATGCGGTCACTGCCGATGCAGCAAAGAAACCGATTGCCGACACTACCGCGCAAGTCGTTTCCTCTGGTGGCGACTGGCCCCAATGGGGTGGCACGCGTGAGCGCAACAATACTCCTGGAGTCAAAAATCTTCCACTCGAGTGGAACATCGGTAAATTTGATCGACGTTCCGGCGATTGGGATGACACGAAAGCGAAAAACATCCGCTGGTTCTCAAATCTTGGCAGCCAAACTTACGGTAACCCTGTCATTGCTGAGGGTCAGGTCTATGTAGGAACCAACAACGGTGCCGGTCACCTCAAACGATTCCCATCAAAAGTTGACCTTGGTTGCCTCCTTGCTTTCGACGAAAAGACCGGCGATTTCAAATGGCAGCACAGCAGCGAGAAACTGATCACGGGTCGCGTTCATGACTGGCCACTGCAGGGCATTTGCTGCTCTCCACTGGTTGAGGGAAACCGACTTTGGTTCGTCACCAGTCGAGGTGAAGTACGCTGCCTTGATACTGAAGGCTTTTACGACGATGAAGATGATGGCCCAGTCAAGGACGAAGTGGTTTCTTTGGCCGCCATTATGAATGCTGGTCCATCTGCCGAAGCATTTGAGCTGGCATTGGCTGGCCTTGCCGAGGGCAAGTTGACCGACGCGGCTAAAGCAGCGTTAGCAGCATCCGGAGCAGAAGTCGAAGGTGACGTCAAAATCGAAACAGTGACCGAAGGAAAGTCATGGACGGCGACGGGTAAATTCAATGGCGTCGAGCGAGAACTCACAATCAAGCAGATCGGACCCCGCATTAAATTCTTCAAGAAGCTTGGCACCTCGGATAAACGAGATGCGGATGTGATCTGGATTTACAATATGATGGGTCCCGACATGGGAATCAGCCAGCACAACATGTGCTCATGCAGCGTGACCAGCTATGGCGATCTGCTGTTTGTGAATACAGGCAACGGGCTCGATGAATCACACCTGAATCTGCCTGCTCCTGACGCCCCCAGTTTCATTTGCATGAATAAGAATACTGGAGAAGTCCTATGGACTGATGGCGCTCCCGCCAAAAACATTTTGCACGGTCAATGGTCAAGTCCAACTGTGGGAACATTCGAGGGTGTCCCACAGGCGCTGTTTGCCGGCGGTGATGGGATTCTTTACAGCTTCCGAGCTGACGAGGGAAAAGACGGTAATCCAGAGTTACTCTGGAAGTTCGACTGCAACCCCAAGACCAGCAAATGGGTCCTTGGAGGCGAAGGTACTCGCAACAACCTGATCGCCACTCCTGTCGTTTACGACGGACTTGTTTACATCGCAGTGGGCCAAGACCCAGAACATGGAGAGGGTGAAGGGCACCTGTGGTGCATCAACCCGAATATGCGAGGTGATATTTCACCAACCCTCGCAATGAAACTTGGTGACGATGGAAAGCGAACCCCCATTCCTCATCGTCGCATTCAAGCGGTAGAGCCAGAGAACGGTGAGGTAGAAGTCGATAATCCCAACTCCGGCGTGGTGTGGCACTACAGTATGCTTGATACCAACGGTGATGCAGAAATTGACTTCGAGGAAGAGATGCATCGTTCAATTGGAACATGTGCCATCAAAGATGATGTCCTTTACGTGGCTGACTTTTCCGGACTCGTCCACTGCCTGAATGCGAAAGGCACAAAAGATGGCAAACCCATCGTCCATTTCACTTATGACATGCTTGCCCAAAGCTGGGGAAGTCCGCTGATTGCTGATGGACATGTCTTCATCGGTGATGAGGATGGGGACGTAGCGATTTTCGAATTCGGAAAAGACAACGTCGAACCTATTGATGAAATCAACATGGGCAGCAGTGTTTACAGCACCCCCGTGGGTGCCAATGAATCGATTTTCATCAGCACCAAAGACAAACTTTTCTCAATCGGAAAGTAAAGGACTGAGTTCACAGTCCGTCATCCATGCACGACCAACAACCCTTTGGAACTGAAGAATTGCCAAAGGGTTGTTCCGTTTCACTCATAAATACAACATGTCAAAAACTCTCTTGGACTGCGGTAACTGTGGTCCCGATTTCCATGCCATCCGGCAAATGGTCTCGAATCACTTCGGAGCTTCCGTGGTTCAGTCGCATGGAGTCGAAGACACGCTAGAACTGCTTCGCAACCAATCCGTCGATCTTGTGACGGTCAATCGCAAGCTCGATCGAGACTACAGTGATGGCCTTGATGTGGCTGTCGCAATTAAATCAGACCCCGAACTGGGCTCGATCCCGGTAATGCTGGTTACCAATTACGACGAGCATCAGGAAGAGGCCATGGCTGCGGGATGCGTTAAGGGTTTTGGCAAGCTGGCCATCAAAGATCCAGAGACACGAAGCCTTTTGGAGCCATTTTTGCAATCAGAAACGGAATGACTCAATGAGTCATCACCACACCTCAAAACGCGTTTTCTGGGCAATCAGATCGTAGACCGCTACGGGTACCGTTCCATTTGCTGGGCTTCTCTTGAACCTGAGGGCGGGTAGGATGGAAAATAACCCAAGTACAGAAAGAGTCGATGAACGGTAAGTATCGAAAACTTCTCGCAGCCAAAATTCACCGAGCCACGGTCACCGCCGCGGACGTTGACTACGAGGGAAGTGTAACCATCCCACCAGAACTACTCGAAGCGGCGTGCATTTACCCCTACGAGTCGATACACGTCTGGAACACCACGCGTGGGACACGACTGGAGACTTACGCAATTTCAGGCCTCAAAGGATCCGATGACATTTGCGCCAATGGAGCGGCCGCACATCTGATTCGCCCCGGGGACAGGGTGATCTTGGCCGCATACACCATGGTGCCAGAAGCCGATGTCCAATCTCACCGACCGCAGCTGATTTTCGTGAATGAAGCAAATCGAGTCGTTCGCTCTGGGCCCGAAGTACCAGGTCCCCAGCGACGCAACGCCACGAAAGGTTATTGATTCTCGTGCAAGGATTCGGAATCGTCATCGTTGCCATCCTGATCGGCTTGGTAGCCGGGTGCCTGTTGGGTACTCAGCCCAGTGTGAATGGCCAGTTGGGCAAGTTTCTCGAGCATCCCCTGCAGGCGTCGCTCATCTCTTTTGCTAGCGGAACACTCATCATTTTGGTGCTGTCGGTAGTGACTGGGACCTTTCCGCCAGTTTTCACCTCACCGCCTCGTGAATTTCCATGGTGGATTTGGGGTGGGGGTGCCATTGGCGTGGTTTTAGTGACAAGTTCGCTGATTTTAGTGCCTCGAGTCGGTTCGCTACCCTGGTTTGCGGCGGTGATGACAGGCCAAACGATTGCCGCACTGCTATTGGACCATTTTGGATTATTGGGTAACCCCCGTGCCGAGGCTTCGCCGCTGAGACTGCTTGGAGCTGGTTTCTTGATCGCCGGTGTGCTGGTAATCGTTCAGGCCAAACGAATAGAACATTCGCAGACGGTGAGGCCGGCCGAACCTGAGGTCAGAGAATCGAATTCGCCGCCCACGAGTTGATCTCAGCAAGATTTACCCCCTTGGAGCTGCTTTTTCGACAGGAAATTGCCAATCTTCCGGCCTACAAGCCCCCGAAAGCAAGGAAACATTGATGATCCGCACAATCCACGGTTGAGGCAAATTTTAACCGTGCCTATTGTAGTGAGGTGAATACAGCTATGAGTTCAGTCCCCCCACAAATGAAATACCGCCAGATCGACAAAATCACCGCCATTGAGCCGGGAAAACGGCTTACAGCGGAGAGGACGTTGCGCGCGGACGAGGAGTACCTAAAGGATCATTTCCCGCGATTTCCGGTGATGCCTGGGGTAATGATGCTGGAAGCCCTCCACCAGGCAGCTGTCTGGCTAATCAGGGCAGACGATGACTTTAAAACACCATTGGTATTGCTTCGAGAGACGCGAAGCGTCAAGTTCGGCGACTTTCTGGCTCCGGGCGAGACCCTGCAAATCGCAGTGGATGTAATCAAACAAGATGGAAATCGAACCACGGTGAAGGCATCCGCGACAAAACAGGGGCGAGTAACGGTCTCTGCACGACTAATACTGGAACGCTGTTTCACTGGGGATCCAGAACATTTTGGCACTGATACCAAGGTGTTGGAATCTACGAAAAAACAGTTCATGGAACTGACAAAACAACTTACTGAGCAAGTCGTCCTGAGCGACTGACTCGATCCATATCACTACACTCAAATTACGACACGTTCGCAAAAGGATTCACTGATGGGCCTTTCCCAAGACGAGATTTTCGAAAAGGTACAAGAAGCTCTGGTTGACGCATTGGGCGTTGATGATGATGAAGTCAATCGTGAAGCAACCTTGGTAGGAGACCTAGGAGCTGAGTCGATCGACTTTCTGGACATCGTGTTCAAGCTTGAAAAATCGTTCGAAATCAACATCGAGCGTACTGAATTGGCACCCGAGGACATCCTCACTAATGGTGATTACGTCAAAGATGGAGTTGTGACAGCTGATGGCATGGCTGAACTGAAGCGACGAATGCCATGGGCGAACATGAGTGAGTTCGAGCAGAATCCTCGCGTTCAGGATTTTGGCAACTTGCTGACTGTTGGCGATCTGTGCAGTTACGTCGGCAGCAAAGTCGGCAGTGACGCCTGAATTAGCTAGTAAATAATGTTGCTCACAGGGAACGATCAACTTCCAGTTTCCAATTTTTTCTCTTTGTGGTTCATGAACCAATGCGATGGTTTTGGATTGATCGATTCACCGAATTTGTGAGCGGCAGTCATGCTCGTGGGTACAAAAATGTAACGCTTGCCGAAGAAGCGTTAGATGAGTACTGCCCTGGGTTTCCCATGCTGCCACCAACCTTGATCATCGAGGGCATGGCTCAAATGGGAGGAATTCTGGTTTCAGAGCACTTTCAATTTGATAAGCATGTGGTGCTCGCCAAGGTCGGCAAGGCAAAGTTTCACAAACCAGCACGCAATGGTGACCAACTTTCATTGGCAGTTGATTTGGATGCCGTTCAGGATACTGGAGCAACAGTGACCTGCCTCAGTCACACAGGCGACGAACTTCAAGCGGAAATTGATTTGATGTTTGCGTTTCTAGAAGATGGTCGGTTCACGAATGGCCCTCTGTTCAACCCCGGCATGCTCAGAGATATGCTGCGGATGATGAATTTTTTCCATGTGGCAGTTGATCCTGACGGAAACCCTGTCCAAGAATACACGAACATCTAGTTCCCACACTCACAGCGATGGATCAAAGTCCACCGCTAACTGCTTCACCCCACTTCCAAGAAAGCTCGCCCGATGCGTCGCCGTGTAGTCGTAACCGGAATCGGAATGGTCAACCCAATGGGGCATGACGCTGACACCGTATGGTCTGGCTTGAAAGAAGGGCAAAGTGGGGTGGCTAAAACCACTCTCTTTGATGCCAGTGGCTTCCCTACCAAGATCAGCGCCGAGGTCAAGAATTGGGACATCACTGACTCAGGAGAATCAGCTGAGGAGTGGAAAGATCGTGGCAGACACACCAAATTTGCTGCTGGCGCCGCTAAACAGGCAATTGCCGACAGCGGCGTTCTGGAATCCATCACTGACCCAGTTCGCTTTGGCGTTTACTTGGGTAGTGGCGAAGGCAACCAGGATTTCAGGACATTTAGCCAGATGATGGCCGCTGCGTTGGCTGAGGGTGAGTACGACGCTTCGAAATTCATCAAGGCTGGAATTGAATTGCTGAATCCTGCGAAGGAACTCGAGCAAGAACCCAACATGCCAGCCGCTCATCTTGCAACCATGTTCAATGCCCAAGGCCCGAACCTTAACTGCTTGACAGCCTGTGCCGCCAGTAGCCAAGCAGTCGGCGAGGCCACTGAGATCATTCGCCGCGGCGATGCTGATACCATGCTGGCCGGCGGAACACACAGCATGATTCACCCGTTTGGTGTGACGGGTTTCAACCTACTCACGGCGCTCAGCGAAAGCAACGATGAGCCAACCAAGGCAAGCCGGCCCTTTGATCGTTTGCGGAATGGTTTCGTCCTGGGTGAGGGATCTGCCATGGTGGTTCTGGAAGAACTCGAGGCTGCCAAAGCTCGCGGGGCGAACATCTACGGTGAAATCGCTGGGTATGGAACTACCGCAGATGCTTATCGCATCACAGACATTCCCCCTGATGGTCATGGCGGAATTGCGGCCATGCGCATGTCCATTGCTGATGCTGGTTTACAACCTTCCGATATCCAATATGTGAATGCCCACGGTACAAGCACAACCGTCAACGACAAAGTTGAATCCAAAGCATGTCGCGATGTTTTTGGCGAGCATGCTGCCAAGATTCCTGTGAGCAGCACGAAAAGCATGATGGGACACCTGATCGCGGCTGCCGGAGTCACTGAAATGATCGTGTGCCTGCTGGCAATGCGTGATTCGGTAGTGCCACCGACGATCAATTACGAAAATCCTGATCCTGAATGTGACCTTGATTACGTCCCCAATGAGGCGAGAGAGGCCAAGATTCAGTACGCACTCAATAACAGCTTTGGCTTCGGCGGGCAAAATGTAACCCTCTGCCTGAGTCGCTACGCAGGCTGATCTCGAACGAAGGTGGATGATTTCAAGAGTTTGCCATGAATCACTTCAGCGACGCGGAACTCAGTGCATTTTTTGACGAGGCTCTCTCACCTGCACGTTGTGCGCAACTTGAACATGAACTCCGCAGCAACTCGCAATTGCGGCAGCGTCTGATTGAGGTTCGTGGACGAGAATCAGCCGGATTGCACACTTTGGGTGCAATTTGGAGAAGAAACCGCCTGTCATGCCCAGACCGGTCCGAACTTGGTCAATTTGTTTTAGGAACGCTTGAAAGCGAACAAAGAGATTACATTCAATTTCATCTACAAAAAATTGGATGCCGTTACTGCCAAGCCAACCTTGCCGACATTGACCCCGCGGACAAAACGCCGGAGCAGGCGACGACGCGGCGAAGCCGGTACTTCCAAACCAGTGCTGGATACTTGAAAAAAGACTGACCTCGATTCACATCACTTCGCCCGATAAAGCATTTTCTCGAGCCGATCCAATGTGATGACCATATCATTCCACTCGTTTACCACCTCCATCGTTGGCAGCGATGTTGAGTCATCACGGTCAAAACCACGCTCACTGATACACACTCTCTGTGAAAGCACAGCAACGCCATCCTGACCATTCATCTCTGTTCTCAAGTCGCTTGAATCGGTCGCATTACCTTCCATCGGTAAAACCTGCTGCATCGCCTGATGAACAGCCCACAAAGCAGCCTTTCGCGTCGTTTCAGCCTGAACAACAGTCCGCATCGTGCCAGATTGAACATAATATTTCGACATGCGAGCATTCCTCTTGATAACCATGTGTTGAAAACGAAGTGTCGGTCTCAGGCAACCAAGTGGGGTGACCAGCGTTACCTTGCCGACAACACTGGTATCGCAACCCTGCTGACACGTCTGGTCATACCTCTGCAAAATCGTGGCAGGCGAGAAACGCCAACCAGAGCAACGCAGCTGAAATCTGTTCCAATAGTCTTACGGGAATGCACCCGCATTCGGATCGTCCCTAGCACTGGTTAAGCTAGTTCGAGTCGAGACTTGGAAAAGATTGCAAATCTCTGATCCTCCGAACATCAAGAACATTAACTCAAAATCGTCTCAACCAATCATGAAGCTGACTCACCATGGTGCACACGAAGGTGTCACGGGCTCATGCCACCAATTAAATTGGGGAGATAAACATGGTCTGCTTGTCGACTGTGGGATTTTCCAAGGAAATGAAGCTAGAAAACAGCCGAACCCGGAAATCAATTTTTCGCTATCCAACATCGAAAGTTTGTTGCTCACACATGTGCATATCGACCATGTCGGTCGCATACCGTACCTGCTAGCAGCCGGTTTTGAACGACCGATCTATTGCAGTTACCCAACGGCAAAACTGCTGCCCCTCGTAATGGAAGATGCCCTGAAAATTGGATTCACCCGATCGCGAAAACTGATCAGCAAATTCCTGAAGCAAGTCAAGCATCTGCTGAAGCCCATTGCGTACGACAATTGGCAACAGATACCGGGTTCGGCATCGATCCGTTTGCGTCCTGCAGGACACGTACTCGGATCAACTATTTTTGATGTCAAATTACCCAGCGGAAAAACAGTTGTTTTCACAGGTGATATTGGAACGGGGAAAGATCCTCTGCTACGCAAACCCGTCAGTCCACCCGAGGCGGATCTATTGGTTCTGGAAAGCACCTACGGCGACAGAGTTCACGAGAGTCCTGAAGATCGTCAGCAAGCTTTGGAAACTGTCCTACGCAGAACCTTGCAAGATCGCGGCGTGACCATCATTCCTGCATTCAGTTTGGGTCGTACTCAGGCCATTCTGTATGAAATGAATGGAATTTTTGAACGACTGCAGAAGGAAAGTGGTCGTTCGCTTCTCAAGCAGGTCGATGTGATTGTCGACTCACCCTTGGCATCGAGGTTCACTGAACTTTACAAAAGCATGAATTCGTACTGGGGTCGCGAAGCACAACAACTGATGCAAACCGATGATCAGCCACTCGTATTCGAAAACTTAACAACCGTTGGCAGCCACCAAGAACACAAAGAAACACTCAACTACTTGGAACAACAACAGCTACCAGCGATTGTGATTGCAGGCAGTGGAATGTGCACTGGGGGCCGTGTTCTAAACTACCTAAAGCGGTTTCTTGGCAACGTGACAACTGATATCGTTTTTGTCGGCTACCAAGCGAGCGGTACACCTGGGCACTTTCTGAGTCGCGGCAGTGAATGGGTCCGCCTGAATGGCCGCAAATACACGGTCTCTGCAAAGATACATCAAATGCATGGTTACTCCGCTCACGCGGACCAGTTGGACCTGATTGAATTTGTGCAAAACATGGAAACGCGTCCAAAACAGATTCGCTTGGTTCATGGCAACTATCAACCCAAATTAATTCTCACAGAAGAACTAACCAAACTGGGCTATCAGGTCATTTAATCGTGGAATCTCGCTAAAAAAATTTCAGACAGGCCTAGGGGGTCACATCACCTCACTGATTCTTGTCGACTCTGGTTACGGTTTAGACATCACTCAACACACCTCCATTCTTCTTCCCTCACAACACACGAGAGAGTCCTTGTCGAACGAACGTCATCACGAAGTGATAATTATTGGTGGTGGTCTAGCTGGACTTTCGTGTGCAGTCCAGTTAGCAAACTCTGGAGTGCACTCCGCAATCTTTGAAGCCACTGACCGAGTGGGCGGTCGAGTGCGTTCCGATGTAATCAACGGCTTTACCCTCGATGTAGGATTTCAGGTACTTTTGACTGCGTATCCCAGTTGCCAAGAATTACTGGACTACTCGGCGCTCCGTCTTCGATACTTCGCCCCCGGTGCCTTGATCAGACATTCAGGACGATTCAGTGAATTAGCGGATCCATGGCGAAACCCGGGAAAAGCTTGGGCAACGGTCACCAACCCTGTGGGTTCAGTTGCGGATAAGTTACGAATCTGGCGTCTTCGCAGTCAAACCTGCCGCGGCTCATTGGCAGAGCTTTATGAACGACCTCACCAAACGACAGAACAATATTTGCGTGATTTTGGTTTTTCAGAACGCATGATGGATGAGTTTTTCCGACCTTTCATCGGCGGCGTATTTCTGGATGAAAGCCTCTCCGTTTCAAGCAGAATGCTTGAGTTCGTCTTTCGAATGTTCTCAATGGGTGGCATCGCCATTCCTGCGGACGGGATGGCAGCAATACCCAGGCAGTTGGCAGAGCGGTTACCCCGTGGATCGATCAACTTACAGTCCTCCGTTGTGCGATTGGAGGGAAATCGAGTCGTCCTAGCTAATGGCGACACATTCACTGGCGATCACATTGTGATCGCTACTGAAAGCAACGCAGCAGCTCGTTTACTTGAGCTTCCTGAAATCCAAACGTCATGGAATGAGACCTCGACACTGTACTATTCCAGCCCGCAATGCCAGGAAAAACACAAAAGCTTGATTCTCCGCGGTGACGAGAGCGGCCCGATCCAAACAGCCACAATTATCAGTAACGTGGCAGAAGAATACGCTCCCCCGAACTGCTCGTTGATTTCTGTTTCACTCAGTCCAAACCACAAAAAAAGCCGCGATGAAAACGAACAACTTGCAAAAGACCAACTGAGAAAATGGTTTGGAGATCAAGTGAGTCACTGGGAACTGTTGCAAACCTACCAGATCCCCTATGGCCTGCCAGCAATGGACATTGATCCGGTGATTCGATCGCCCGAACTTGAAAAACGCCAAAACACGTATATCTGCGGAGACCATTGCGAAACACCCAGCATCGAGGGTGCAATGAACAGTGGTATGCGGGCCGCAGCAGCGATTCTCGCAAGGCAGACATCTATCTGATAAACGGAAGCATGGCTCGCCAACCGATTCGGGGCTTTGTTTCGGTTCCACTCTCGGCACTGTGTACCTTGCCCTGCCAGGCACGAGTGTTGTCGGAAGCGTTTTCCAGAGTAACAACCGTCGCGTCAGCATCAGGCGCAAGCTGCTGTAACTTGACGTGCAAGTCTTCCAGAACCGCTTTGTCTTCTGCCTGCGTTGCGAGCTCAATCAGCTCCTGATAGGCCCGCGGAGTCGGCCTGATTTCAACACTCCGTTGCAACGACAAACGCGATTGGTCTCCTAAGCCTTGATTCGACAGCGTGATCCCCAACGCCAAATGTGGCTCGTGATCTGCTGGGCATATCTCAATCGCTGCACGCTGCAACATCACAGCGATCGCATTCCTGTGAGATGGATTCCCATCAACAGATATTGCCTCCGCAGCACCAAGTAACATCAAGGCCTCACTTGCCTCGGGAATTCCCGTCGACGCCTTCACTAATGAACGACGGGCGTATGTCATGTAACAGTACGCAGCTTCATGCCTGGACAAGCCTTGACGTTCCTGTTTCTTCAACACATCCGTCGTGTGCCCCAAGATTATCTGCTGAATCTGCTGCGTTTTTTTATCGAGTTTCTCGTCCACAAGACAAAAATCCTTTGACTCGCGAATTGCATCCAACGCTTCCTGAAACAATGCTGCACTGGCATCCGTTTGCTCAGCTGCATCGAGCGCAGAGATACACAATCGGAATGACTCCATCGACAGGGTCCTTAACGCAGCGACTTCCCCGTCCAATGCTGCCTGCCTTGCCTGTTGCAGACTCTGCTTAGTCAACTCCCATAGGTCTGCGGCTCGACGAAGAGGGTCTACAGCCTCAACGTTTGTACTTTCGATCAATCCCCATGAGCCGGTTATGGTATTTGGGGATTCAACAGGAACAGCATGGTCTAGATTTTTTCCCTTAGCCAACAAGACAACGTCCTCGCTCGTTTCATCCTCTGCGCCCGGCGGCAATTTCAGCAACACGATGACGTTTTCGTCATGCGTGCTCCGCAACTCCTGAAACAGCGATGCAACCTCATCGAAATCAGGGGCCTGATCAGCAGCATCTGAATCGGCTGGACGCACCGGCCACGCGGGAGCAACTGGCAAAGGTTGGCGTTCACTTAGCAGAGTCGAAGAGGATCGTGGCATGGCAACGTCGACTAAATCACAGATTTCAGCAGACTGGGGAACCTTAGCTTGCGAAAGCTCCGGTAAGGCCATGACTGGCAGATCCATTTCATTGATTGGAGCTGCAGCGATCACCCTGGCTTGGTCATCAACACTGAGATTCTCGCGACCTCTACCTTGGATGAGCGAGCGTCGTGGCTGCAATCGTGGCTGCAATCGTGGCACCGATGGAGCACGATCAATTTGCAACGTCTCAAAATCCGTGTTCTGAGAACGACCGTTAGCTTGAAAAGTCGCCGCTGGATCTTTTTGACCTGCTTTTGGTACTGGAGAAGTAATTTTTGGTGCTGGAGAAGTAATCGTTTTCCCGACCTGTACAACGGGGTCCTGAACAAGAGGCCCCTTCACGACAGGTACAACATCGGGCTCGACAGGTGCAGCATCCGGTGAAGCGGGTACAGCAGCACCTTTTTCCTTCACCGCAGCCGACCGTTCGAGTTCGCTGGGCACTCCCCAACCGTTCCTCAATAGACTTCCAAGAGGAGGCGGGGATACAGGCTCAGTGGCGACTGCGTGTGTGCAACAGGCCAAAACCGCTGCAAAAAGGGTTTTTCTGAATCCGCTCATGCTCTAGCACTCATCCGTGAGAGTCGACGCACTGATTTTGGGGGCACTCCACTGCATCCATGCCGCGGACCCCTGCTTTCAGAGAATCGACCATTCACCCAACAAGGCACACGGATTACGGACTCTGATGCATGAATGTCGTCGCACGAGGCCGAATCAAAGCAATCACTGCAATGAAAGGCAGAACTGGTCCCAACCCGATAGTCGTTTCTGTTTACCTAAACGAATCAGTGTGAACCCCAGCGTTCACGGGACATCAGCCTTGGTTTCACCCAGGCTGACAGAACGCCTGGTGTCTCTTTGCGGCGGCGAAGCGTTAAAAATAAACGCACCTCGCCAGTGAACTTCCAGTTTTTCTGAAGGTATCCCATGCCGAACAATCCAAGCCGGCATATGCCTTCAATTCAATTCACGCACACGAATATCACGCCAACGAACTTCGAATGGCCCCGCATCGCGTTTGATGCCATGAACCTGAAGCCCGATGAATCCTTTCTTGCTTGACTCGGTATCAACGATATCAGCAATCGCAACCCCATTGACCCATGTTTGAATACGATCGCCATTCGCTCGCACAACGAATCGATTCCATTTTCCATTTTGGTACGCATCTTTGACTGGCTGTTGTTTTGTAATCCAGCCTCTTCCTGTGCCTTCACTGTAGATGTAACCACTTTCCCCTGGTGCACTTTCAATCTCTACCTGCGGGCCATGCACACGCCCATTATTGAAATCCGCTTTACTAAGTGATCGGATCTGAACACCGCTGTTCAATCCTGCCTCATCATTTACTTCAAACGTCAATTCAAAATTCCCGTAGTCACGAGTCGTGCACATGAACGAATTGGGGCTACCTTGAGCTGTTTTCCCAACAATCGTTCCGTTCTCAATTCGGTAGGTGGCCGTACCATTCTTCTGCGACCAGCCGCTCAGATCTTTTCCATTGAATAGCGTGACCCATCCTTTGGACGTAACGTCAGGTATCGCCGCAAATTCATCGGGTTCCACCTCAGCGGGATCTCGCATGGCAGGCACATCGCTGGTCAGCTTGGTCCCATTTACAGCAGGCTGCTTTACGGATCCCGAAGCCGCCCATTCTGTTCCGCGCTGCAAAGTAATCTGAAACGCTATCCCTTTCATGGCATTATCATCATGACCGAGCGTCGTATGAAAAACTCTTCCTTCACCAAACTGCACTGTCATCAGTAGTGGTTCATGCTCTCCAGTGCCCCCGGTTGCGGGCGCACTGAATCCGGTTGCCAGCACATGCATGTTTTGGGCTGGGCCACGCAATTTCCCATACAACTCATCTGCCGCCTGCATGAACGTGGTCGGTAACCCTGCGGTGATTGGGTGCTCCGCATCTCGAACGATCACCAGAAACGGAACACGTTTGCCGTGAGTGCCCCCTCTGCCAGGACTTAGATCACGTGTGAACCGTTTTTGGTCTTCCTTCCAGCGAACGTAAGGCCCATCTTTTTCAGAACGGCCTCCCCACCCCCCAAGTCCGATCATTCTGTTGTAGGCATCCCATTGAGGGAAAGAATTATCCGCCGCATGCACACTTACAAAACCACCACCACCGGCAACAAATGCTTCAAAAGCTTTTCGAGTTTGCTCACTCCACAACTGACCGTTGTAATTTGAAACGACCACATCATATTTTGAGAACTCTGGAGAGAATGAGTCCAAGTTTTCCCCTCGTTCAGGTGCGGTTGCAACCTCGACATCGAATTTGCCAGATCCCTCCAATATCTGTTGGATCAGAGGAGTTGTTACTTTCCAGTTGTGATTATTCTGCCCATCGATCAGCAACACTGAAATCTTGTCAGCCTGCTGGGCCCACAATGGCGATAGCTGCAAGGAAGATGCGGCCAAAAGTGAGAGAAGCACGAGGCGAAGGGAGGATAACTGTGTCATGTTTCGCTGCAGGAGGTGGTGAGATGAAAGACAACTGAAGTCAAAAACATCACGATGGATGCTTCAAAACACCAATTCTAACATTTCCAATTGGTTCTGCTGACCTGTGTCGGCGCTGAATCCTCACGATTGATGGAGAATGATAGGTGCTTTGATCCAGCAATTCTGCTCATCTAGCGGTTCTAAAAGTTCCGCCCGCCTTCTAACATAGGATGTCCCAAAGGAGCAAAAATGTCAGATTTTTTACGCGGATCATTTCCTGCGACTCGGATGCGACGAGTCCGGCGTCATGACTGGTCGCGGCGACTTGTCACAGAAACAACACTGAGCACGAATGACCTAATCTGGCCATTGTTCGTTTTCGACGGCAAAGGTCGGCAAGCAGTTGAGAGTCTGCCGGGGGTTGACCGACTCGGTGAAGATGAAATTTGCCGCGAAGCGATTCGTGCATGTGAACTCGGGTTACCAGCACTTGCCATCTTTCCTGCTACCGATCCCTCTCTAAAAACCGAAGATGCGGCCGAAGCCATCAACCCCGACAATCTTGTTTGCCGGACGGTACGACGCGTCAAGCAGGAAGTGGGAGATCGTATTGGGATCATTTGTGATGTTGCGTTGGATCCCTACAGCAGTCACGGACAGGATGGTCTTGTTCGCGATGGTGATGTTGCTAATGACGAAACGCTAGCAGTACTCTGCCAACAGTCACTGGTTCAAGCTGAAGCCGGTTGTGACATCATTGCTCCAAGCGACATGATGGATGGTCGAGTTGCTGCGATCCGGACTGCTCTGGATGAACAGAATTTCTCGAATGTTCAGATCATGTCCTACGCTGCCAAATACGCGAGTTCTTTTTATGGTCCCTTTCGTGATGCGGTAGGTTCCTCGGGTAACCTTGGAAACGCAAGCAAGAAGACCTACCAACAAGCACCGTCTCAGACAAATGAAGCATTGCATGAAGTCGCTCTTGATTTACAAGAAGGTGCCGATAGCGTGATGGTCAAACCAGGTATGCCTTATCTCGACATTGTGCAACGTGTGAAGCAAACGTTCGCGGTTCCCACCTTTGCATACCAAGTCAGTGGTGAATACGCGATGCTATCAGCGGCAGCGGAAAATGGATGGCTCGATCGTCGCGAAACGGTTCTAGAAAGTCTGCTCGCTTTTAAGCGTGCAGGCGCCGATGGTATCCTCACGTACTTTGCCGCCGACGTCGCTCAGTGGCTGAGTGAGTAGGCCCATCATGAACAGTACAAATCAGCTAGGCGGGGAATCCCCCCACGAAGAGCCCACTGACGAATCCCCTGAATCACTTGCAGCTCTGGCTTCTGAGCGATTTCAATGGCACTGGGAGGAAATTCCAATCGCAGGTGAAATTCGAAAGTTGGCAGTTGCTTCCGACCCAGAAGGCATGCTGATTGATGCTTGTGAGCGGCAGGATGCGGGCGAACAGGGCGTGATTGATCCTTTTTGGGCAACCACCTGGCGTGCCGCATCAGGACTGGATCATTTTCTGTGCGACCCTTCTCGCAGTGGCCTCTCACTCAGCGGCCTGCGAGTGCTTGAACTGGGCTGCGGAACTGGCCATGCAGGGCTCGCTGCAGCGTGTCGTGGATCGCAGGTGGTTCTCACCGATGGCGTGACGGACCCGTTGCTACTGGTCAAAATGAGTACCTGGGAACAAAGAGATCGCTGTCAAGTGCAGCAACTCAGATTCGGGATTGATTGCATCGAAGGTCCCGGCTTCCCGCTTATTCTGGGAAGCGACATCACCTATCTGCGCACGCTTTGGCCCGAATTGAATCACTGCCTGCGCGAACATCTGGTTGAAGGTGGCCAAGTGTTATTGAGCGACCCGTACCGAATCATTGCCAACGAATTCCGCGATTGGATCCAAGAGAATGGATGGTCTTATCGCGAACACAAGATAAACCTGAATGACGATCCTGCTCATCCCATTCGTGTAATGCAATTAAGAGCCAAGTGAATTCCTGAACTCTACAAGTCAGCTGCGTCAAACACTCGCAGGATATGGATCAGAAACGAACGCATCCGAATCTGGCTCGTGCTGTCGTGACAGAACGGCTCCGATTTCATAACATTGATCGTTGATTCGTCTCGCGCGAGCGACTCGGAGCTGTACCCAGAATGTTGGCAGCACGATCCACACTTGCTCTTCCGGATAAATTTCACAAGACGAAAGAAAACCGGTTCCCTGACGAGCGAAATCTCGCGTATAGATACCCATCGGGGTTTTCGTGCGCGATCTGATTGGAATGGTTTTTTCAAACCACATGATTCCACAGGTACGAATTTTCAGCCTTTGATTATGTCGTTGATCATCCGCAAAGGCCGCTAGCCTTCCGGTGTCTTCGAAGTAGTCAGCCCATTCGGCTGGAATCTTAATCTTCCAATCCATCGATTGGATCAACTTCTCTAACTTTCTACGTTAATCGACTGCCAACATCTAAATAACTCCGGGTCGAACGCGCTACCAATCTCACGTTCCATGATGTGCAACGCCTTCTTTCGAGGCATGGCTTTTCTGTACGGGCGGTTGCTTGTCAATGCTTCATAGACATCCACCACAAAGCATATTTTGGCCCAAAGATGAATATCGTCTTCAATACAACCAACCGGGAAACCTTTTCCGTCAAGTCGCTCATGATGCTGATAGGTCATCATAAGTTGGCCTTCAACGAGGTCCTCGCGGTGCGCTAACTTTTTGAAACCCAGAATTGGATGCAGTCGAATCTCGCGAAACTCCAATTCCGTTAGTCTCCCCGGCTTACGCAAAAGTGCATCACGAATTTCCAGTTTTCCCAAATCGTGAAGTAATCCACCGGCCGTGATGTCTTCTACCACCTCGCTAGAATACCCCAACTCATTTGCTAGCATCCCGCAATAAAATGCAACATTGGCTGAATGCGTGAACGTTGCGTAGTCATGATGCAAAACCTTGAGCATGTCCGTGACGGCGAACTGATCATTGGTCAAAATGTCCGCAGTGAGTGTGCCCAACTGGCTTGCTGCGTCGACAGTTTGGTCAGTGTTATGTTCTGAAAATGACTCTTGAAGTATCTGACGAACAACCTAGGTCACGGCCTCGGTACGCACTGCCGGCGAGACATTTTCCTGATCGTTCCCAGTCGCGATCTCCCGCAAATAGTCTTTGTAGGAAGCCTGCGACTCGCGGGAGATGAACAATTGCTCGACGCCACGCACCCGCAGCCGCTCGAGATCGTCGACGGTGAGCGGATAGTCACCACCTCGATACAGAATGTAATTCTCGGTCTCCAGTTCGACTTGATACAAGTCGAGCCCGAGGTGAGAACGCGGCGTCAAGGTCGCGATGCTAATCGGGATTAAGTCACGGCAGTGCATTGTTCTTATAAGACACTGGAGGAAATTAAAGCCACGTTAATATCCTAGACCACCACATTTGGGGGGTACCGAAATTACTGCAATCAAATCTGGCTGTTCACATTGATTTTGAACGCGCAACCGTCAAAATCGTTTTACACGCTCCCAATGGTAAAAGTCGGAAGCAAACCACTGATTGCAGAAGGAACTTTTACCTGGTGCCACGGGCCAACATCCCTCAGTCGAGTTTGAATTCGGGGGGCACTTCGTACTTGCCTTTCGCCGAAGCGCGCGTGGTTACGAGTATCTCTTTGGTACCCGGCTTTGTGGCATCGTCCTCTAACACCCAGATCAGGGCCTGCTTCTCATCCTTGGGCCCCGTTGCTGTCTTGTCGGGATTCGCAAGTCTCAACAATGCGGTGAGCACTTGCCGCAGTGGAACGTTGGTTTGTTTGAAGTCTCGAACTTGTTGATTCTGAGTGATCCCCATCAACTGCAAGTCTCCACCAACAATGCGAACATTGGGTAATTTGGATCCACGGGGCAAGTCACGTTCAAAAGCGGTCACGATATTATCGATCGCAAATTCGAGTGATTCCTGTTCAAAGGTAACCGACATTTTACGATTCAAGAGTTCTTCGATGGACAGCGGCTTTTTTGGGGCAGGAACTCCAGTTGCCACAGATCCACCCTCGGGTGTGTTCAGCGCCAGAACCGTGGCCAGTGCAACCTGAGGAACTGCCTGTGCGGGCAGGTACGCATTAGCGATGGCCATCTCCTCCGACACGCCAAACCGCACCTGTTCGGCGACAAAATTGACCATCGGTCGCAGTCGATTCGCGAGCAAACGCCACGAAGCATCGGGCACAGAGTTGATGATAAAATCGTCTGCCCAGTCGGGCCAGCCACCAATCTTTTCCTGCAACATTCTGACAAGTGCGGCAGGACTCGCACCACCACTCGGCGTGAACCGTGTCTCAATGAACATTTGCTCGTTGCCAAAATCCACTGCCACTAACATCGCTGAGACGTCCGGTTGCAATGCTGATTTCAACGGAGCAACGAATCCTGGCAGTGAGTTTGAAAGCAGTTCTCGACCGTCTGCGAACAGAAAGTTAGGGCTGGCAAAAAGAACAACGATGTCAGATTCCTCACTGGTAGCATTCCACAGCGTCTGTGAGTTCCTCGGAAGAAGGACCGACGATCCTTTCGTTTCAGCGACTTCACTTATTTTGGCAACTGATCCAATCGCAAAGCGACTGACAGGATCGTCTCCCTTTCCTTCAAAATAATAGGCATCTGCTTCCGGTGAGTCACCTGCATAGATGGTGGCACCATCAGCAGTGCGTGCTGCTGCCACATCCCACTTCTCGACCAACTCTTTTGCTGGCACAGGATCTTTCAGTTGAATTGCCAACGATACTTCCGGCCAGCCTTCCTTGCCTGGGTGCAACGCCAAGCCACACGTCTGAATCGACTCCACAGGCACCGCCGCACGTTCCGCGACACTGGCAATCAGAGCATCCAAATCTGGCGAAAAAACCTCGATAACCTGACCACCAATGTTACTGTCAACGATGGATGCGATGCGCAACGATGCTACCATCGCTGGCCCAGGTGGCAGGTATTCCAAAGATGCTTTTTCAGTGTCCACTGCGTAGGGTGGTACGTAAAGTAAACGATCATCATCTACCAGTTGATATCCACTAGCTTCGCTATCCTGCTTTGATATTCCATTCGGCGTTTCTTTCGGCTTTGCACCCGTGTCTTCATCTTCCTTTTCCCGATTGGATACTCGTGGAATCACAGCGGGCGTCGGCGGACGCGTTCGATCTTTCTCAGCGGTCTTCTCTTCTGGACTCCTCGGCACCAGCAATCCAATCATCAACAGCAGGATTGCGACGCACATTGCCCCAAGAACCAAGGGCGCTTTCGACTTCTTTTTCCGACGGGAACGCTGTTTTGGAGCACTCGCCTGACCACCAACTGGTGGTGGTTCTGGAGGCTCCGAAGAACCATCGCCCGAAACCACTGCTTCAGGATGACTTGCAGCCTCTTCCGAGGCGTTGGCACGTCCGGAGACGCTGCGAGGTGATTGCTCAGAACCACCCTCTGCTAGAACGGTTTGATCGCTAGGACCCACGGAGCTTCGCTTCGCCTTTTCGTCGACTTGAACTGCAGTCTCGCCCACGTTGACAGCGGCTTTCCGGTCTCCAGTTCTGACTCCCGCTTCATCAGCGACTTTGACAACCGGAACATCTTTGATGACTGGAGCTTCCGATGTTGCGGTCGACACTACCACCTCATCATTTGATTGGTTAGCACCTTGCGGTTTCTGTTCAGCTGTACTTTCTGGCGTCTCCGTATTACCAGCAATTTCTTTCCTGCGATCTTTGGAAGAGACCAAAGACAGAATTGCAGTGAGAGCATTCGCCAATTGTTCCGCCGCTGCGAAACGGGAAGCCGGATTCTTGGCCATCGCGAAAGCGAGTACCCGGTACAACGGATCACCAGCCTCGCCCTTTTTGACCGCTTCTGCTAATTCGGGCACTGTCACAGAAGCTTGAGCTTGAATCAATTGAGCAGTGGACGTTCCCTCCACCGGAAATCTTCCAGTGGCTAATCGGAACAACAGACACCCGAGCGCGTAGATGTCAGTGGCCGCATTGCATTCTTGATCTGAATGACTGAACTCTGGCGCGGCATACAGCGCAGCTGCCTCCTCACCATCAAACCAACCAGAATGGTTTTCCTCCATACCCACGGGAGGCCCTGA
>Ga0315321_10001120_pt1 | contig 20483 bp, 18 predicted proteins | sample M180m21515metaG_FD_203464 | JGI IMG/M metagenome (GOLD analysis project Ga0315321, IMG submission 203464) | Ammonia-oxidizing marine archaeal communities from Monterey Bay, California, United States - M1 80m 21515 | ecosystem: Environmental > Aquatic > Marine > Intertidal zone | place: USA...
AACTGTCTGGTTTTCCCAGTGTAGGGCCGGAACAGAAACAATTATGTGAGGACGACGATATGGCTTTGATTCCGCTGGCCGACAAAGGCAACTTTTTCCACATTTACGATTTTCGCGTAAAGCCGGGCATGGGCGAGGAATTCGTTCGGCTGTTCGAGGAATTCGACTATTCCGATGACAACCCTATGCATAAATCGCCCCATCAGGTGAAGGACGGCGTGATGCTGCGCGACACCGAGGATGAGGATCACTTCTACCTGATTGGCGAATGGGCGAGCATCGAGGAACATCGCCGTATCCTGTTCGAACTACAGGATCTGGCGCCGGAATTCGTCAAACATATCGAAGATCTGGAAAAGGGCGCGTTCGTGCCGAAATACGCTGAAATCGTCTCGTCAACGCCGCAGCATATCCTCGACGCGGCGGAATAATTCGTCAGGCGTTCGCCACTGTAATTTAAGCCGCAGCGCCGAAGGACCGCACGAAAAACGCGAGCCAATTTTCACCCATCACCTTCGTGGTCTCTTCTTCAGAAAAACCGTGAGCGCGCAGACCGGCAGCGAGATTGCCGAAATCGCGGTTGCCGCCGAACCAGTCGGGCATCGGCGGGAAGCCCGCATCGGCCGCCGATCCTTCGCCGTAGTCGATCTCCTTGGACCAGCGGCCGACCCGCATCCATTCGACAACGCTGTCGGGCTGGTCCTGGCACAGATCGCTGCCGATCCCGATATGATCGATGCCCATCAGATCAGCGGTCCGCGCGATCATGTCGCAAAAGCTCTCGACCGTGCAGTCGGATTTGTCTTTCAGGTGATGCGGATACATTGAAAATCCCAGCATGCCGCCGGACTCCCCCAAGGCCTTCAGCACTTCGTCCGACTTGTTGCGCAACGCCGGATGCCAGAAAGACGGATTCGCGTGGGTGATGGCGATGGGGCGTTCGGATATTTCGATGGCGTCCAGGGTTGAGCGTTCGCCCGAATGGCTCATATCGATCACCAGCCCGACCCGGTTCATCTCGGCGATCACCTGGCGACCCATCCGCGTGACGCCGGTATCGTTTTCCTCGTAGCAGCCGGCCGCGAGCAGGCTCTGATTGTTATAGGTGAGCTGCATGAACCGCGCGCCGAGCTGGTGGCAGATTTCCACCAGCCCGATATCGTCCTCGATGGGCGAACAGTTCTGGAAGCCGAAGATGATCGCGGTCCGGCCCGTCTCATGCGCGGCGCGGACATCATCGGCGGTCCGGCCCGGGACAATCAGATCGGGGAAGCGTTCGAAATACCGGTTCCAGTCCGCCATGTTTTCGACGGTTTCGCGGAAATCCTCGTGATAACAGATGGTGACATGCACCGCGCTGATACCGCCTTCCTTCATTTCACGGAATATCTTTTCCGACCAGTTCGCGTATTGGCAGCCGTCGACGACAATCATGGTGTTGTGAATTCCATATAATTCTTCGGCCACCACTATACGCGGGGCGGTGCATATTCTGCTACCGTCCCCTCTTTGCGAACGATCCTGAAAGAACACAAATGCCAGATACGCCCGAAGACCGCCTGCGCGCCGCCGGACTCACCCTGCCCGACCGCGAAGGCCCTGCCTACAATTACGAACCGTTCAAACTGGACGGCAACACGGTGTATCTCGCGGGGACACTAGGCAAGGAAAACGGCGCCGTGCAGAACCTCGGCAAGGTCGGGGCAGAAATCGACGAAGCCGAAGCCGCCCGCCAGATTCAGATCTGCGCGCTGCAGGCGCTGAACTGGTTGAAACACGCAGCAGAGGGCGATCTCGGGCGGATCGACGGCATTCTGCAACTAAAATGCTACGTCGCCTGCACAGCGGAGTTCGACGGCATATCGCGCATCGCGGACAACGCGACGCGCGTGTTCGTGACCGCGTTCAGCGACGCGGGCAATCACCCTCGCAGCGTGCTCGGCATGATGCGCCTGCCCCAGGACGCCCCGGTGATGATCGATCTGGTTGCGGGGCTTAAGGGCTAGCCGATAGCCTTCCGCATGGACACGGTGTTGCCGTCCCTGCCGGCCTCTTCCCAGCCGAGATGCGCATAAAGGCCGATGGTTTCCGGCATATCGATATGCGTGTTCAGGCGCAGTTCGCGGCGCTCCAGTTCCCGGCATTCCTTTTCGGCATGGGCCATCAATGCGCCGCCAAGGCCGAGACCGGCCCATTCCGGCCGCACCGCGACGTTGGCCACCAGCAGGCAGTCATCCTGTAGGACCAGAACGATACCGCCGACGACCGCATCTTCGATTTCGATCACCCAGACACGGTGGCTTTCGATATCCTGGGCGATGCCGTCCGCAACCGCGGGCAGATCAGCGATGCGTTCGTCATAGACCGCATAGGCTTCGCGCATACACGACGCGAGCGCATCGGCATCTGTCGATGCCGCACGGCGTAAACGCCATTCAGCCATTTGCGTCGCATCCGTACATGCGCGATCCACGGGTTCCGGTTGGGGAGGATACTAACACGGTTCGTCTAACTCTTCAGCTTGTAGCCACGCTTGAACAACATGTGGCAAATCACCCACAAGACGACGTTCAAAACCGTAATCAGGATGACACCTGTCAGGATCGGCGCATCGGACGTCCTGATGAAGCCGGCGCGGAACCCGTCGATCATATAGAAAAACGGGTTCAGGGTGGCGAGGCCCCGCCAGAATTCCGGCAGCCGGTCGATGGAATAGAACGTGCCCGACAGGAACGACAGCGGCACGATGATAAAATTCGTGATCGACGCGATATTGTCGAATTTGTCGGCCCAGATCGCGGTGATCAGGCCGAGCAGCGACAGCATCACCGATGCCGAAACCCCGTAAAAAATAATAATCCACGGATTGACGATGGTCATGTCGGTGGCGGCATACATCACGAGCCCGACCAGTGTGCCGACCGCTACGCCGCGGGTCACACTGCCGGCGATAAACCCGACCGTCAGTTCGCCCGCCGTCAATGGCGGCATCAGCAGATCGACGATACTGCCCTGGATTTTCAGGATCAGCATGGACGAAGACGTATTGGCGAAGGAATTCTGGATGATCGCGAACATCATCAGGCCGGGTGCCAGAAACACCTCGAACAGCACCCCGTTGATGGATTCTACCGCACGCCCCAACGCCAGCGTAAACACGGCAAGAAACAACAGCGTTGTGATCATCGGCGCCACCAGGGTCTGAAAACCGACCTTCCAGAACCGGTGCACTTCCTTGACGTAATGTGTCCACAGACCGAGCCAGTTGACCCGTCCGATCGGGCGCGGCGGCAGCTCAGGCGTAACCGCCGTCATATATCGCCACCGCTATCGCCTTCGCTGACCTGCGCGACCGCGTCGGTCCGCGCAGGTCTCTCCGCTGCGGTACTCGCTTTTTTGTGGTTACGCTTGTCGATCACCTCCACGGAGGCGGGCGGTGCGGCGCCGGACTTGTCTTCACCGAAATAGATCGTCTGATGCGGGAACGGAATTTCGATTCCAAGCTCATCGAATTTGCGTTTCATACGCCGGTTGAATTCGCGCCCGACTTCCCACTGCTTGATCGGTTTCGTGGTCAGGCGCGCACGCACGACAACTGCGGAATCGTCGAACTTGTCAAGCCCCATGATCTCAATCGGCTTGTTGATCAGCGGGCCGTAATAATCGTCTTCCTGCATCTCGGCACCCAGATCGCGAAGCACGTCGATGACCTCGTCCACGTCCTCGCGATAGGCGATGCCGACATCGAATACGTAGCGCGAGAAATCCTTGGTCATGTTTTCGACCATGCCGACCGAGCTGAACGGGATCATGTGCACATTGCCGCCGACGTCGCGCAGCCGGATCGTGCGGATCGTGATTTCCTCAACCAGGCCAGCCTTGTCGTTCACCCGCACCACATCGCCAACGGCGAACTGATCTTCGGCCAGAATAAACACACCGGTGATCACGTCCTTCACCAGGGTTTGCGAGCCGAAGCCGACGGCAAGGCCGATCACACCGGCACCCGCCAGAAGCGGGCCGATATTCACGCCGATTTCGGACAGCACGATCAACGACACAATCGTGGTCACGACGATCAGCAGCACCTTGCGCAGCAGCGGCAGCAGCGTCTTCGCACGGGCGCTGAGCTGAACCTCGCCGTCGGCACTTCGCGCCAGATACCGTTCGATGGCGGAACTGACCAGTTCCCAGAAAATTACGGCAACCACGATCACGAACGTGGTCGACACGATACTGCCTACCACGCGGCGTCCCATGTCAGTGCCGACCCAACCAAAGGAATCTATGCCCCATGCTTCAAGCACGGCGAAGACACCGATGGTGGTGATAGCCGCGGTGATAACGATGTGAACGATGGCGAAATAGCGGTTAGCGCGCGCGGCGAGGCCGGGAAATTTCTGAATGACATCCTCACGCACACCAAAGCCTTTATCGACCGCACTCCGCGATCCGATAATCAGAAGCTTAGCCGCAAAGGTAATCACGATGCTGAGCGCGGTCGCCCGGAAGACAAATTCAAACCCACCGGAAACATCGAGCGCCCAGACCAGATAGACGGCAGAGATATAAATAATGGCGAGGACGTGCCAGACATCGCCAAACCGTCGGCGCAGCACCCGCATGCCGGACATGCCGCCCTCTTCCGATCCCCTGATCCAGCTGGCGGTAGATTGCCGGTTCTGCAGAACGAAAATAATGAGCAACAATGCAAGGAGCAGCCCGATAACCTTGCTCAGCGCCACATAGCCGCCCTGCGGCAGGCCGAGCAGCAGCGCTGCTTCGGCAAAGAAATAACCGTAGACCGCCACATTGGTGATCCGGCGGATCCACAGCACAATATAATTTGCCGTCTCATCGCCGATTTTCACGATGCGCAGGTTTGTCGCGCGGGGCACAAAGAACATACGGGCAGCTGCCATCACAGCGCGCGCAATGACACTGGCATTCACCAGCGATATCGTCACCAGCCGCGTCACTTCGGTCGACTCCAGCAGCGGCATCACGATGTAGGCGACCGCCGCAAATGCCGCGATCGGCATGATATCGATGATGGTTCGGGCGATCAGAAACGGCAGACGCAGGAGAACCGAATCGCGTTTCTGGCCTTCAATCGCCGACCGGGTCCACGCCAGAAGGCGGCGGACGATCCATTCCGCAACAAAGCCCGCAAAAAGGACCGCCAGAATCTTCGACAGAACACGCAACCAGATATCGCGATTTTCCGCAACGGTGGCCTGTTTTTCCACCCACTCTAAGATGCTCGGCGTATCGAGAAGGAATTCTGCGCCGCTGACCAGCTGTTGGCTGACCCCGTCGATTTTCGCCGACAAGGTCTCCACGATACGTCCACCGAATCGACTCGGCGGTTTGGCGGCATTCGGATTTTCCGCCGCCGCAACTGCGCCGAGGGCTTTGAGCCGGGTTACAAACGCTTCCCGCGCCTTGGGGTCTTCAAGCGTTGAGATCAAATCGACTACGTCGGCCGGTTTCAGCCCGGCAGCATCCAGGGCGGCATTTTTTTCCTTTGCCTGACGCTCGGCAATCGCCAGCTTCTGAGCTTCGCCCTGCGCCTGCTGCGCCTTGAGCAGGGCGGCAGCCTGTGCCTGTGCGGACGGGACCGGCATCGACGTCAAAACGCCGAGCGACAGCAGAACAGAGAAGATGAATGCAAGACGTGCGGACATGACGACCTGATATCGTTGAGGTTCGCGCAGAACCTACTCTTTTTGTAGGGGCGATGTCACATGGTTTGGAGGAAGCCGGGCATGTCGTTGGCGACATTCCGGCGCCTCACTTATACTGAGCATCCGCCGGAACAAAACAGAGAAGAAAAATCATGCCGGATGCACAAAGCGATAGTTGCGACGTTCTCGTCATCGGCGGCGGGGGCGCCGGGCTCGCCGCCGCAATAGAAGCCAAATCCCAGGGCGCAGACACAATCCTGATCGAAAAGAACGACGCCCTTGGCGGCACGACAGCGTGGTCGATCGGTTCGTTCACCGCCACCGGCACGCCGCAGCAAAAGAACGCCGGTATCGACGACAGTACCGATGCCCATTTCGAAGACATGCCGAAATTCGCCGGACCGGATGCGGACCGGGACAACCCGGCACTGCGGAGGTTATTCGTGGACAATGCGAACGACACCCTGCGCTGGCTGATGACCATGGGCGTCGAATTTTTCGGCCCGATGCCGGAGCCGCCGCATACCAAACCGCGCATGCATAACGTGTTACCAAACTCGCGCGCCTATATCAGGCTGCTCGGGAAACATGCGGCGCGGATCGGTGTCGATGTGCGCTGTGGCATACGCGCATCCCGATTTCTGCTCGACGGCGACCGGGTAATCGGCATCGTGGGGGACAGCCCGGCGGGGCCGGTCGAGATCACGGCACGCGCGGTCGTCCTGGCGAGCGGCGATTACGCGGCCAATGCCGAGCTGAAAGCAAAATATATTTCGGACGCGGTTTCCCTTGTCGATGCGATGAACCCGACCGCCACCGGCGATGGGCACGAAATGGCATTTCCGCTCGGTGCCAGGGTGCTGAACGGCGACATGCTGTCGGGTCCCAATCTGCGCTTCATCCCGCCGCCGAAGGAAACCATCGACCGGCGCCTTCCGCCTTCCCGCATCGTGACAAAGGTCATGAAGCTGGCACTGACCTATCTGCCGGCCCGGCTGCTGAACCCGTTCGTGCTCCGCTTCACCACAACGTCCATGGCGCCGGAGCTCGATCTATTTCGCAACGGCGCGCTGCTGGTCAACAAGGACGGTGTGCGCATCGATGCGCCGCCGCCGAAACTGGGCCTGCGGATCGCAGAACATCCGGACAAAACCGGGTATGTGATTCTCGATGCGGCGCTTGCCCGCAAATATTCGGCCTGGCCCGATTTTATCGCCACCGCTCCCGGCGTCGCCTATGCCTATTTCGATGATTTCCGCCGCACACGGCCCGATATCTTTCACACGTCCGATACAGTCGCCGGACTGGCGGCGAAGCTGGGCATAGAGCCGGGTATCCTTGAAACCGCGCTCGCGGACCACAATGCGGGCGGGTCCCCCTACAAGCTGGCGGACCCGCCGTTCTACGCGCTGGGCCCGGCCAAGAGCTACATCGTCCTCACCGATGGCGGCCTTGCGGTCAGCGACACCCTGCAACTGCTCGGCCATGACGATGTCCCGGTGCCGGGCCTGTGGGCCGCGGGCAGCGCCGGACAGGGCGGGCTTATCCTGAAAGGCCACGGCCATCATATCGGCTGGGCGTTTACCTCGGGGCGGGTCGCCGGGCGCCACGCGGCGGCGAAATCCCGCGGCAACGCGTGATTGAATCTATTTGGTCGCTTTCGTCATAACTGACATATCACTGCGGCCGGTTGAGATGTTCAGGTCCGTCCCCATCTGTTCACCGACGCCGCCGCTTGTGCGGCGCATTTTTTGCGTAGAAGGAGATTCCCGATGATCAAGGTCCGTTATGCGGAAGATCGCGGCTTGGTAAACCTTGGCTGGCTCGATTCCAAGCACAGCTTCTCGTTCGGCTATTTCGTCGACCCGGAATATATGAATTTCGGCCCGCTTCGGGTCATCAACGATGATCGTATTCAACCGGGCGAAGGATTTCCGACCCATGGCCATGAGAATATGGAGATCATCTCCTATATTCTCGACGGCGCGCTGGAACACAAGGATTCCATCGGTACCGGATCGGTGATCCAGGCGGGAGAGGTACAGCGCATGAGCGCCGGCACCGGTATTCAGCATAGCGAATACAACCCGTCGAGCGAGCACGGCGCGCATTTCCTGCAGATCTGGATCATCCCGGGTGAAATGAACATCGACCCCGGCTACGAACAGAAAATGTTCGACCCGGCGGGCCGCCGGGGAGAGCTGACGCTGGTTGCCGCATCGGACGGACGTGACGGCGCGCTGAAGATACACCAGGATGTCGACCTGTATTCGGCGGTTCTCGGCGAAGGCAACGCCGTTGCCCTGAACCTGCGCGACGGACGCCGGGCCTGGGTTCAGGTTGCAAAGGGCAATGCCCGCCTGAACGGCGAGCAGCTTTCCACGGGCGACGGCGCTGCCGTTTCCGATGAAACCGTCCTCGACCTCACCGCGACATCGGATGCCGAGGTGCTGATCTTCGATATGGATTAACACGCGTCTTCGCGCCCAGTTGCCGATTCCGTCTGAAAACGACACTTTTCAGGTGTCTTTTTCAATTGCGGATCATCGACCATGGCCGAACAGGGCAGTGATATAGAAATTGCGCGCGCCGCCAATCTTCAGCCGATCGCGGAAATCGGCGCGAAGCTGGATATTCCGGCCGATGCGTTGCATCAGTACGGCGCCAATAAGGCAAAAATCGATTACGGCTTCCTGAACGATATCGCCGACCGGCCGCGCGGCAAGCTTATCCTGGTGACCGCCATTACCCCGACCCCCGCCGGCGAAGGCAAAACCACCACCACGGTGGGGCTTGGCGACGGGCTGAACCGGATCGGCAAGAAGGCCGCCATCTGCGTGCGCGAACCGTCACTCGGACCATGCTTCGGCATGAAAGGCGGCGCGGCAGGCGGCGGATATGCGCAGGTCATCCCCATGGAAGATATCAACCTGCATTTCACCGGTGACATGCACGCCATCGGGGCAGCGCATAACCTGCTATCGGCGATGATCGACAACCATCTGTACTGGGACAACGAGTCACGTATGGATTCGCGGCGCGTATCCTGGCGCCGCGTCGTCGATATCAACGACCGTGCATTGCGCGACATTACGGTCGGGCTCGGTGGGATCGCCAACGGTTTCGCCCGCGAATCCGGCTACGACATCACGGTTGCATCCGAGATCATGGCGATCTTCTGCCTGTCGAATTCGCTTGCCGATCTCGAACGCAGGCTCGGCAATATCGTCGTCGGACAGACCCGCAAGCGCGAGGCGATCACGGCCGGACAGTTGCAGGCCGACGGCGCGATGGCGGTCCTGCTGAAAGATGCGCTGATGCCCAACCTGGTACAGACGCTGGAAAACAATCCGGCCTTCGTCCATGGCGGCCCGTTCGCCAATATTGCCCATGGCTGCAACACCGTGATGGCAACCAAGGCGGCATTGCGTCTGTCCGACTATGTCGTGACGGAGGCTGGGTTCGGTGCCGACCTCGGCGCGGAAAAATTCTTCGATATCAAATGCCGCAAGGCCGGGCTGAAGCCGGATGCCGCGGTCATCGTCGCCACCGTGCGCGCCCTTAAAATGCATGGCGGAGTGGCCCGTGGCGATCTGGTCGCCGAGAATGTCGGCGCAGTCACCGACGGCATATCCAACCTGCGCCAACATATCGAGAACGTGCAGAAATTCGGCGTCACGCCCGTCGTCGCGATCAACCGGTTCGTCACCGACACCGATGCCGAGATCGCCGCCATAGTCGCTGCAGTCGGCGAAACCGGGGCCGAAGTCGTCGAATGCACCCACTGGGCCGTCGGATCCGCGGGAACCGAAGCCCTGGCGCACAAGGTTGTGGAAATCGCCGATGGCGGCTCATCGTCGTTCGAGCCGATTTACCCCGACGACATGCCGCTATTCGACAAGATCAATACGGTCGCCCGGGAAATTTACCGCGCGTCCGAAGCGGTCGCGAATAAAAGCCTGCTCGACCAGCTCGGCCGCTGGGAAGACGAAGGGTACGGCCACCTGCCCGTCTGTATGGCCAAAACCCAATACAGCTTTTCCACAGACCCCGACCGCAAGGGTGCGCCGTCCGATCACATCGTGCCGGTGCGCGAAGTCCGCCTGTCTGCCGGCGCCGAATTCGTGGTAGCAATCTGCGGCGACATCATGACGATGCCGGGCCTGCCCCGCGTGCCGGCAGCCAACTCGATCCGCCTCGGCGAGGGCGGAATTGTCGAAGGGCTTTTTTAGGCGGCGGCACCGATATCACGCTGATTATTTTTTCTTGTCACCCTCGGCCTTGAGCCGAGGGTGACAGTCTTTTCGTTTCGCGGACCCGCAATAATTCGTTCAGCCGAAATTCATCCTTCGCTTGCTAATCTTATTTCCCAATCGGGCAAAAAGCCCTAAAGGGTAGCGAATGGCCATCGTTCCAACACTTTCCGGTTCCGCAGACTCCGACGAGCCGCCGCATCCTTATCGATGGGCGATGCTGGGCGGCGTGTGGCTGCTGTATTTTGCCTTCGCGCTGTCGATCGCGTCGATCGCCCCGCTGGTCTACCGCGTCATGTCCGACCTCGGTATGAACCGAGCGGAAATGGGCACCGTGCTCGCCGCCTGGCAGCTCACCTATATCTTCTGTTCGGTACCCTGCGGCGGCCTGCTCGACAAGTTCGGCCCTCGGCGCACGATGTTTGCCTCCATGCTGATCATCGCACTGTCGGTCGCGCTCCGCGGATATGCAAGCGATTACGTCACGCTGCTGCTCGCCGTCATGGTCTTCGGGATCGGCGGGCCGCTGATTTCGTCCGGCGCGCCCAAGGTGGTGGCGACCTGGTTCACCGGCAAGGAACGCGGCTTTGCCATGGGCATCTATTTCACCGGCAATGCCACGGGCGGAATCATTACCGTTGCGTTGACCAACAGCGTCTTCCTGCCCGCTATCGGCGGCGACTGGCGCGACCTGATGCTCGGCTACGCGGTATTCGTGGTTGCCTGCGGCCTGATCTGGCTTGTCGTCAGCGCAAACCCGGCGAGCCGCGCTATGGAAGCCAAACTCAAAGCCGAAAAGAAACACCGCTCGCGCGACGTCTTCATGGAACTGATCAGAGACCCCATCGTCCGCCTGGTCCTAGTGATGGGGCTGTTCATCCTGTTCTACAATCACGGCATGAACCACTGGCTACCCGAGCTGCTGCGGTCCTACGGCATGACGCCGACCAAGGCCGGGTACTGGGCGGCGATCCCGACGCTGTTCGGCATGATCGCCTCGTTGTCACTGCCACGGATGGCGACGCCGGACCTGCGGTTCAAAATATTGTTCGCACTTTTCTTCTGCGCCGCCATTGCCGCGATACTCGTCTGGGCCGCCAGCGGGCCGCTGCTCGCCTTCGGGTTGGTGCTGCAGGGCATGTGCCGCGGCGCGATGACGTCTATTTCCATTCTGCTGCTGATCGAAAGCGGCGACGGCAACACCAACCGCGTCGGCGCGGCCAGCGGGCTTTACTTCTCGGTCGGTGAAATCGGCGGCGTGCTGGGCCCGATGTCGATGGGCGCGCTCGCACATGCTACGGGCGATTTCGATGCATCGCTGTTCATGATGTTCGGCATCGCCTGCCTGCTGACGCTTATCCTGCTGCGGCTGCGGGCCGTGCAGCACGGGGTATGGCGGCGCGGCGCTTAGACGAATTATCGGCCGGGCCGTCTTCATACCCGGCCCAGATGCGTGCTAGTTTGCCTGTAACAAACAAACAGGGACACAACATGACCGACACAGATCTTTCCGGCACCACCTGCATCGTCACTGGTGGCGGCCGCGGGCTCGGCCGCTCTATGGTCCATGCGCTGGCCGGCGCGGGCGCGAACGTGACCGCCGCCATGCATATCGCCGACGATATCGAAGCCGAAACCAAGGACCTGCCGGGCACGGTCAAGGCGATGGTCGCCGATATCCGAGATCCGGCGCAGTGTGCCAAAATCATCTCGGAGACGGTTGCCGAATTTGGCGGCGTCGACATGCTGGTCAACAATGCCGGGGTCGGCATGCTGCTGGTATCCGACACGTTCAACCGCACGCCCACCAAGTTCTGGGACGTAAAGACCGAAACCTGGGCCCAGATTGTCGAGACCAACGTCAATGGCGGCTTCCAGATGGCGCGCGAAGCCGTGCCGCACATGCTCGAAAAGGGCTGGGGCCGCGTCGTTAACGTCACCACGTCGATCCACACCATGCAGCGCGCTGGGTTTTCGCCCTACGGGCCGACCAAGGCGATGATGGAAGCCAATACAAGCTGCTGGTCGGAGGACCTCGACGGCACCGGGGTGAGCTGCAATATCCTGATCCCGGGCGGCGCGGCGGACACCAACCTGCTGCCCGGCAATCCCGGCGATCCCGGACGGTCCGGCGCAGACGGCATGCTGGTCGCGCCGGAGGTGATGCAGGCACCGATCCTGTGGCTCGCCTCCAAACAGTCGGATGGCTGGAACGGCAAACGCTTTATCGGACGGCTGTGGGACGACAGCGTTTCGGCAGAAGAAGCCGCGAAGGGTTGTTCCGCCCCGGCGGGCTTCGGCGACCGGACGTAACCGCGCCGCGCGTTCAATCAGATTGTCACCCCGGCCTTGTGACGGGGTCCAGTCATCGGCGGACGAAATTCTGGATCCCGGCGCGAGGCCAGGATGACAAGGGGTCTGGCGATAGTGTTGCGTACTGACCGAAGACGGTTCATGTAGGCCCGATGGAAACCTGGGTTGTCATCACCGTCGCAGCGGCGTTCTTTCAGAACGTCCGCTCGACCCTGCAGAAATATCTGAAGGGCCGTATCGGGACGACCGGCGCGACCTTCGTGCGGTTCGGCTTCGGGCTGCCCTTCGCGTTCCTGTTTCTCGCCATCCTGCATTACGGTGTCGGCTACGAATTATCGATGCTGAACACGACGTTCTTCGGCTGGGTGGTGATGGCAGCACTTGCCCAGATCACCGCCCAGGCGCTGCTGATCCACCTGTTCGGCTACCGCAACTTCGCGGTCGGCACCGCCTATTCCCGGACCGAACCTGCGCAGGCAGCGCTGTTCGGGCTGATCTTCCTGTCGGAAACCGTGTCCTGGATGGTGCTGCTGGCCATCGGCATTTCGGTCGCCGGTGTCATGCTGATCTCGGTTGCGCGGACCGAACGGAACCCCGGCGCGCTGATCACGTCGCTGTCAAGCCGGATGGTTGCCATCGGTTTGTGTTCCGGCTCGTTTTTCGGGCTGTCGGCGGTGGGCTACCGCGGCGCCTCGCTGTCATTGGAGGGTCCGAATTTCCTGATGCAGGGATCGGTAACCCTGTGCACGGCGATCACGTTCCAGACAATCGTCATGCTGGTGTTCATCGCGATCCGCGATCCGGGGGAGCTGCGCCGTATTGCGGCGGCGTGGAAACCGGCGCTGGCGGTCGGCTTCGTGGGTGCGACGGCCTCTTTCGGCTGGTTCACCGCGATGACGTTGGAAAAAGCCGCAATCGTCAAAGCGGTCGCCCAGATCGAAATGCTGTTCACCTTCGCGTCGACCGTGTTTGTGTTCCGCGAAAAGATCAACCGGCTGGAAGTTCTCGGCTGTCTGGCGATTGTCGGCGGTATCCTGCTGCTGCTTCTCTCCTGACACGGCCGCAGGGCGGTATCGCGCAAACTTGCGTCGCGCCGCCGCGAACGGTACACAAAACAGACAGACTAAAACGCCTTTCAAGAGGGTAACGGGATGACCAAATTCGGAATCGGACAGGGTGTGCCTCGGTGGGAAGACCCCCGGCTGCTGCGCGGCGGCGGGCGGTATTCGGACGACCTGAACCGCGACGATCAGGCCTATGGCCATGTGCTGCGCTCGCCCCACGCCAATGCTAAGATCGTGTCGATCGACACCGCGGCGGCCGAGACCGCTCCGGGCGTGCTCGGCGTCTGGACCGGTGAAGATTTCGCGGCCTCCGGTCTCGGCAATATTCCCTGTGCGGTGCCGCGTCAGAAAGCCGACGGCTCGTCGATGTATCTGCCGCCCAATTCGGCGCTGCGCAACGGTGCGGTGAAGATGGTCGGCGATCCGGTGTGCTGGGTCGTCGCGGAAACCGCGAAACAGGCGCAGGACGCGTCGGAAATGATCCTGGTCGATTATGCAGAAATAAAGCCGGTCACCAGCACGGCGCATGCGCTGGATGCGGATGCCGGCAAGGTGTGGGACGACGCGCCCGACAACGTGTGCTTCGTTTATGAGCTTGGCGACAAGGACAAGGCGGACGCGGCCTTCGCCGATGCCCATCACGTCACCAGACTGGATATCAATATCAGCCGCGTGTCGGTTGCCCCGATGGAGCCGCGCGCCTGTATCGGCGATTACGATAAATACGACGAACGCTACACACTGATCACCGGCACGCAGGGGCCGCACGGTGTGCGCCAGGCAATGGCCGAGCCGATCCTGAGGGTGCCGCAGCACAAATTGCGGGTAATTTCCGAAGACATGGGTGGTGCGTTCGGCATGCGGTCGGGCCCGTACCCCGAAAACATCTTGGTGCTGTGGACGGCGAAAGAGTTGGGCCGCCCGGTCAAATGGACTGGTGACCGTACGGACGCCTTTCAATCTGACGATCAGGCGCGCGACAACGTGGTTACCGCAGAACTGGCGCTGGACGAGAACGGGATTTTTCTCGGCCTGCGGGTCTCCACCGTTGCCAATCTCGGCGCCTATCTGACCCTGCTGGGTCCGCATTCGTCGACCAACAATCTGGGCTCGCTGTCGAACACCTATAAGACACCGGCGATCTATACCCATGTCACCGGCGTGTTCACCAACACCAATTCGACCGGCCCCTATCGTGGCGCCGGCCGCCCCGAAGCGGTCTATACGGTCGAACGCGTGATCGACACGGCAGCTCGCGAAATGGGCATCGATGCTGCCGAAATCCGCCGCCGCAACATGATCCCCCAGATCAGCGAGCCGTTCAGCACCGGCTTCCTATTCACATACGATTCTGGCGAGTTCGAAAAGAACATGGACGGTGCGCTCGAAATGATTGAGTATAGTGGTTTCGCGGTCCGCCAGGCTAAGGCACAAGCGCGCGGCAAGCTGCGCGGCATCGGCATCGCCAACTGTATTGAACAATCCGCCGGCGGGCCGCCCGAATGGGCGCAGATCCGGTTCGATCCGTCGGGCATGGTGACCCTTATAATGGGCACTCATAATCATGGTCAGGGCCATGAGACGATTTTCCGCCAGATGCTGGCAGATATGCTGGGTCTTGAATTCGAACAGGTCCGCCTGCTGCAGGGCGACACCGATGTCGTCATGGCAGGCACCGGCACGTTCGGTTCGCGATCATCCGGCGTCGGTGGCGCATCGATCCAGGCGGCATCGAACAAGATCGTCGATAAATGCAAACTGGTCGTGTCGCATTATCTCGAAGCGGCGGTCGAGGATATCGAATTCGGCGACGGCACTTTCACGGTCGCCGGCACCGACAAGACCATGAGCCTGATGGAAGCGGCCAAGAACGCCCAGAGCTTCATGACTGCCCCGCCCGGCTTCGAAGTCGGTCTGGACGAATGGGCCGCCTGGTCGCCGCCCGCGCCGACATTTCCCAATGGCTGCCACGTCGCCGAGGTCGAAATCGACCCCGATACCGGTGTGACCGAAATTGTCCGCTATTGCATGGTCGACGATGTCGGCACGGTCATCAATCCGCTATTGCTCGCCGGACAGGTCCACGGCGGCGCGGTTCAGGGGATCGGCCAAATCATGTGTGAAAACATGGTGTGGGACGACGAGTCCGGCCAGATGGTGTCCGGCTCGTTCATGGATTACACCATGCCGCGCGCCGATGATTGTCCGAGCTTCCAGATGGCCGAGAACGAAGTACCGTCCCCAACCAACCCGATGGGAATCAAGGGTGCCGGCGAAGCTGGTTGCGTCGGTGCGATGCCCGCGGTGATGAACGCCGTCGTCGATGCACTAGCGACCCGCGGTATCCGCACATTCGACATGCCCGCATCGCCCAACCGTATCTGGCAGGCACTTCAGGCTACGCACTCACAGCAGGCTGTGGAATAAAAGAAAGGTACCAGACAAATGGAATTCGATAACAGTTTCGACGTCCCGCTGCCGCCCGATCAGGCATGGAAAACGCTGATGGATATTGAAAGCATCGCCCCCTGCATGCCGGGGGCGGAACTGACAGAGATCGTCGACGACAAGACGTTCAAGGGTAAGGTCTCGGTCCGGCTCGGGCCGGTCGCGCTGACCTTCCAGGGCACCGCTTCGTTTGAAAACGTCGACGATGCCGGCCATACCGCAAGCGTAAAAGCGCAAGGCTCAGACGCCAAGGGACGCGGCGGCGCGAATGCCAATGTCGCGTTTCATCTGGAACCCGCGGACGCGGGATCGACAGTCAAAATTCATACCGATTTGCAATTGTCCGGATCGGTCGCGCAGTACGGTCGCGGCGCCGGCATGATCCAGGATGTCGCCGGCCAGATCATCGGCCAGTTCGCTAAGAACCTGTCGGCCAAGATTGAAGCGGATCAGCCCGCAGCGGCACCGGATGCATCGAACGATGCGTCGGATGCAGCGCCCGCAGCAACGTCCCCGCCGCAGGCCGCCGCCCCCGCCCAGATGGGCGGCATGGCGTTCCGCGTGCTGTGGAACCAGATCGTCCGGTCGGCAAAATCGCTGTTCGGGGTGAAGAGCTAAGCGTCTCTCAAAGGGCGACATTCCGGCAAAAGCCGGAACCTTTCGATAGTGAGCAACGAGCGTCGAGGAGATCCCGGTTTTTGCCGGGATGACGCACGCATAGCCGCCAATTAAGCGGTCAGTTCACACTCTGCGGCGGGACGCTTTCTTCCACTTCTGGGCGGACCGAAGTCGGCCCCGCCTGATGGTGGACCATTTTCCATAGCCGCCCGTCGCGCACGAACACGTTGGTCGCTACCAGAAAACTACCGCCGATCTCTTCAAAACAGATGACATAGGCTGTATCACCGTACACATGGGCATGCGGGTCATGGCAGAGAATTTCTGGCGAATCGGGATTGCGGATGATCGCCTTCCAGCTGTCCACGACTTCTTCGCGGCCCAACAAAGGCCCCCAACCGGGGTGCAGGCAGGCCACCTGATCGGTGTCTGACCACAGGTCATCCATGGCATCTTCGTCGCGGTCGGCAAACGCCCGGTAGAAGGCTTCGTTGGCAAAGAGCACTGCATCGGTATCGGACATGGGACAAGTTGTACCCCGTAGAGAGAAAAGATTGGGATATTTGTTTCAGGGCCAATTGTTTCGATAGGTATCGAATGGGTTGACCACCCCAATTCAGCCCAATACCATCTACCTAATATAGAAATTCCGGCACAAGCCGGTTAGGCTTCAACAGGGAGATTACTCAAATGAAACTTCGCCACGTCATACTTGCGGCTGCTGTCGCTGCTATCGTAATGCCTGCCGCCGCATCGGCGCAGGAAAAGATGACCCTTAAGTTCCTGACTGCCTGGGACAAGCGCGTCCAGGGCACACCGAAGATCGCCTATCGTTTCGGCGATATGATCAAGGCGGCAACGAACGGCCGGATCACGATAAAATTCTCCGGACCGGAGGTCATCAAATCCCGCCAGCAGTTCCAGCCGACATCAAGCGGCGTGTTCGACATGAACCTGTCGGTCGCCCCTTACTACGTCGGCACCACCGGCGTGCATATGGCGGCGTTCGCACTGCATGCGGATACCGAAGACTGGCGCAAGAAAGGCTACTGGGACTATTTCGACAAGGAAATGAACCGGTTCGGCCAGAAAATGATTGCCCACGTCATGGGTGCAACCGGTGGCGATGCGTTCCACGTGATGCTGAAGCGCCCGCTCGAAAAGGGCGAATTCCCGCTGAAGGGCCGTAAAATTCGCGCCAATGGCTTTTACAAGCCGGTAATCGTGCCGCTCGGTGGATCGATGGTGAACCTGAATGGCGGCGAAATTTATTCCGCGCTGCAAAAAGGTGTTGTCGAAGGTGCGGCCTGGCCGGTTCAGGGCGCGATCGACTTCAAATGGTACGAACAGGCCAAATACATGATGCGCCCGCGTTTCGGCGTTTCCCCGTACACGGTCACGATGAACCTGAAAAGGTTTAACAAGCTGTCTAAGGCCGACCAGGCCCTGATGCTGAAGACCGGCCGCGAGATCGAAAAAACGGCGCCTGCTATTTTCAACGCAGCCACCGTCAAAGAGATCGAGTTGCTGAAGGAAAAAGGTGTGAAGGAAACGCACCTGTCGCCGGAGGTCTACAAGAAGATGAATGCCGGTTTCGTCAAAGGCGTGTGGAACTTCGCGATCAACTTCAACAAGAAGTCCAAACCGCGCGTTCAGAAACTTTATGAAATGGCGAGAGATAACGGCGACGCACCTGCGAGCCTGAAATAATCACTTAAAACGAAAACAAGTCCGGCGGACCGATAATGTCTCTTATAAAACGACTCTGTCGTCTCCATGACGGCATTGCCGACCTGGGTTACATCGTCGGTTCGCTGGGGCTTGCCTCGATGGCAGCCATGTACTGCTACGAGGTGCTGACCCGTTATTTCCTCGGAACGGCGACAGACTGGGCCAATGACATGTTTGCGAACGTGTTGCTGATCACGATTTTTGCCATGATCCCGCACGCTTCCCGGATGGGGCAGCATATTTCGATCAGTCTGCTGGTGGAAATCATGCCGTCGGCCCGCACGCCGCTGCGATATTTTACCGGCATCTTCGGTGTCGGTGTTTGCCTGCTGGCAGCATGGATGAGCCTAGAACAAAACCTCCATCAGATCGATATCGAGCAGGTAACCGAGCAGAACCGGCCCATTCCGAAAATTCTAATGTCGTCCTGGCTGACCTTCGGGTTCTTCTTTTCTTCGTTCTATTTCCTCCGTGCCATGTCCGACAGCGAAACTTTCAAGCCGGTGTCATGGATCACACCAGGACGCGCAGCCCTTGAAGGCAAGCAAGAAGAGATGACCCTCTGATGGAATGGTATACAATTCTCGGCGTCGGAATCGCGCTGCTGGTCGCTCTTTTTCTGACCGGCGCGCCGATCTTCCTCGCGTTCTTCATCATCATTGTCTCTGGTGTTGTGTTCCTGCTCGGCGACGCTGCATTCGGCATGGTTGCCAATTCGATCTATGAGACAGGAACCACTGCATCTCTAGGCACCGTCCCGCTCTTTATCCTGCTGGGCGAGATACTGTTCAGATCGGGCTGTATGGAAGTGCTGCTCGATTCCATCGACAAGCTCGTCGGGCGCGTCCGTGGCCGTCAGTACATCCTGTCGATTTCGCTGTCGACGGTGCTCGGCGCACTGTCCGGTTCGGCCATCGCGGTGGGCGCCATGCTCGGCCGCTCGTTGCTGCCGATCATGCGCGAACGCGGATATGATACCAGATTATCGATCGGCACGATCCTGGCCGGCGCCTGCCTCGCCCCGATCATTCCGCCGTCGATCCTCGCCATTATTGTCGGCACACTGGCCGACGTCTCCATCGCCTCGCTGCTGATCGCCGGCGTTCTGCCCGGACTGATGCTGGCGGGATTATTCGTCACCGCCTGCCTGATCAAGGTAAAGATCGACCCGTCGCTCGCCCCGACAGAGGAATCCGGCGAAACGATCAGCCTCAGCGGAAAGCTAAAGGCCGTTGCCGGCCTGCTGCCCTTCACGGTCATTATCTTCATGGTCATGGGACTGATCATGCTGGGTGTCGCAACCCCATCGGAATCGGCAGCCACCGGCGTGCTCGGCGCGATCCTGACTGCCGCCTATTACAAGCGTCTCAGCTTCAAGATGCTGTTCGAAGCCATCGGCGAAGCGGCCCTGCTGGCCTCCGTCATCCTTCTGATCCTGTGCAGCGCGGTTATGTTCACCCAGCTGCTTGCCTTTACCGGCGCTACATCGGCGCTGACCGAGGTCGTCACCTCGCTCGAGGTCAACCGCTGGGTCATGTTCTTCATCATGATGGCCCTGCCGTTCTTCCTGTGCATGTTCATCGATCAGCTCGGCCTGATGCTCATTATCGTTCCGATCTATCTGCCGATTATCAAGGTATTGGAATTCGATCCGGTCTGGTTCTGGTTGCTGTTCCTGCTGAACATCACACTGGGCGCGATCACGCCGCCATTCGGATATGTCATGTTCGCGGTGAAAGCCGCCGCCAAAGATGTATCGATGGGCGAGATATTCAGCGCATCGTGGCTGTTTGTCGGACTTACCCTGATCGGCATGTTCATCATGACCGTATTCCCCGAAATCGTGACCTTCCTGCCCAATCTGGCGAATTCGCTGGCACAATAGGACGCGCTCACAGAGCCAATAAAAAAGCCCCGGCATAATTGCCGGGGCTTTTTTTCGATGGGGGTGCGCTGACTATTTCAGCTGCACACCCTTGTTTTCGCCGTCCAGGAAAATGTTCGGTTTCAGGAACATCGACAGGATCAGCGCACCGTCCGGCGCCCAAGCATCGTGCTGGCTTCCGGGCGGCCGCCAGACGTAGTTACCGGCAGTGATGGTGCCTTCGTCGTCGACCAGCGACCCTTCGAGCACGAAGGTCTGTTCCAGTTCGACATGTTCGTGGAACGTCAGCTTGGAGCCGGGCGCCCATTTGAACATGGCCGTCATCATGCCGGTTTCTTCGTCTTCCATCAGAATCTTCATTTCGATCCCTTCGCAGGGGGTCGGCTTCCAGTCTAGCTGGTCCACGTCGACAAAACGCGATGCATGGTCGGGCAATTCATCGTGGCCTTTAAACAGCGGGGTTACGACTGCCATTTCGGTTTCT
>Ga0315321_10001122_pt1 | contig 20463 bp, 13 predicted proteins | sample M180m21515metaG_FD_203464 | JGI IMG/M metagenome (GOLD analysis project Ga0315321, IMG submission 203464) | Ammonia-oxidizing marine archaeal communities from Monterey Bay, California, United States - M1 80m 21515 | ecosystem: Environmental > Aquatic > Marine > Intertidal zone | place: USA...
GGGTCCAAACTGTATACTATGAGGTCGATTAAAAAATGCCATTATTGCAGGTCCCCCATCCCCACCAAATCCTTTTTTACCTGTCCCCGCAACGGTTGTAATGACACCAGTCTTCGTGTTTACTTTTCGGACTAAATGGTTCATCATTTCAACAAAAAAGAGATTTCCCTTTGAATCGAAACGCACTTCATAGGGTTCGTTCAATAGGGCTCTTGTTGCAGGTCCGCCGTCTCCGGAATAACCTTTTTTTCCACCGACACCAGCTATCGTACTGACAACTCCTTTTTGGTCTATCTTACGAAGGCAATGGTTGTAGGTGTCGCAGACATACAGGCAAGCATCTGGACCCATAATGATCCCGAATGGACCCCGTATCCTTGCCTCCGTTGCCAAGCCGCCGTCTCCGGCAAAACCTGGCACCCCGTTACCTAAAACAGTTGAAACCTCCCCTCCCGAAGCTTCTGCGATCAATAAGACGCTTGATGCAAAGGCTGTAAGTCCAAGCAAACCAAACCGAAAACAAGACATGAGAAAAAGAGAAACCTAGTCAGAACCGTTCCCGTCCTCTGTCTGCACAGGAACTAAAGGAGCGGTCGCATTTAGGTCAACCGGCGAAAGGTCACCCAACTTTTGCGGAATAATCAAAGGTGTATCCGCAGATGAGCTATTCGAATCCGTTAAGTTAAAATCAAAAGCTTTTGGTGGTGAAGGTCTTGGTGAGATACCCAACAGTTCGACTTCAAAAACAAGAGTCTCGTTCGGTCCGATCGAATTATTTCCTGTCTCTTGGTATGCAAGGTCGGATGGAATGAAAACCTTCCACTTTGCACCAACCTTCATCAATTGCAAAGCCTCGGTCAAGCCCTTGATGTCTCCCGACACATTGAGTGTGTCAGGTTCATCCCGCTGGATCGAGGAATCGAATACTTGGCCGTCGAGCAAAGTTCCATGATAGTGAACCTCAACCTCGTCGTCTAGGAGAGGGCTTGAACCGACACCTTGGGCAAGAACCTTGTACTGCAACCCGCTTTCCAATGGCACGACACCTTCGTTTTCTTTGTTTTTGGAGAGAAAGGCTTTGCCTTTTTCCAAGTTCAGATCGGCAAGGGATTCCGCCGAGCCCAATAGTTTTTTGGTTTTGGACAATTCCGCTAACCGGGAATGAAAGTAACTCGCGTTGAGATCATTGGCCAGATTATCCATTTGCGAAGCAAGCGCCTCATCATCCCCTTTGGACAAAGCTTGGACACCCAAAAGAAAATGAGCTTCAGCACGATCGGCAGGAAGAAGCGAAGCATTCGTTGAAACCCCGGTCAGCAAGTCATACCCCCGGGCACTGGAATCATCTGCCTTGAGGAGGGAAACAGCTTGCCCGATCAATGCACGCCCAAGCAGTGGATCCTCTGCCAGCATCGCGCCGGCTTTCTCGAAAGTAGTCGCGGCATCGGAAAACTTCTTCGCCCGGTATTGGATAACGGCAGCCCGGTAATTGGCAACTCCGCCCAACTTGTCATCATGATCCTTTGCAAAAGACAAAAAACGGTCCTCGGCTCCATCCTCCTCCAAGCTTGCACGCAGAAATGTAGAACTGCGTTGCGAAGTTTTGTTTTCGTCACGCGTCTGCAAGTAACTGAAGCCTGCGACAGCCAATGCAATGATTCCAAAGAGAGCGAAAAGACCGGTCTTGCACTTGTTCCAAACATCCGTCCCGTCGTATGCACGGTCAGCGACCTCATGTGCAGTTAGTCCGAGCATTTGTTCCTGCTCAGCGGGCAAAGGGCTTGAGGAATCCTGAGGTGAGTCGGATTCGTTTTCGGGGTCTGTGTTGTTTTCGTTGGTAGCCATGGGGCAAATAAAGAAGAAGGGGGATATGGTCTTTATTTTTGCCGTAAAGTCAACGGCAACTCTTAAGCCCGCAAAAACAACACGGACGAGTTTGACCGCAAAACATTTCTCTGCGGACTGATTCAAAAGCCTTCATAGGTCTTGCATCTGTTTCGTTTCAGTAAGGAAGAGACTCTATTCTCAAGAAATCCAACTTAATTACCCGGATCGTTTGTCGGGGGAAAAACACGGGGCAACAAGAAGAACAAAGAGCTTAACTTTCATGTAAGTACGATTGGGTGCACGCAGCTCTGCATACAGAAAAAGTAAAGCGGTTACGGACTCAATCAAAGACAACCGTCTTGTTTCGATAGACAAGGACCCGGTTTTGCAAATGCCTGCGAACGGCAGTGGAGAGGACCAGTTTTTCCAGGTCACGGCCCTTCTCGATGAGATCCTTCGGGCCGTGCCGATGACTGACCCGGGCAACATCCTGTCCGATGATAGGTCCTTCGTCGAGATCCTCCGTGACATAATGGGCTGTGGCTCCGATCAGTTTGACCCCTCTCTTGTAAGCCTGATGGTACGGCTTTGCCCCGGCAAAAGAAGGAAGAAAAGAGTGATGTATGTTGATTACCGGGCAACCCACTTGATCGAGAAACTCCTTGCTTAGGACTTGCATATAGCGGGCGAGAATAAGCAATTCGACTTTCTGTTCGCGCAACCATTCGATCTGAGCTCTCTCAGCTTCAGGTTTCTCTTCCTTGTTCACGGCAAAGCTCCGAAACGGGAGGCCATACGAATCAGAGACTTCGTGCAAGGAATCATGATTCGAAAGAACTCCTGCAAAATCGGCACTCCACTCCCCTGCCCGGACGCGCAAAACGAGATCGTGAAAGCAATGATCGGCAATCGAAACCATAATCGCAACCTTAGGGCGGTCGTTGCTCAAGGCCATGCGGACGCTCATCCCAAGTTCCCCTGTGGCCATCTCATTGAACAGAGCAGATTCATCTTCGGGTGTCCGGGTAGCGGAAGGCTCCCATTCCACACGCTGGAAAAAGACGTTTTCCTGCCTGTCAAGATGTTGATCAGCGTGAAGGACGTTCCCTCCCCGATGATGGATCCAGCCCGCTACTTTTGCAACAATCCCCGGTTGATCGGGGCCGTAAAGCAGGGCTATGACCGAACGGTTCATGATGCGGATGGCTACTGACTCAAGTAAGCTTGCAGTGGCTTTACGGAGAAAGTCTTGTCCTTAAGGGAGCGGATCCCGCTCAAGGCGGCAAAAGCTGAGCCAAGGGTTGTAATTACAGGAACCCCGTGCAAGACCGCTTCGCTCCGAATGCCGTTCTCATCTCTTCTAGGGATCAAGCCCAAGGGTGTATTGATGACAAGATGAACCTTCTCGTTTTTGATCAGATCGGCTACATTCGGACGGCCTTCGCTAATGCGCAGTACACTTTCGGCGGGAATTCCGTTTTCATTTAGAAACTGGGCGGTTCCTTCAGTCGAATAGAAAGAGAACCCGAGCTCGGACAGTCCTTGCGCAACTTCAAGGGCCTGGGCTTTGTCCGAGTCCTTTACGCTGAGGAAAACGTTCCCAGTCAAAGGAAGGGAAGGCTTGGCCGCCATTTGAGTCTTCGCATAAGCAATCCCGAAATCCTCGTCCTGCCCCATGACTTCTCCCGTACTTCTCATTTCCGGTGTCAGGACAATGGGCGAACCGGGGAAACGGTTGAAGGGAAAAACGGATTCCTTGATCGCCCAGTGCTTGGGAATGACCTCCTCGGTAAAGCCCAAATCGACAAGCTTTGCTCCAGCCATGACACGGGCACCCAGCTTGGCCAGAGGAATTCCGATCGCCTTGCTCACGAAAGGAACAGTACGGGAAGCTCGGGGATTGACCTCGATTAGGAATAACTCGCCGTCCTTGATCGCAAATTGGATATTCATCAAGCCAATCACTTTCAGAGCCTTGGCAAGGTCGTGGGATGCTTGACGAACCTCTTCGATTACCTCTTGCGGAAGATCATGGGGTGGTAGAACCATGGCTGCATCACCACTATGTACGCCCGCAAACTCAATGTGCTGGAGCATTCCTCCGACTACGGTTGTCTCGCCATCCGAAATGCAATCGACGTCCAATTCGATGGCTTCCTCAAGAAACTTGTCGAGAAGGACGGGTTTGCCTGGGGCTACGGCAAAAGCTTCTTTGACAACGGACTCAAGTTCATCCTCGTCGTAGACGATGAACATTCCGCGCCCCCCGAGAACGAAGGAGGGACGGAGAAGGATTGGATAACCAATACGGGCTGCCGCGTCCTTGGCGTCTTCCGGGAGGAGTGCGGTCTCGTTTTGTGGTTGCTTGAGTCCCAATTGATCAAGGATTCTCTTGAACTTCTCGCGGTCCTCAGCCAAATCGATGCTTTCGGGCGAAGTACCGATTACGTTTACTCCGGCTTCCTGAAGCCTAGTTGCAAGATTCAAGGGGGTCTGCCCGCCATACTGAACGATTGCACCATCACAGTGCTCCTGATGATAAACCTCCAGAACATCTTCAAGGGTCAATGGCTCGAAGTATAGCCGGTCCGAAACGTCATAATCAGTCGATACGGTTTCCGGATTGGAGTTGATCATCACGGTCTCGAACCCGGCCTCCCGAAGGGCAAAAGACGCGTGAACACAGCAATAATCGAATTCTATCCCCTGCCCGATGCGGTTGGGACCTCCACCAAGGATCATGATCTTGGGTTTGTCGGATTTGCTGATCTCGTTTTCATCGCCGTAGGATGAGTAAAAATAGGGCGTATAAGCCTCGAATTCGGCAGCGCAGGTATCGACAAGGCGAAAAGTCGTGCTCACCCCAAGATCTTCCCGTCTTCTGCGGACCTCATCCGGTTTGCAATCCCAAGCATCGGCAAGTTGACGGTCGGAGAAACCGGCCTCCTTGGCTTGCCGAATGAATTCCGCATCCACCTGATCCAATCCGGTGGAAGCGATTTGTTCCTGGATTTGGAAGATTTGATCGAGCTGCCGGACAAACCAAAGGTCAATTCCCGACTGTTTTGAGATCTCATCGGGTGTCATCCCGATCTCGAAGGCCTTGTAGAGAAAAGCAGGTCTTTCGGCAGAGGGACGCTTGACCCCTGCCCTCACGGCTGACTTGTCGAGATCCTGATCATTGAGCTTACCGGCCTCGAATCCCTTGAGTCCAATTTCGAGGGAACGCAAGGCCTTTTGGAAAGACTCCTTGAAAGTCCGACCAATGGCCATGGCTTCCCCAACGGACTTCATTGCGGAAGTGAGGGTAGAGTCTGCGTCGGGAAATTTCTCAAAAGTAAAACGGGGGATTTTGGTCACGACGTAATCGATCGAAGGCTCAAAACAGGCAGGGGTTTCCTTGGTAACATCGTTTTGCAGTTCATCAAGGGAATAGCCGACGGCAAGCTTGGCTGCAAACTTTGCGATGGGAAACCCGGTTGCCTTGGATGCAAGAGCGGAACTACGGGAAACCCTTGGGTTCATTTCAATTACCACCATTCGTCCCGTTTGGGGATCGGTGGCGAACTGAATGTTGCTTCCCCCCGTCTCGACTCCGATTTCCCGAATGCAGGCGAACGAGGCATCTCTCATGAGTTGATACTCCCGATCGGAAAGAGTCATTGCGGGAGCAACCGTAATGGAATCTCCCGTGTGAACACCCATGGGGTCAAAATTTTCGATCGAGCAGATAACCACGCACTGGTCCTTGTAGTCACGCATTACCTCCATTTCATATTCCTTCCAACCCAAGAGACACTCCTCTATCAACACCTGGCTGATCGGCGATGCATCAAGGCCTTGACGCAACATCTCCTCAAACTCTTCCCGGTTATAAGCAATCCCCCCACCTGTGCCACCCAGAGTGTAGGCAGGACGGAGGATAATCGGGAAATCCCCCAGTTTGTCGAGCTTGCCTTGGGCTTCGTCCATGGAGTGAACGGAGAAGGAGCGAGCCACATCGAGCCCGATACTAAGCATGGCTTGCTTGAAAAGCTCGCGATCCTCGCCTTTCTTGATCGCATCGGGTTTGGCGCCGATCATTTCGACCCCATGCTCTTCCAAGACTCCTGCGGAAAACAAATCCAGAGATAGGTTGAGTCCCGTCTGCCCACCCAAAGTAGGAAGGAGGGCATCGGGCTTTTCGCATTCAATGATTTTGGTCACGCTTTCCACCGTCAACGGTTCGACGTAGGTCGCATCCGCGAACTCCGGATCGGTCATGATCGTGGCCGGATTGCTGTTCACGAGCGAGATACGGTACCCTTCTTCCCTCAAGGCCTTGCAGGCTTGAGCTCCGCTGTAGTCAAATTCACAGGCTTGACCGATGATGATCGGCCCCGATCCTATGATCAGAATGTGTTCGATGTCGTTTCTTCTAGGCATGCAAAAGTTCAGTAGTATTCGAAAGCGCTTAAAAACCCGCCAAAGCCTATAAATGTTGTTTGATGCATTTAATCAAATCGAAAGAATGCAAATATAGGGAAAGCCCGCGGACGTCGGCCTGAGAAAAGAAAGACAAGCATACGCAAGTCATTGAATTGCAAAGCATATCAAGAAAAAACGAGATAAGACTATTCGTTACTGCATGTTTCCTGTTTTGATCAAGAATTCGATCGCATTTCAAGAAGAGCTATAAAATTGGAGGCAAAGCCTCGCCTCCCGAAACGTTTGCAACGGCGTTTTTGATAGGATCTTTACCAGAAATCATTTGAATGGTTTTTCCCATCGTATTGTAATTGCGTAAAACCTCGATTATGCATTGAGACAAGTCCTCCCTGGGCACAGTCCCGTGACAACCCAGTTCTTCGGCTGCCTGAATCTTTCCGGTTCCCGATGAGTTTAACAGTGTGCCTGGGGCAAGAATCGTATAATCCAAGCCGGACGAACGGAGATATTCGTCGGCCATACCCTTGGCTCGCAGGTAATTCTGAATAAGAGGCGAATTGCTTAACGGATCTGCCCCAATGGCGCTGACCATGACGAAGCGGGATACGCCAGCCTGCTTGCAATCATTCATCAAGCGAATGGCCGCATCTTGATCTATGTCTATCGTCTTGTTCGGTCCCGTATGAGCACCAGAACCAGCTGTGAACACAACGGCGTCCAAGCCGGGCAAGAATTCAATCAGACCTTTTTCCAAATCACCGACTGCGGAAGGAACCCCCAGAGCCGTAAACTTCGTTTGCTGCCGGACGTCGCGAATCAGGGCAATCGGAGAAAACCCGTTGGCCGCCCACATTTGCCCACACAACAAAGTCCCGACCTTTCCATTTGCTCCTATGATTAGTACCTTCACAATAAGACCGTTACCTTGACTCGCTGAGGTTTGCAAGGAATCGCGTGACAAGAATTTGTTCGTCCCCAACCGGGAATTCCCCTAGAAACGAGGGTTTGAACAAATCATGACGGATCAAGTACGAACACGAATCGCGCCTTCGCCAACGGGAGCACCCCACGTAGGAACGGCCTACATGGCCCTTTTCAACTCGGCCTTCGCCCGCAAGCACGGGGGACGCATGGTTTTACGCATCGAGGACACCGATCAACTTCGTTCGACTCCCGAGTCGGAGGAGGCAATCCTTCAAGCGCTTTCCTGGATGGGAGTGACTTGGGACGAGGGTCCGGATTGCGGAGGCGAGTTCGGCCCTTACCGGCAAAGCGAGAGAACCGCCTTGTATCAAGCGGAAGCGCAAAGACTCCTCGAGCAAGGCAATGCTTATCCGTGCTTTTGCTCGTCCGAGCGGTTGGATCAAGTGCGCAAGGAGCAAATGGCCAACAAGGAAACCCCCCGCTACGACGGACATTGCCTGTTACTGACGCCCGAAGAAATCGAGGAAAGGAAAAGCAGAAAAGAACCATGGGTACTCAGGCTTAAGGTTCCGGCGGAAGGAGAATGCCGGTTCACGGACGAATTGAGAGGCGAGATATCCATCGAATGGACACAAATCGACCATCAGGTCATTCAAAAATCAGACGGGTTTCCCACTTACCACTTGGCAAACGTGGTCGATGATCACCTGATGAAGATTTCCCACGTCATTCGTGGAGAGGAATGGATAAGCAGCACGCCCAAGCACATCTTGCTCTACGAATATTTGGGTTGGGACGCTCCAGTATTCACCCACCTTCCTCTGCTGAGAAACCCGGACAAGTCAAAGCTATCCAAGAGAAAGAATCCGACCAGTATAAATTATTATCAGGATGCCGGATTTCTGCCCGAAGCAATGCTCAATTACTTGGGAATGATGGGCTACACCCTACCCGATCAACGCGAAATCTTTTCCCTGGACGAGTTATGCGAAACTTTCGATATAAAGAGAGTTAGCTTGGGCGGGCCTATTTTTGACGTCGAAAAGCTCAAATGGCTCAACGGTCGCTACCTCCGGGAAAAATTGAGCCACGAAGAAGTCCTCCAAAAGTTGATCGAGTGGAAAGGCGGTCCGGATTTCTTTCGAAAAATCATCCCTATGGCTCTTCCCCGGCTTGAAACCTTTTCTGATTTTTTCCCGATCTCCCAGTTCCTCCTTAACGAGAGTCCGGTTTACCCGCTCGAAGATTTGGCAGGAAAGCAAGAACCGGTCGAAGTTGCCCGAATCCTTAAAGTCACAGAATGGGAACTTGAGAAAGCAAGCTCCTGGGACCGAGACTCCCTTTCGAGCATTTTCCAAAACTTGGCCGAAAAGGAAGGCAAGAAACTCAAGGAACTCCTGGCTCCTTTCTTCGTATGCATCACCGGAAGCAAGGTTTCCCTCCCTCTCTTTGATGGAATGGCACTACTAGGCGCCGATCTTACGAGGACTCGGATCAGAAAGGCGCTTCAATTGCTTTCGGAAAACGGTGCCGGACTGAGTAAGAAAAGATTGAAGGGTCTGGAAAAGGAATACCGCCAAAGCTACGGCAACCGGATCGATTGAATTTCACGAATTCAAAAATCACAAACCAATGGAAAACACTGATCAAGAAGAAGCGGACAAACCGCTCGATTTCATCCGCACCCGAGTCAAGGAAGACACGGAGGAAGGAAAGAACGATGGACGGGTGCACACTCGATTCCCCCCCGAACCGAACGGATACCTCCATCTGGGGCATGCCAAGAGCATCTGTCTGAACTTTGGGGTAGCCAAGGAATTCGGGGGACTTTGCAACCTGCGACTCGACGACACCAACCCGGTTGCTGAAAAAACCGAATACGCGGAAGCAATCAAGGAAGACGTTCGATGGCTGGGCTTCGACTGGGAAGACCGATTCTTTCATGCCTCGGATTACTTCGGGCAACTGCATGACTGGGCGGTCCAGCTCATTCGTGACGGCAAGGCCTTCGTCTGCGACTTGAGCTTCGAGGAGATGCGCGAATTGCGTGGCAACCTGACCGAACCCGGAAAGGAAAGTCCTCATAGGAATCGTCCTGTCGAAGAAAACCTCGAGCTTTTCGAGAAGATGAAGAACGGGGAGTTCCCCGAAGGCTCGAAAACGTTGCGGGCAAAGATAGACGTGACTTCCCCCAACCTCAACCTGCGGGACCCGGTGATCTACCGCATCCTCCACAAGGAACACCCCAAAACGGGAGATCAATGGAAGATCTATCCGTCTTATGATTTCGCACACGGACAATCCGACTCGATCGAAGGAATAACCCACTCACTATGCACGCTCGAATTCGAGCATCACCGCCCGCTTTACGACTGGTTTTGCGAAAACCTGGGCATCCATCATCCCCAGCAGATCGAATTCGCCCGATTGAACATGACCTATGTCGTGATGAGCAAGCGCAAGATGCTGCGCTTGGTAGAGGAAGGTCATGTCGACGGATGGGATGACCCGAGAATGGCGACACTGCAAGGAATGAGAAGACGGGGATACACCCCCGAAGCCATTCGCGAATTTTCCGAGCGGGTCGGCTTGGCCAAGCGGGAAAATATGATTGAAGTGGAACTTCTCGAACATTGCCTGCGGGCGGATTTGAACAAACGGGCAGTCCGCAGGTTGGGCGTACTCAATCCACTCAAGGTCATCATCGAGAATTACCCCGAGGGCCAAACGGAGGAAATCGACGCGGTCAACAACCCGGAAGATCCCGAAGCCGGCAAAAGGAAGGTTTCTTTCTCGCGGGAAATCTTCATCGACAGGAACGATTTCATGGAGGACCCGCCAAAGAAATACTTCCGCCTTTCCCCGGGCAAGGAAGTCCGCTTGAAATACGCCTATTACGTTACCTGCAAGGAAGTGATCAAGGACCAGAATGGAGAGATCACGGAGTTGACCTGCACCTACGACCCCGAGAGCAGGGGTGGAGATTCGCCCGACGGAAGAAAGGTCAAAGGCACAATTCAATGGGTGGATGCCGCAACGGCAGTCAAAAGCGAGGTAAGGCTTTACGATCGCCTCTTTCTTGCCCCAAACCCGGAAGAGACTGAGAATGGGGGCGATTTCACCGACAACCTGAACCCTGAGTCCCTTGAAGTGAATGACAACACTCTTGTCGAGTCAAGCGTGCTCGAGTTCCCTCAAGGAGTGCCTTTCCAACTTGAACGGATCGGCTACTTTTGCATCGATCCTGATTCCCAAGAAGAAGAGTTGATCCTCAACCGAAGCGTCGCTCTCCGCGACAGCTGGGCAAAAGCCAACAAATAACCAGGAGAATAGCTATTGTCGCTTGCGGGTTTCATGCTTGCAAACAGCAGGCATTTTGAGATCATGAAAAAAGCTACCCTTGTCCTTAAAACATAAAACCAGCCTAATATATTATGAGCAGTCAAGAGTCAGAACCTGATATGAAATTATTCTGGGGGTGCTTCATCGCCCTCATTACAACTGCCTTTGCGTTCATCACGAGAGCATTCCTCGTAAACGCCGAGCCTTTTTGGCCAAGTACCTTCGGCTTGGATCAAGTCCAAGGCCAAGAGCTTTTTGGGGCTGGCATTTGGCCGTTTGCGATCAGCATCATAGTGTTTAGCTTGATTATCGACAAAATCGGATATCGCGCAGCGATGATTTTCAGTTTCGTCTGCTACGCCTTGTATGCAGTTTTGGCCTTTTTCGCATACGGCGTCGTCACTGCGGAAGGCCTGAGTGGCACAGCTCTTGAAGATGCGCAAACCGAAGCCTACAATTTGCTCTACTGGGGATCTGTGATTCTAGGTCTTGGGAATGGCACCGTAGAAGCTTTCATCAACCCCGTGGTTGCAACCATGTTCAAAAAGGACAAGACCAAATGGCTCAACATTCTGCACGCAGGATGGCCCGGTGGACTGGTCATCGGCGGGGTGCTCACCATCGCGCTCGGAGCACAGGCCGCAGAAGACTGGAGAATCCTTATTTACCTCATCGCCATTCCTGCAGTCGTATACCTTGCGATGCTTATCAAGGCACGTTTCCCAGTTAACGAGCGTGTTGAGGCGGGAACCAGTTACAAGGAAATGCTGGCTGAATTCGGAGCTATCGGCGCACTTATAGCTGGGTACTTGATTTTTAGACAACTTGGCATGGTTTTTGGCGCGGACGCAGATAATAATCCCGAAACGCCAAATACCGTATTCGGACTAGGCGAATCGATATTCGTATACGGACTGACAGCCGTTGCGACCATAGGCTACGGGCTTTACTGCAAATCTCTTGGTCGCCCGCTGTTGATTTTCATGTGCATCATCATGATTCCGTTGGCAACTACCGAACTTGGTACAGACGCTGCCATCACGGGCCTTATGGAAGAACCCATGAAGGCAGCAGGCCACAATGGTCTTTGGGTTCTTATCTACACCTCCGCCATTATGATGGTTTTGCGCTTTTGGTTTGCCGGTCCGATTGTGAAAAAACTAGGACCTCTTGGCTTGCTTGCCACCTCAGCTGCCTTGGCGATCGCCGGTCTGTATCTACTAAGTTCGGCATCCGGCTTGGTCTGGATTTTCCTCTTTGCAACGCTGTATGGGTTCGGAAAAACTTTCTTTTGGCCGACTACTCTCGGCGTAGTTTCCGAGCAGTGCCCGAAAGGCGGAGCTCTAACCCTTAATGCCATTGCAGGAATCGGCATGCTCGCCGTAGGAATTCTCGGTGGACCAGTCATTGGGAAATTGACCGAAGACTCCATCAAAGCCTCGATCGAAGAGGCTACCACCGAAGAAACATACCAGTCCGTCTCCAATGACAGCACTTACTTCCTTGGTGATTATACCGCAGTAGATGCAGGGAAGGTCGAGGCGCTAACGGACGAAAAAGATAAAAAGACGGTTCAAGAAAGCATACAAAGTGGAAAACAAGGTTCGTTGGCAAGCATTGCCATCTTTCCGGTGTTCATGTTGTTATGCTATCTCGGTCTGATCTTCCACTTCAAATCGAAGGGTGGCTACAAGCCAGTCGAGATTTAAAGTTTACTTTTATTCCCTTTACAAAAAAAACCATATCCTGTGGGATGTGGTTTTTTTTGCGTCAGGTCTGACCTTCCAGCAAACCTGCCAATCACGTCAATAATCCCAATACATTAATTATGGCTAAGAAAAAACCCCTGCGAATCGGACTAATCGGATACGGCTTCATGGGCCGCACTCACTCAAACGCCTTCCGTAAAGTACCGAACTTCTTCGACTTGAAGTACGAACCACAATTGGCTGCCGTTTGCGCCCGCAACAAGGACCGGGCCCAAGCATTCGCGGACCAGTGGGGATACGAATCCGTGGAGACGGACTGGAAGAAACTGATCGCGCGGGACGATATCGATGTAATCGATATCGCAGCCCCCAACAACGTACACCACGACATCGCGATTGCCGCCGCCCAAGCCGGCAAAGCCATTCTTTGCGAGAAACCACTTGCTCTGGACTGCAAGGAAGGAGAAGCCATGGTCAAAGCCGTAGAGAAGGCAGGCGTGCCCAATATGGTGTGGTACAACTATCGCAGGGTCCCAGCCGTGAGTTTGGCCAAGGAGATGGTGGATGAGGGCCGCCTGGGCAAAATCTATCATTATCGAGCTAATTTCCTTCAGGACTGGACGATCAATACAGACTTGCCCCAAGGCGGAGAAGGTCTTTGGAGACTGGACGCAAAGGTTGCCGGAAGCGGCGTAACGGGTGACTTGCTCGCCCATTGCATCGATACCGCAATCTGGCTGAACGGTCCGATTGTCGAAGTTAGCGCCATGACTGAAACCTTCGTCAAGGAACGAGTGCATACGAAGACCGGAAAGAAGCAAAAGGTAACCATCGACGATGCCTGCGCTTTCTTGGCCAAGTTTGCCAACGGCTCCCTGGCAATATTCGAATCCACCCGTTATGCTCGTGGTCACAAGGCCTTGTATACTTTGGAGATCAATGGTGCGGACGGATCCTTGGCTTGGGATCTGCATGATTTGCATAGGCTCGAGTACTACGACTATGACAAGGAAGACCCCAAGACCCGCGGCTGGAGATCCATTCACGTGTCCGACAATGGCGGAGAACACCCCTACATGGACAAATGGTGGGTGCCCGGCCTGAACATCGGTTACGAGCACAGTTTCATCAACCAGTTCGCTGATTTTGTCGAAGGCTACGGGTCTCGCAAAAAGCGCCCTCTTCGACCTGATTTCCGCGATGCCTTGGAAACTCAGTACATTTGCGAAGCCGTCCTGGATTCCGGTAAAACCGGGCGCTGGAAAAAGGTAGGCAAGATCAAGGCCAAATAACAGGTTTTGTTTTTTATCGACAGAAAAGAGCCGCCCTTGGGCGGCTCTTTCTTTTTTGGGGAATTCTGAAAAATGAATTCTTTGTTCTTGCCCTTTGATTAGATCGCAAAAAGCTATGTTGAAATGAAAATCAACCTGTTAATATTTTCTGTTTTCTTCACGCTGTCCCATGTTTCAAGTGCCGGCGACTGGCCAGGTTGGAGAGGCGAAGAACGAAATGACGTTTCCAAGGAAACCGGATTGCTTCAATCCTGGCCCGAAGGTGGTCCGGAGAATTTATGGGTAATCAAACTAGGAGGTTTGGGGTACTCGGGATTCTCCATTGCCGACGATCGCTTGTTTACCTTGGGCGCGTTTGGCAAGGAAGAGAAACTTCTCGCCTTCAACGCTTCCACAGGAAAAAAAGCGTGGGAACTGACGACAGGCGAGCTTTTAACGAACAACTGGGGGGATGGACCAAGAATGACACCTTCGGTTTCAAATGGTCTCGTTTATGCATTGGGTGGTCGCGGAAACCTTGTATGTGCAGACGCCAAGACCGGGAAGCAACAATGGAAAGTTCACTTGGTCAAAGACCTTGGTGGGAAAGTGCCCGGATGGGGATACACTGAATCCGTCTTGATCGACCAAGGTCGCGTAATTTGCACGCCGGGAGGAAGTAACGGCGCTCTTGCCGCACTCGACGCAAAGTCCGGCGAGGTTTTGTGGAGGAGCAAGGAATTCACCGATGGAGCTCAGTACTCCTCCCCTATCGTGATTGAGAGCCACGGCAAAAGGCAGTACGTGCAACTCGTGATGAAAAACTTGGTGGGCGTCGATGCAAAGACGGGCGGGGTCTTGTGGAAATCATCATGGCCCGGACGCACCGCGGTGATTCCAACACCAATCCATCACGACGGCCATATTTTCATTACCTCCGGGTACGGAGTAGGTTGCAAACTTGTTGAACTGGGCTCGTCCGGAGCACGGGACGTTTATGAAAACAAGATCATGAAGAACCATCATGGAGGCGTGATTAAGCTAGATGATTACGTTTATGGATATTCGGACGGATACGGATGGGTATGCCAGAATTTCAAAAGTGGAGAATTGAAATGGAACGAAAAGAAAGCTCTGGGCAAAGGGGCTATCGCCTATGCGGACAACCGGTTTTATTGCCTTAGCGAAAGAGATGGAAAAATAATGCTTGTCGAGTCAACGCCAGAAGGGTGGAAGACGCATGGTGAATTCACCATCACTCCCCAAACCGAACAAAGAAACCCAAAGGGGAAGGTTTGGACCCACCCGGTTATCTCAAACGGAAAACTTTACCTAAGGGATCAGGAACTGATTTTCTGCTACGATATCAAGAGGTAAGTCGTCACTCCCCTACTCTAGTCCAAGTACTTTTTTGCCTTCTTCCGAGATCATCTTCGGATTCCAGGGAGGATCCCAGACAATTTCTACGCTTGCCTCCGACACGTCATCTAGGTTCGCAATGCGGGTCTTTGCATCCTCCGCTATCACGGGTCCCATACCACAACCTTGAGCGGTAAGAGTCATTTTGACGAAGACTTTGCGCTTTCCATCCTCTTCCTCGACCAAAAGGTCGTAAACAAGGCCCAAGTCGACAATATTCAGGGGTATTTCGGGGTCGTAGCAGCCCTTGAGGGCATCCCAAAGGAGATCTTCGCCAAAAGGGCCTGAACTCGCTTCTTTTTTCTGTGACCCCAAGACCTGGTCTTTGATTCCCTGACCCAACGCATCCAACTCGGTTTCACCGACACGGTAAAGACCGTTCAGGTCACGAAGGGTAACGGATCCTCCCAGCGATTGAGCGATGGAATAGGTGGCTCCCTCGGCCAAGGTAACCTCATCTCCGGAGGGGATAAGCGTTGCAAGGCAATTTCTCTGTATCGTTACTTCTTTACTCATTTGATTGAATTCCTTGAACTCGAACATTCAAAAACCAAATGACCCCGAGTACCAAGGAATAAAAGCGTATGCATGTCTCGGGTCATTGAGGTTTCTTAAGTTATAAAACAAAAGTCGCAAGTCCCCAATGATCTTGTCAAAAGATAGAACGCTGGCACGCGAGGCAGCAACCCGTGTGGAAGAAGCCTGCAGTGCCTCGGTCAGTGCGTCAAAGGGACTGCCGACGCGAGGGTGCTCGATTATGTCGAAACCTTTCTTTAGGTTTGCCAGTTCAGCTGCATGCCTGATCGATTTCTCAATTCCTCCGAATTCATCGATCAACCCGATCCTCAAGGCGTCCTCCCCCATCCATACGCGGCCTTGAGCAATTTCTTCGATATCCACAATTTCTTTCGATCGGCTTTGGGCGACCAATTGAATGAAACGATCGTATATCCGGGCAACGTAGCCTTGAAGAACTTCCAGTTCGGCTTCGGTCTTGGGTCGCGAAACAGTCATCAAGTCCGAGGACTCCTGGGTCTTGACGACGTCCCACCGAATCCCGAATCGCTCTGCGAGTTCCTTGACATTGGGGAGGATTCCGAAAACACCAATCGAGCCGGTAATGGTTTGCTTGCCTGCAAAGACATAATCGCATTCGGTGGATATCCAATAACCGCCTGATGCAGCCACTGAACCCATGGATACAACTACCGGCAAGCCATCTTGCCTCGCTCTCTTGATTTCCAGAAGAATGGCATCGGAACCGGAGACGCTACCACCGGGACTGTTTACGCGAACAACCAAGGCCTTGTATTGGGAATCCCGTCTGATCTCTCGAATCCTATCGGCAATTTCATTTCCTCCCACGGAAAAGCCGTCATCGACCCAACCATCGGTGATCGCTCCTTCGACATAGAGAATCGCGACCTTGGGAATGCCGTTATCCATTTTTTCCTCCAAGTCGGAAGGAGAATTTGGCCGGTCGAGGTAATCGAGAAGCGAGACATTGGCATACTCGCCGGAATCAGGATTGAGTTTCCCCTGATCTTCCAAAAGGTCGAGCATTTGATCTCTGGGGCTTACAAAGTCAACCAAGCCCCATTCGGTTGCTTGAACGGGTTCGAACAGATAATCTACCTTCAGGCTTTCGTTGAAATCAGCGGGCTCGACCGACAGGGAACGATTTTCGATAATCGAACTGAGGTAGTTGGTCCATCGCAAATCAAGCAACCTGCTTACCTGCATGCGGTTTTCCTCACTGAATCCAGAAGAGGTGAAGGGTTCGACAGCTCCCTTGAATTCACCTACCCGCACGACTTGAATTCCTACGCCGTATTTGTCGAAAGTCTCCCCTAGGAAGGTTCCTTCACTGGCCAAACCGTTCAATAACAGAGTACCGGCAGGATCCATATGCAACTCGTTGCAAATCGAGTAAACGAGATAATCGAGCTGGGTGGGGCTATGGCAAAAACCAATCACCGGTTTCCCGCTCTGCTTGAATTCCCTAAGACCATCCACCAGCTCACGAACTGCTTCGTACCCACAACCATAACCGGATGGCACAAAACCTCCCTCGATGAATATACCGATTATTTTCTCATCCTTTTTCGCTTTGCGGATCACACGCAAAACTTCGAGCAAATTGTAAGTGGGGGCATCCATTTGATCCGTGAGGGCCTGGCGAGTCAGATCCTCCAACCTCATGCTTGGAGGCCTATCCGTCAGGTTCATGCTTAGGTCAAGAACGAGAAAGGAACCGCTCTCGACCCTGACTTTTTTTTCCGTGAGGAGGGACGATAGAAAAACGCTTAACAGAATGATGGAAAAGAAGGCGAAAACAAAAGTTGACACTGTTGTTACCGCCAGTCGCTTCAATATGTCTACAAAAAAGGGTTTCATGATTGCTTAAGGTAAAAAAACCTCCTTTTGAATCGAGGTCGAAGAAAAACTTTGCCTCGACTGAAAAAGAAGGCACTTTAGCGTGTTTATGGAAGACAAGGACCTTACAGTCGAGCGAAAAGCCCTCAGCATTAACTTGGATTCATCGAAGTACGGGACTTTTGCCGAAATCGGAGCGGGACAGGAAGTGGCCCGACACTTTTTTCAAGCAGGCGGTGCTGCGGGCACCGTAGCCAAAACGATGTCAGCCTACGACATGAAGTTCAGCGATGCCATCTACGGTGAAGCAGGTCGTTACGTCTCCAGAAAGCGCCTTGTGCAAATGATGGCTCACGAATACGAACTGCTTGAGCAAAGACTTTCCGAAAACCGTGGATCGGAAACCTTCTTCTTCGCCTTTGCCAACACGGTATCCGCACTTAACTATCACAAGACCAACGAATGCCATGGATGGATGGGGATTCGCTTCCAGATCCACCCACAATCCGCGTACCACGATCTCATCCTTCACGTCCGGATGCTCGATCGCGACAACCAACTCCAACAAGAAGCAATAGGAATGCTGGGCGTAAACTTGGTTTACGGCGCTTTTCATTACGCAAATGACCCGGACAAACTCATCGCCAGCCTGGCCGATGGAATCGGCACGGAGCGGATCGAGGTCGACATGATTGAGTTCAATGGTCCTGAATTCGAATCCATGGACAATCGGATACTTTGCCTGAAACTGGCTGAAACCGGATTGGCCAACGCCATTATGTTCGATCATTCGGGCCATATCGTTCAACCCGCTGAAAAACTCTACAAAAAGGCATGCCTGGTCGAGAGAGGAAGTTTCCACCCGCTCACGAAGGTCAATCTCGATATGCTCGAAAAGGCGAAAGCTCAATTCTCAACAAGGGAAGACGTCGAGAAGGAAAATATCGAAACGTTCATGGAATTAACTTTGGGCAACCTACTGACAAGTGGTGACATTGACTACGAGGACTTCATTGCCAGGATCGAAGTGATCAACTCATGCGGTTACGGGGTTTTGGTTTCAAACTACTTCGAATATTACAAACTATCCACCTACTTGCGTAGGCAAGTGACCAAACCGATTGGACTGGTAATGGGATTGAATAACCTAGCCGACATATTCAAGGAGGAATATTACTCTTCCATGGAGGGTGGAATACTCGAGGCGTTTGGCATTTTGTTCAAGGACAACGTCAAGATCTATGCCTACCCGATAGAAAAGGAAAATTTCGATAGATATCGAAAGCAAATTGGAGTTGGAGACAATGTCGAGGTAAAGACAGAAGACAATGGTTTGGTCACGATCGAAAACCTGTTGGTCGCCGAGAACCTGAGAAACCTGTACAAGTATGTCCGGGAAAACGGATTCCTCAAGACCATTCGGGATTGCGATAGAGAAAATATGAAATTGTTCTCCCGGGACGTATTCGAACAAGTCCGCGAGCGCAAAACGGGCTGGAAGGAAAGTCTGCCCGAATGTGTGGCTGTAATGATCGAAAAGAAAGGCCTGTGGAAAGATTGATTTTGAGGATACCCAGGATCCCTTGCGAAATTGGGTGAACTCCGAAACAAGCCCAATTTTACGACTGTCACAATGTACCTCACGAATTTTCAAAGAAGCTTGAAACTACTGGGACAATTGTGTTCCAGTCCCAGGGACCTCATTCCCTACTTCCGGTACTCCATTACCAACAACAGCCCTCTCGAGTTAGAACTCCCCTGGTGGTCTCAATCTGCAATCAGGGAAATACAGAAACATCTCAATCATAGCCATAATGTGTTCGAATGGGGCTCAGGTGGATCTTCGGTATTCCTAGCCAAGAGATGCAAGGAACTGACAACCATAGAACATCACCCCGACTGGTTCGAACAGGTCGAAAGAATCTTAAAGGACAAGGAGACTTCGAACTCACGCCTGCTCCTGCGTGAGATAAACCTTGAGGACGAACAGGCTTTCCTCTCTTCTCCTTATGCACAATCTCTTCAATCGGCCTACGACATAATCGTAATTGACGGAGAAGATCACTTCGGGCCTGAATCAAGTTGGTCTGCCCGCGAGTCTTGTTTTTACCTGGCTCAGGAATGGATCTCCAAGGATGGAGGTCTCATCATCGTCGACGATTCCTGGCGCTACCCTGCCCTTCGCGAAAAGACAAAGTCCAAAAAGATGGTGATTCATGAAAGCATTGGTCCATGCAGAAAAGGAGTCACATCAACGGACTTCCACTACTATTGATCAGGCAAAAAGCTATCTTTCGAGCGCAACGAGCACATTGAGAAACTTGTTTTTGTAAATCACGCAACAGGCCCTGCGAGACTGGAGAAAGCTTCTCTATGGGAATCGTCTCCTCAAAGAAGAAAAACTTTCATTCATTTAATGGGAACGGTAAGTCCTCCAAGTGTCTTCAAAACTGAAAATCGGCAAAGATCATGCGATGATCGGATGCCAGTGTGGAATTCGGGCCGTCCACGATCTTGGCCGAACCCGCCACAAGCTTGTTTAGCATAGGGGTCGTTGCCAGGATGTAATCGAACCTGGAATAACTATCCGCCTTGCTCCAATGGTGAGTCCATCTATGGCCTCGGGAATCCTCACATGGAATCATGGAAGTCAATACGGTATCGTTCACCTGCAAGAACCTACGCATAGGGGCCGAATTCCGGTGGTCATTGAAATCGCCCACTACCAAATAGCGCGGATTGCTTTCCGGTGGATTCGACTTCCTCAAGTAATCCCGAATTGCTCGAGCCTCCCTTTCCCTGCGGATCGATGCATCCAGATCGTCCTTCCTCTCCGTCCATTTGCTCTTCAAGTGAAGATTCAACAATTTCCACTTGGTCCCGTTGGAATCGAAAGTTACCTCAAGAACTCCCCTGTCGGGAGTTTTGCGATCACCAAAATAAGGAAACTCAATGTCGTGGTGCATCCGTATCGAGCCAAAGGGAATTTTCGAGAACAAGGCAAGATGCCTCACCTCCTCAGGATCCCCTGCTGGCATCCATATCGCATGGGGATAAACCGGTCCCTTGGTCACATTGAGATCCATCCAGAGTTCATTAAGAAAAGGACGCCCTCCCATTTCCTGAAAAGCAACTATGTCTGCATCGACTTCCTTCAAAATGGATCG
>Ga0315321_10001125_pt1 | contig 20439 bp, 17 predicted proteins | sample M180m21515metaG_FD_203464 | JGI IMG/M metagenome (GOLD analysis project Ga0315321, IMG submission 203464) | Ammonia-oxidizing marine archaeal communities from Monterey Bay, California, United States - M1 80m 21515 | ecosystem: Environmental > Aquatic > Marine > Intertidal zone | place: USA...
AACAGTTATTTTATCTCAAGAGTCGCGGTCTCTCCGAAGCTGAAGCGAGCACAATGATCGTAGGTGGTTTTATCGAGCCACTTGTCAAAGAACTTCCGATGGAATATGCCGTCGAAATGAACCGTCTGATCGAACTCCAGATGGAAGGCTCCGTCGGCTAACCTCCTCCTCCCCCCTGACTCCACTTATTCTTGCTTCATGACGACGACAACCGCCCCTGCCTCACTATTTAATCGCGACGCATTCCACCAGCTACTTGCTGAAAACCCTCTGCCCGAATGGGCAGACCAGCAACGACGTTCCTGCATGGATCAACTCGAGAAACTCGTGCTACCAGATCGTCGGCAAGAACACTGGATGCGAACAGATCTTCGCATGTTCAAGCCGGACATGTGGGGCCTGCGACCGGCTTCATCTTCTGAACTGCCTTCGGGGCTTCTTTCAGCACGATTTCCATCCTCGAATGATCAATCTCATGACGTTCAGACAATGGGGCGGCCTGACTACGCGGGTCATTTCAAGACAATAAACGGCCATGTTGTTCAGAATGAAATCGATCCGGCACTCGCTGAGCAGGGAGTTCTCTTCGGTACTCCCGAGAATGTGCTTGCCAGTAGCGGTGACGTGCTGAAGAACCACTGGCTTCAGATCATTGATTCAAAGGAAGACTATTTCGCTGCTCTACATGGTGCGTTTCACCGAGGGAGTATGATTCTTTATGTTCCACCTGGCGTCCGCATTGCGGAACCAATTCATTGCCTTGCTGCCATTGATGACGGTGGTGTCGACACATCGCATGTACTTGTTGTTCTCGGAGAAGGCGCCGAAGCCACCGTTCTCACAGAAACCGCTACGTGTGGAACCACTGGATCGGGAACCGGTTTCCACTGCGGCGGCACCGAGATAGTCGTCGGAAAAAATGCCCTCCTTCGAATGGTGAACGTTCAAAACTGGGACCGCGGGGTGTGGCACGTCGCTCGTCAAAAAGCAGTTATTCATGAAAACGCCAAATTACAATGGACGCTGGCAGCACTTGGCAGCCGATTGTCTCAAGTTGCTCAAGATGTAGCAATGGTCGGCAAGAATGCAGAGGCTCAAGTCAATGGTGTCATGTTTACTGAAGGCAAGCAACAACTTGTCTACAACACGCTGCAGCATCACGAGGCCCCATCCTGCCGCAGCGACCTCCTTTATAAAGGGGCACTGCAAGACCGCAGCCGTCTTGTATGGCGTGGAATGATCAAGGTTGATAAGGCAGCCCAAAAAACAGACGGATACCAGCGCAACGACAACTTAATGCTTTCTGAAGCGGCACGATCCGACTCAATTCCCGGTCTTGAAATTGAGGCTGATGATGTTCGCTGCACCCATGGCGCAACTAGTGGTCGCGTTGATGAAGAGCAAATCTTTTATGCACAAGCGCGGGGACTGTCGGCAGACGAAGCCGCGAGACTCGTTGTTGCAGGATTCTTCCAGCAGGTCTTCGACCGCATAACAATAGCCTCTGTTCGAGAGGCATTGGCAACTGCTATAGGAAGCCGAATCCGTCGAGTATCGTAACCCCAGCAGAAATCGTCATCCGTAACGCTCACCCAAAGCCTTTCTTTCATGCCAGAATTTATTCATGTTGCCGAAGTAGCTGACGTTTCAGACCCGGGAAAAATACTTGTGGAAGTTGATGGCGAAATGATTGCCCTCTTCCATGTAAGTGGTTCGTTCTATGCCATTGATGATGTTTGCACTCATGACGGAGGTCCGCTTGTAGACGGCGAACTTCAGGACTACACAATCGCATGCCCGAGACACGGTGCAAAATTCGACATCCGCACTGGTGCAGCTCTTTCGATGCCAGCAATTCGACCCACCCTTGCACATGATGTGAAGGTTGAAAACGGGAGTGTTTCTGTACGAATTCGAGAGCCTGGATCGGGGCCGAACGGAAATCCAGCACCGTCCACCGCACCAGCAGCAACAGCTGTACATGCGGCTCCATCACAAAAGGCAGACACAAGCACGACACCTAGTGACACGACACCTAGTGACACGACAGATGGTGCGGCAGCTGAAACTCAAAGCCTTACAACTCAGACTCTCTCTGAGGATCTTGTTCGTGAATTATTAAAGCAGGTGAAAGACCCTGAATTATTTGTAAACATCGTTGACTTGGGACTGATTTATGACGTTTCTTTTAGTCAAGCCCCCGACGAAACGAAACAACTTGTCTCAATTGATATGACGATGACAAGCCCAGCCTGTCCTGCTGGACCACAATTGATTGCCGACACAAAACGTGTTGTCAACACGCACGAAAAAGTCGCTGACGTCGAGGTTCGGATTGTTATGGAACCACCGTGGACACCAGACCGCATGACCGACGATGCCCGCGACCAGCTGGGAATCTTCTGATTTCTCTTTCAACTGCACTTCAGCATGCGTCTCTTACTTTATGAATGGTGCTGCTCAGGTGGAATGCAGAGTGAAACTGCTCGTGACATTCTGCAAAAGGCTCCTCTTGAAGACTTCCTGAGGGAAGGCCGCCTCATGCTTGAGACACTCGCATGTGATGCTGAAAAAAACGTGGGTCTGGAAGTCACTGCAATGGTTGACGCAACCCTTCCAGTGACGGAAATGCCCCGTTTTTCTGAACATGTTACTGTTGAGAAAATTGCTTCTGGCAAGAGCCAATCGTCACTTCTTGCAATGGCTTCTGAGGCTGACCAGATCATTCTCATCGCGCCGGAAACTCATAATATTCTATTCCAGACCATCATCGCTGTGGAGCAAGCAGGTTTCGGAGACAGGCTTGTAAATTGCCCAACACCTTTTATCCGTGCCGCGAGTGACAAGCAGATAACATGCCTGATGCTCGCAGCTGCTGGCATCCCGACACCTGCTGGCTGCACATTAGCCACCGGCGGGAACCTTCCTACCGGATTCCGACTACCTGCTGTCCTCAAATCTCGTACAAGTGCTGGATGTGATGGCCTGATAATGATCCGGGACCGCTCCGATTTTGTCACACCAGAAACAGACAAACGGCTCGAATGCCACGTTCCAGGCATCCCGAGCAGCGTCTGTTGTCTCTGTCGAGCCGATTCAATCGTCCCGCTACTCCCACTGGAACAAGTGTTCACCGACGCTCAACAGCCGGTGTACATCGGTGGTCGACTTGCTCACAAAGATTATCATGCCCGGATGCAGTCTCTTGCAGTACGGTCAATCAACGCTCTCAACAAAACAACGCGATCCAGAGCCCGTGGCTGGGTCGGAGTTGATATGATTCTAGGTAGTCGCGATGACGAGCACGACGACCGAGTGCTTGAAATCAATCCTCGTCTCACCACTTCTTTTGTTGGCTTATCTCGTGCCCAGCGAGGTGGCCTCATTCATCCACTCCTCAATCACGTCCAAGGTGAAGAAATCGACATTGCGCCATGGAATACTGAAGTTTGTGAGTTTTCCGTGGTGTAACATTTTCAAGTAATGGTTTTCGTTCATGTCATCAACGTCGATCAATTCATGGCTGGCTTTTGATATTGGTGGAGCCAATATCAAGGCTGCTGACGGACGCGGGTGGTCCTACAGTGAACCTTTTGCAATGTGGCAGGAATGGAAGCGACTCCCCGATGTCCTCGCTCACATAAAAAGCCTCCGCCCGTCCAGCCACTATGCCGTCACCATGACGGGTGAGATTGCCGACTGCTTTTCTGGCCGCAGCGAGGGCGTCAAGCACATTGTTGGATCATGTTCCGCTGCCCTAGGCAAAAGAGACGTCGTTTTCTATTGCGTCGATGGCTCACTTCTTGGGGAGACTGAGGCTACACACCAACCACTCCAAGTCGCTGCTTCAAACTGGCATGCTTTGGCTCGACTCGCTGGCTCAATTGTCTCTTCAGGGCGTAGCTGGCTGATTGATATTGGCTCAACAACCACTGACATTGTGCCCCTGGCATGTGGACAGCCAGTTCCTCAGGGGACGAATGACTGGGATCGACTTCTTTGCGGTGAACTCGTCTACACGGGCATGGAACGCACGCCAGTACCCGCACTCAGACAGTCGCTGCCTCACCGGGGGCACTCACGGCCAGTTGCATGTGAGTGCTTTGCTACGTCACATGATGCCTGGCTCCTTCTTGGCGTCCTGCCTGAAGACACTCAATCAAGCACCACAGCCGACCACAAGCCGGCTACTCGTGATGCGGCTCGCGTTCGTATGGCTCGCTCTATGCTTCTTGAGCCAGCATCATTTACTTTTGCGGATGCGATTGAAGCAGCAGCGGCAATTGCCGACTCGCAGACTCGTTTGATTCAAAATGCCATGGGGTCAATGATCCAGAACCCGCTCCCAGAAGATCATGTCGTACTAAGTGGACAAGGTGAGATGCTGGCAAGAAGAGTTCTTGATCATATGAACTGGAATCCTCAAATAGTTTCTCTCAAAGATATCATGGGCGCTGATCTATCTCGTGTCGCTCCGGCGCACGCCGTAGCAAAGATAGCGCAGCAGATATTATGAATACAATGACATCACAGGAAGAAAGCCCATGGGACTGGCAGCGAGGCTGGCTTCGTCAACCGCGCGACAGAAGTAAACAGCTCCGCGTTGTGGTCAAAATCGGTGGTAGTCTTTTCTCAACTTCTGGATGGCAACATGCTGTCCAATCTCTCATTGCACATGAATCACTGTTTAACCATTCAGTAGTCATCCTCGCGGGGGGAGGTCCTCTTGTAGATGGGCTACGAGTCATTGATGCAAACAGCTCACTGCCGGACTCTTTGATGCACGACCTTGCACTTGAAGCCATGGCGATCACGGCTCAAATCCTAGCGACAACATTGAAATTACCACTTGCCCAGGAAGAGACGGGTGCCTCTCCGATCGTACTCGACATCAGGAAACGGGGTGTGGCAGATCACGTAATTGGGTCTCTTCCACATTCATGGGACACAACAAGCGACTCAATTGCGGCTGCTATTGCCACGACAACAGAGTCTGCTTTACTGCTTGTAAAGAGCACTCCGCCACCGACGCATGACTTAGAATGCCTTGCATCCAAAGGATGGGTAGACCACTCTTTCCCAACAGCATGCATTGATTTAGAAGATATTTGCTGGGCAGCACCGCGGCAGTAGAACGTATCAGACTCTCAGCAACCAAGTACGGCTCCGGTGAATACGTTCATTCCCAGCAGATACCAGACTGTGGGCGGGATGCGAGTGCAAGTTGCCGTCTAGAGCCAACATCTTGAACCTCGACGACGTTTTCGAGGAAGGCCCAGGGCTGAAACTGAACACCTCCGGAGGCACTAAGAATCCACCGACTCCCTCGCTTCATGCCATGCGCAACCGTTGGCACCTGCTTTGGAACTTCGTAGCGTGAGAGCTGAACCGAAGAAGTATCTTTCAATAGCGAGAGGTCCAGCCCTGCTCGATCGGCAAGCTGCCTACTATCAATTAAAGCTGCGACAACTGCCAGATCAACGCAATTCATCAATTCTCGAAAAACTGGCTTGTTCGATGCCAGATCGTCGTAATACGCAGTCATCCGCTCACACCAACGTGCAGCATTCTTGTCAGTTCGTCCACTCCCTCGCTTCATACCCTCTCGAGCCAGAAGATCGGTTTCAGTCAGGCACACCATTTTCCCACCTGTCAGTTTCCAACCGAGTTCATCAGGGTCCCGTGCAATAGGGCTATATTGAGCTTCCAGCCAGAACCGTGGCAATATTGTTGAACCGGCGGCAGCCTGGACCATTGAAAGATAACTCGGCAATTCAGCAATTTCTGATGACTCCAGCCCCATGCCAATTCGTTTCATTCGATAATCTGCGGCTACGAGAACCTGCGCGAAGTGTGTATCTGCGGGCACACCCCCAACTGTCACTTGCTGAGGGCCCAAGGCTTCCTCCATTGATCGAAAGATTTTCTGTGGATTTGGCATCCGCTTCGTTGAACTGAGAACTTCCTGCAGCCGAGCAATGCCCTCGGGCGTTGGATCAATAGAGCAACGCATTCCACCCATGCGTGCTGCATCAATTGATCGAAGTGCCACGACCAAATCTTCAAGTAGTAAAAGGGGCCGACCACTGGTTGCACCAACGAAAATACCGTTTTCATCAACGGTAATTTCATCACTTGGTCCAGCCAAAACCAAATCGTGTCCGTCAGGGTCGACAAACACGTATTCAATTTGCTCTAGCCCGCCAAGTGTCAAGACTTCTGGAGAAACAAGTTCGCGTTCTGTTACAGCCCGCTGAACATCTTCGAGAACACGTCTCAATGAAACCTTTTGAAGATCAGAACGCTGACCTATCTGAGGTGGATTTTCTTGAAGAATTTTTTTTCGCTGAGCGGCAATGCTTTCAAGTGCCTGTGGCTCAATCGTGCGAACGATACCGTCAGCATCAACTGAAATACCACCAACTGCCTGAGCACCTAGCCCACCACCAGCAAATTGGCCGAATACGTGATCAGTGAGGAAAACATTCAGGACTGCAAACAGCACAACAGCACAACACGTCGTCGCAAAACTGTTTTCAAAGACCGTAAAAAAATTCATTCGTGTGCAGCTACGCATAAAAACCCTCATCATCACGTTCGACTGGAATTCAAATCAGGCCAACTGTTCGAGCAACGGTATAAATTTCTAATTGCACGACAATGTAGCTGAGATGCTAGCCTCAGCACGCCCTTGAGGGCAAACCCTCTTTACTCAAGCAATTGTGGCCCGAAAGGCCTATTCTTCAATGTTTTCATGAATTCTCGGACTTTTTCCTGCTAAATTAGGGCTTACTATGCGATGACGTTTGGGTTCGGTTTATTGATGCGTGTGAGTGTATATCGCAAGGAGAGCCCCAATTGGCCATGATGTAAGCATGAATAACGACAAATCTACTCCTCTTGCCGATGCTCATGTCCTTGTTCGGGATCCTGCCAATGGCCCGATGCTTACTCCGCTCACTCCCGGAGACGTCCTCAGCCTCGGTCGTGCACCTGGAAATACCATTGTGCTCCATGACGAGCGGGCAAGCCGAAATCATGCCGAGATACGGGTTAACGACGACGGGAAATGGGTCATCCAAGACTTGAAAAGTCGCAACGGCACAACGATCGGTGCCGATGAAATTACATCAGAACATACGCTTATCGACGGAGACACAATTCAGATCGGATCCATTACGATCCTTTTCTGTGAAGGGCCTCCACCATCGTTATCTGAGGCGGATGAATCTGATACCGATGGCACTGGCATAACCGGTGAAATGTCTGCCGAAATCGCAGAGTGGCATTCAACGATTCGCTATCGTCGAAACCGTAGCCGTTTACTTGATGACATACGTGAATCAGCTCGAACTGCTCCAAAAGTAGGGCAGGCAGCTGCAGAACTGTGCCGACTCGCATTTACGCTAGGTCGTGCCACAGAAGTATCATCTGCTGCAAACCGTGCTCTTGAGTCTGCCATGCTTGGATCGAACGCAAGCAAAGGAATGGTTTTGCTTCCAACGCCTGAGGCCATTCATGAAGAGAGGATGACCGTAACTGACTTATACGGCGTTGCAGCAGTCCCATCAGACCTTCGCATTGATGACATTCCAACGAACCTGGTTGAAGCAGCCCTTGCAACAGATGAAGCCATATTAGCAGGACCGGAGACGGTCGGTGCACAACCACCAGCAATAACCATAGCCGCCCCCATACGTGTGCATGGAAAACCTGTCGGGGCAATCTACCTCAGCAGTGAGCCGAGTGGTGATGAAAAATCTCCTGACGATCTTGAGTTTGTAATTGCTGTCTGCGACGCCATAGGTCAGGTTTACACAAATCTTGAAGCCCGAGAAACGCTTTCGACCCGACTTGCGACGGCAGCGAGTGAAAACAAACTGCTCAAAGAGCGGCTCGGTGAAAAAACACGCATGGTTGGTGACAGCCCTGCCCTTGCAACAATCACATCACAGGTTGAGCGGGTTGCGAGTACAAAAGCCACGGTCCTTGTTCGAGGTGAAAGTGGTGCTGGTAAGGAATTAGTCGCACAAGCCATTCACGATGCAAGTGATCGCAAGAGCGGCCCTTTTGTCTGCCTGAATTGCGCTGCTCTGTCAGAGACGCTCCTGGAGAGCGAACTGTTTGGTCACGAGAAAGGTGCCTTCACTGGCGCGACTGATAAAAAGGCTGGGAAATTCGAACTTGCTGACAACGGAACACTCTTCCTCGATGAAATCGGTGAGATGAGCCCTACCATCCAGGCAAAATTTTTGAGAGTGCTTGAGGGGCATGCATTCGAACGAGTGGGAGGCAGCACCCGACTCAAGGTTGATGTACGAGTCGTAGCAGCTACAAATCGTCACCTCGAAGACGCTGTTGCAAGTGGTGGATTCCGACGAGACCTTTACTTCCGACTCCGTGTGGTCGAAATTGCAGTGCCTCCACTGAGAAAACGACAAGAAGATATCGAGTTACTTGCAAATCACTTTGTAGACGTATTCAGTCGAGAGACTGGACGAAAAATTGAGGGCTTCAGTTCTGCGGCCATTGGTGCAATGCAGGAATACCATTGGCCCGGAAACATTCGTGAATTACGAAACTGCATCGAACGTGCCGTCGTCCTGAGTTCGACCAGCATAATTGATGTTCCCGACCTTGCCCTGAGCACTCTTGCCTCCCCGGGCGATACCGGTCGAATCGAATCCGTGGACAACAAGTTTACACCAGAAACGTTAGCCACTATCGAAAAACGCCACATATTGGCGACGCTTGAGTGTACCGGTGGCAACAAAACAAAAGCTGCGAAACTCTTGGGCATTGAACGATCTACCCTTGATCGTAAATTTGCTCGATGGGGCAAGACTGACTGAATACAGACTATCTGGCTAAAGACCAAAATATCGCTTCCATGCTTCAACGTCTCCTGGCCCTGGCTCCGTCGGCTTGGTTTCTTTCTGTCGAACGCGTTCGTTCATCGCTCGACGCTTTCCTGTGAGCCATTCATGGCTATCGACAGCAATCGCTCGCCGACGGCGTGCTGCTGCCTGCACCCGCCGATCACTCGACACGACAACCAGGCCCGATGGTGATTCCTCCTCGACCATTTCCTCGATGAGTGAATCTGCATCTGGATATTCCCGAGCAAACCATACCCGAATAGATCCGTGAAGGTATCTTGCGGGGAGACCATCGGGGGCATCTGCCGCATCGAAAACAACAATTGTCTGCTCCGCCTCAGCCCCAAGTAACTCCGAAAGGTGGTCAAGAAGAGCTCGACGAGACTGCTCGAATCCAAGTGGCCCTCGCGCATCACCGAACACACCCGAGGCATGCAATAGGTTGTACCCGTCAATTATGATCATTGCTCTACAACTAGCTGGAGAGGCGATATTTCACTTTTCCGTGAACAATTGTCGCAACAGCTCGTCCGCGTAGCGTCCATCCATGAAATGGTGAATTCACGCTTTTCGATGAAAAAGAATTGACATCTACTTGCCATTCACGAGATGGATCGATAATCGTCACATCAGCAATCGCACCTGGCCTGAGAGTACCTCGATTAATACCAAGGATTCTCGACGGCAGTAGACTAATGGCTTCGACAAATCGTGGCCAATCAATACGACCAGACTCAATCAGACGTGTCACAGAGAGGCCAACCGCTGTTTCCAGCCCAAGGATGCCAAACGGCGCTCTGTCTAGTTCGAGTAACTTTTTTTCTGGTGCGTGTGGAGCGTGATCCGTTGCAATACAGTCAATTGCGCCATCAGCAAGCCCTGCAAGAATACCTTCGACATCTTTTGCTGTTCGCAGCGGTGGGCTCATTTTGAAGTTTGAATCGAACCCGCGAAGAGATTCGTCCGTCAGCGTAAAATGGTGCGGGCAGGCCTCCGCAGTGACCCGAACGCCACGTGCTTTTGCCTCACGGATCAGACTGACGCCCTGAGCTGTTGAAACATGCATTACATGAAGGCGACCGCCAGTCACATCTGCGAGTGCAATATCTCGCCCGATCATGACTTCTTCTGCTGCTGCCGGCATACCCTTCAGGCCAAGCGACATGGAGACAAGGCCTTCATTCATAACGCCACCATGAGAAAGCTCTAAAACTTCTTCATGGGCCAGAATTGGTTTATCGAACATTCGACAATACTCAAATGCCCGACGCATCAATTCAGCATCGTAAACAGGCGATCCATCGTCACTGAAAGCAACAGCCCCAGCTTCAACCAATTGACCGATTTCGGCAAGTTCCTTCCCTTCTCGCTCATGGCTTACACACGCAACGACAAATACATTGCAGGTATCTGCTCGTGCCGCTTTTTGACGAATAAACTCTACGTTGGCCTGGGTATCAATTGCCGGCTCAGTGTTGGGGATACAGGCAACACTCGTGAATCCACCCGCCAGGGCTGCTTTGGTCCCAGTCTCAATAGTTTCATCCTCTTCACGACCGGGTTCACGAAGATGCACGTGCATGTCGACCAGCCCCGGCGTAACAATGAAACCATGGGCATCAATCGTCTCATCAACTTTTCCAAGCGGCTGACTACCATCATGACCAATAGACATTATCAAGCCATCACGGATAAGCAGATCGTCTACTCGATCAATCCCCTGATCTGGATCAACTACTCGTCCACCACGAATTACCATGGATGCCATTACTTTTGCCCCTTATAATCTGAAGAATCTATTGTGAGGCCATTTCTCTGCACTCCACAGATGAGCCAAAGTACTGCCATTCGTACAGCGAGCCCATTGGTGACCTGATCCAAAATAAGCGACTGAGGGCAATCTGCTACATCCGCAGTCACCTCAACACCACGATTAATGGGACCAGGAGCCAGAATAACCAAATCATCTTTCGCACGACGAAGACGGTCCCGATTCATGGCGTACAAATGGGCATATTCTCGGACTGAGGGAAATGGTCGTGTTTTTTGTCGCTCGAACTGTATCCGTAAAAGATTGAGAACATCGCATCGTGGTAAAATAGCATCAAGGTCATGTGACACCTCTACTCCAAACTCTTGCCAACCATCAGAAACAAGAGTGGGCGGGCCACAAAGAATCACTTTCGCACCAAGTTTTGTCAGGCCCCATAAATTCGACCGTGCCGTTCGACTGTGCGCAATATCGCCAACCAGACCAACAGTTAGGCCTTTAAGATCACCAAGGCGTTCCCGAATTGAAAAGATGTCCAACAATCCCTGAGTCGGGTGGGCATGCGGTCCATCTCCGGCATTGATAACACCAACATCAAGATGGGAAGCAAGTAGATGAGGTGTTCCAGGTGTTCCGTGCCTGACGACTACGGCATCGACTCCCATTGCCTCAAGATTCTTGGCAGTGTCAATGAATGATTCACCTTTGGACAAACTGCTTGTTGAAGCCGAAAAGTCGATAACGTCTGCTCCCAGACGGCGAGCAGCCAAAGAGAAACTTGTTTTTGTTCGAGTGGAGTTTTCAAAGAACAGATTCACAATAGAAGCACCCGAAAGAACATCGATTTTTTTACGACATCCTTGCGTGGCTTCCTTGCACATTACGGCAGTATCAAGAATCAGGCTGATTTCCTCAGCCGAAAGTTCTTCTAAGTCGAGTAGATGGCGATGCGTCCAACCCCTCGGCGGGAGATCCCCCCTGAGTACCACTGGTGCGACGGTGGACGATTTTGATTGCGACATGAAACGGGCCCTGCACAACAGTTAAAGATGGGCAAAAGAAGTCAGCCAGGCAGAGTCTACCAGCGGTCTGCCGCGTCGTCATTACCTGAGAATGCTGGACTTGCTCCAGGCCCGAAAAAAGATCTACCTTCTCACTTGAAATACCTTCCAACTGCTGCCGCTGTCCCCACAAAATAGCGAGTTGCCGTCGGGAGGACGGTTGCTTCCCTCGGTACAAAAAACTCTATGCACCGACCATATACAAAAGTTTTCATAAAACGCCCTACCCCGCAAGTCGATTCTTGTAGCGATTGCCTATACGGAATTGGTTTGCGCGTAACGCTGCTTGCCATCGGTATCGGGATAACAACTGGCTGCAGTTCTGCCATCTCAATGAGGGAAGCACTTCGGGACGGCATCGAGCAGGCCGCAGCAGTATCCCAACTCACTGTTCTCAGTGATGTTGAATCTGACCCATCGACAAAGATGACTTCTGACGAGGCTGCCACTGCTTCGTATGCACCAGAAACTCCTGACTCCCCAACTTATATCGATGAGGGTGAGTTCGGAATGGATGAGCCACATGACATCTCTCTCGACATCGAAGCAGCTGTCAGCACACTATCAGAAACAAACAGTCTTGATACTGCGTCAAAAGCAGCGCTCGTTGAAACACTTGAAATGACCCCGCAAGCTGATTGGCCCGTTGTCATTGAAGAGTTCACTGCCACGCTCACTGCCCTTCGGACGACGGAGACGACACCGGCTCTGTATCTTGACAACACGGAAATTGTATTAAGCGAAGGGAACACCATCTCAAACCTTCCTGCAGTCGATGAAGTAGATGCCGATGGTAGAGATTTCCAGGAACCTTTGGAAACAACACGGCCCGCCCCTCTTTCCGAAACAACAATTGAAGACCTAGACAGCTCATATGACAGCGTAGCTATCATCTCTTCACCGAAAATCTCATCGCCCCAAGAACCGGTTGCCACAGCACCGTCTAACCAGACAGTATCCACTGAGGTGCCAAAGACTCCTCGGATCGACTTGCTCGAAGACGACCCTGCAGAGGCTTCACCAGCGCAACAAACACCTCTGGCTATCCACAGGCCATGTCTTGCTCAGAAAGTACTTGGATGGGGAATGGTTGAAGATTTTCCTCAAAACGAACTCTGCGCTGGCAGTGAAGTCATCGTTTACTTTGAGCTGACTGGGATTGAATCAAGCGAATCTGACGAAGGTTTCGAAACCAGCATTGAAACAGCTCTGCGGCTTGATGATGCTGCCGGAAAGCGGCTCCACAGCTGGTCACTCCCTCCCCTTGTAGAGGTCTGCGCTTCCGTTCGACGCGATTATTTCGCTCGCTTTTTCGTGAATCTTCCAACCCACCTCCTCCCTGGCGACCATCAACTCATCTTGACCGTAACTGACTCGCATTCGGGAACCACGGCAGAAACAGTTCTGCCATTTGCTATCGCTCCAAGCGGATTTGTTGCTGGAACTACAAAGTAAGAAATACACCGAAAGGCTCCATTATTACTGCAGTGGCGGCGGTATCAGTTCCGGTGGCTGTCTTTGCATTGCCCCTTCTTGCTTTACAAACTCAAGGTCGATCGCTGCAGGTGTCGACATCGTGAGTGGAAAATCCTCTAGCTGAAGCAGGTTTGCAATTTCAGCTGCACTTGTCCACCGAGTTCCCTGAGATTGAACATACGACAATTCTGTCTCTGTCAGGATGCGTTGCGCTTCAAGCAATCTCACAAATGTAAGCTCCCCTTCAGAGTATAAAAACTGAGTGACGCGGACGGTTTCTCGTGCCTTCGGTAAAATTAGCTCTTGATACCACTCCGCTTGCCGACGAGCCTGCCGATATTCATTGATAATTCTTGCGGTCTGATCAGCGAGTCCAATTTCAACTGATCGTAGCCCTGCTCTTGCCTTCGCAATCTCTGCACGTGCGGCTCGAATGTTTCCTTGGTTGCGATTAAAAAGAGGGATTGTGCAGCTAACCTCAAGAACTCCCTGGTCCTGTTCAGGTACGCCGACGAGGCCGACAGGACTCACCTGCCGTTGGTACCCTCCCATTACTGTCACATTAGGAATTGGTTCAACGACGGATCGCTCCAACTTCCACTGAGCTCGTGCAATATCTGTTTGCGCTGCTTGCGGGTCAGCATTTCTTGCAATCACAATTCGCTGCAAGAGTTTGAGATCGAAATTTGGCAGTACCTGAAACAGGTCACCTTCAATAGTTCCAACGTCTGCCATGGGCAGTCCAATAGCGGTTGCTAATTCCCGCCTTCCTGTCTCAATATCAACAGTTGCGTTGAGTAATCGAACTTCAGCGCGGTCCCGCTCAATACTCCAAAATAATGTGTCGGCTTTTGTTCCTTCTCCTGCGGCAGCCAATTCCTGCCCAAGTTGATATGAACGATTCGAAATGTCATAAAGCTGTTTAAATATTATAAGTTTTCGCTGCGCGACGAGTAATTCATAAAATGTCCGGCGAACCCCCGTAAGCACCTCGTATCTCGCTCTGATCAGTTCATATTCCGTTCTTTGAACGCCTCGCAGTGCCGCCTGTTGTGCCAACTTCAGTTTGCCTGCAGTGACAAATTCCTGCGAAACAAAACCATTCCATTGACTGTCCGCGCCAGACAGCTGTGGACTTGACCCTGCTAAGGTTGGATTCGGATACAGCCGAGCTTGCACAGCCTCGCCTCGTGCCTCTTCCACAGAAGCTCTCGCTGCTTTCATACGCGGATGATTCTCAAGCGATAACGATGAAAATTCAGCCAGAGTATTTGGCGAAGGGCCCTGATCACCCGAGGCTGTCCTATATCCTTGCACTGCAGGAACCCGCACCGGCTTTCCGGCGGGCAGGGGGACTGGCAAGGCAAGATTCTGTCCCTTTTCATTGAGACGCAATGACTCGGCCAATGAACTGTCTTGCCAAGGCTCTGCAGACACAGACAATTGCAGCACCACGCACAAGAGCCCCAGCCACAAGGCACACTGAAAAGAGAGAATTCGTGATTGTGGCAATTGTTTCATAGGCCTGAAAAATCTTGTGGTACACCATCAAGTATTTTCGGAATCGTTGGGCCGTAAAGTTAAACAAAACCACCGGCATTACCCTTCTTCGCAGGCTTCGCTGCAGGCCGCAGAGCACCACATTCCATGATTGTCATCGAGGCATTATTTTATGCCGATTCTTACTAACAGAACCTAGGACTTCTCACGAATAGTTCCATGGCCATAAAGTTCGATGCTTTGTCGTATGAAGCCCGCTCCCTCCTCTATGCTGAATTGGTTCTCCTGCATACTTCTCTTTTTCCTATGCACCGCGGGGACTTCAGCATGTGGCCAGTCACTTATAGATGAGGGTATCTGGACGGCCTACTTTTCACAGGGCGAATTCAAGAGTCCACGAATCCAAAGTGATAAGAGCCTCTGGTGGCTTGATGCCCACTGGCGATATTCAGGTGATGACTTTGTATTTACTCAAGGAATCATTCGGCCAGGTATTGGACGGAGACTCAATGATGAAAATTCTATCTGGGCTGGCTATGCATGGATTGGCGAACGCATCCCCGGTTTTGATATCCATGAAAACCGATTCTGGCAGCAGTGGATTACAACACGACAGCAAGGCGATGTCTCATTCCAATTTCGAAGTCGGCTTGAACAGCGTTTTGTTTCAGCTGGAGCTCAGGTTGGCTGGCGTTTCCGACAGCTTGTGCGAGCACAGAAGCCGCTGGGGCATTACCCGAATCTACTCTGGGTAGCCTGGGATGAAATATTTTTTCATCTTCGCGATACCGACTGGGGCGCGGTAACAGGTTACAACCAGAACCGAGTGTTTGTTGGCATGGGACGTATTCCGAATAAACGGAGTCCTTGGCGAACGGAGATCGGGTATCTGTATCAGCAAATCGATATCCCTGAGGATGGCGCTGATCTGAATAACCACATTCTCTCAGTAAATTTCTACTTTAATCCGTAGGTCATTATTGTTGGGGTCAGTCTATTTACTGAACTCCGTCCTGCCTGCTACAGAGCTTTTCAAATGCTTTAGCATTCATAAAAGCCGTTCGTGATCTCCACTGTGCTGTTGCATCATGTTCGATCGAATCTTGAATTTGGTGTACAGAGCCATCGCAATAGAGGAACTGTATTACGCCACCAGAATGATCTGAAGAATATCCCGAGCGTCCTTCCTCGGTAGCATTCCCAGAAGAGTCAGGTGGAGTATTCAAACGAGCGTTCGCAGTACCAAGCGTACGTTCTATCGTCTGCGCTTCAGAACTAGCCCGCGTGAGATGGATCAACCCTGCTTGCCCACTTGCTGTTGAACGCTCACCTATCATGATCGTTTTGGAAAGACCATCAGGAATCTGACTGATTTTTAGTTTGGAACCTCGCCAGAAAATCCCTGAATTACTGGGACGCTCTGTATTGCTATATTGGTTTTTCTTCACGGAGTCAGCGCCTACAAAACGACCTCGGTTATACCATCCAAACCATGTGTTGTTTCCAACGTAGTTCGACCGTGCACTTCCCATAATAGTTGCGCCTGAATGGCCTGGTGGCTGTGGACCCGGAAGAGGAATTGTTGGTGGATTTCCATCCAACACAACATCTCTTTCACTTCCCACATTTACATCTTCTCCGGCATAATCTGACGGACAAATGAAACCAGAAATCGGCTTTTGAAGAGCATCCAAACTAATGTCATTAGCTATAAAGTATTCCCAGGGCCTGTATGACAAATCGAAATTCCCAGCAGCATCTGCTTCCATAAACGGAAGAATATAACTTGCCCACGACCAGGCAGTAATATTTTTGCCATCAGAAATTTGCTCCGAAGGCGCTGGGCTACTCCCGTACGACGTTCGAAGCACATCGTTATATCCGGGTGGAAAATGTCTGTGAGACGTTTCGTAATTATGAAGCGCGAGGCCAATCTGCTTGAGATTATTCCCACACGACATACGCCTTGCTGCCTCACGAGCCATCTGCACCGCGGGAAGTAAAAGGCCAACAAGAACACCAATAATGGCGATCACAACAAGAAGCTCGATAAGCGTAAATCCGCACCGTTTCGTATTTTTCATTTCCTGGAAAACCGCTCTGAGGGCAACAAAAACTGAATTAACCGATAAGTAAAAACTAAATCGATACTGTTAATTTTTCAATGCAATTTGCGCAACGCAAACACCTCCCCTTTTTTTAGGGATGGCGGCACTGCTTGCGTCGTACAAAAAATCATAACTTCAGCTATTTTTCGTTACTTTTTTGTTATTTTCGCAAAGAATGGAAGCTGCCGTTCGATTTCGGACAAACGATACCCAAAGCCTGAGCCGCTCAATGTTGAAAGGTCAAGCTCGCCATTCCTTCGTTGGTAGATGCCTGGGTGGATTCGTTGCTCTGGTGCTGATGCAGCCGGATAGAATTGCATCCCATTGGACTCAACCCCACGAATTGTGCCCGTATGAGCGGCAAGTCGAACATGTGGAATCTGTGCGAGCATCGGATTCGTGAGGTCTTGTACCATGAGGGGCATGTCGTGTGCTTTGGCCCAGCACAGACTCAGCAACGCCCCTGTTTGTGTCTTACATGTCTTGAGAGCAACACCTGTCCACCCGAGCTGACGACCGAGTTCAACAAATTTCCAGTCATGGGCACTTTCATCAAGAAACAGTGGCTTTCTCGCTGAGAGTGAGGATACATCGATCTGATTCGATTCAATGTCATATGAAAATGGCTGTTCGACATAAAGAATGAGATCGAATATTTGTTTGTGTTCTTCTTTCAGTCTGTCCAAAATTGAATTGACATAGTCTGGATTTTTGACGGTACAATTAAAATCAACCGAAAGTGAGTCGACTCCAGTAGCTATGGCAATTGATCCAACTTTTACAATTCGCTGGTAGTCCCACTGCGAATCCGTGCCTTTGAGTTTTATTTTAAGGCATCGAAGACCGTCTGATTTGATCCATTCAGTCAACGTAACAGGGTACCCGTCCTTTGGATCACTCTCTTTCTTGTCACTCGCTTCGAGTGGATCAAGCCCACCAACAAGATGCCAGACAGGTACTTTGACTAATGGCTGCTCTTCTAAAAAGTCCGACGGAAACAGCCCTTGAAAGCGCTCGGCTTCTGGACTCGAGCGAAAATAGTGACTGAGATCCTGAGTCATGTACTCACTGGTGTACGCATCATAGATATCAATCTGATGAAGGTTGCCATACGCATCATGGACAGCAATATCGAAAGCACTCAGAACAATGAGTGCAGCGAGATACGGCATCGGTTCTGTAGAGTGACTCTCATTAAATGCCTCGAGAACCAATGGCAGCCGCTCTGCCAGAAACACATGACCGATTTCCAACGGATGACCAGACTCATTCACTTCCACAAATGCCTGGGCAGTAAACTTACAAAATGCAACCATCGCTTCATATCGTTCGTCATACGAAAGTGTTGCACTTGGCCACGCCCAGGTGACCGAGAGAGGAGTCTCTCCCCAGCCTTCTGCACGACGCCCTGCTGAGTTCACCACCTTTGCAGCAACTCGGAGACAGTTGACGTGAGAAACAGATTCACCACCAAATTTGAGTGGCATCCGCATCTCGACGGGTAAAAAACCATACTCGAAAGACTCGAGTGAAACGTTTTTTACATGACTGCTTGCGGACATGATTGATAGCACTTGTGAAGAGACTTTTGACGTGGTCCAGAACTCAGAACTGGAACCTATCATTTAACTCTAATTCCTCGAGAATCGTGAGTTGGCTTCACAAAAAAAAATCGTTCGTAGAACCGATCTCTTTCTCTCGCTTCCCCATTCAAATCCTCTGAGACTCACTATTTTCTTTCAGCCGCATCTCCCTTTGGCTTAATCTGAAGCAAAACCCCTCGAAACATGCCTATCTGACATCCTGTCGATCAGTTTTTGACAAAATCCTGACAAGTCCCATTTTCAATTTCAGAGAAAGACGCTAGAATCCTCCTTATTGAGATTGAGTCTCAATATCGACAAGGAGGCCCTTATGTCAGCGGGATCTGATTTAACCTGGATTCAGGGAGTTCGCGCCCTTCTTCAACAAGGAGACTACTCGGAGGCGGTTGCCCTTACCGAGCGAGCTCTCGCTGAGCCTGGCAACGAGACAAATGGACGGCTTACTCAACTTCACGGCTTGACACTGTACGTGAATGGAGACTGCGAAGCGGCTCTTGCAGAGTTTGAATCTGCACTTTTGCTATCGCCCCTCACGTCAGAGTCTTTCCTCGCTCTCGCCGACCTCTACATAAAAAATGACCAGCATGAGGATGCGAGAGTCTCCTTAAATATTCTTGTTGAAGAAGTCGACACTGTCCCTCCCGAACTCTTTCCTCGAATAGCCGGGTTACTCGGCTGTGTTGGTGAAACAAGAAAAGCCCTCTTTATTTGCTATCGCGTGATCGACAATGATCCGGACCGCGATGAGGCAATTTTTGCTGCTGCTCATTACATGCGCAAGCTCGGGTACGCACCCAAGCCCGTCATCGGCATGATGCGACGAGCCGTCTCCTTGGCTCCCGATAACTGTACCTATCGGCGATCACTCGCGGCCGCACTTACGATGAGTGGAGATATCGAAGGCGCCTATTCCCTCTTCACATCACTCTCATCAAAAGAAGTCTGTTGCAAAAGCTGCCTTCAATTAATGATTGACGTTTTTGAAAAATTTGGTGACTGGGAACGACTCCGTGACTGCCAAAAAAGATTACTTGAGATAGATAGCACTGCCCACTAAAAGGTGATACAAGTGAATATGATTACACTGATTTTCACGCACCTAGTTGCGGGGATATTTATTTCTACAGCCGTTGCCCTGGGAATGGCCGTACTTCCCGCGATACTCTGGTTCGTACAACGCATCAGAATGTAGCCGGGCAGCGAAGCGGCTGCCTTCATCCTGCAAATCCATGTCACCTATTCCGCGTTATGTCGGCTTCTTTTTTGATTGATGCCATTCCACATTCCAAGCAAAAACTGCACGATAACGAAATAATAGTCGCGAATAGTCTTTTTAATCCGATTACGCGCCTAGAATTCCATGTTCTGAAAAATTCACAGCATTACGTCATGCAAAAGAAATCCTCTACTCTCAGCAGACCTGAAATCGATCGCATCATTATGATGGCGTGGGAAGACAGGACCAGCTTTGATGCTATCAAGGAACAGTTCGGTATTTTGCCAGGTGAAGTCATTAAATTGATGCGTCACGAACTCAAACCAAGCTCCTTTAAGTTATGGCGTCGTCGCACGCATGGCCGCATCACCAAGCACGAAGCCAAATTCATGGAAACACCATCTGGTAACGAGCCACGCCGGTTTCGTGCCAAATCGCAGAGAGGCTAGTTGCCGATCTCCTCTAAAACAACAAGCGACCCCTCTTGCCTCTTGATTCACTCTCATGCACCGTCGAGCTTGTCTCGAAGCTGTCTTTTCAGTTTTTGCACGACATCTGGATTGGCTTCTGCAACATTTTCGGTTTCTCCAAGGTTGGCGTGATCATACAGTTCGACATATCCGTTCATATGATCGATCAGCCGATACCGTTTGGTTCGAATAGTCTGCCCCTTGCCGGAGTATGCGATCGCTGCATGACCGATTTCCTTTGGTGACTCAAAGAGCGGCACTAACGATCTTCCCTGAACGAACCCCGGCACGGGAACACCTGCAAGTTCGCACAATGTCGGAAAGACATCGAGCGTTTCCACTACTGCATCAGTT
>Ga0315321_10001126_pt1 | contig 20438 bp, 12 predicted proteins | sample M180m21515metaG_FD_203464 | JGI IMG/M metagenome (GOLD analysis project Ga0315321, IMG submission 203464) | Ammonia-oxidizing marine archaeal communities from Monterey Bay, California, United States - M1 80m 21515 | ecosystem: Environmental > Aquatic > Marine > Intertidal zone | place: USA...
TAACTCGAAGTACCGGTGAACGGCAGTTTGCGGGGGCATTCCGCTGTCGAACACGTCCCCCGCCACGATGACCGCATCCACCTCCAATTCGCTCACCCGGTCAAGCAACCAGGCAAGGAACAGATCGTGTTCCTCCTCCCTGGACTGACCCTCCAAAGTCTTCCCCAGATGCCAGTCCGCAGTGTGCAGAATTCGATAGGAATCGCTAGGCTTGATCATGGGGCAAGCTCTCCATTTCCTTCTCGAACAAGCGGGCAACTCCAGAGCGGGAAGAATCCTGGTTAACGAGGGCGGCAAGGAAGGACTTGGGGTTGCCCACGAGGGTAATCTCATGCTTGGCCCGACTGGCGGCGACATAAAGAAGCTCACGGGTCAGAAGCTTGGATTCCTCCCGTGGGAGAATGATCATGACCTTGTCGTATTCCGATCCCTGGCTCCTGTGGATGGTCGTGGCATAACCAGAGGAATGTCCGGGCAAACGGGAAACCACGACTTCACGCGTTCCCCCTTCACCGGCAAAATGGGTTTTATTGCCAAGTATGATTCCGTCATCACCATTGAAGAGACGGACGGTATAGTCGTTCACCCCGACCACGATCGGACTGGGCCGGTCCTCGCCCGAAGGAAGGAGAGCTTTCGTCCTCCGATTCCATGACTCGACTCCATACCGCCCTTTGTTATGAGCGCACAGGATTCGAAAAGCGGACAAAACCGAAAGGGCGGACTTCGGATCGGATGATTCCGAAAGTGTTTCGAACTCCGTCATGATGGTGGAATCGACAATGTCATCGTCGAGGGACTCGATCAAGCGGATGCAGTCATCGCTCGATTCCCTAACGATATTCAGAGCGGTTTCACCCTCTCCATCGCGGATCGCATCGCACAAGTCACCCAATACGGAAGCGGAAGGGCTGCCTTCCCGTCGATGGGAAACGGTAAGGGAAACGAGGCTGCCGGCCAAGCGATCATCCGTACCCGCTTCATCGCCCACGGACGAATAGTTTGCCAATCCGGCCAAGTCGGTACTGGCAAAGCGGTTGGGCTCATAGGCCCGGACCAAACCGTTGAAAACGGGTCCACCCTGAACGGGAGCCAACTGGTCCGCATCCCCCACCAAGACTAATTTGGCTTCCTCCCGAAGAGCGGCGCAGAATTTCGCCATCATCGGAAGATCGACCATGGAGGCTTCGTCCAAAATCACCAGGTCGTGAAGCAAAGTGTTCTTGGCGTTCCTTTTGAAATCAACTGATCCGGGCTGCCAACCAAGGAGACGGTGCAAAGTGGTGGCTTCGGCGCAATCAACCAAAGATGAACGGATGGCATCCGGCAAATCGAGGGCATCCATGGTTTGGAGGACCGACTCGCGCATCCGGAAAGCAGCCTTGCCCGTCGGAGCGGCCAAAGCGACACGCAACTTGGGTTTGGCCTGAAGCAAAGCGGCTAGCAGGATCACGATGGTGCGGGTCTTGCCCGTACCCGGCCCCCCCGCAAGAAGAAGGAGATCCTTTCGCATGGCGGTCCCCACGGCCAAGGCTTGGTGCTCGTCGACTTGGGGGGCAAGGGCTTGACGAAAGAAGTCAAGGGCGGCCGGATCGGAATCGACGGATGGACGGGCGACCCGAACGGCAAGGGCACGGGCAATCTGACTCTCGTATTCGAAATGTCGCCTAAAGTACAGGTGTTCGTCGGAGGTCAAGACGAGCGGAAGACCGGCTTCCTCGTTGCCTATTGCGGAAAAGGATTGGGCATCCGGGGTGATCGCAGTCACCTCCCCGGGCGTGAGGTGACTGGCTCCCTCCCCTGCCTTCTGAGCAAGCTTACCGGTCAACTCGCCCAATGTCTTCGCGCCTTCGGAAGATTCCCGACGTTCGAAAAAGGAAGCAATTGCCCGGCCTAGTTCGCGAAGCTCCCAATTTTGTTCTTCCTGATCTTTCTTCTTCATTTTGCTTGGACAAGAAATTGATCGAGGGCCTCGATGACGGACAGATCAGGAAGATCCCGGAATATCCCGCTCTGCGAACCAATTTGCATGCCGCGGGTAAAAAGGTAGTAAACGCCCCCAAAATGTTCTTCGTAGGAATAATCCGGCAATCGGCTTTGAAGGAAGCGGTGGGTGGCGACAACGTAAAGATGATACTGTAAAATGTAATGGTGATCGAGCATCTCGCGCTCAATTTGGGCCGATCCGAATCCATCCGGACGCCCGTTTAGTTTGTTCGATTTCCAGTCCAACACATAATGCTTCCCATCGGCCCGGAAGATCAAATCGACCAAGCCCTTGAGGTATCCATCCGAAGCAATCCTATGTTTTTCGCTCTTGGCGACTCCCTCAAGGTAGTGCCTGAGCAAACAACCCTTCGGTAATGCGGAAGCGAGTTCCGGTAGGAACCCGGGATTCACGGGGAAGTAAAATTCCATTTCCTCCATCCGGTCTTTTCTCTCCAGAGACTGCAGAACCAAACCCGGTTCAAGCTCCGTCCCCATGACCTGCTCGACCATCCCCTTGATCGTATCGATCCAATCCTCGGGTTCATAATGATGATCGCTTAATTTCTTCTTGATGAACTCGTCCCAGGAAGTGGGATCGGCAAACTCCAAGTGCTCGAAAATGTCGTGCATGAAAGTACCCGCATGAGCGCCGGCATCGAATTCGAAGATGGGAGGAAGGCTTTCTTCGGGCGATGACTTTTCTGGCCGATCCTCGGATTCCGGCTCGGCATCCAAGTCCCGCCCGTCGAAATCAACCTGCTCGACCAGACCACTGAAGGAGGAGACGATCGACCCAATCGGCATCCCCCGACTGGCTTTCCATTTTGCTGATTCGAGATCTTCCGATCCCGCATTCCCCTCTCCTTCGCCACGAATCTCTTCACCCACCTCCGCCTGCTCGGGTGAGAAGCAACGGTACTCCACTTGGTCCGACAAGTCATGTGAATCGATCCAGCGGGTGACGATCTCTCCGATTTCACCGCTTGTCTCCTCAACCGCAACCTCCTCCTCTTCGGTCTTTTTCAAAGAAGCGGCCCACGATCTCATGATCCGGGTTTGAGCCGGTGGTCTTTCGTCCTCGGACAAGCGCAAAGGGGCCTGATACAAGTAACAACGAGAAGCAGCACGGGTAAGACCGACATAAAGGACCCGGGCATCTTCCTGGCCATCCTCCAGTTTCCCTTTTTCCTTCGCCATGTCCGTGGCAACCTCCTTGAGGTCGACAACCAGTTTACCATCGTTCCGGTGATAAGTGAATTCCTTTGCTTTGGCTCCCGCGGTCATCGAAAGGGAAGGCAAAAAGACAACCGGGTATTCCAAACCCTTCGACTTGTGCACCGTAAGAATGCTGATGGCATCCGACTCCGATTCGAGACGCAACTGATATTCGTCACCGCCGCTTTCGCTATCGTCCATTCGTGTTCGCAACCAGACGACAAGAGACGAGGGAGAGAGGGGATTGTTCGAAGTCGCTTGATGAAGAGCCTCGGCCAAGTGCAGGAAATTGGTCACCCGTCGTTCGCCGTCCGGTCTCCTGAGATTCAGCGAGATTGCTCCGGTCTCGCGGAACAACTCGCGCAAGGCGACGTAAACGCCCTCCTTCCTCCAAGTCTTGAGACAATCGCGGAAATACCCGACCCAACCGGCCCATTCTTCCGGGTGATCCTGCCAGGCCTGAAAGTCATTGCTCGTCATGCCCAAAAGACCGGTTGCCAAAGCCCGCTTGATGGAACGCTCGTTCCCCGAGTCCACGATGCCCTCCAGAACCCAAAGCAGTTCTTTGGCCTCGACCGAGTCAAACAAACTGACATCGGTAAAAACGACGGCGGGCAATCCGCGCCTGCGAAAATAGTTCCACACCTCAGTCGCCTCGAAGTTTCCCCGAACGAGGATTGCCAGATCATTGGTGCGGACTTTACGCCCCCCAATGGATCCCACCTCGAGCAAGCGATGGATCTCGTTGGCCATGTCGAGCCTGATAGCCTCCTGAATCTCGGTTTTCGTGGGACCCTTTTCTCCAACCCATTCCATTTCCCTTATCACGAAGGGCGGAGGAAGATCGTCCCCTTCCGCAAAAGCCTTCTCCTTGTCCGCTTCGCCATCTTCGTTCGGGTTGACTTCCTCGAAAGAAAGATCGTCATGCATAAACGGGTTTTGGGACTCGGAAAAGAAGGCATTGACCGCCCCGACCAAAGGAGTGACGGTACGAAAATTGGTATCGAGCGAGTACTTGACCGCATTGGTTTTTTTCGCGAAATCGAAATAGGCTTCCAAATCGGCCCCCCGGAAACGGTAGATCGATTGCTTGGGGTCTCCGATCAGGTAAAGCCAATGTTTTCCCGTAATGCCGAACAATTCCCGGAAAATCTCGAACTGCACGGGGTCCGTGTCCTGAAACTCATCGATCATAGCGGCATCAAATGCATCTCCCAAGGATTTGCGCAGGGCATCTCCTCCCTCTCCTTCGCTCGTTACCGCCTGAGCGGTTTGGCTTAGCAAATCGTCAAAAGAAAGAAGCCCGCGCTCTCGCTTCCATTTTTCGATCTTGTCTTCCAGGTAACGCACGCAATCGACCCGCACGGCCCGCCCGAATTGCTTGAGAACCTCCCAAAAGGAATCCACCTGCAGGGCAAACTTTGGAATGTCCTCATTCAAGTAGTTTCCGGTCGGCTTAAAGATGGACGCCCGCATGTCCTCCAAAACTTTCAATCCCGCTGGAGAAACCTCCCCTTGCGTCAGGGTCTTGTTGAGAATGTCAGCGTGCTTGGCAAAATGCTTACCCGGCTTTGTGCCTTTGTCCAAGCAAGTGCTGGCGTAATCGAGATACTCCTTGCGTCCTTCATTCCACGACTCGACCAATGAGTCAAAGCCCGCCAGCAATTTTGTCCGAACCAGATCGCAAGCGCCTTCCTCCTCGAAGCCAAGGTGGTAGTCTTGGGTGGAGGGCAATTTATTGAAAAACTTGGCCAAGTCCTCTGGCTTGAGCTTTTCCGTGGAAGCCGCGGCGGCCACGACCGGATGAGCCAAAGCAAAGCGTTCCCGCCAAAACTCCCGGACACCCTCCATTGCCATTTTATCCGATTCCCGGTCGAGTTCCGCCTCAAAAAGGGATTCCGTCTCCAGGGCGTTTTCCGAGAGGACCCGACTGCAGAATCCGTGAATCGTACTGATGATCGCCTCATCGAAGCAGGTAATGGCCAACTTGATCCTACGGATGCATTCCTCCTTGGATACTTTGATCTCCTCCTGATTTCTTAACCTGAGAAAAGCAGGGTCCTCTTCCGGTTGGGGATCTTCCTGGAGAGTTTCGTGAGCCTCGACGAGCAGAGAACGGATGCGTTCACGCAACTCTTCGGTCGCTGCGGTGGTAAAAGTGACGGTAAGAATTTTGCCGACCTCCACGCCCTTCTCCGCAACCAGGCGCAAGAAGATCCGGGCCAAGGCATAGGTTTTGCCGGTGCCGGCGCTTGCCTCCAATAAGGTCACGCCCGGAATCAACGGTTCGTTGGAACAATCGAAAGCCTTGGGTTCGCTCACGGCTTGGCCTCCTCCCTTTCCTTTTCCAAAAGTGGGCCGAAGACGCGACCCGCAAGCTCGGCAAAATCCGGGTGATCGAAGGGGTCCTCCCGAAAACATAATTTGTTCGCCGGATCATCCTCTTCTCCTCTTATGAAAGCACCTCTGTACTGATTTGATTTCCACTTTGCCCTAGCTTTTTTAACGGCCGTGGAAAAGGGACCCGCCGGTTCTCCCTCTTCTTCGAACCCGGATTTGTTTCGTTCCAGTTGATACGCATAAGAACTGTTGGGAAAGAACGGAAGGGCCTCCCGCATACCCGAGCGATACAGTTCGATAAACTCCTTCAAGTGACCGAGGGCGACTTCCCGCTCGAGAGGAGGAAAGGAAATGAATTTATTGGCCAGAAAGAAGAACCGGGTTTCAACTTGATCGGACTCCGCGAAGGCGCAAGCGAAGACGTGCCTGACCCAAGCCCGCAAATGATCCTTTCCCTTGAGCTTCGACTTTTCAACACACCGGTAAAGAAGTTGACGGCCTTCCACGAAAGGATCCAGTTCGCCACGCAAGCGGACCCCGACCACCACTTCGTCGAATCCCTCGGCATCACTCTTTTCGCCGTTTAGTTGCTCGCCCCACAAATCGACGAATTTATCCACTTCCCGCTTTGCTTCGTTGAACCAGACCTTGCCAATATTACCTGGCGGAAGGCTTCCCTCCGCTTTTTCCAATTCATACAACCCGACGTCTCTTTCCATCTTCAGTTCGATTCCCAACAAGCGATCCTTCAGGATGTATTTCTTTAGACCGCTCAAGTCGAGAGGTTCGGAATCTTCGGGAGGCCCATCCTCTTCCCACAAATTCATTCCCAACCTATTTCTGAGAAAGGCCTTGGATGGGTTCTCCAGGAAGTTGCACAGCTCATGCATCATGAACTCAGACAGTTCCTCCGGCGGTTGCTTCATCGGGCCTGTTGCAAAAGGAGGAAGTTCACGGTCGGGCTCAAGCAGGGAAACGGCCGCTTCCAAATTGTCCGAAGAATAGGATTTGGCTAAGCGGGTCGAGGTAAAATTATCCTTCCCGAACGGATGAAGGGTCTGTTGGCTGACCAATATTTCATGAGCTCGCTTATTCTCGCCGTCCGTCTTGTCATCCGATTCGATTAGCTTGTCCAAACTGTCGAGCAATTCGTTCACCACAACCGAAGGCGGAATTTTCTGGTTCCGGCGGATGGATTGCCCCACGTAACTCAAGTAAAGAAATTCCCGGGCACTCCATAAAGTCTCGAGAAAAAGATAACGGTCGTCTTCCCGGTCCGAACGATCTCCCGGTTCCCGATCACCCGACAAGTCGAAGCTCGGGTTGCAGGACTGACGGGGGAACGCTCCATCGTTCATTCCGAGCAGGCAAACGATTCGGGCGGAAACACTCCTCATCGGTCGCAACCCGCAAAACGTAATGCCCTTCGTAAGAAAGCGACCCTGCGTGGTTCCCACCGTGAGTACATTGTCCAAATGGTAACGGATTGCCCGGAGCGGAACGGTTCGCTTGCCGGCCAGGGGAGCGAACTCCTCGCGGATTGCTTGAATTGCTTTGTCCACCCGTCTGCGATCAAGCAAGGTCTTGTTGTTCTTTGGAAAGAAGGTTTTGGTCAGGCGTTCCAGAAAACGTGACCAAGCGCGTAGCCCCTGATCATCCCTTGCTTGCACCTCAAGAGAACGCAAAGAATCAACCACCCTTGATAATTTGGCGAAACGAATGGCGTTTTCGCCTTCGATCTCGTCGTAAGGCAAAACACCCTCCCACAAATGCTCCCCGTTTCCTCTCATGCAAAAACCCAAGGCCATTCTGTCCAGAGCATGCCGCCAAGTGTGTTCGTCGGTTTTGGTCGAACCGAAATTCTGCCGGTGGTTCCCGTCCAACCCCCAATGGGCATGGCACTCCCGAATCCAGCGCCGAAAGCACTCCATATCCTCGTCGTCCAACTCGAACCTGATTCGGAAAACCGAGGAGTCGAGCAAATCCAGCACCTCCCGGTTGGTCGCCCGCCCGTCAAAAAACTCTAACAGATCGAAGAAGCAATCGACGATTTGACTTTCCTTTCTTGGCTCCCGATCCACGATGGAATAAGGGAAATGCTTGGGCATGCCCTCCTCCATTCCCCCGAAGGCCGCCCGCAAATAAGGGGCGTACCCTTCCGGGGCGGGCATCATGACCACCACGTCACGCGGACGCAGGGTCGGATCCTCCTCAAAGCGCCGCAACAAATAGTCCCTCAAAACCTCTGCCTCGCGCATCGGACCGTGACAACTGTTGATCATGATCGACTCGTCCTCCTTGGACAAAGGCTTGCGCTCCTCCGGTTGATCGGAAAAAACCTCGAAGGTCCAGCGTTGGAGGCGGGCGAGTAAAGAATCGCCTTCGGGTTCACGGAAGTCCAGCGGCTCGTCATGGGCATTCCGGTCAACCAACAAGTTAAAGAATTCCCGACCGGTGCGTCCCAATGATCCAATCAACGGGTTGCCCCGTTCCTCATTCAGTTCGTCCTCTCCGACGGGGCGCTCGGCTTGCCCTTTGGCTCGCTCCAGGGCCCGCAGTTTCCATTTCTCCAAGGTCTTCTCCGACTGCACTTCTCCCCACATGACCGGCGCCGGTTGAAGAGCGTAGATACGCAACGGACGAAAGCGTCCGTAGGCTTGAAGAACATTCAGGAAGACCGGAGGCAAGGTCGAAATACCGAAGACCGATAAACGTTCGGGTATCCTCTCCAGATGAAGCGGAGTCGGTTCGCTCCCGAGCCCGTTCACCAATTCGGGCAAAGACTTTTGATCGAGAGCCGAGCGAAGATCTTTCCACAGCAGGCCCTGCCAAAGATCTCCGTCTGCCGGCAACTTGCCCGCCTGCCAATCCAGGATTGTTTTCGGGCGGTAGGTCAGGTAGGAATCAAAAAGAAAGGCGATCTGCCGGCACAACCGGAAGGTCCGGTCTCCGTTCCTTTCCTCCCCCTCTCCGACGTAACGGGCGAGCGAGGCGAAAACCTCGGGATTCCGCTCGATCCGCCCGGAGAGCAAGTCGAAAATCTTCCAAGCCATAACCTCTTTGGTGAACAGATTTTTCTTCGGACAATCCTCGACGAACCCCCGCAGGATCATCCAAATCGTGTCCTCGGGAAAACGGAACTTTGCCCGGGCGAAGATTCCCAACCGGTCCGCCAACCGGAGTTGCACCCAAGTGCCCATTCCCCTGCTTTGTACGAGGAATTCCTCTTGCCTAAATGGGTCGGACAAACCCCTTTCCAAATCTTTGGCGCACTGTTCGATTAATTCTTCCGAATCATTCGATCCGTACAAAACAATCCCCTGTCCAAGCAGTTCCGCCTCCTTGCTCACTTCACACCTCAAATTTAAAACCGACCTACTTCGCCTTCATCCACTTGCTGTCGTCAGGCCCCGTGCGAAAACGGGATTCCTTGTACCGAACCAAGTGATCGCGAAGCTTGAGTTTGGCTTTAACTTGGAAGACAATCCATCCCGTAGTGGTCTTCCCCTTGCCAATATTCAACTCAGGAGAACGATAGCCGGCTTGCGTAACCGAAAAACCGGTTATTGTCGAATCTGCGACCTTGTTTCCTTCCTTGTCCGCTAGTTCAAAATTCAAACTGTTCACGGTAATGCCAGTTTTTCCCTTGCGATTATCTATGTAAACTTCAAGGCCAACGATCTTCAGTTCATTATCACTTCCAACACCTCTTTGAAGAGGATCCTTGCCTCGCTTGATCTCGATAAAACATTTGCTGCCACCTAACTCTGACTTCCTGACAGGAACGGGAGGAGCACCGAAAAGTTGAGCGGTCAAACAAAGGAACAGAAGAAAGGAAACTGCTTTGCAATGGGTAATTTTATGCTTCATAAAGTCATCGAACGAAACTTTGATCTCTTTTTCAAGTTGGAAAACGGAATAAGGGAAAAAGACTTTTTCCCTGAAAGATTTTTTCGATGACAACTCCTCTTAATTGTGACAAAACGAGTAAATTATTGGAGTTGAATTCCCCTCGTTCAACTCTGCCTTCCTTCTCCAATCTCTCACCATTCATCATTCGGAACACCAATGTCCACACGCTTCAGCCTAGCCTGCTTTTTTCTTTCATACCTAGCCCTTTTTGCATCCGGCAATTTGAGCACAGCCCAGCAGGGCTACGTTTGGACAACCGACCACTTGCACGTCGGGGTGCGTTGGCAACCTTTCGGTTTAAAGAAATGCGAGGAGTACGATGCCAACCGCCCTCTGCTGAAGGATCACAGCAGCTATGCCCAGTTCTGGGTAAGCTGGAGCGCGGCGGAGCCAACTGAAAAAAACATCGACTACAAAAACCACTTATCCGGCTATCTGCGGGCGATTGACCACGCAGTCAACTTGTGCGTTGAGAGAGGTATCCATGCCGAGCTTGTAACCTGGCATTGCCCGCCTTGGGCATCCGAGTCGGGACAAGGTGGAGGCCACCGTCCAAAGGCTGGTAAATACGCCGAATTCGCAACTCGGTTGGCCAAGCATTTCAAGGGCCGGGTCGGTGCCTACCAACTCTATCACGAGGTGAACCTCCAAGGCATGATCAATGGGGCCGACATTACTTTTGTGATGGACGAGATTTTCACCAAGGGCGGACGGGCCATCCGAAAAGTCTACGATGCCAATCCGAAAACACCCGTCATCATATCCACCTCCGGCACCTCCCCTTGCGAAGCATGCGGGGCACTCAAGGGATTGAAGGGCAAGGGAGCCGTTGCGGTGGCCGATTATTACGACCGCCTGATTGCCAACGAAGAAGTGATGGATGTCGTCGATGCCTTGAACCAAAATGTCTCCGATCACTTCAATGGATACGGCATGATGGATGGCTTGATCATCCCCAATGTCTGGACTCAGTACGACTTGGCCCGCGGAAAACTCGATGCCGCCAACTATCGCTCGAAGAAAATCCTCTCCTCGGAATCATGGATCGTGTGGGACGGGGCGGGAACCAACACCGATGTGAACGGGGATGGAAAAAAGGACGAACGGGACGCCTTCGACAAAACGGTAACCATATTCGGGAAGATGCTGGAGCGTGGAATCAATACCATAAACATGCCTTGGTGCGACAATTCGAGCAGTTGGTCGATGGGCTTGGTCAAGCGGGTGGACTACAACGGCAGGGTCAAGAAACTACAACCCGGATGGGTCATCCCGGCCAACGACGGAGGCCCTGGAATCGTAACGCGAAAAATCGGTCTGCGAGGAAGTTCGGACGAAACTTTTCAACCTGTCGAAGTCGATGTGAGCGGACGCCGGTTTACGGAAAAAAATTATATCAACCCGGGCGACCCCAATCATTTGCACTATTACGTTTGGAGGTGGTACAGCCAGCTTTCCGGTGGATCGGACGAAGTCATCAGGCATGCAGTAAGCGGGGAGTTTGGAAACGATCTTACCGTCTTGGGGCCCGGTTTCACTGGCAACGAACAATACAAGCTTTCCTCCTACAACCGGACGAAAAAGAAATTTATCGTGCTTCTGTTCTCGGGGGGCGCCGGCGGAACGTCCCATGCCAAGGTCACCCTTCCCTCGACCATTCAAAACGGCAAGTACTACAACAATGAATTCTCCAGCGCGGACTTTCGCGGGGAAGGCTTCAAGGATGGACAGAAATACCGGGCCCGTATCGTGACCAAGGACATCAACCGCGACAACGGGCAGGACTTGAACCGTCGCGAGGAGCTAACCAAACCAGCGACCGTAGTCAATGGTCAGCTGAGTGCGAACGTGGGCAACCTACGAAAGTTCACTCTGATCGAGTTTTTACCGGTAAAGTAAGTTTAAGGATTATCCCACTCGGCGACCTTGCCCTTTTGGATTTGCATGGCATTGGGCCATGCAAGCTCGGTGATCAAAATCGTCTTGAGGGCGCAACGTATTACCGAAACGGCCAATTCCCGAGCCTCGGCTTTGACCTGAATTCCTCCTGCGGAAAGAGCTTTTCCCTCTTTGTCCAGCAGAAGCCTGAGTTCCTTGAAGGATTTCCCTCTCACTTGAGCCTTGAACACCTCGCTCTCCAGCTCCAGGCGGGCTTTGCCCCGGCATCTTTGAAAGCGGAAATCACGAATCCGCAATTCTTTGTCGAGGGACCAAACGACATCCACAAGTCCGAATTTCGTAGCCTCGGAACGCGGGTGAACAATACCCTGTGCCACTCCGCCCTTGGCGGGAACATAGAGGGTATGACGACCAAGCTCAGACAAATAAAGCCTGATCGCAGGCAACTTGGCCTCCATCTTTGAATAGACTTCCTTGTCTATTGTCCTGACAATGGAATTGAGTCGGTCGGTCTCAGGATAAAGAGATGCGATTTCCCTGATCGGATCCCGGAGAATACAATAAGCTTGAGCGTGGCCAGACGAAGGGCAAGCAAAGAGAGCCGTAACGAGCAGAAGGAGTGAGTTTCGAAGTTCTTTCATGAGTCCGCGAGGTTGATTAGAAACGATATCGAAGTTGAAGAGAAAGCTGTCCATCGGAGGACTCGACTTTTTTGACCTGGCCATCGAAAGACCAGTGGGAATCTGGAGCGTACCTAAAGCCAGTCGAGCCAGTGGTCACGGCCGTATCTTTGTCCATTCGGACGCCCTGCAAATAAAGAAACCAGGATTCCGTCGGGTTACGCCAATTGGCTTCGAACAAGGTATTCGTGACGGAGTCTTCTCCATCTTCTCCCACGGACAAGTCGGCCAAAAGGCCAAAGGCACCAGAGTATCTCTGAGCGTCGATACCAAAACGCGTTCTCTCTCCGGATGCCAAGTCAGCCGAGTAAAAGGAGGCACCCAAGACCAGATCCCGGTGAGAGGGAGTGCCGACTCTCCCGGCAAGGGCATGGTGCCCTCCCGATCGGCGGTAATGCATGCCCGTCCCCCTTGACAGACCGAACTCGTACTCCCACGAATCAAAGGTGTCGTTAAGAAAGATTCCCCAGTCGGGTTTCAAACCAAGATTCGGTCCGTGAACAAAATCATGCAAAGTTCCATTGGTGTTGATCAGGTGCTCCAAGCCATAGGGTATCTCATAGTGACCAACCCGCAGGTTCGGAAGGTTCTCGTCCAATCGCTTCAAACCCGTAATGTTCAAGTTCAGCATGCGCGTGGTGAAGTCCCACTCCGATTTGCCATTCTCAGGATCATTGTGGACCCAATAGACCTGGGCCACCAAAGTCGACCAATCGCCTTCCGAATCGGTGAACACCTTGTGAGTATCAATCCCCACAAAGTGAAACCAGTTGGTTTCGCTTCCTCCATCCGCAAGCTGGGTTCGGGTGCTCAAGTCCAAGGTGCCCCGCAGGTTGTCCGAAAGCTCGGAGTAGGAAACCAAGGGCATCAGAAAAAGTAGCAGGAAGGTCGATCTCATTTTATTTCTTTTGTTTTGAAATTTTAGGTTAATATTTGGCAAAAAGAAGTAAATACAAATGCGACGTGCTTAAAATCCGTCAATCAAACCGCGCATTTTCGTGCCTTTTGTTAGTGTGAAAGAGAGTTTTTCATTCTGACGGCATCAGTTCAAATCAAATATCCTCACCGGATTGGAGGGGATCTCGACTACTCCTGATTGACTTGTTTTTCGCGAACGCTTTTATGGTCGTCAGATGATGTTTTTTTTAAATTGGCAAGAAGTCGGATGAAAATACGCGACTACCTGCTCATCCTTACGATCTCCGCTCTTGTCGGGGCACTCGCTTTCTCTGCACTTGTAGCCTATTTGACCACAAAGACGCACAGGGACACGGAACATTTCGGCAGACTGTCGGAAACTAGTGCAGGAAAAGCCTCCAAACAATACCTTTCGGCCAAGCAAATTTTAACAAGTAGCTCGTTTACCATGCAAGCCATGGACGTTTTCACAAACGAATTCTCCGGGTTGTTCAGGTTCGTCGAGAACAAGCTGGACGAAGTCGGCAGGCAAATCGAAATCCTTCGCAAATCAAAGAACTTCCCTGCAGATCTCGGCGACCGCATGCATTCTTCTTTTGAACTCTATTCGAAAGAATGCCTCAAGGTGGGATCGCTTGCTCTATCTGGCGAGAAGAGTCTTCCTGACCTGTCGGACTATGAACGTTCAGCCGAAAACTTGGTAAACTCACTTAACGAACTGGACGACTGGACGAAAAAACTCATTCAAGAGCACGAGGCCGACTTGCTAAGAGAGATGGAAAAAATCAATGCCAGTCGTTCTGAGTCTTATGTCCTCATGGCCTCCGGAGGAACCATTTTCTTTTTAATCATGTTGTTTTTGGGTTGGCGGACCCATCAAGCCCTTTTGGCACCCGTAAGCGTAATGGCAAAAGCAGCCGACGAAGCAATTCAGCAAAAATCGAACTTCACCAAAAGTTCTTTTTCCAAGACGCCTTGGACCAAGGCTCCCAAGAACGAAGACCGCAGCAGGATACAATTTGGGAAAGGCACGCCTAAGGAAATCGAAACCCTCTCAAAAAGACTGTGGGAACTGGTGCACAACTTGGAGGAAACCGTGGAGATACGAACCAAGCAGTTGCTCAAGCGCTCGAAGAGTTTGGAAATGGAGATCGAGGCCAGAAAGAAGATCGAGGTGGACTTGGTCCATGCCCAGAAAATGGAAGCCGTGGGCCAATTGGCTGCGGGCATTGCCCATGAGATCCGTACCCCGACACAGTTTACCGGGGATCACCTCAGATTCCTCAAGACTTTCGTAGACGACCTCCTGCAGAACGAATCACTCGAAAAATTGGATATGGACATCGAGTTCCTTCGGGAAAGCCTGCCCCTTGCAACGGAGAGTGCACTGAAGGGAATCGACAGGATTGCCGAAATCATCTCCTCGATGAAAAGATTCTCCCACAAAAGCCACCGAACCGAAAAAATCTACTCCGATTTGAACCAGGCGATTCTCGATAGCATTTCCCTGACCCGCAGCGAATGGAAGATCAAGGCAAACTTGGAGAATTCACTCGAACCGGACCTGCCTAAGGTAAAATGTTTGACGGGAGAATTGAATCAAGTGTTCGTCAATCTCATCATTAACGCGGTTCACGCCATCGAGAGCAAAAATGGACAGGAAGGGATGGGCACGATCAAAGTAAGCACCTCTTTACTTGACGAGCAAAATGTTCTGATTGAGGTCGGGGACGACGGGGAGGGAATGCCCGAGGAGACCGCCAAAAAGGTCTTCGAACCTTTCTTCACGACAAAGGAAATGGGAGTTGGCACAGGTCAGGGTTTGGCCATCGCCTACAAGGTGGTGGTGGATAAACACCAAGGAAAAATTGAGTTGGACACACAATTGGGAAAAGGAACGACCTTCCGTATAATCCTCCCCGTCAATGGGTAAGAAAAGAGTGGACCCCCGCGCTGATTCAGGGGTGCAAAAGAAATGTTTTCATCTTCCCTTTTCCTTTCACCTCCAACTCGCCCCGGGGTTCCAGGGGGTACTTGTTCTTGAGTAAGGCGGCGCTTGCCTCGGAGAGGTGAATGGCTCCCGCGATCCCATGTGATTCCATCCGCGATGCCGTGTTCACGGTGTCGCCCCAAAGGTCGTAGGTAAATTTCTTCTTCCCGATCACGCCGGCAACCACGGGCCCGCTGTTGATCCCCACCCGGACCGATACGGAATGCCCCTGAACGGATTCCATGGTCTCCATGTATCGTTGCATTCGAAGAGCCATCTCGACCAAGGCCTCGGCATGGTCGTCCCTTGGTTCCGGAATGCCGGAGGCCACCATGTAGTTGTCCCCGATGGTCTTGATTTTCTCCAACCCAAGTTCGTCCGTGTAGGCATCGAACACGGAAAAGGTCTCGTTGAGAAACTCGACCAGCTCCTTCGGACCAAGCTTTGTGGAAAGAGGGGTGAACCCAACGATATCGGCAAACAACACGCTGCACTCGGCAAAGGAGTCGGCAATGGTCTCTTCGTGGGCCTTCAGTCTTTCGGCGATTGGAACGGGCAGAATGTTCAGAAGAAGGGATTCCGATTTCTCCTTCTCCCTCTCTATGACGGCAAGGTATTCCTTTTCCTTGTCCTTGAGATGCTTGCGCTCGAGGGCCGAATTGATCCGGGCGTTTAAGGTGATGAACTTGCAAGGCTTGGTCACATAATCGGAAGCTCCTGCCTCCAGGCACCTGTAGATGGTATCGATTTCATCAAGCGAGGAAAGAACGATCACGGGCACATTCCCTGACTTGAACGACGAAGAATTTCTCTTCAGGAATTCATACCCGTTTTCTCCTGGCATCAGGATATCAAGCAGGACTAGATCGACTTGACCATTCTCGAGAAACTCGTCGGCTTCTCCGGTGCTCGGGGCATAAGAAACGGAATGCCCGACGGAGGTCAACTTTCGGTTCAGATAATGAGCGAAGTTCGGGTTGTCGTCGAGGATCAGTATGTTGGACGGGTACTCGCTTCTGCCGGGCTGGAGAACGATGTCGAGGTTTGTCGAGTGCAAGTCGACCAGGTCGAAATCCGCCTTGTCCAATATGTCCGATTCGATGAGATCTTCAATGGTCGCGAACTCCCCTTCCATCAATACGGCGACCGATTCCTTCAGGCATTGAATTGCCAGGTCGACCCTTTCCAAGTCAGTGACAATGGACTTCTCGACAGAAGAACTCTCCTGCATGCATTGATCGACCAGAAGCTTGGCCTCGTTGAGGGACTCCCCGATTTCATCCCCGAAATCCCTTCCTATGACGCTCAACTTTTCGAGTACATTGCTTTCGACATCATGCTTGACGGCAAAAGACTTGTCCAGGTTTAGCAAGATCGATTCTCCGGCAGCGTGGATTCCATGAAACTTGGATTCCATGGGAGCTAGCTTCGGTTCGTCCTCCGCACTCTCGGCAAGCAGCTCGGCATAACCGATCATGACGTTCAGGTGAGTCTTCAAGTTGTGCCGGATCTTGCCCAGCAAAAGTGCTTGGATTCTCTTCTCCATTATCGGTCGAGCAAGTCGTTCATTTTTCCGAGCAACCGAGCTAGGTCGATCGGCTTGGTATCGAAACCGTCGGCTCCAAGTTCCATCGACTTTTCCCGATCGTCAGCCATCGCATGAGCCGTCAAAACGATAATCGGGATCGATTCGGTCTTCGGATCTTCCCTTGCCTGCCTCAAGACTTGAAAGCCATCGAGAACCGGCAGGCTCAAGTCCAGCAGGATCAAATCGGGCATGTCTCTTTGGATACGCTCCAATCCCTCGCCCCCATCCTCGGCGAGCAAGACATCGAACCCCTTCCTCTCGAGTCGGCGGGAAAGCATGTCCCTGTTCATCTCATTGTCTTCTACCAGCAGGATTTTTTTCATACTCGACTCAAGGCAAAATGGTGATCGACTTAAGGTTTCTGATTTTTCTTGGGCAAGTCAACGGGCAAAGTCACCTCGAAAAGGCTGCCCTTTCCGATCTCCGAGTTCACTTCGATCGCACCCTCCATCATTTCGAGAAATGCTTTGGTGATAGGCAACCCGAGACCGGTCCCTCCATACTTGAACGCAGTGTCATCTTCGGCTTGGGCAAATCGCCTGAAGATTCTCGTGAGCTTCGATTCATCGATCCCGATTCCGTCGTCCTTCACTGAAAACCTGATCTTTTCAAGCGAAGCCTTCTTCAGGAGTTCCACTTTGAGGGTAATGTTTCCGTTCCGGGTGAATTTCGAGGCGTTGCTGAGGAGGTTCAGCAAGACTTGTCGAAGTTTTGTCCGGTCGACCGAAAGTTGCAAGTCGGACGGAAACTCCCGGATGATTTCGAACTGGTTTTCGTTTGTCTTCATCAAGGGCGTCATGATCGAGCTCACCTCTGCAATGATTTCATCGAGCAAGACTTCCTCGACATACAATTCCATCTTGCCGGTTTCCACCTTGGACATGTCCAGGATATCGTTGATCAGTTCCAACAAATGTCCGCTCGCATCCAAGATCTTGCCCAGATCCTTCGAGTAATGCTCCGCACCCTCTTCTCTGGAGTTTTCCAAAAGCATTTCGCTGTATCCGATAATCGCGTTCAAGGGGGTTCTCAATTCGTGACTGACCCGGGCCAAAAATTCCGTTTTCGCCTTATTGGCAGCCTCCCCTCTAAGGTGCTTTTCCTTGGCCAGCATGGCATTCTTCCTGATCGTCACATCACGGGAAACACCACACAAGCCCACGACTTCTCCAATTGGATTCGTCAAGGGCACTTTCAAATTGTGAAAATATCTCTTCACTCCATCAATCCTGATTGAATTCTCCTCGTCTATGGTGGCCCCCGCCAACACTTGCTCGTCCGCCCGCCGAAGCCGTTCCGCCGATGCCGATTCCATAAGATCGAGCTCGGTTTTCCCAACTATCTGATCGCTCGAAAGACCGAGCAGGTTCTCCATGGCCGGGTTCACCTGAGTGTACCTGCCTTCGACATCCTTTATAAAGATCGCGTCCTGAGCAGAGTCGAAGACCGCCCGGAGACGCTGTTCGCTTTCCCTCAGTAACCATTCTGTATTCTTTTGCTCGGTTACGTCGATCAATGAGCATAAGTCGGCATTTTTTCCGAAATAAGGCACGGTTCTCGAGTAGATCGAAATCCATTTGGTTTTGCCGGAAGGAGTGATCAACCGCCATTCGTACTGCTCGATGACATCTTTCTCTCCGGCCTGTTTTTTTCTAGCCTGCTCGATCAGGAGTTCACGATCATCGGGATGCACTTGCGCGATAAAACCGTTCGGCCCCCAATCGTACATCTCCTCGACGGTGGTTTCGCAAACCCTCGCCCACTGGTCGTTAGCATATTTGAGCATGCCATCCTGAAGGATGACGATCCCCACCAGGGACTGCTCGGAAATCAACCGGAAACGTTCCTCGCTCTCACGCAATTTTCCCGATTGTTCGAGGAGGTCCCTATACGCAACTTGGGTGGTTTCGTTCGCAAGGAGCATTTCTCCCGTCCCCATGTGGAGCGGAAAACGGTGCAAGTCCATCCCCATCTTCTCGATGTCATCAACGGAAGAAACCGACGGACACCCGGTAAAGATCCAGCCATCCTCGTACGGATAAAGTTGTCCTCGGATGATGTTGTCCATCATCGCCTCATGGGCGAAATGAATAACCATATCCGTCAACTCAGGCAAGAGCTCTGCCCTCAGGTTGTCTCGGAAAGGCCTGAGCATAACGAGTGCCTTGGGCTGTTTCTTCATTTTGTCGAGACTCGTATTCCAAACCTCAAGAATACGATCGGATGCCCAAGCGAGCTCACCACTTCTATTGAAATATAGTGAAAAGGGAACGAGTTCGTTCCACAATTTCAGTGGAACGGAAAACTCTTTCATTCTTCAACCTGCACTTTCCATCGTAAGGATCATCCTCTTGCAAGGCATGGGATGAGAGTCATCAGGCAGATGCTCGATGCTCACCTTTTCCTTAAAATGATGAGCCAAGCCCTCGAGAAGCCCATCGACAAAAGGAAGCAAACCCTCCCTATGCGAATAGTAATCAACTTGAAGAACGTTCGCCTCCAATTCCTTTACCCGAAAAGAAGGAGGCTGATAATCAGGGAAATTGACCCGAATACGCTCGTGAAGATGATCCAGGTTCTTCACAAAATCACTCACCCGTTGCCCCGTCTTGCTCATTATCTCCCGATAAGACTCGGTTGCAATGTCCGTAACCCAGTAATGCCCAAAGGTATGAAGTATTTTTTCGGCAGGGATACCCAAAGTCTCGGATGCGGCTCCGACAAGGTCATAGGTTATGCTGTCGTCATAGGACTTCATCGCCATGAAGTCCTCATCGGTCCCGGCCTTGGTATGTATCGCTTTCCAAGTGTTCTGGTCGAAGTTTTTCAGAACAAATCCCCGAATTGCTGCATTTACCATTCCATACATCGCTTTAGATTAACTTAAGTTGTTCGGGTTTATCAATAAGTTAATGGCCTTGTGTTCGCTCGTGGCATTGAGGTTGGTACATCAGACCATCCGGTCAATGGATTCTCTCTTTTTGGCTTTCATCTCTTTTGCACACGATCACGTCAAAAGATTACCTTGATCCTAAATCAGTTTGCATAAAGAATGCGGGTACCCACCACCCCAACTCCATGTCGAATAAAATTTATCTGGATTTCAAAAGCACGGAAGATGGAGGACTGATCGTCCGGATCAATTACAACGATCCTGATTTGGCGGGAAAAAGTGCCGTCCTCTCGGTCAACAGAACCGTAACGGTCAAGGACTCCCGCCCGGTACACGGGAAGAAAACGCTTACCAGCATGAATCTTAGGCTAAAGCCAAACGGTCACCAGGTTAAGATCTCGCCCAAGAACCTCAAAAGCATCGGGAGCGCCTTCCCTTATTCCGGTCACATGATCAAGATCGAGACCTTGGTCGAACTCAAGGTAGACGACAGCATAATCCCCTACATGGATACGGTCGTGAAACGCGGAATGTGCGGATACTTGGGGAGCAAAGCTCCCAAGCGGGCCAAGGTCAGCAACAACGCAAAGGAACTGATCGACCCGAAGGACTCATTCAAGTTTTTCAAGAACCTGACCGCCCTCCCGATCCACAATCAACTGGCGACGCTTGGTCTTTTGGTCATCGGCGGAATTTTAATCGTAACCAACTTCTTAGTCGGATTGCACGACCAAATGGCACCCGACCACATGATCTGGCTTTACGACCACTACGACAATGACGGAGATTCCAGTTCCCCGCTCATGAAAGCATTGACCGGATGCGGGACAATCGGGGCAGCAATCTGGTTTGCCATGAGAAAACAACTCAGGAAGTACATGTCGTTTCGGTTCAAGGCCAAACTCAGCAAGGTGAACCGAAAATCATCCGTAAACATCGGAGAATTGATTGCCGGATCCAGTCGGGTCGATTTATTCGACGCGACCTTACGCGTAGTGGCCTGCAACATGGAAA
>Ga0315321_10001127_pt1 | contig 20434 bp, 13 predicted proteins | sample M180m21515metaG_FD_203464 | JGI IMG/M metagenome (GOLD analysis project Ga0315321, IMG submission 203464) | Ammonia-oxidizing marine archaeal communities from Monterey Bay, California, United States - M1 80m 21515 | ecosystem: Environmental > Aquatic > Marine > Intertidal zone | place: USA...
TTGGTCGGAGTTATGGTATGCCTGATAATGCGGACCAAGCGCGTCCGGATGCGGTTGAGACTTTGTATTCAGATATCCTTCGCGAAAATGGTTATCGGACTGGATACTTTGGGAAGTGGCATGCTAAGATGCCTAAGGGGTACAAGCAGGAGGATCACTTCGACGAATTTGAAGCCATTTTTCGTCGGCCGTTTTATAAGGAAATGCCGGATGGAAGTTTGAGGCATGAAACAGAATTGATCGTAGACAAGGGGATTGAATTCTTGAAATCGCAACCAAAAGATCAGCCCTTTGCTCTGAACATGTGGTTCAATGCCTGCCATGCTGAGGATGGGGATAGAAGGCCGGGGATTGGTCACTTCCCGTGGCCGCGGGCAGTTGATGGAATGTACGAAGACATCGAGATCGCTCCCCCAAGATTAAACGATCCTGCCACCTTCGAGGAGCAGCCTGATTTTCTGCAAACGACGATCAATCGGGAACGCTATTTCTGGCGTTGGAATACTACGGAAAAATATGAAACCAACATGCGTGCCTACTATCGGATGGTTAGTGGAATCGATGGCGCGATCGGACGTTTTGTCGAAGCGTTGGAAGAGGCTGGTCTAGCGGACAATACGATCATCGTGTATTCAGCAGACAACGGCTACCACATGGGGAATCGTGGATTTGCAGGCAAATGGTCTCACTATGATGAGTCGATCCGCGTACCTTTGGTCGTATACGATCCTCGCGTCAAACGCTCGCAACGAGGACAGGTCACCGATGCCTTGGCTCTCAATCTCGATTTCCCGTCGACGTTTTTGGATTGGGCCGGAGTGGAGGTGCCAAGCCGTTATCAAGGGCAGAGTTTGAAACCCGTTGTCGAACGTGGAAAACCTAATGATTGGCGAATGGAGACCTTTCACGAGCATTTTGCCGTTCGTCAGCGTATCCCGGCCTTTGAGGGAATTCGCAATGAGCAGTTCAAATATGTACGCTATTTCGATCATGATAACTACGAGTTTCTTCATGATCTGAAGAACGATCCTGACGAACTCGTAAACCTTGCCGATAACCCCGAGTATGCGAAAACTTTGCAGGACATGCGTGCTCGCACGAATAATCGAGTGACTGAATATGGCGGACCGCTACATGTGCCGAATGCTGAATTCACGTTATCGACTCCACCGTATCCTGAAGCCTCGGCAGCGGTGACGGTTAAACCGGGTAAGGATGGATGGGTTAAGTTGTTCAGTGGAAATAAACTGAACAGTTGGGCGGGCGATCCGAAGCATTGGTCGGTCAAGAACGGCGTTCTCACTGGCGTGGCGGATGGTTCTTTGAAGATGAACCAATTTCTCACTTGGACGGGTTCCACGGTTCGAAATTTCGATCTACGCGTAAAAGTGAAAATCGATTCAGGCGGTAATAGCGGTATTCAGTATCGCGGTCAGTCGCGTCCCGAAATCGGTTTGGATGTGGTTTCTGGATACCAGTGCGATGTCGTTACAAAAGCGCCACAATACAATGGTATGCTTTACGAAGAGAGGGGACGGAGGATCTTGTCACATACGGGTGAGAAAGTGATCGTCGACCCCAAAGGTCAGCCTTGGGTTGTTGAAAACATGCCGGTCAAGGAATTTGCTGCTGATGAATGGCACGATTATCGAGTACTCGTGCGAGGAAACCACCATCAGCATTGGATTAATGGTCACAAGACTGCTGACTTAATTGATTTCGACGAGAAAGGTCGCGCTTTAGAGGGTGTGCTTGCTGTCCAGGTGCACGTTGGTCCGGCCATGAAAGTTGAATATAAGGATTTTAAAATCAAACACCTGCCAGATGAATTGCCTTTGCTTCATTTTGAGGATCATCCGCTTGCTGCCAACGCCCAAGGCGTGCGGCCGCAGGGCAGGTTGCCCGCGGATTGGAAAGCACCAATTTATGGTGAGCGGTGAATTATTAGTTGTAGGAGTAACCTGAGATTTATTTATGGACGTAAATCTAGCAGTAGTTGGCTTGGGGCGGGTTGGGTCCATTCATGCACGAAATTCTTTTAAGGCAAATGGGATCAATCTGAAATGCCTCGTGGACGCCGACCTTGGTAAGGCGGAGGAATTCGCGAAAGAGCTTAGTTGTCGAGCGTCCTCGGATTTTCAGTTGGTACTTGATGATCCGGAGATCAATGCGGTATTGGTGGGAACGCCAACCGTGACTCACTATGATTATGTGAAACGAGCATTGTTGAGTGGCAAGGATGTGTTCGCTGAAAAGCCATTGGGTGTTGATATCGATCAGATTGACGAGTGTTACCGATTGGCGGAAGCGGGTGGGAAGATCTTGTTTCTCGCGTTTCAGCGCCGTTTCGACCCGGCGTTTGGGGAACTGATTCAGGCAGCTCGCTCAGGGAAACTAGGGGAGGTACAGTTCGTTCGATCGACGTCACGGGATTCGCCCATGCCTAGTATCGATTATTTGAAGACATCCTGTGGGATATTTCATGACTGTCTGGTTCATGATCTGGATATGATTTGCCAGGTTTTCGATGAGTATCCTGTCGAGGTGCATACGCATGCTCATTGTTTTATTCCGGAAATCGCTGCCATTGACGATGTCGATACGGTTTTGGTTTCTTTGAAATTCGCTTCTGGAGCGATCGGATCAATCGAAGTAAGTCGACGTTCCAATTATGGTTACGATCAACGATTGGAGGCTTTGGGCAGTGAAGGTATGTATGAGGTTCGGAACCCGACTTCGGATTCATTGCTTCGCTCGTCAGATGGTGGAGCTCAGGCGTCGCCGATTTCCTATTCGTTCCCGCAGCGATACCGCGTCGCCTATAACGACGAATTATTAGCCTTTGGCAGATGCGTTGCTGAACGCTCGCCGTCTCCAGTTACGCACGAACAATCACGGTTAAACTTTTTAATAGCAAAAGCAATGGAGGAGTCTTTGAAGAAGGGGGCTCCGGTTAGAATTTAGAGATCGGCTTGCCTGTTTTTGCATTAAGGATACCACTCGAGTCTCTCGCGTAGCTACGTCGCAGCGCGGCGTGGGAACTGTCTCATTCCTAAATCGCCTTCTCGAGCTGATCCTCTCCATTTGTCAGCCAATCCAGGGTGAAGCGGACGAATACATTTTCTTCGTATCCATCTTTCTCGAAGAATAGTCCGATGTCTCCGTTCTTTAGTACGGTTAGCGATGAATAGGCGGATCGGCCGGAGTAGATGGTTTTCCCTTCGGTCCAGGTTTTGCCTTCGTCGTAGCTTAGGCGAACGGTCATATTTTCCCGGTCATTGGATTTCGTGGCATTAGAGAATAGGAGTCGGTTTTTGGCGAAGCCGTCGATGGTGGAGGTGTAGCGAATGATGCTAGCATTGCATCCTGGATCAATGAGAGAGGGCTCTGGTTTTGAGGTCCATGTTCGACCTTGATTGCTCGAAGTATGTGAATGGCGAATACCGGGACCGTTTAACCGGCTATTGATCATCCATGTCCCGTCGGCCAATTCTAGGATCTTCGATTCATTGCCCGGCAATATCGGCGTATCAATTAAGAACCAGGATTTTCCGTGATTTTTACTCCCGAAGACATGCAGGCCGCTCTGAAGGTTTACCATCGTGTGCAATAGGAGCCCTGATTGAGTTTGAACGCCGCGCCCTGATGTTATGAATTTAAAATCCATTGCCCATTCGGGTTTTGTTATCTGGGAAGTGATGTCTTCAGGCTTGCTCCATGATCGTCCATTGTCGGCACTTCGAGTCACGTGAAGGTAGTAGGCTCCAAGTTCGTTTTCCAAATCCATATAGTTGTAAAACAATAGGATTTCGTTCGTCTCGCGGTCTAGGATCATGGATGGATCGGAAGCGGATATTCCGAAGGGAAAGTCTACTACGGTTTCTATCTTGGACCAAGTTATTCCATTGTCATTACTACGACGAATCACAATGTTGATGTCCTGGTTCTTGCTTAAATCTTTACAGGATTCCACACGTTCATCAATGGCTGCTATTATGTCACCATTTGGCGCGGTCACCAAAGAGGGAATACGAAAGCAGGAAACTTCTGGATGCATCTGGCTGCTGAATAGGTCTTGTTGGATCGATACTCCCGCAACGATTTCAAATTTCGCTTCTTGACCGATCATTGGATCTGAGAATAAGGCGAAAATTGAAAGGGTTAGAAGCAGTGTTTTCATTCTTTGGTTATCAATCGATTTGCAGCTTGTTCTGAGCTCTGGCTCTGGGGAATCAGTTATGTCTCAAAGCTTTGTCGATAATTGGTTTGAGGATGCTTTCCATGACTGAAAATCCGGCTTCGTTGGGGTGGACCAGGTCGGTGGCGGCAGTGTGTTCGGGGACTTTCATGCCACCATCGCCGTCTTCCATAGCGGAGTAGTAGTCGACGTAGGCTATATGGTTCGCAGCTGCGTAGGCTTTGATAAGGGCGTTGAGCTTAGGGACGTGGATCAAAGGGTTTTTGTCGGCTCTCCAGGGGAAATCTTTGGCCGGGAGTACTGAGCAGAGAATTGGGATGATACCGTTTTGCTGGGCCAGTTCGGCCATGCTTTTGATATTGCCTGCGATGGCCTCAAGGGTCGCGGGACCAGAATTCTGGGCAATATCATTGGTACCTGCTAGGATCACTACTGCATGAGGGTTCAGGTCGATAACATCGGCTCGAAAGCGCAGGAGCATTTGGTGGGTCACTTGTCCGCTGATTCCGCGACCGATGTAATGGTTTTCGGTGAAAAAATCGGGGCGTTTCTTCGCCCATCCAGCGGTTATGGAGTCCCCTATGAATACGACGCGATTCTCGTCTTTTTGGATAGGAGCCAAGGCTGCATTGGCCGCCTCGTATCTAGCTTCTTTTGCATAGTCGATGACGTTGACTCGTTGAGCGATTAGATTTGTGGGCAGGATTACGATTAAAGATACGAATAGGGTGAGTTTCATTCGGTACAATGGTGTTTTATTGACGTTGGCAGGATGAATTAGTCGTTTAACCGCCTTATTTTTATCTCTTTGAAATACCATGTGCTAGCTGGGTCGTGAGCTTGGAGGGCGATGGCTCCCCCTTCTGTGTTGAGAAGGCGCCCTTGCCGGCTTGCCTTTCGCTCTGGGTTTGAAGATTCGCGATAGTCGATGACTTGTTTTCCTTTGAGCCAGACTTGGATTCGATTTCCGTTTACGCGTATCCGAGTTTGGAACCACTGGGTATCATCTAACGAGCTCTCTTTTAGATCGACCACGTCGTAGAGGCTACCTGTCTTCCGGGTGACGCTTTTACTTGTATTCAGATTCACCTCATAGCCATTGGCTAGGTGACCTTTCTCGTCGCGTAGGGCATAGTCAGTATGGATGAATATTCCTGAATTGGACTCGGGGGCACCTTTGGCGACGATGATAAGGTCAAAGTTTTTGAAAGGGACTGGACTGTCGCCGTCCCCGATGAAGAACAAGTGGGAGCGGAGATCTGTACTCTTGGCCACCAATAAGCCGTCCTTGACTGAAAAGGAACCTTCCGCTCGATTCGTATGCCAATTGGATAAGTCGCGACCGTTGAAAAGGGAGATCCAGGAGTCAGTTTCGGTTCGAGCCTCGTAAAGCAGAAAAAGGCAAATAGAGAATAGGGTAAGGGCTAGTTTCATTCGAGTGACCTAGAACTTGCCTAAATGAACGGCGAAAGCAAGTTAGCTTCACTATAGGATCCTTACTTGGGAGTTGTCAGGCATTGGAGGAAGGGACGGGATTTCCAATCTAGAGAATCAATGGAAATTTGCGGTTGTTTTGTCGGATTTTCTAATGTCTGATCGAAGGACCTTTACCTCTTCGATTAATATGAGATTCCTTTGTCTGTTTTCATTCGTCTTCCTTCTGCTTTCGAGCTCGGCTTTTTCGTACATGCTTCAGCCTGCGATTAGTCCTGATGGGGATCAGGTCGCTTTTTGCTATCAAGGTGACATCTGGTTGGTGTCGTCCGATGGCGGACGACCATATCGCCTGACAGTGCACGAGGGCTATGATTCGAATCCCCGATGGAGTTCGGATGGATCGCGTATTGCGTTTCAAAGCGATCGCTATGGGAACAACGATATCTTTTCGATGGCCAGCGAGGGTGGGGCTCCGACTCGGCATACGCATCATTCTGCCACTGATGTTTTAACGAGCTATGGCTCCGATGGTTCGTTGTTGTTTTTGAGCAAGCGCGTGTATGCTCAAGTGGAAAGAGAGTATGAAATCTATCGAGTTGATCAAGAGGGTGGAACGCCTACCCGGTTCATGGATGCGTTGGGTTTCGATCCTGTAGTGTCCCCTGATGGATCCAAAATTGCGTTCGTTCGAGGCACCTGTCGGATCGAACGGGAGGCTTACCGTGGCGCGGCGAATCGGGATATTTGGATTTTCGATACTGAAAGCGAGGAGTATACTCAGATAACCGATTTCGACGGAAACGACTTCATGCCGAAATGGCTGAATGATTCTACCTTGCTGTTCGTTTCCGCAAGAGAGGGTAAGTACAATGTTTTTCAAACGAGTCTTCGCGGTTCGGCGCGTCAGGTGACTTTCGAAGAAGAGTTTGGTGTGAATACCTTCGACTTGAGTCGCGATGCGAAGCGTATCGTGTATCAGCATGGCGACCAAGTTTCGCTGCTTAAGATCGGCAAAAAATCCAGCGAGTCGCTCGAGGTTTCGTTGTCAGCGGACTTCAGATTCGATCCTGTGACCACTGAGACGATGAAGGATAAAGCGTCGGAGTTCTCAGTCTCTCCCAATGGAAAGTTGTCGGCGTATTCGATTCGTGGTGATGTTTTCGTTACACGGAACGATAAAGATGACGATCGGAGCGTTCGTATTACGAGCGGTTCGTCTAGGGAGCGCGATGTAGTTTGGCTGAATGATGACGCTATCCTCTTCGTTTCGGACGAGGCCGGACAGAACGACCTATACATCGTTGAGTCCGATGATGAGGATGAAAAGAATTTATTCCTAACTCTTAAGACGCGAACGCGCCGGTTAACGGAGACTCCAGAAGATGAGTTTGAGCCTCTGTTGGCTCCAGACGGCAAGCGAATCGTTTATCTCGTGGGTAATTCGAAATTGGTGTCAGCGAATATCGACGAAACAGGTGAGCTTTCGAAAACGGTTACATTATTGGATGGTTGGGCGAAGCCGTCAGGCTTGAGTTGGTCGCCAGATAGCAAGTGGCTTGCTTACGAACAGGACGATTTGAACTACAATTCAGAAATTTTCGTCCACTCGGTGGATAATGGTCAGTCCCCAGTTAATGTATCCATGCATCCAGGGTATGATGGAAACCCAAGGTGGAGTCCCGATGGGAGTAAGCTGGGGTTCATCTCCGAGCGGAATAATGGAGACGGCGATGTATGGTTCGCTTGGCTAAAGAAATCGGATTGGGAGAAATCAGATGAACAATGGGAGCGCGAGAGAGCTCAGAAGGACGATAAGAAAAAAGAGAAGAAGGAAGCGGGGAATAAAAAATCGGATAAGGAGGGTGAATCTGGAGATGAGGTTGCGAGCGAGGAATCGGATGAGGAGAAGGGTGATGATGAAACAGGCGAATCTGTTGCCGAAGTCGAAATCGATTTCGATAGGATTTATCTTAGATTGAAACAAGTTACTAGAATGCCGGGAAATGAAGGGGAATTCGTTTTCGATAAGGATGGCGAAATGATCTATTTCACAATCGGCAGCCCGGGACGTATGAATTATTCTAACGATCGAAATCTCTATAAGGTTCGATGGGATGGAGAGGAACTGAAGGAGGTTATGGGCGACGATAGCGGACCGAGGTCTTTGCAATTGGTCGAGTCGGGGGATCATGTTTATTGTCTGACAAAGGGCGGGCTTATTCGGCGAGTCGTGACAAAGGATGACAAAGTAGAGAAGCTCGCTGTTTCATCGCGTATTCAAATTGAAAGCGCGGGAGAGCAAGAACAGATCTATAATGATGCTTGGCGGGCATTGAATCGTGGGTTTTACGATCCTGGTTTTCATGGTCGTGATTTTTCGGCGTTGAGGGATAAGTACCTCCCGTTAGCTCGGCAGGCTTCTACGAAGGAAGATTTCCAGTACACATTCAACCTTATGCTGGGGCAGTTGAATGCGAGTCACATGGGAATGAGGAATATTGATAACCCTAAAGAAACGCAGTCACAGAAAACCGGTTTAGTCGGTATGGAGGGGGCGATGGTCGAAGGCGGTTTTGGAGTGGCGCATGTCGTTCCTAGCGGACCTTTGACTAAAGCGTCGATTCCGATTGAGGCAGGCGATTTGATTGTATCCGTTGATCGAGCACCAGTGACATCGCAATCGAATGTATTCTCATTATTCGCCGATAAAGTGAATGCGGAGACGCTTTTGCGCATCCAGCGAGGAGAGGAGTTTTTCGAGAGCATCGTTTGGCCTACCGGTTCGTTGAGTTCCGAAAACTACGATGCATGGGTTGAGGAACGTCGGAAGTTGGTGGACCAGTACTCTGGAGGTCGCCTTGGTTATTTGCATATTCGTGCTATGGGTTGGGAGGCATTCGAGCGCTTTGAAACGGAGCTCGTGGCTGCTGGATATGGCAAGGAAGGTATCGTCATTGATGTAAGGTATAACGGAGGTGGATGGACGACGGATTATTTGATGGCCGTGTTGAACGTGAAACAACATTCGTACACCGTTCCTCGCGGGGCTACTGATAACCTAGATGAAGAACATGCGAAGTTTAAGAGCACCTATCCGTTTAGTGAACGTCTTCCCATGGCGTATTCGACTAAGCCGTCGGTAGCTTTGTGTAACGAAGCCAGTTACAGCAATGCTGAGATATTCTCCCATGCCTATAAAGCGTTAAACCTAGGCACGCTCGTTGGTCAACCGACCTTTGGAGCAGTAATTTCAACGGGCAGCTATGGTCTGGTTGACGGCTCCTATGTGAGGATGCCGCTAAGAGGTTGGTTCGTGAAAGAGTCTGAAATGGGGATGGAGAATAATCCAGCTGTCCCGGATATCATCGTCGAGAACCCACCAGCCTACAAAGTGCTCGGTGTGGATCCTCAGTTAAAACGAGCGGTAGAGGAGTTGCTCGGCCAGATCGGAACGAACTAGTAATATGAATTTCTTCAATACCTCTGTCTGCTTGAGTTTAGCATTTGCGTTGTTTATTATGGGAATCTCTAGCGAAATAACGATTCGGAGGAATCGCTTGAGGAAGCTTTGATTTTCTATGCCTCCTTCGACGAAGGAGTGGATGCCGATTTCGCTGCGATTTCATCAATCCAAATCTATCCATCCGTATGTTTTTTTACTCTTTCAACCTACTGGGCCGTATTGCTTGTTCGTTCATTGCGGTTTTAGCTATCGTTTTCCTGAGCCCGCATTTACTTGATGGGGTTGTGACTTCCGATGGTTATGGCACCCATATCATGGAGCCGGGCGAGCTTGTGAATGGGATTAATCACGATGGAGTGATTCAGATTTTGCGGAACGGAAATTTCTCTTGTTCGGGCGCGCTTTTGGAGGGAGGGCGTCACGTGTTGACGGCGGGTCATTGCGTGAGCAATCAACAGGGATCGATTACCGTACGGTTCGAGCTCGGGAGCGGGTTTCTAGACATCGAGGCTGAGTCATGGGAAGCGCATCCGGAGTTTTCTATCGTCCAGGGTTCGGATGTCGGGATCATCACACTTTCGGAGCGAGCTCCAATTTCAATCCCGCGTTATCAGCCGCTTGGAGACACAGGCAGCGAGATCGATGTGCCGAACTTTGTTTTTGGATACGGTTTTACGGGTCATGCTCCTACAGGTAAAGATGTAAGAGACGGTCGGAAACGCGGTGGACGGAATCGCTATGAGGCGACGGGTTCGGTGCGAGCGATCAATCGCGCAACGGTTGGTGGCCTGGCGATTGATCGCTGGCTTTTCTCCGATTTCGATAGTGGGCTTGCGGAAAACGATGGGTTCGGGTTTCACTTCGACAAACCGGATCTCGGTTTTGGCGATGACGAGGTTTACGCGTCTAGCGGCGATTCGGGGGCTCCTATATTCGTGGCCACTCCCGATGGGTTCGCAATTGCGGGTGTCGTCTCGGGTGGCACTCGCTACAATGGCACGCCGAACGCGGATTTAGATACGCTGGTGAATGCGACCTGGGGGCAGTTTTCTCGAGACACTCGCATATCCGCTCCCGAAAATTATAGCTTTATTGTTAGCTACACGCTCCGGGCGATGAAACGAATCCCGATAAGAATACGTCGGGAATCAGCTTCTCTGTATTTGGTGTTAGGTGACGATATAGAGGGACCGGTATATGTGAAGCAATCCAAGAATTTAGAGAATTGGAGCGATCTCGTCGCTTTCGGGTTTGGCGATGTTCCAGTGGAAATACAGGTTGGCAACTTCCCGAGCAAAACGGATCCGGCACTCTTTTTCGCCGCATTAACGGAGCGTGTTGAATGAGTTCGTTTTTATGGGTACGGAATGAAAACGAATTGGAGCAAGCAATCGATTTCTTGTCGTAAGTTTAGGCCAATGGAGTCCTTAGCGATACTGCATTGCCTTTTTTTCATTCTAAATGGGATGTTTCGGTTAGCGAAATACGTCTATGAAACTTAATTGGATAGTTATCATTCCGGTTGCCATGAGCGTTTTATTTACCGGCGCTGTGGCCGCGATTGGGGAGGAGAGCCCAGTTGTTCTCGAACCCTTGCCAGACAAGCTAGTGGTTCTCACGTTCGATGATTCCGTTCGATCTCATTATACGGTCGCTCGTCCTATACTTAAGCGCTACGGTTTCGGGGCGACTTTCTTTATCACCGAAGGCTTCACATTTGCCACTAATAAGACCGACTACATGACTTGGGATGAGATTACGGCCTTGGAACGAGCTGGGTTCGAGATTGGCAATCATACACGCGATCACAAAGGTGTGAGCCCGAAAACGATCGAACAGTTGGAGGCGCAGCTCGCGGCGATTGACCAGAGTTGCCAAGCGCATGGAATAGAAAAGCCGGTATCCTTTGCCTGGCCGGGGAATGCCTTCGAGCTGGATGCTCTTCCTATTCTCCGAAAGCATGGAATACAATGGGCTCGACGTGGCGGATTCCCCGAATATCCGCGAGGCGGCGAACGCGGATTTCCTTACGAGCCTGGCCTGGATCATCCTCTACTTATACCATCGGCTGGAATCCCTCGGCCCGGTTATACTTTCGAGGAGTTTGTCGAGACGCTCGAAGGAGCTCGAGACGGCGAGGTTGTCGTTCTCCAGTTTCATGGCGTACCGGAAGGAGAGCACCCCTGGGTTCATGTTTCTCGTGCAACATTCGAGCAATTCATGGCTTACCTAGATGAGCACGATTTCCAAGTAATCGCACTACGCGATCTAGCCCGATATGTTGATTGGAGAGTCGAACCGAAGGAACCTATGAAAATAGTCGAAATAAGGAAGGCGAAGCTGGCCGACAGTGTAGTTCCGTGATTGTATCCATAAGAACTGACAAAGTGATTGGATCTTGGAGTTGAATCTCTCACTTATATCGGAAGCAGCATTCGTTGTGGTCGAAAAGGCAGAGTTCGACGAAACGATAACTGCTTTGGAGTAGGAAAGATTTTGAGGGGATAGATGAGTAGTTGATAATTGACTAAAGATCCCCTTTATCTCCCTATTCGGTTATGCGATATGTCGTCCTTCCCCTATTGGCGTTGGTTGTTCTTCTGGCTCAATCGATTGCTACTGAAAACAAGCCTAACATCGTCTTGATCTATGTGGACGATCTTGGATACGGAGATCTCGGGTGTTACGGGTCTGAGAAGAACGATACGCCTCATGTGGATCAGCTCGCTGCGGATGGGATGCGGTTTACGGACTACTATTCGGCGAGTCCAGTGTGCACGCCGTCTCGGGCGGCTTTACTGACAGGCGGGTATCCGGGGCGAGTGAGTTTCGACGTGTTCAATGGGAGCCGAAAAAGCTGGGTGCTATTTCCAGGCTTTGCGGAAGGCCTGCACCCGAATGAGCTGCTGCTCCCTGAGTATTTGAAGTGGCAAGGGTACGCGACGAGTCACGTAGGGAAGTGGCACTTGGGGGATCAGGTCGAGCACCTACCCACGCGGCATGGATTCGATTCCTACTACGGGATTCCTTACAGCAATGACATGGCGATCATGCCTAGGAAAAAGAAGAGCCCGCCGTTGCCGCTATTACGTGACGAAGAGGTGATTGCGGAGCAGCCCAAACAGGCCCCTTTGATCCAAAGCTATACCGAGGAAGCGGTGAGTTTTATCCGGGAAAACCAAGATCAGCCCTTTTTTCTCTACTTTGCTCATATGCATGTGCACCTGCCTCACTATGTTATGGATCCTTTTCTCGAGGCGTCCCGCAATGGAGTTTATGGAGCTGCAGTGGCAGCAGTCGATTGGAGCACGGGAGTCATCGTGGCAGAAATCGAGCGTCTGGGGCTGGATGAAAATACCATCGTTATCTACACCTCAGATAATGGTAGCCGAGTGGACAGTCATGGCGGTAGCAATGGCTCATTGCGTGGAACCAAGGGCCAAACATGGGAGGGCGGCATGCGCGTCCCTTGCATCGTTAAATGGCCAGGGCAAATCGAGCCGGGGTCCGTATCCACCGAATTAGTTACAGCGATGGATTTCTATCCCACTTTCGCTTCTATTTTGGAGCAACCTCTAGCGAATGATCCCATTCGCGATGGCCATGACGTTAGCGGGATCTGGAAGGGCGAGCCTGGAGCTCGATCCCCTCACGATGCCTTTTTCTACTATCTGGTCGATCAGCTTCAGGCCGTGCGTGTAGGGGATTGGAAACTACGCTATGCGATCGAAGACCGCAGAAATGCTGATAGGTCTCGTCCCGAACTTTATAATTTGGCGAAAGATGTGTCTGAGCAAAACAATGTTGCCAGCCAGCACCCCAAAATTGTGAAGGATCTCATTCAACGAATGGAAACCATGGGCGACCGTATCGGTGACGGCTTGCGGGACACTTTAGGGAATGAACGCCGCCCGCACTCAGTTACCGAGGACCCGAAACCTTTGACGGAATTCGACGAGGACTATCCGTACATCGAGCCTAGCTATCTCCTGAATCAGGCGGGGTGAGCACGCGTGGAAAGGCAAAAGGAATGATCGCGTCCACGCTTGGCGCATACGCGTCATCTTAAGTCAATTTGAAGGAATTATTGCAGATCCCACGCCGAAGTCTCGGCGTAGCTACGTCGCAAGGCGGCGTGGTTTTGCTTCGCCATATCCGCTTCGCTCCGTCAGGTGATTTTCACTTAAGTTGACGCGGAATACGCTTGGCGGGACTGAGCCTACGACTTCATTGGGGATTCTCTAAGTGAAAGTGCCTTGGCGGGTTTGCTCAATGATAGACCAGATGACTTCGCTGCGGACTTTTTTAATTGGGGAAATGGGGCCTGTCTGCCATTCCTTTTCTTCCGGGAGTTTAATGTATTGGAACATGCAAGGGATATACTATTGCCTCGTTCTTGTGCCAAATACCAAACTCCACATTGGTTGACGAGTCGCGCGCGGCCTCTTATCGGTAGGGCATGAATATTGAAGATGAGAAAAATGTACTGGGCGGTGTACTCGAGACTTGCAGCCTGGAGCCAAGGACTGGGTTTCATCGAACTGGTCGTTGTCAGACTGGTCCGCAAGATCATGGCTGTCACGCAGTTTGCGTTCAGGTCACTGAGGCATTTCTGGAATATTCAAAAGCCGCCGGAAATGATCTCAGCACGCCAATGGAGGCCTACGGCTTTCCGGGGCTTAAAGCGGGGGATCGCTGGTGTCTCTGCGCGCAACGTTGGAAGGAGGCCCACGATGCAGCCGCGGCGCCCATCGTTATTCTTGAAGCCACCAGCGAGGCGGCTTTGAAATATATTTCGCGCGGTGTTCTTGAAGAATTTGCCCTGTTTGAAACTGATTAGGCGACGTGGACAAATTCACTCATGTCGTCGCTATCAGTTCATTTCGGTCTATATCGCGTTTCCTACCCTCGCAATATTTCAATATTGCTCGGTTCAGAGCCCGCAATCTATTCCAAAATGCCCTCGATTCGACTCGTTCCGGATTGTGTCCACGCGGCCTAGTCGGCTAGGCGGGTTGAGCGGGGATGGAACACCTAGAGGCAGGAACTGATCCTTTTAGGTTCAAGGGTGAAGGGTTGACGTTTTTTACTCCCAATCGCTAGCTTGGCCTTCGTATGGATCATTCAACTTATCGGCGATTCCTTGAGGGAGATATGCAGGGCCTCGAAGCCTTGTTTAAGCAGGCTGCCCGATCGGATGCGGAGCTGCTGCGCAAAATCCAAGGAAAAGAGGATTTGCAGCTCTTGGATTTGGCTTGTGGGGCGTGCCATGAGGCGAAAACGCTGGCGAGCGTTTTTGGCAGCAGCGAGAGAGAGGCTGGCGATAATCGAAAAATGCTATTCGTTGGACTGGATGTCCGAGCTCGCGAGATCGCGGAGGCAGCCACTCGATTCACTGGCGATTCGAATGCCGAGTTTGCGTTTATCAACGGCGACGCCACCAAGTTAGAGCGTTATAGGCAGCTCCCCTGCGCGTTCGACGTCATTTTCATGCGCCATCAGAATTTGTGGGATGGCGAGCGAACGTGGGAGGAGATTTACCATAAGGCGTTGGAGAAGCTTTCGCCAAACGGCCGGCTAATCATCACCAGTTATTTCGACCGTGAGCATTTGGAAGCGATCGATGCCATCGAAAATCAAGGCGGTGAGCTCCTCATTACTCAAGCCAATGAGAATTCCCGCAAACTTCCAATGCTCGGCAGATCAGTCGATCGCCATTTGGCGATACTGAAGCGGAAAGGATGAAGCGATTGTCGTCGTGCGAAGGCTCTGACTTCGCTTTGGTTTGGGGAAATAGACTTTTTCAGGACCCCAAAAAGAAATAGCTTGGAAGTCTCTGACCCCTCCTTTGCTGTGCGATAGGGTTTTGTTTAGGGTGTAAAGCCGAGTCGCCGCAAGGGACTTGGCTTTCATATTCGTCAAAAAGGCACAGGAACGATGGCTCCTGAGCCTTGAGGTTTTCTACTGGCAACTCTCGCAAACTTCCGGTTCTTCGGGAGTTTGCTTTTGGGATGTGGCTACAACGCCTCGAAGGTCCTTCTTGGCTCCTACGGTGGCTTTCTCGATGTTCGAGGCGCCGAGGGTGCGGAGGTAGTAGGTGGTCTTTAGACCGTGCTTCCAGGCTGCTCGGTACATGTGAGACAGGGTCTTCATGTCGGGAGTTGCTAGGAAGAGATTGACGGATTGGGCTTGGTCGATCCATTTCTGGCGTCGCGCTGCGGCCAATACAAGCCAGCTGTAGTCGACTGCGAAGGCGGTCTTGTACTTGAGCTTCAGGTCTTCGGGGACTTGGTCGATTTCGTCGAGCTCGCCGTCGAAGTACTTCAGGTTGTTGAGCATTTCCGTGTTCCAGAGGTCGCGGGTTTTGAGGTCGCGAACGAGGTGCTGGTTCAGGATGGTGAACTCGCCGGATAGGTTGCTCTTAACGAAGAGGTTTTTATACGAAGGCTCGATACAAGGAGATGTGCCTGTGATGTTCGAGATCGTCGCGGTCGGCGCGATGGCCATGACGTTGGAATTGCGCATGCCATGCTTAGCGACTTTTTCGCGGACGGGAGTCCAGTCCATCTTGCCGCCACGTGGGACGTCGATGGGTTGACCACGTTCTTTTTCGAGTAGATCGAGCGTGTCTTGGGGGAGTAGTCCGCGGTCCCACTTGGAGCCTTTGTAGCTTTGGTAGGTGCCGCGTTCAGCTGCGAGGTCGCTGGATGCCTCGATAGCGTAGTAGGCGATGGCCTCCATGGCTTCGTCGTTGAATTCGACGCCTTCTTGGGAAGCGAATGCGGTGTCGCGAATATAGAGCGCGTTTTGCAGACCCATCACACCGAGTCCGATGGGACGATGCGCTTGATTGGAGCGCTTGGCGGCTTCGGTTGGGTAGAAGTTGATGTCGATCACATTGTCGAGAGCTCGGATCGCAGTCTGTATGGTTTCGCGAAGCTTCTTGTGGTCGATGTTGCCATCCTTATCGAGGTGCTGGTCGAGTACGACACTACCGAGGTTGCACACTGCCGTTTCATCGTTGCTGGTATTGAGCGTGATCTCGGTGCAGAGGTTCGAGGAGTGGATGACGCCGACGTGGTCCTGAGGGGAGCGCACGTTGCAGGGGTCTTTGAAAGTGATCCAAGGGTGGCCGGTTTCGAAGATCATGCGGAGCATGTTCTTCCAGACTTCGATGGCGGGGACGATCTTGGTCCACATTTCACCTTTTTCGGCTTTGGCTTCGTAGGCGGTGTACTTCTCTTCGAATTCGGCTCCAAAGCTGTCATGGAGGTCAGGCGCCTCGCTAGAGCGGAAGAAGCTCCACTGGCCGCGTTCTTCCATTCGCTTCATAAATAGATCGGGTACCCAGTTGGCTGTATTCATGTCGTGGCAACGACGACGGTCGTCACCGGTGTTCTTACGAAGTTCGAGGAAGTCGTAGAGATCGTTGTGCCAGGTCTCCAAATACGCACAGCCGGAGCCGCGACGCTTACCGCCTTGGTTGACCGCGATGAGCAAGTCGTTGTGCAGTTTGAGGAATGGGACGATGCCTTGGCTTTCGCCGTTGGTTCCGGAAATGTGACTACCGGTGCCGCGAACTGCGCTCCAGCTGCCACCGAGTCCACCTGCCCATTTGGAGAGGTAGGCGTTTTCCGCGATGCCGCGCTGCATGATGCCTTCGATGGAGTCGTCGACGTAGTACAGGTAGCAAGAGGAGAGTTGCGAGTGACAGGTGCCGGAGTTGAAAAGGGTAGGAGTCGACGAGCAGAAGCGGCGGCTCTTGTAGAGTTTATAGAGTGCTCGGATCTTGGTTTCGCGTTCGGCTTCTTCTATGAAGAGTCCCATGGAGACGCGCATCCAGAAGAACTGGGGCGTTTCGATGCGGCGGGATTTTGCGAGGCCGTTGGTTTTGTCTACAATCAGGTATCGATCGTAAAGGGTTTGCACGCCGAGATAGTCGAATTCCAAGTCGGCAGTGGGGTCGAGTACTTTGGAGATCTTTTCGATGTCGTACTCTTTGAGCCTCGGGTTGAGACGGCCGATTTTGACGCCGTAATTGATGTACTGCTTAAACTTCTTTTGATGGAAACGTTTGAGCTCGCGTACGCCGTCTTTAACGATGCTCCATCCGAGGACTTCTTCGTAAATGTAGGTGAGTTGGATGCGGGCGGCAAATCTTGCGAAGTCCGCGTCTTGTTCGATTAAGGTACGGGCGTTGAGCGTAACGGTTTTCTGGAGACCGTCTTCGCTGATTTCGTCGAAGATCGAACGACGCAATTCGGATTCGATTTCGTCTGCTGTGAGGCAGAGATTGAGGCCGATCATAGCGAAGTCGATGCGCTTCTTAAGGTCGACGCCATCCCAGAAGAAAGTGGAGCCATCGTCATTCTTGACGACAACCATTGAGTTTTGCTCGGGAGTGTCGACGCCCAGTTGTGCTTCCGCTTCGCGTCTTAGACGACGTTCGGCGCGGTAGAGAATAAAGTGTTCGGCTACCTTGAAGTGTCCTTGGCGCATGAGTTCTTCTTGAACCATGTCCTGGACTTCTTCGATTTGGACGAAGGCGTGACCGGAGGCTTCGAGGCGTTCGGTGATGCCGTGAGCGACGGCAACGGCTGGCTCGGAATTCAATTCCAAAGTGAGGAATGCCTTGCGGACAGCGATCTCGATCTTCTGTTGCTTCCAAGGTACGACTTGTCCGTTGCGGCGAATAAGTCGGAGGGTTTTGAGGCTTGGGTTTTGATCGGTCACGAGTTTTCGCTGGCGATTCATGAGCATGCTTTTTGCCACGTCGTAGGCATCATTGTCAACCAAGGTACGCTCGATGATGTCGTAGACTTCAGCCAATCCAAATCGTGTTTCGCGTGTCGAAGCGGATTTGTCTTCTAGCTTGCCGCAAACTTGTTTGGCGACTTCCTGTACCCAATCGCGATTCTTCTCTGTGAAAATTTCTTTTTCGTTTTGCGATAGCAACACGTTTGCCAATGCGTTGCCGATGGTGTCCATGATTTCGCTCTGGTCGAAGGTTGCTTCCCCTTCGTGGGTTACGACATGGATTTTGGATTCTTTGGCGAGTTCAGACGCTTGGGCTCCTTCCCGCCAATCGTAATCCAATTTCTTCTCACGGGAAATGGATACGAAACGCTTTAGGGCGAGGTCTTCTTCGAGGTTGGGATTGATCATAGTGCTAGGAATTTAGGCGGTAGGAGTTTTAGGTGAGACGGGTGGGTAATGGGGTGGGTAATGGATGAAGGGTGAGAGAAGGGGAAGCAGTGCCGCTTCGCGATCCTGCCTTCTTGATTCTTATTATTAGAGGTCGTCGTCGCTTTCGATTTCGAGGGACGACGCTTTTTGGTACTCGGTGACGCGGCCCTCGAAGAAGTTTTGCTCCTTCTTGATGTCCATCATCTCTGCGAGCCAGGGGAGGGGGTTTTTTACATTGCCTATAAGCGGCTCGAGTCCGACCCCTTCGAGTCGGCGGTCCGCGATGTAGTCGATGTATTGAAGAAAATCTTCTTTGCGCAAGCCGATGGAGTCCATCGGTAGGCAGTCGTTGATGAATTCCTTTTCGAGAGCGATGGCTTCGGCCATGGTCTCGCGTAATTCTTCTTTAAATTCTGTAGTCCAGATTTCTGGGTTCTCTTCGGCCAGCTCCATAAGTAGGTTGCGGAGCAAGTCGATGTGATTTGATTCGTCGCGAAGCGTGTAGCGAAACATTTCTCCGATACCCCGAAATTTGTTCTGGCGGTAGAGCGAAAGAATCATTCCGAACATGCCGTAGAATTGGGTGCCTTCCATGCATTGGCCAAATACGAACAGGTTCTTGGCGAACATCTGCTTGTTCTTCGAATCGGTCATGTCCATGTCTCGACGCAAGCGGTGCGAGGTGCGAGTGACGAATTCGTTCTTTTTAACGATGCTGTCGATGTCTTCGAACATCGCTTCGCATTCGTGCGGATTGATGCCGAGCGAGCTGATCATGTAGAGCAGCGAATCGGCGTGAACATTTTCTTCGTGGCTGTGGCGGCCGAGTACGAGCTTGAGTTCGGGAGCGGTTACTAGTTCGCGGATCACGTGTATGACATTATCCCCTACGATGCCTTCGGCCGCTGAAAAGTAACCTACGCTCATCATGATGATCCAGCGCTCTATTTCAGAAACGACTTCGTCGTCCTTCCACTGCTCGATGTCGCGGTTCATTATGATATCTTCCGGCTCCCAGTGGTTTGCCTTCATGTTCTTGTAAAGCTCGTAGGCCCAGTTGTACTTAAGTGGGAGCAGGTTAAAGCACATGGATTGACGGCCGTTAATGACACGTTTTTCCGCGAATGCTCTTTCCGCTTTTGATTGGTCCAAAACAAAGGTTTTATTGCCTACTGTATACGATTTATCCATGTGGAAGAGAAATGATGAAAATGAATGTTTGAAAAGGTGTTGAAATCGAGGTGGGAGCCTCGAAAAGGGAGCCAAAAGAACAGATTCACTAATGACTGGCGAATTTAAGTTATTTTAAGTTATCCACTTCTTGCTAACCACTAGATGATGTGGACTACCAGAAGAAGACCACAAGATATTGTGATAAATTTTGCGACGTCAACGCGTTTGTAATATTTTTATCGACTAAAATGGAACTCGAATGGGGGTGAATTTGAGCTAACAAGTTCATTTTCAAGAGCTTGCCTCAAGTGAAAGGAAGAACCGAAAAAAACGTTAATTTTTCGATTGGAAACGGAGTTATTGAGTGACGGTTTGGGTCTCAGGGGGAGTCTCCTCTTCACGCTGCTTTGTGGTACGGAAAAGGCTCCATTTCGGATCGGCTATCGTACCGGTCAAACTGACCTCGAATATTCCGGTGAAAAGGTCGAGGACGAGTCCGGGGATATTGAAGAAAGGCATTGATCGAAGCGGGAATAGTCTCGCTTTGAAATCGAGGTCGCCTTCTTCCAAGTCGTAGTTTCCGCGGCTGGCGATTTGGGCAACGGGGCCTTTGAGGGTGACCTCGGGGAATTCGACGTAGCGCTTTTCTACAGAGAAATCTCCTTTGGCGTCTTCAAACTTCAGTGTGGTAAATGAAAGACTGGCGCCTTCGAGCACGCGCGACAATCCGCCGAAAAGTTGGAGTTGGTAGAAATCGGCTCCAGAAATTTGATACGATCCTTGACCATTGTAGGAGAGCGTATCGCCAACGATACCTTTGCCTTCAAAAGATAGGTTTAGGCCGCCGCCATAGCTGGAGAGCTCTTCGATGGAGAAACTGGATGCGGAGCTATCTTCGTCGTTTTCGCGAAAGTAAATGGCGCTGGCTTTGAGGGTGTTTCCAAAGTGGGCATCGTCGAGAGTGATTCCGAGCTCGA
>Ga0315321_10001130_pt1 | contig 20400 bp, 22 predicted proteins | sample M180m21515metaG_FD_203464 | JGI IMG/M metagenome (GOLD analysis project Ga0315321, IMG submission 203464) | Ammonia-oxidizing marine archaeal communities from Monterey Bay, California, United States - M1 80m 21515 | ecosystem: Environmental > Aquatic > Marine > Intertidal zone | place: USA...
TTGTAATTAGAATAAAGTTTGCTCCGAAAAAGGAAAAGGTTGAGAAGAAGAAGGTCACTAAAAAAGAAGAATCAAAAGACGAAAAGGTCGAGGTCGCATGCCCTTCATGTGATCGAAGATTACGCGTTCCAAGCACATACAACGGCGGAGTAAGATGTCCTGAATGTGAAACTCGATTTGATGTAGAAGCTGAAGTTGAGGAGCCTGACGAAACTGCGGACGATGAAGTTGATGACGAAATCGAAGAATCCAGCAAAGAGTTGTGGTCCGCATCTGATAATGATATTCTTGCTTGTCCAAAATGTACAAGGAAGTTGAAAGTTCCGTTTGATAGACGGCCAGCAAAAGCACGTTGTCCGGCCTGTGAAACGATTTTTGAAGCAAGGTCAGAATGACATATATTCAATTGTGATGACTAGGGTGGTATGTGTATGGGAGCCGGTCATTTTCAGGAATTCGAGGATGAATACCTAGAAACACTCTATGATTTTCATGAAAAATTCCCCGGTCAAAGGGTGCGAAATGGTGATCTTGCAAATTACCTCAGCGTCTCTCCAGCATCAGCTACTGAGATGGTTCAGAGATTAGCAAAAAATGGATTTGTAGATTACATCCCTTACAAAGGAGTCAGCCTAACTCCGGATGGTTTAGAGCATGGTATGATGATGAAAAGACGTCACCGCCTTGCCGAAGTACTTCTAACACTTTTACCATTTGAAGGGGATGTACATGCTACTGCTTGCCGATTGGAACATGCCTTTGATGATGACCTTGAAGTATGTATTTCCCTACTACTTGGCAATCCTAAAACCGACCCTTCTGGAAAAGAAATACCACCTGCGAATTCAAGAATATCTGGTAAAATAAAACGAAATACTGATTTGTGCATTCTTAACAGTTTAACTTCTCCGGGAACAGGTGAAATAATACTGATTATGACTACAGCAAATGCGAGAGATATTCTCTCCCAGGCGGGCATTAAAGTTGGATCTATTATCGAAAAAAATAGTGAAGGAATATTCTGTGATGGTATGCAATTAGAAATTTCAAATGAGTTGTCAGAACGAATAGTGTTGCGGTGTGTAAAATGAATAAAAAGTTAGATCAAATACGCGCCAAAGAAGAAAAATTCCACGGAATTGACAGCCAATTTCTTACAGAAGGGCTACGACTGGTTTTGTTGCTGCCGGCCTTTTCATTACTCTTTTTCTTTGGAGCTTGGGCATACAAAGGAACAAGTCCAGAATGGTGGCTGGAAAATTTAGAGCCAACAGTTGGCTTTGATTTTGCCACTTGTCTCACCCTTATCGCAACCACAATTTTATTGGGATTTTGTACCGGATTAAACATTCACCGTCACAGAGTTCGCCTAACTAGAATGGTGTTTAGGGCTGAAGTGGCTGCCGCTGCTGAATCGCACCGCCCCGTTACTAGTATGCATGGCTATGCTTCAGTAGATGGTCTAATCTCCCGTACAATGGCTAGTCATAACACGGCCTTATGGCTGGGGGTTTTAGCAACATGTTTGGCGTTTTTAGTGGCATACTTAGACTCAGAGTCAGAAATAGGACAACGTGGATTACTAGCAAGTTCCGCATTGGTTACTATGGCGATTGGACAGCACTTGTCTACCCGTAATCGCAAATTCAACATGGTGACTAATGATGGTCTTCTAACCGCATATTCACCACCATTACATCCTTCAACTTTGGAAATGGTGTTTAATGATATGTTACGAACACAGATGGACCCTTTATTGTGTAGTAAATTTGATGATTTTTTGCTAGACTTTGAGACCCATATACGCAAAGAAGTGGGGCGAGAATTTGCAAGAGAGAAGTTTTTGATGCTCATGCACCGACGTTACAAAGGTAGCCTTGACCGTAATACTACCAACATTGAACTAGGCGAAATTCTAACAGATAAAGGAGTGCTGGAAATGCTTGAGCATGAGGTATTCACCGAAAGTTTGTGGGATTCCTTATTCGACCAGTCAATATCATCATATCCTGCGTTCTATAGGCTAATTGAGCGATTAGAACAGGATTTATCAATCGGTAGAAAACCAGATATGGATGATTTACTATTCGATGTAGATTTAGAGAATATTGTCACAGAAAGAGCCAACTTATTCTGTTATTTCCACAATCTTTCAGATAAAGAAAGGCAGGTTGTGCTACGTGTCAATTCACCAGACTTCAGACCACATGATCTCTCTCTCAGGTATAACTTGAAGCCGGGACAAAAGTCTTGGTGGCCTGATGAAGTAGTACCTTTGTCATCTGATGGTGACGACGATCAACTAGGACGGATGGCTGGATTACTCCAAGATGGAACTCTTGCTTGGCAGAATCTCTTGCCAGAGAGGACAGGAGAGGCTACAGTCGGGATTCGTTTGGAAAATGTGAGTGGTGACTTACTTGTGGGCCGTCAAATAAATGTCAGAGTACGACCAGAATTTGTAAATTGGCTCCGAAATACTAGCTCTTTAACAGCATATTTAGTTGGAGGAATCGGGCTCGCTGGAGCAATAATTTTCCAATTAATTGCCGTTTTAGCATCTGCTTAAGATAAAAATTTCTAATCGTAGCATTGAAAGTCAAGATGTCGTCGCAGAAGTCATGGCAGAGCATGCGAATGAGGAAACTCGTCCTGACTCAGATTTGCGCGACCACCTCCACCAGATGGAATCCAAAGTGCGCAAATTACGTGAGGGGCGTAACAATCACAATGAGCAAGCAAAGCGCTTTGCTGATCAGCGTAATGCCATTCAAACACAATATTCTGAGCATCGCGAAAAAGTTGACTTAGCAGTGGCTGAAGTGAAGGTAATTCGTGCTGAGCAGAATATTCACAAGGAACGACGTAATGCGATCCAAGCTCAAATCCGTGATCTAATCGGTCAGGCTAAATCCCAGCGTGGCAGCAAAGATGAAAAGAAGTCGGCATCATTTGAATTCAATAAATTGTCACTTGAAGTTGACAACATGGAAAAAGTGTTTGAAACCCGTGGTGGAATGTCTCCGAAGAAAGAAAAAGAAACGATGTCGCTCATCAAAGTCATGCGCCGTCGTATGAAAGAATTAGAACCTGAGGTAAAGGAATTACAACTAATCAAAGTAGATTTGTCCAATCGAGATGAGGCAATTGCGACTCTAAAGGCTGAAGCAGATGCTGCCCACAAGCAATTTGTCGAGTGCCTTGAGAGAATTAAGGGTATGAGAAAAGGCCTAGATGAACTATTTGCACACAGAGATTTCTTGAAAGGAGAGGGAGATCGTTTCCACAAAGAATTCGTGGCATGCAAAGAAAAAGCAGATGAAGTCCATTCTAAAATTACTGAATTAATGAAGGAAGTTAATGAAGCGAGAGATAAACTGAAGATGGCTCGTGAAGAACGTGAATCCTGGATTACAGATCATAATGAATTGATTTCCAAAGAAATGAAAACAGGCGCAGAAGATGCCAAAGTTGCAGATTCAATGGTCGATCATCTTCTTAGTGCTGGTAATTTATCATTTGGCGGTACAATGTCTGGGGACAGAGATGGTCTTGGTGTAAAGAAGGGGCGTTCTGAAAAGAAGAAGAATATGCGCCGTATCAACATCGCAAACCGTGGTAGGAAGTGATTCTATGCTTGGCATCATTATGGCCGGGGGCCAAGGCACCCGACTGATGCCACTTACGGCAAATAGGCCGAAGCCAATGGTTCCTGTACTAGGGCGTCCAGTAATTGATTATGTTAAGGATGCAATGGTGGCATCGGGACTATCAGAAATTATTGTCACAACCGGATATCAGGGTGAGCAACTGATTGAACATGTTTCCACTTGGGATATATCTAGTCGTGTAAATCAAGAAGATTCACCTATGGGGACTGCAGGAAGTGTACGCTTACTGTTTGATGATTTACAGGAAACATTTGTGGTTGGATCAGGAGATTCAGTTGCATCCTTTGATATTGCTGATCTGTTAGAAGCACATCGAAATTCGGGCGCTAAAGTAACAATGGCATTGTGGAGAGTAGATGACCCTACTGAATATGGAATTGTAGGACTCGCTGATGAAAACCAAGGTAAAGTTGACTCCACTCTAAGTGAAGGTTACATTTCTCGATTTAAGGAAAAGCCAACACCAGAAGAAGCATTTTCTAATTTGATTAATGCTGGATTATATATTATTGAACCAGAAGTAATGGAATTGGTTCCAGTTGGTGAAAAATATGATTTTTCCAAACAACTCTTCCCCGATGTGCTTGCTCGTGGCTGGCCAATGTACGCTAAAACAGTGAATGGTATTTGGTTTGATGTGGGACATCCGTTTGAGTTACATAGTGCTCAGATGGCATTAATTGAGGGGAGAGATGTTCTACCATTTCCTATGCCGGATGGTGAAGTTTTACCAGATGGATCTTTCATCAGCAGAACCGCATCGGTTAGTGGCCATGTTGAAAAATCGATAATTCTTGAAGGTGCATCGGTAAATGGTGCTGCTGTAAATTCCGTGGTAATGGCTAATTCTCGGATAAATGGAGTCTCAGAATCATCAATAATTGGTGAAAACGCAGTTATCGATTCAAGAATCCAAAATTGCGTTATTGGGGATGGAGTACACCTTATCATCGATCTTGAAAATGAGCGTAGAGCGTAATTTGGGTATGCGGGCCGGGGTGTGATTCTTATACCTAATTTAGCGCCCATGCGTTAATGAGCATCGAGGGAGATGGAGAGCCGGTCCGCAGTTATGACCGCTCATGGGGTGAAATCGAAGAGATGTTAGAGAAAGCAATCTCTCGACGCGAAGAGTGGAAAAAATGGTTTTCCCAATGCCGGTCAGACGGTGACAGGGACGGCATGAAAGAGGCTGCTCGCAACCACAAAGCCTTGGATGGAGTAATCAAAACCTTAGAATGGACACTTGGCCAAGAGGGTGTTGAACACCCACTTGATTGACAACGCTCTTCATCTATCGCCACCTAGCACTAAACATGGGAGTGCACCACGTGTCTTGGCAATCCACAGCAAGTGGGCTTGAAGATGAGTACATCCATGCTGCTGCTCTTGCTTGGTTAATCGGTGATGATGAAGCTGTAAATATAGAACGCATGGACTCTTTTCATGGTTCACCAATACACGTTGTTACTGCAGAACTAAAAAGGCGTAGTGCGGCGACAAAATCTCTTTCTAGATTGGGACAAGATACCCTGGAATTGTTAAAGAACGAATTAGACAAAAGAATGGATGAAAATAATGTTATCCATATTAGACTAGACCTTCTAGATTTACTGTCGGGAAAGATCACGCTAACAGTTCCTGGAGACCGGGCTACTGTCAAAGGTCGCGCTAAATTAGAAGTATATCCGGGCAATACTGCTACTGGCGTTGCAATTGAAACAATTGACTCAGCAGTTCGAGAATCACTCCGTCTTGGCTTACCAGAATCTCTTAGGTCCTGAGCAAGCCATTATATCCTCTAACCTGTGACAGCGGTTTAGAGAGATTACTATGACTTACGTTGTAACGTCCGCATGTGTTGACCACAAGTACCAAGAATGTGTTGCTGTATGCCCTGTTGAAGCATTCCGTGAAGCAGAAACATACCTAATTATCGACCCTGATGAGTGCATCGATTGTGGTGCATGCGTTCCGGAGTGTCCGGTCGATGCAATCTTCGCTGATACCGAGGTTCCTGATGAAGAGGAAGCTTGGATAGAACGAAATGAGGATGAGTCAGTAGACGCAGAAGTTGCAACTGGCGATACTCCTGTTCTGGCAGACTAAAGTCTGTGGATAACTACACGATTTCATAAAGATAGGCGATATCCTGGAGTTGATTGTGATGAATAACGCTAACGATATTAATTCACTGCGCCATGCTGATGATCTGCTAAAGCGTGGTTTTGCCGCAATGCTTCAAGGTGGAGTTATCATGGATGTAGTAACTCCTGAACAAGCCGCTGTTGCCGAGGCAGCAGGTGCTGTTTCTGTAATGGCTTTGGAAAGAGTTCCAGCAGATATTAGAAAAATGGGCGGAGTTGCTCGTACATCTCACCCAGATATGATCAAGGGAATTATCGAATGTACTTCCATTCCAGTAATGGCTAAATCAAGAATTGGCCATGAAGCGGAATCTCAAGTTCTACAGGCGCTAGGAGTCGATATGGTTGACGAATCGGAAGTACTTACTCCTGCAGATCCATACTTTCACATTAACAAAAATGCACATGATATTCCATTTGTTTGCGGTGCTACTGGACTCGGTGAAGCCGTTCGTCGTATTTACGAAGGCGCTGCAATGATCCGAACAAAAGGCGAAGCTGGTACTGGAAATGTAGTTGCAGCAATGACTCATGCAAGATTAATCGAGCAGGAAATTAGGCAGATCCAAAGTTTGGATGATGCCGGCTTAGATGATGCAGCCTACATTATCATGGACAGGTATAGTGTCCTAGCCAATGATAGCAAATTGCCTGGTGTCTCTAACGTGACTCCATTCGGACCCATCGATGATGAAATGCATGGTAGCATCCGTGATATTTTAGTCGAAGTGGCGGAATTGGGAAGGCTGCCAGTAGTTACTTTCTGTGCCGGTGGAATTGCAACTCCTGCTGATGCATCGCTGATGATGCAGATGGGCGTCGATGGAATCTTCGTCGGCTCTGGAATCTTCAAGTCAGATGATCCAGAAACAATGGCAGATGCAATTGTAATGGCAACTGCTCACTTTGATGATCCGGACAAGGTTGCTGAAGCCATGGGCATGATGGGTGGAGACCCAATGCGTGGCGATGAGTTAGAAACTCTAGAGGTCCGCTTGGACCAAAGAGGCTGGTGATTTACACCCCGTAGGGGTGGATTGCCTCATCTGTTGCTTTCATATAGCCCATGTTTGTCCGAGGCTTGCAAGTGGGGTAGCCCCCGCAATCTGAGAGTTGATTCGAATGGCAGCAAAGAAGTTGAGTGCAAAGGCACGTGTAGCAGCACGTAAGCAGCGTGATAAGTGGAAGAATAAGCGATGGTTCACAATTCGTGCACCACGACATCCATGGAACTTCAAGCGAATCGGAGAGACTCTCGGAGAGACTGATGAACATATCATGGGTCGCGTTTACGAAATGACCCAGCAAGAATTTAGTGGCGATTTCACTAAGATGCATGTTCTTCTACGTTTCCGCGTAACAGAAGTGGTAGGGCAAGACGCATTGACTACATTCGTAGGACATGCACACCAATCCGACCACACACGCCGTCAAATTCGTCGTTACCGTGGTAAGATAGATGATGTAGTTGACGTTGTTACTACCGATGGATATCTAGTCCGCTTGAAGCCTCTAATGATTACTGAACGCCGTTGCCAAACCTCGGTAAAGCAAGCAATGCGTGCTAAATCTGCAGAAATTATTCGTGGAATTGCAGCTAAAGCAAACTATTCACAATTACAAGAATCAATGCTCGGTGGCGATATGGAAACCGAAATTAGAAACGCAATCAAGGCAATTTATCCTTGCCGCAATGTTGTAGTTCGTAAGAGCCAACTCTTGCAGTCTGGTGTTGTAACCGAGAAGGGTCCAACATTGGATGACATCCATGCTGAAGAAGAGCGCAAAGAAGCTGAATTACAAGCCAAGAAAGCAGCAGCACTAGCAGAAGCAGGTAATGAGGCTACAGAAGAAGAAGCACCTGTTGAAGGCGATCTACTTGCAGCAGCAGAAGCAATGGAATCTATCTCTGAGAAGGAAGAACCTGCAGCAGAAGAACCTGCAGCAGAAGAACCTGCAGCAGAAGAACCTGCAGCAGAAGAACCTGCAGCCGAATCAGAATCTGATTTGATGAAGTTGAAGAAGGACGCATTAGTCGAGAAAGCAAAGGCAGCAGGAGTAGCAACTTCTGGTACCAAAGCAGACATCGTCGCTCGTCTTCTAGAGTGAGTTGAGCCATGATGCGCCTCGGTCTCATTGGTGGCACGGCGATGACTAGCCTTGCCGCTGATGTGATTGAAGCTACACGTTCCGATCTAATCATAGCACAAACGAGTTATGGTGAAGTTCCACTAACATGTGTACAAAGTGGTGCGAATGAATTTATTTTCTTAGAGCGCCACCATGGAGAGGGAACTACACCTCCGCATAATATCAATCATCGAGCCAACATCGAAGCGATGGCTGGTGCTGGTGTTGATGCAATATTGGCAGTTTGCTCAGTTGGAACAATACCTACTGATTTCCCACCGGGCTCAGTTGGATATGCAACTCAGTACATTGACTTCACAGGAGTCGAAATGTCGTTTCATGATGAAGATGCACAATTCACCTCAATGACTAACCCCTTTGATGAAGAAATGAACCAAACTTTACATTCAGTGTTAGGACCACTTCAACCAAAAGTCGAGCTTGCTCGCACATATTGGCTTGCACAAGGTCCTCAGTTTGAGACTACGGCAGAAATCGATGCTATTGAAAAACTCGGTGGCGAGGTAGTGGGAATGACAATGCCGCGTGAGTGTAAACTCGCTGCAGAGGTTGGAATCCCATATGCTGCAATACTTGTTGCGAGTAATTGGGCAGCCGGAAGAGAACCAGGTAATAGTGAGAAAGATTTGGACCATCAAGAAGTATCTGCAACGGCAGGAACTAGACTTGGACCTGTTATTGAGTGTATCAAAGCCTTCACGCAATAACTAACCCTTGTATGCCAGACCCATGGACATGGGCCGTAGCGTAGATGACTGGATGACCAGCACGGATGATGATGAATGGAGTCTGATGATGAAGAAGGTTGCAGCCTTCCATCATAAACACGATTTTGCAGGAAATAATGGCCATGATATGGGTTACCGTATTGCTCTTACAGTTGAAGAATTAGGAGAACTCGCAGCTGCAGTTACTAAAGGAAAGCCAATTGAAGAGTGTGCAGAAGAAATGGCTGATGTGATGATACTATTGATGGGACACTCGCTTGCAATGGAGATCGATCTCAAAGCAGCATTTGAAGCCAAATATGAGAGAATAATGAAGCGCCCTGCTATTAGAGGTCGTCTTGGAATAAGAGTAACAGAGTATACAGGTGAGTGAAAATGAATGCGAAGCAGGCATATTTTGCTCTGCTTCTTTCATTTATTGCTATTGCAATTGCATATGGCCCAATTCCACAACCACAAGACTACCATGATTTCGCAGATGATAGAGAATTCATGAGTATTCCAAATGCCTTTGATGTGATGTCAAATTTGGTAATAATTTTTCCCGGAATCATTGGTTTAGCGTTTGTCCATGAAAGACGTGGAAATACTGATGTTACTGCTGATGAGGAGAGTATACACATCACTTTATTTTCCGGCATGATTCTTACATTTGCAGGTTCAGTTTGGTTTCATTTAGAGCCGAATGATTCGACTATGTTTTGGGATCGGTTAGGAATGTCGATTGTAATTGGTTCTTGTATAGCCTTGATAATTAATGATTTAATGGACCGTAATTTAGCGGCTAAAATACATATTCCTATACTGATTGCAAGTATAATTTCGGTCATTTGGTGGCCCGTTTTTGACGATTTGCGCGTCTACTTTATCGTCAAACACCAGCCCTTCATTATTTTTCCAATACTGTTGCTATTTGGAACACGTATTTACGATAAAATTTCAGGGTATTATTGGGGCTTGTCAATGTTTGTTCTGGCAACCTTTTTCGAATTCGCAGACCAAGCTATTTTCGATTTAACTGGCTTCATCAGCGGCCATACCTTGAAGCACATTGCAGCCGGAATTGGTTTGTGGTTCATCATGATAATGGTCAGAGATCGCCAAAAAATCCCGTTCGAAGAAGAATGAATTGAAAATCACCGGTTGGGAAGCCTTGATTGGTGAATCCACATGCGAGTCTTATGGCCCGTTGTGTTTCAATTACCAAAGCAGGTTCGCCTTCAGTCCTCAAGATAATACAGATGCCTGAACCAGTGCCACAATCTGGTGAAGTTTGTATTGAAGTTCATTACGCCGGAATCAATTTCGCAGATACTCTGATGCGTTTAGGATTATATCAGCCACGCCCGGAATATCCATTCACCCCTGGCTATGAATTGAGTGGTGTAATTCATTCACTTGGTGAAGGTGTTTCAGGATTAGAAGTTGGACAGCGTGTTGTGGCTGCAATGCCAACGGGTGGTCAATCAAGTCATGTAACTGTCAAAACTTCTAGAGTAATTCCGGTTCCTGATGAAATGGATTTAGATGCAGCTGCTGCAATGCCGGTAACCTATCTTACAGCACACCACATGCTACACTATTTGGGACACTTGAAGAAAGGTGAAACTGTACTTATCCATGGAGGGGCAGGTGGTGTTGGTACTGCTGCTTTACAGATTTGTCAATGGGCAGGTATTGAGAATGTATGGGCTACCGCCTCAGGTTCGAAATCAGGTATCATCGAATCCTTTGGAGGAATTCCTATTGACCGACATAACCAAGATTTCACAGAAATAATCAAACAGGCAACCGATGGAAGAGGAGTAGATCATATTCTTGACCCCATCGGTGGAGATAATCTACGTCGCAGCCTATCGGTTTTAGCAGAAGGTGGGAAGTTATACACATATGGAATGTCGGCAGCAGCCCCTTCTTCGAAGCGTTCGTTAATTCGTGCATTCTTAGCATGGAGAAAAACACCAAAATTCGATCCTCTAAAATTGATGACTAGAAATCGTGGAGTATTTGGTGTCCATATGGGGACTTGGAAAGATGAAAATGCAATGTCTGAACAGTTAAATCGAATAATGGAAGGCATAAAGTTAGGAAAATTGTCTCCAGTCATTGATTCTATATTTGATGCTGAGCAGGTTGCAGAAGCTCACCAGCACCTGCATGATGCCAAAAACATAGGGAAAGTTCTGCTTCGTTTCAAAAAATCAGATGAAGAACAAATACAGAACTAGTAATTGTGTTCTATTATTTCACGGGGACATATAGAAGTATTACAGCAATATGCGATAGCCATGGCCCGGAGAATCGTTTGTATAATTCTGATTCTTTTAGTATCTCATTTACCAATAATTGAATCCGCTTCTGCGCAATGGGTTCCTGCAGTTGATCTTGAATGTCAAGCGGTTCACCCATCAGGTTATCTTGAGATAAATGTCACACCTGATTCTAATAGAAGTGATTACGCAGATTGCACAGTTTCGAATCCTAATATGTACAAAGAAAAAATTAGAATTTTAATAAACGCTGGTCCATTAGCATCTGCAGGCCCTGAAGATTTTTACGTTGAAGCGAATAGTGATGTCGATTTTCAGGTGATAGTCCGAGCAGACAATACGACGTTGAATCAAACTATTGAACTCACAATTATTGCCGAAGTAGTGGAAGCAAACGGATTACCTCCTCCTAATTATGCTTCATCAGAATTCAATCTATTGGTGGAGATCATAGTGTATGAAGAAGCGAATGAAACAGAAAATATAATTTCGGAGAAATCCGATGGCTCCCAATCATTGATTTATGCAGGTAGCGGTGGTGCTGTTCTGCTGCTTTTGATATTGTTCATTTTCATTAAAAGACGAAAACGAACTCCATTAATTTAGCAATTACTATTGAATGAATTTGCGTGAGATCTTAGATATTCTTTGTCATTCTACCAAAACTTCAACATGTAATTACAATGTAGGCGCGATATGGATGATGAAGAGGAACAGATGCCAATTGTTTTTAGAATAACCGAGCCCTTTGCTAGAGCAAAAATCCGAAGGCTGGGTTTTGACAGAAGAAGGAGAGAATCAAGAGTTTATGAATATGCAATCCAGAGATATTACATGGATTTGATTGGTATAGCAATTGCCTTAGTTATCATAATCGGAAGAATATATCTTGCATTCGATTTTGGGCAACCGATGAGTGGAAAGATTCCACTGAATGAGAGCGATGCCATTGTATTCTCTCTTTCAATTATGACTGTGATAAAGAATTGGACTTTAACTGGAGATTATCGAAAGAATGTAATCACTAGAATAGAAGCAATCGCCAAATCGAAATAAACAAAATTAGTTTAAAGGGCTTTTAGTGCGTCCTTCGAAATGCCAAACCAGTGTAATCGATGAGGTGATTCTGTAATCGCATACCTTGATTTTTCATTGGCAAGACGAATGCAAATGAATGAAATGAAATGAACGCTGATTCATTTCAAAGTTTGATAATTCGAAAGTGTGCCCAGTAAATTCACCTTCAGCGATTAATTGCCATGGTTCTGAATCGTTGTTGACCATTCCATAATGCAGCCAAGTGTAAGTACAAGAGGCATCCAATCCATCCACTGAGAGATTGACAGTATCGCTAAATTCACTAAATTCGTTGGGCTGATTTGCATTTTCATCGACATATCGTGAAAGTAATATGTTTACTTGCGAACCGTTTTCAGATTTGCCAGCTAGGATATTAAACTCATCTGAATCAATAGAATCAGAAGGGAAGGCACCTTCATTTTGTAATCTAATTGGGGTGTTAACAACCATCTCACCGTATACCCTCCAAGTGATACCTGGTGGTTTGATTTGCCCATTCTCCTCCCAAAAGAAACTTCTTGCAGCGAAGAAATGTGCCATCCTCAGCGTACTCACTTCATAGGTAGAATTTCCTTCATTTCCTTCCCATAGATCATTGTAGATTGTTAATACACTTGTCAAATAGGCTTGACTGGAAGGGCTTTGAGCATAGATTGGAATGTTTCGATTCCATTCGCTAACGTAAACCGGAGTGTTTTTCGAATAGCCATACTGTGCTAAAAAATCTCCTATTGACTCAGTTTCATGAGTAAAAAAGTAGGTTGTTTGAGAGGGATTTATCCTGTACAAGTGGACATACACAGAATTTATTGGCTCATTATTTAGTTCAGCCAGTTCCATAAACGTCTTAGAAAAATTGATTGAATTTTCTCCTAATGTGATGGCTGCTACAACATCAATGTCATCACCGAATTCCGCGATAACCGCTGAGTTTACCTCATGAAAGAGTTCATAATATTCTTCTGCTGTACCGTTCCAGAACTCGTTTAAATACGGTTCATTCCAAACTTCAACCACATCAAAACTATCAAAATAAAAGCCATCATTCCAACCCTCTCGATAATGCTTCAATACTTGTACTGCTGCTTGTGCAAAAACTGTGAAATTGTCCGGTGGACTACGCCAATCAGGACAATCTTGGTAGGTAGGGTATGCTTTTGGATAGCCCAATCGCCAATAGGTGCTTGTATGAGTCGTTGCCTCGGCCGCTTGTACTCTCTGGTCAGTTATAGTGAAGTTATAATTTGAAGGATCAAAGGGGTCATAGCCCTCATAAACCGGCACTCCATCTTCGTCAGCGTGTATCCATATTTGGTTCATGTCGCCAGTGCCTTCACCATGATTACGAGAAGATGGAATTTGCATTTCGCTGTATTCATCGGTATGATTAGAACCATACCAAACAGATTGGCAATCCTCTATTCCCCAGGCTTTTCGAACCAGCGGACCATTATTGACACCATGAACCGGTGCAATTCTACCAAATTCTTCATTGAAATGAATCAACGCATTTAGATCTGCAGGCGGGATGAGGGGGTATTCGCATGACGAATCATCATTAGTCGCTTCAGGATTGAAGTTAGTAGCGTCATTATCCATACAACCGAAGATATCGCTAGTACTGTCATCATCTTCATCTGCATTTCCTCCATTACCAAAACAACCCGGTAATAAGAACATAATTGAGAATAAATAAGCATAAATTATTTTCTTCACGATACTTCGATGAAAGTTAGTCTAATGAATGCTTCTAAAATACAAATGTGGGTCCCGGGTTTCAAAAGGAATATGCTCACTGATGTGAGTCCTAAATGCTACACAATCAACACAAGGAAGTCAAAGGCGTGTGAAAATCGCCGCTTCGCCCTGTCCAACTCCAACACAGAGTGTTGCTAGACCATTCATCTGGCCATCATGGTCTGCAGAACGCTTTACCATCTCATGTAAAAGTGTCACAACAATACGCGCGCCAGAGCATCCTAATGGATGTCCAAGGGCAACAGCGCCGCCATTGACATTGACTATATTCTCATCCAGTCCAAGTTCATTAATACAGGTTAATGCCTGAACTGCAAATGCTTCATTCAATTCGACCAGGTGTAGATCAGAGATTTCCATATCTGCTCTATCGAGTGCTTTGCGTGTTGCAGGAACTGGACCCCAACCCATTGTTCGTGGATCTACGCCTGCAGCACCACTAGCAACCCATGTTGCCATTGGTGTAAGTCCAAGTTCCGCAGCTTTTTCAGCACTCATCATGACTAATGCAGCAGCACCATCGTTGATGCCACTGGAGTTTGCAGCAGTTACACTGCCACCTTCTTTGAATGCAGGTCGAAGTTTTGCTAACTTCTCCGAAGTACTTCCTCTACGTGGACGCTCATCAACGTCAAAGACAATTGGATCTGCACGTCGCTGTGGAATCTCTACAGGCATAATTTCATCCTTGAATCTACCAGAATCTGTAGCTGCAAGGGCCCTTTCGGTACTTTGTAATGAGAAACGGTCTTGCTCTTCCCGGCTTGTGTTAGCGGAATCAACAGCAGATAGTTCACGTAGATTTTCAGCAGTAATTCCCATGCTGTCATTCCCATGAAGTGCCTTCAACTTTGGATTGGAAAAGCGCCAGCCTAGTGTAGTATCGTGAACAGTTGGGTCACCCCATGCGAAACCGGTTTCTGCCTTTGCCATGACATATGGCGCACGGGACATTGATTCGACGCCACCTACCACATAGACGTCACCTTCACCGCAACGAATGGCTCGTGCGGCTGAATTTAGTGCAGTTAAGCCTGAAGCACATAATCGATTGAAAGTAACAGCGCCGACTGAAGTTGGTAGACCTGCTAGTAGTGTTGCCATACGTGCAACATTGCGGTTATCTTCTCCGGCTTGATTAGTACAACCAAAGAATACCTCTTCTACTTCGCTACCATCAATTCCGGCTCGCTGAATGGCCTCCTTTATTGCCAGAGCAGCAAGATCATCCGGTCTAATAGTGGACAGTGCACCACCATGATTACCAATTGCAGTACGAACCGCTGAGACAACTACTACTTCACGCATGTAAGACTCTCCTCAGCCATCCGAGGAACCTCTCCCCCTTGAGTTGTGCGGAACTTGTTTAGGGTCTTGTGGGCATTTGAATAAGCAAAAAATGCTCGGACTAACCACGTACCCAGTGTTGGAATACCATGTCATGCTGGTCTTTTTCTCCAGCACTAACGCGATTTTCTTCTTTGAGTGTAAATCCCATACCTGTAATGTCGGGGAAATGGGTGTCTGCATCTGCGACCCTAGCATCTATTATCGTACGATGAAGTTCACTAACATGTGGTAAAAACAGTTTGTAAATTTCCCCTCCACCAATCACCCATCCTTCCATTTCAAGCGCCTTATCTAAACTGATAACCTCTACACCCTCAACTTCACCGCGTGAAAGTACATAGTGAGTCCTACCAGGCAGCATACCGGGTAGTGAATCCCATGTTTTCCTTCCCATGATCAGGTTTGATCCCATTGTAACCTGCTTGAAATGTTGTAAATCAGTGGATTGCCTCCAGGGCAAATCTCCATCCTTACCAATTGCACCATTGCGGTCACAAGCTACAATCATTCCCAACATTACAATCACACCGCTATTGGGGCTTTGATGTGGGGGTGATGCTCATATCCAACAACCTCGATATCCTCGTAAGTGAAATCATCAATATTCTTGACATCGGGATTTAATTTAAGCATCGGAAGTGTTGCTATTGGAGTTCGTGATAATTGAAGTTTAGTTTGTTCCAAATGATTTGTGTAAAGATGTGCATCTCCAATTGTATGAACAAATGTCCCTGCTTCGAGATTACATACTTGAGCAATCATGTGCGTTAATAGAGCATAAGACGCAATGTTGAATGGAACTCCGAGAAATACATCAGCACTTCTTTGATAAAGTTGACAATTTAATTTTCCATTGGCAACATGGAACTGGAAGAAAGCATGGCATGGCATTAATGCCATATCATCTAGTTCACCTACATTCCATGCGCTGACAATAATTCTGCGAGAGTTTGGATTATTTTTGATCATCTCAATCGCTTGTTCTACCTGGTCAATAACACGTCCATCCTTAGATTCCCATTTGCGCCATTGCTTACCATAAACGGGGCCTAGATCTCCATTTTCATCCGCCCATGCGTCCCAGATTCGAACTCCATTTTCCTTCAGATAAGCAATATTGGTATCTCCTGCAAGGAACCAAAGTAATTCATGAACAATGGATTTGAGATGCAATTTTTTGGTTGTAACCATTGGGAAACCTTTGGATAAATCGAATCTCATTTGATGTCCAAATACTGAGAGTGTGCCCGTTCCCGTACGGTCACCTTTCTCTTCACCCTCATCAAGGATGCGTTGCATTAGTTCTAGGTACTGCTGCATCTAGATAATCCTTGATTGCGAAGGCCTTTGAGGATTGTCACGGAGCGCCTTGCCCACGGATTCGCTCCATGAATTCATCAGTGAACTCACGATACATTGTTGAAAGGGCTGCCTTAACCTCGTGGTCTTCTTTGTCAGCAAGTGCTTGCAACTCTTTAACATCCCTTCTTTTCTCTAACCAATCCCACCATGTAACTGGCTTGCCGTATGAAATTCCGACCCGGCGCCAAAGGCGCGGTAACTTATGTTTAGATGGGGCCATGAAATTTCGAGTACCGGTTAATCCAATTGGAACAACAGGAACATCTGGGTATGAGGCAGCCAAACGTGCAAATCCAGTTTTACCAGGTAACAGATAAGGGGGCTCGTCACGTTTAGATCGAGTACCTTCAGGAAATATTCCTAGCGCCCGCTTGGCATGTAAGACTACAGCGGCACTCGAAAGCGCTTCACCTCCACCGGTATTCCTGTTAGTTTCAATTTGACCGGTGGCTCGCATAAATGATGCTAGAGCAAAATTTCGGAAATGACCATCTTTTGCGAGATAGTGTGTTTTTCTGCGTGATGCAAGTATAACTACCAACGGGTCGACATGTGATAGATGATTAGCTGCTAGGATAGTGGGACCACTCGTTGGAACATTTTTAATTCCTCGAATCTTAACACGCAATACCATTCTGAATAATGGAGCGAGAGTCCAACGCATCATTCCATATGATTTGTCTCCGGTAATTCTGACCTCACTCGGTGTGATTTTCCAATGCTTCTCAAGAGCCATCCATGCTTCTTTGAGTTGACCCATTAGAAACTTGCAGTTACACCTAACCTTTCATGGTTACTTAACAAAAGGTGTGGCAATGCTGAAATGTTGCCTATGCAGGCATCTGCACATGCGTCTTGTGGTGTTGGCATTATTGCTCTCCGCAACATTCGCCCCTATGGTTCTCGCAGAGACAAAATGGGATGAAGACGGATGGCTCAATACCATCGGTTTGGAGCATCTAAATGACGGTGATGAATTCGGCTGCTATGGGATGCCTAATCTGTCTTGGCAAGCAGACCCAGGTGCTGTTTCTTTAGAGTGTAGAGAATATATTGAAGCGAGAATAAGTGCATCAAAATGGGGCGACAATCCGATTTCAACTTTCACCCCGACAGACTTGACTGCAGCGCAGCACACCAATATTATGAACCAAGGTTTTGTTATCCATGGTGACAACACCGGGCAGTCGGCAACAGCATGGCATTCGGCAGAAGATATTCCTCAGTTTGAGTATGATTGGTATGACTTGGGACGAAGGGGTGGTTCTTTGGAAAAAGGAATCGCTGATGTTGAAAAGTTGAGCCAAGAACTCGATGCTGGTGGCTTGGTCAATATGTATTGGATTGGCCGTATTAATGATGCAACGGTTCGTCATGAAAGTGGGGTTATGGATATGCTTTCCGAGCGAACCGATGTATGGTACACCACCTGGGGTGAAGCATACTCCTATTGGACTGTTGAGCGATGTCATGAATTTGAACATGAACTCGAAAACAACGTCTTGGTGTTTGAGCATAGTGCAACCGAAGTATGTTCTGCAGCTGCACCCAATGCTTGGAATGTACCTGTGACATGGATTGCCAAGATCGATAATTCCACAGTACTGGATTCTAATTTACCAGAAATGAGCCTTGAAGAATCAACAACAATGGAAGGATGGAGACAAGAAGGCGATATTCTATATATCAGTGTTCTAAAAGGTCATAATGTACACTTTAATCTATCAGAAGATACCGAATATGATATTTTAGGAAGGACACAATTCTTCAATAATAAAAGTTCAGCATTAACAATTGCAGGACACTCTACAACTGATTTATTTCAGTGGTCTAAGAGATTTGATAATTATGGAGATTTGAGATTTACTTGGTTAATTTCTCCTCGTAGTCTTGATGCTAATTTAGCCTGGATGCCTTATGCTGGGGTTGGAGTTTTACTTGCAAGTGTCTCGGGGATCTGGTTATTGCTCAAGAAGGACGCTCTAACGCATTCTAAGGCCGAAGACTTGATGCCTGTAAGCATTGACGGTGAAGATGATGAATGACGAGGTAACCATCGATCCGTGGGGTTCCTCACAATCTACAGATTACTCCCGAATAATAGAACAATTTGGCTTGTCGTCAATGGACAGTGTGTCGGTTTCAGACCCATCTCGCTTACATCGGCGTGGTATTGTTTTCGCACATAGAGACTTAGGTATGATTCTAGAAGCAAAGCGACTTTCCAATCCCTTTGGGGTTTTGACTGGATTAATGCCATCAGGATCTATGCACATGGGTCATTCAATGGTTATCGATCAAGTTAATTGGTTTCAGAAGCAAGGTGGTGACGTGACTATTGCAGTGGCGGATTTAGAATCTACTGCTACACGTGGAATTACATTATCGGAAGGACGTAAAATTGCTACTGAAGAATATGTTTCGTATTATGCTGCATTGGGATTGGACCCGGATAAAACAAATGTATATTTTCAATCGGAGCGAAATATCGTTCAGCGTTTAGGTTTTCAACTTGGAAAAAGAACTAATCTTTCAGAATTAGAGGCGATATACGGATTCGATGGTGCAACAAACCTTGCTCATGTTCAAGCACCTTTGGTTCAGGCAGGTGACATCTTACATCCACAATTGGATGAATTCGGTGGCCTTCGACCAATTGTTGTACCGGTTGGAGTGGACCAGGATCCACACCTAAGATTGACCCGGGGCCTGGCTTCGAAAACCAATTGGTTCAATGTAAGTGATGCGAAAATGGGATTGCAAGTCGGTGTCTCGGTCCAAGAAGATAATGCTACAGTGATGGGTGTTGAAGCAAATGGTCGTGTCAATAAAGATCGTCAAAAAGAAGTGTTTACTAAGATTGTTGATGCAATCTCGAACCTTGGATTTTCCGATATTATGTCAAATCCAAAGCATGGGACAGTTAACATTCCTAGCGCTACATCGCGTGACAAGGGTGCAATAAAAATAGCACTTTTAAAATTGGAAAGGGCCATGGGTGGGATGGGACTACTTGCTCCATCTAGCACATATCACCGATTCGCAGTTGGGATGACTGGAGACAAGATGTCTTCATCAAAACCAAAGACTACTCTTTTCCTTTCTGATGATGTTGAAACCGCTGAAAAGAAAATCAAAAAATCGTTTTCAGGTGGACAAGCTACTCTAGAAGAGCATCGTCGATTGGGTGGTGATCCAGACAAGGATGTAGCATACCAATACATGATGTATTTCTTTGAAGAGGATGACACCTTCTTAGCAGAAATAAATGAAGGCTACCGTTCTGGAAAAATACTAGCTGGCGAAATGAAGCAAATGTGTATTGAAAGAGCAACAGAGTGGCTGACTGATCTCTCTGAAAAGAAAGATGAAACCGCACATCTAGTTGCAAACTTTTTCGAATAATCAGGACAGCCTAATCGTCTCGAGATTCTGAGGTGCATATGTGCGAACTTTGAATTTTTCACGCAATGTACGTCCTAATTCATTACACTTGAAGTAATCACCATGGTGGCAAATTACATTCTTTGGTCGTGGGCTCATATGTTCAATGAATTCGAGTAACTGTCTCCTATCTGAGTGACCACTAAATCCATCGATAGTTGCCATTTCACAACCAATTTTTACGATTTCAGTTTTCCCATTGATGACCATTGGTACTTCACTGAAACCTTTCTGTAAACGCCTACCAAGAGTACCTTCTGCCTGGTAGCCTACGAAACATAGCGAATTTCGCTCTTCGTGTGCCCAGTTCTGGAAGTAATTCATTACTGGTCCACCATTCATCATTCCACTTGTCGCTAACACGATACAAGGGCTACCGTCCATGATTATTGATTCACGCATTTCACGGCCACGTACTGGGCGGAACCATTCACTGGTG
>Ga0315321_10001131_pt1 | contig 20398 bp, 12 predicted proteins | sample M180m21515metaG_FD_203464 | JGI IMG/M metagenome (GOLD analysis project Ga0315321, IMG submission 203464) | Ammonia-oxidizing marine archaeal communities from Monterey Bay, California, United States - M1 80m 21515 | ecosystem: Environmental > Aquatic > Marine > Intertidal zone | place: USA...
CTCGACTTCTTCGTCAATCATCGAATCCGTCGGATTCTCCTTCGTCTCTTCCTTGCTCATTATCTTTCTCCTGGTTGGCTGTTTCTGGTTCGGTGGAATTATTAAATTGGTTAAAGGCTAGATGAGCAGTCACAATTTGTCCGACAAACGCAACTACTCCCAAAAGCAAAAATATAGGATTATTTACAATGGCAGTATCCACTACGCCCCAAATCAAGGCAAGTAGGAAAACTCCTAGAAAGGCGAATGAGATGATGAGTTCCTTTGGCATGCCGGAAGATATTTAGTGCATTTGGTTTAGATAAACAAATTAATCGTGTCAGACAAGTGAGTAAAAGGCAAATTTAGAATAAATTCTTTAGAAAGGTCGATAATCGGGATCAATGTCATCTAAACATATACAGCAGGAACTGAAGTTGGGTTACAATAAATTTTAGTTTTGAATAATATTCACTAGGGATTCGCTTAATTTCAAGCGAAGCGGCAATTCTGATACGGGCATCCAATTATAAGACATATCGCGTAAGGCGGCTTCATCCCGTATTTTATTAAATAGGGCAAAGCTATCGGATTCGGAATGGACAAAGAGATTCAGGTAGAAAGCTTTTTTTACCGTTCGGGCGGCATCTCTTACAGAGTTGAGAAATGCCTCAAGCTGATCGGCGTTATTGGGATCGATGCCTCGTGCAGGATCGACGCCGACCTCCAAACGTCCATCGGGTAGAGTTCCCCAAGCCAGACCATCCTCGTTTTTGAAGATTCGGCCTAAGTTGAGCTTGAGCATAGGATAAAGTCGACCGTGGGCAACAACTACGGGGAGTTGCTCCTTTTGAGTACCTTTAGCTTGAGGGAGGCTAACCTTCCGATAAGGCTTTTTTTTCAATTCCTGCGAAAGTTGCTGAAAAGAGAGTATGGTTTCGAGCCGGGTGATTTGTTCCTCGGAAGTGAGACGGTCGTTTTCAAGGGTCAATTCGTCCGTAACCAGTTTTTCAAGACGAGTCTTGCTGCGAGTTGCCAAGTCTTCGGCGGCGGCGCCATTTTCCTTCAAGGCATCGACGTCGTCCTTCAGGTCCGCAATTTCCTTACGAGCATCGTCCATATCGTCTTCGACGTCTGTAATTTCCTCCGCATGTTCATCCTCAAGGTCCAACAGGGAGTTGCGTAATTGATTTCGTTGCTCGATCAAGTCGGAACGATTGTCATCCGTCTTGACGATTTTGTCGTACAGTTCCTGACTCTTCTCATTAACGCTCAGGGCAAGAAGCAAGGCGATTAGGATAATCCCGCCAAACGTGTTGCAGAGAGTATCGAGCAACATGTCTAGGCTTCCTGCATCTTCTTCTTCTCGTGCCATACTGTTATAAAATCAATGGATTAAAAGGGAGTCTATGCTTATTTGACGCGGTAAGAGCGAGTTTCTTAGAAAAAAGTTAATTTATTTTCAATTATCCCGAATTAGAGGTCCTTCAAAAGCGCTTCGAATGTATCGGGTTGCTTGTCGGTGAAAAGGAGAGCTGCTTCTTCGTGAATAGGTTCGAATCCGTATTTGAAACCCAATATTTTAGTCAAATTGTTCTTTGGATCGCAAAGAAGCTTGTAAAGATTCTTGGTAATAACTGCCCCGCCTCGGCCCGGTGCATTCACAATGGCCTTGCATGCCGATGGGCGAAAGAAGTAAACGAAAAAGTGCTTGCCTGAGTCGTATCCACGAAGAGCCTGTACGAGCGTCCTGGTGTAGTCGGCGGCATTCACTTCATAGGTTTGTTGCTCGCCATTGAATTCACCGATCGTGAACTCGGTTCCACCGAGACCGACCAAAACCGGTTTCTCGGCCGTATTGTTTTGTTGCGGAATGACCCTGACCTCGTTTTCGATTTGGGATTTGATCTGTTCGATTTGAGTATTGAGATGGTTATCGAGTTCTTCCAGCTCAAGTTCACTCATCTCGGAAACCGTACGCACGACTCGCGAATCTATCTGATCCTCCAATCCCGATTCCTCTTTTTCGAGTTCCTCAATTCTGGCCTGAGCAATATCAAGGTTAAGTTCGATCTTTTCGATTTCCTCCTTAACGAACTTCGTATCATTGGAATCCTCGATCCCCAATTTGCGCTTTTCCCGCTCTAGATCGAGGTTCAGACGTTCCAATTCCTCGTTCAATACTTCCAGTTCGCTGTTCTTTTCCTCAATCTGAACAAAGAAAGTCTTGTTTGCATCCACCATTTGCTGGTTTATGTCGGCAATTTCAGCGATGATAGCCGTGGCGCAGAAATCATCCACTACCACGGTGGCATTGCCCTCGCCTGCACTTTCCCCGGTAATCAGCTCAACAGGTGACAAGGCTTCATCGGGATTGTCGCCGGGGTCCTCTGACTTAGGATTAACTTGAAGAGCTAAAATAAGAGCAATCAGCACCAAGATACCGATCACTGCCGTAATGATGTCTTGGAACGCGAAAAAGCTAACCTTCTCGTCGGAAACCCTTCCCCCTCTAGACATGAATCAGGGTAATTAAGTTTTGTCCAGGAAGCAAATAGACCACCAAAAATGACTTCGCTTTAGGCTCCTCCACGACGACCGCCGCTCTTTTCGAGTTTCAATTTGGCCAACACGTAGGATTGGCAATATTCGTTGCACTCGTCCAACAAAAGAAATTCCTGTCGTTTGCGGAAGGTCATCACCATCTGAACGACAATCGAGGCTACCAAACCCAACAGAGTGGTGTCGAATGCAGTCGAAAGACCTCCGGTGACGTCGGTAAGGGAGTCCTTGAGAGCCGCAATGTCGCCCGTATTCTGAATAGTGATACCGAACTCACCTATGGCGGCGCCCAAACCTAGAACGGTTCCGATGAAACCAAGCACGGGAATCGCCCAGTTGAAACCGTTGATAAGGCTGTAACTGGCCAAGACCTGGTCCTCGTCAATGGATGCTTGAGCATTGGTCAAGCTGGCCACTTCGGAAATTTCACCAATGTTTTGCAAATTGGATAAGGCAACGTCGATCCGGTTGAGGAGAAGGTAATGCTTGGGATCATCCACTTGCCCACGAATCCGTAGCAGAGCGTCGCGGGCGGTTGCGTTGTTTAGGAAAAAGTTCGGATCCTGCGGTATCAGATTCAGAGTAAGTATCTTTCGCTGAAAACTCACCTTGCGCCCCTTGATGACAAGAATAGTGAGAGCCCAGAAGAAGAACAGCATGATACCTGCAGCCATAATGTAACCGCCCATGCCTCGATTGATGAACTTGTCGGCGAATTCCTTGTGAATGGGGATGGGCTTGGCTTTGGTCTGAGGGGTGCCATCTTCATTCAATGCGGGGGTACCGTCCTCCTGCATGACGGGTACGTTGTTTTTCTCCTTCCACTCTTTATTAGTCCCCGAATCTCCAATAACGAATTCGAGCACCACAAAAAACAAAGTGGAAAAGATAAGTCCCACCAAGAAGGTAAAAAAGGCGTTGGTGTCGGTGAAACGTCCGCCGCTGAACCCGAGTTTCTGCTCAATGTCCTGCGTTGTCCAACTTAGTTCCGGTTCGTCAAATCCTACTCCGCTGTCGGCCATAATTTTTCTATTGGTTTAAGATGAAAATATAAAAAGTGGTGTTAAAAAGTCTGATCAATCATCGTTTTCTTCCGTATCTTCCGGTTCGGAAGTTCCCATCGAACCATCCATAGGTTTTGCACGAGCAACCGTACCGCAAGCAAGATCGTGCAAACCTTGGCGACGACGGGACACGAACACGATAAAGGGGAGGAGAATCGTGATTGCAAAAAGGCTCTTGAGGATAGCTCGAGCAGATGCCCGGCCGAAACCCAGTTTGGAATGGTCTTGAGCGTTCACAATTTGAATTTTAGCGACTCGATGCCCTAGAGATGCCATTGCTCGTGAAGACTCGGTCAGGGAAAAATAAATCCAGCCGAGAACAGCAAGAACACCCCACATCGTAACCAACTCCAAAAGCCAAAAAACCAAGTGGGCATTAGTAGCGACGAATGCAATGAGCCATAGAATCAAAACCGCAACTCCGAGAATACCCCAATCGATCAAGGCCGCCAAGGCTCGAGGGCCGTGCTCGGCAAGACCGGCGGTTTCGGGATCGTCCTCACCTTCCACTACAGTTAGGGGCTCGAATTCTTCTTCCTGTCTAGCGGGCTTGGCAGGTGCGACCACCGGAACAGCGAACGAAGGAGGAGCAGGTGGCGCGGCGACAGGGGCGGGAGGAGGCTTTGGCGGAGGCGGTGGGGCGGCGCCAAGACCCTTGATCCCCTCGGAGATTCCCGGAATCGACGAGAGGGGCACCCACTCCGGTAGTCCTTGAAACCAAACCATGTCGGAAAAACGAAGATTGCCGCTCTTGAGGTAGTCCTTGACCTCCGAGAGAAGATATGGCCCAAACTGTTGGCCAGAGCGGTTCACGCTGATCTCATCGGCAGGACCTGGTTGGGGAACTTTTATTGGCTCAGGTTTGGGCTCAGGTTCGGGCTCAGGTTCATCTTCGACCGCTTCTTGAGCGGCGGAAGCTTCCTTTTCAACCTCCTCGAAATCCTTCTCGATGTTTTGCTCGGGCAGATCACCCGATTCGTGCTTGCTCACGAAATCGCTGACACTAATCCAATCCTGCTTTACCTTAACCTTGTGGATGGTACTGATTGCCTTCTGGCGGAGGAGGTCGATGATCTCCAACGCAGTGTACGGCCCTTCCTCCTGACCTCTCTTGGAAACGGTGTACTTTTCTTCGTAACTCATCGTCTACTCTCCAAACGCAAAGGGGAGGAGATCCTCCAGTCGGCCAAATTGACCGACTGGAACGCCTGCCGCAGCATATGATTTGTTATACAACAGGGACAAGTCCTTGTCAGTAGTCAAGAGTGGGCTAAACGGAGCAACTCTAGATCCGGTTTCTCCCGAACCGGCATTATTGGGAGAGAGACGTTGCATAGCAAATCCTCCTCCGGGAGGTGTTCCCATTCCCCAGGCATAAGCCGGGGGTGGACCTTCGAAATTCGGTTTACCGGCTTGATCGACGTAACCGACGTAACGAAAACCAACGGTTGCCAAAGACCTGAGAAGACCGCTGTTGAAGCGAGCCTCGGATGCATATCCTCGCTTCTGTAGGTTTTGATAAAATATCGCCAAAGAGCCCTCCAATGCCTCGAAGTTCTGACGATTCATCCAATCGGTAGCCTTAAGACGAGCTCCCCTCTTTTGCTTGAAGTCCTGATAATCGGAAACCATATTCTTGCTCAGAGCAACACCCCACTCTCCAGGTCTCTTGAGCATCAATTCACAGATTTCGGCATGCAAAAACCCTTTAAAAAGGGGTGAAAGCGTATTCTGGCTCAAGACAAGATCGAGGAGATCGAGAAGTGGGCCGTCGACTGAACGGGTATTTTTATCTAGGCGGCGCTCGAGCTGAAACTGAATGAATTGAGACTCTGGAGCAAGTTGGCCTTGCTCCAGCATATTGCCTTTAACTCCACCATTGTATTCCAGAGATTCGAAAAGACGACCTTGCGGGGTACCGTTAAGCAAGAAGTTGCCTTGCTGAATAATTTGAACCGAGGGATTCGGTATGGCTTGCCCCTGATCGTCGAACTTTTTCTCAATTCGCTCCTCCTGCATTTGCCCAAAAGCGGTCAACATGGCTACAAGAGTCTTGTTGGTGGTGTAACGCTTTGGCCCTCCGGCGTTACCTCCCAGTGAAACCGGCTGACAATCCATCAGCTTGTAATTCCAAACGTTACGCACATTGCCCTCGGCGATAGCGGCGGCAAGACGATCGTACTCGGCTCGAGATTCTTCGGGGAAAAGGCCGATTTTCCCTTCCTTTATTTTTGCCCACAATTCTTCAGGGCCTTTGAATACGAGCTTTGTTTGCAACTGCCCCTTGTCGTTGTCGAAGAGAACTCGATGGGTGGTTACGTCACGCACTAAGTTGAGCGTAGCCGGATCAAACGCCTTGGTTCGAAGCAATTGGTCCAGTTTATTGAAGTACTCAGGAAGGCCCGAGGCATTGCCGAATCCAGACTTTGCCGCTCCCGCTTCTCCCAACTGCTTGAGAACTTCACCATGAACTTGCATCAATTCACCAAGCCTGCGAGTCTGGGAAGAGCTCAGCTTGAGTTGATCTGTCGTACCACGATTCAGATCAGTGACGGATTTCAACAATTCACCCATTCGGCCAAGTTGCTCCCGAGCATCGGGAACGTTGCCAGTTTGCACTGCCCTACCTATTTGATCAGCTTGATCCAACAGTTCGTCCACCTTCGAACCTTGGCTGTTCTCGACCTCCTTTGAATAAGCCCGCCAAGTGCTTCGAAGTTTGCGCATCTCATCCCTAACACGACCGTAGTTGGAAGAATTAACCGCCTTGGAATTAGAAAACTCCTTGGTCGTCGCATCCAGCGTATCGAGATACTCTTTTTGAGCAAGGATACCATGATTTACCTTTGCGGTAGAACGAAAGTCTCGAACCGCCTGCACGACCTGTTTGTCGAGCGCTTGGATATCCTCAGCAAGTTTTCGAAAACGGTTGAATTCTTTATCTATTCCATCTTCATTTATCGCAGCCTCTGTAGCTATATCTACCAAGATTACCGAGAGTTGATCCTGGAACCGATAGTAATCGACCTCTTCCAGTGGCAAATCATTTCCTTTTGCATCCTTTGGAGGCACGGGAGGCTCGGCAAACAATTCTAGAAATCTCTCAGCATCCTTGACTTCGAATTCGGGATCATTGGTAAGATCCGCCAATACGTTTTCACACATCTTTGCCACGACTGCCAATCGCCGTTGCTTCAAATCCCCAGGCTCCAAAAAAGACACTTTGAGGTTTTGTGTCACAAGAAGAAACTGATCCTGTGATTTACCTCTAAAGAGTCCTCGTTCATGAGTAATGAGGTTATTGGTGGCATCGGAAAAGACTTGATCCGTAGCTTGCTCCAGAAGGTCCTTGACAGCTTTGTCCTCAAGGTAATCGCCATGGTCGCCGGCATAGGCGGAAAGCTCTTCCCACTGACGCACAGGGCTTTTTTTCTTTTCCACAAGTTCCCGGTAGATCAAGTCGGCCGCGTCCCGGGCATCCCAGAAACCCTTATTCCACCATAGCAAGGTAACGGATCCTGCGGCAATCAAGACGAAAGCAAATACAGCGAAAATCCATAACCGTTTCGCCCGACCCTGTAGTCGCTTGATACGATTTTTAATATGCCCCTCGGCCTTTTGAAGATCCATCAAGACCTCGGTTGATACCGAATGGCCGATATCCTGAAAGTCTTGCCGGAAACGCCTTATTTCATTCTGCTCCTCAAGGTAGATTTCCAAAGTTTTCTGACCCGCAACCTCTGCCTGTTGCATTTCGGCCACCCGATTCTTGAACCGCCCGACAAGGTTTTCCAACTCTCGTTCGGCCCGTGCTTCATCGGCCAGTTCCTCGGCCCATTCCTTATACTCGTTATAGACGTTCACGTCATCGGGATCGAGCTCACCCTCGAGGTTATGTTCCTGAGCTAGCTCAAAAAATTCCCCGATCGAGGCAAGTGAACCCTTCCAGTCCTCCGATGACTTGAAGGTCGCCAACTCAACTAGAATCTCCTCCATTCGCAACTTGGCCAAACGTCGGTTCACGTTATCACGAACGGCTAGAGCGTTTTCCCACTTGTCCCCCTTGGGCATAACCACCCAACTGGTGTCCTCCACCTCCATCATGAGATCAAGAAATTCAGGTTCACGTCCCGCTTGTATCAGCTCGTCGACCTCGTCCATCTTCTGCTCGAGAATCTTAACGCTGAGCTGTCCGAAATGCCGGCGAGCCGCGGCGTGATCGGGATTCGCCTTCAGGATCATCTTGAGAATCTTAAAAGTTTTCTCTTCGTCCCGACTTCGGGCGGCCGTTCTGTATTCGCGAAAGAGCGGACTGTCCTCCGAGATCTCCTTATCGTAGAGGCCATTGAGCAAATCCACGTGATCTTCCGCCCAATTGGGTCCAAGGTATAGCCCCTTCTCCTCACATAATGACTTCCACTTCGTCTCGTTGGCGAAAGAAAGTTTCTCCATCAGGTTAAGAACGTCGGGCGGCTGTTCGGCTAGTTCGCGCGCCGCAAAATCCTTGCCAGATCGAATAAGCGTTACGCAATGGTCGAGACGCTCGTCTATCTTAGTTCGAAACTTTTCATACTCCTTGGCCAGAGAATGTAATACAGGGTCGGTGGCACCTTCGCGAAGGGCCTTTTCGATACGGTCGATTAGTCTATCAATATTCACGGCATTAGGGGAAGAGAGTCTATCAATAATGAATCATTTCAACGGAAAGTGACAAGATCGGAAACGCGATCCCAGCTAGCAGGCTGTCGAGCGGCAGGGGGATTAATCTTAAATAACGCTAAAGCCCATTTTTCTCTGACCAAGCGTTCTCTTGCTTGTTGGATCTGACTGCCGCCGGCACGAAATGCGGCATCGCGAGCAGCCCTTAACTCGGTAAACTTGGCATTCAAACGATTAAGCCATTGGCCATACTGAGACAGTTTTACTCGCTCCTGATCGAACCGAGCTACTGCAGAAGCATCCGACATAAGCTTCAAAGCCTTCGAGTATTCCTGCCAGGCAAGCTTTTCAGGTGGAGTGGATTGTGAAGCATGCTCCAAATATGCTTTATTGAATCTCATGAATTTCTGGCCGACTTCCTTTCCTTTCGGCTGTTCCCCCATCCGCAAGATTTCTTGTTGAAGCTTTCCAAGCAATCCCTTATCGGGCTCAGGAGAATCGAATGAGTCTCGAACCTGTTGCAATTCCGCAGCCAAATTCGTATCCTTCATGCCGAAGGTTCTCTCAACGTGCATAAAGAAATTCACCAAGCGAAAAGCAACGTTCACGTCGTGATCGGCCCGTTCCGCATCATAGCGAAAACCGTCCATGTGCCGTACCGCATCTTTCTTTAAAAGAACCGACGACGTTCGCCAGAATTGGGAAAGAGATTGCTGGCTTGCATGAAAATTCTTGGGATCGCTCAAACCAATTAGCTTTTTCCGAAACGTTAGAGTTTGAGGCTCTTCCAATTCGAAAGTTTGCTGAGCAAACTTTGTCGTGATACCGATCAGATATTCCCCATAAGAAGTGCCTACGGAATGATCGGGCAACTTGGCGGCGTTGCGACCGAACATTCGCAAGTTGTCGTATACTTGGGGATTAGGCAAAGTCGCCGACAACCTTTTCATTTCCCCATCATACTTGGCTATTTCCGCTTGAAAGGTACCGCCGAGGGAGGCAAAATATTCGACGTTCATCATGATCTCGCTGACGGGCATAGGCCCCTGTTTTGGCATAACGATGGCTTTAGGAAAACCTGGAACGTATCCCATCACGAATGAAGTCGTCGACGGTACGCTTGGAGAAAAAAATACGTCCGGACGTGGGGTTCCGCCTGCCCCCGCAGCTGGAGCGAAACCCAGAGAATGGGATCCATCCTTGCCTTTGGTCAAGACATGAAAATTTTGCCCATAAGGCCATGACGGGAGAAACCTCAACGTTGAGCCGGAAAGTTTCAACTGCTCGCCTCTGGCGACCGGCGGGTAACCGAGTTCCGGGGCAAAATGCTTATTTGAAAGAAAATATAAATCCACACAATTGTCTGGTCCCTTGGGGATGCGAAGAACAAATCCACGGTCGGCGGCATTCTTTGCCATGTCTGCCGAAAAGTCGATTTCTACCGATACTCCCCTCTTGACGGTGAATTCCAACGAATAAAGAGAACGGCTGGCTCCCACTGTCTTCAAACTAAAGCGAGCCTGTCTGTCGGGGTCCACCCGATCAAGTTCGGCTTCAACAGCAAAAGCCTCAAAAGCATCTGCGGCATCCGCAAGATTATAAAAGGATTGAGGTCCGAGAAAGTCCGTCTGCCAAACACGGGCTTGCTCTTCGCCCACGAAGGCTCTCATGAGAGCGTCCAAAAGGCTCGAGAAGACTGGTTGCTCGTATCGGACCGATCCGCTACTCGGAAGGTCAAGCTGCCAACGTACCGGTTTCCCAGGCAAGGTTTTGCCCGGCAACCACAGGACATAAGCAGATTCGGGACTCCGGACCAAGGGACCCGAAGGGTCGGGACCTACCGCCGCAACGGAAATAGGAGCGGCAGGAATGGTGAAATCCAGAGCAGTGATGCGATCAGCGTCAACTTTTGCATCCAACCTCAAGTCCCTACCGCCGGCTGATAAATAGGCAACCAAGTCACGGATGCTTTTTTCTTCTTCGGCACGAAAAGAGTAAGGAAGTCTACGAACGCCATCCACGTTGATTTCGACAATTCGCTGCTCGGGCAAGATTCGAGCGGCGTTAGGGGCATCAAGTACTACGACCATGGGTTCGCCCGTCGGTTCGGGTCGAACCGGAGGAACCGAATCGATACCAACCTGTGGAATGGTTATCGAATCGATGCCGACGATACGCCCATCTTCCAAACGTAGTTTCAAGGGAACTCCCATGCTCGGGTTTTCATTTAAGGCAACAACTAGCTTCTCAATTTGTTCACGGAGTTCCGGACGGTCGGATGGGAGTTCGTAGGAGAGTTCGCCCTTCGTAGGAATATTGAAAGTGGCGATGTCACCATCCAAACTAACTGCGTTTTCTCCTGAGATATTTTCTTCAAACGGTTCGCCCACCGCTGCCAGTGCGGGAGCTTCGTCCAAAGTATCTATGGCCAACTTACCGGCCTCATTCCGTACCACGGTAACTTTCAGCTGATTATTAGGTGCGAGCCCTTCGAGTAAATCGCCGTAATTGTCCTGCTGTTGCTCTGTTAAATTAATCGTTATGGGTTCGGCGCTGCCTGCATCCAACTTAATCCAGTTCATGTATTTGTGCTTTTCCCTCAACACGACGAACCCAGGCTTGCCAAACATCAAAGTAGCTCCTTCGACCACTGGTTCTCCATCGGAGGCATCGGGAGTGAGGTCGGGAACTGGAGAAACAATGGGAGGGTTGTCCGGATCGGGTTCATCCCCATTTTCATTCAGGAAATCACCTAAATTGTAGGCTAAACCGACAACCAGACCGACGAGCAAACAAAGGGCCGTCGAGATAACCGCCAATTGCATGAGCCAGGGACGTTTTTTTCGCTTCTTGCCGGTAGATGATCCATCCTGTGCGGAAACAGTGGAACCAGACGGTGCGGCCGATGCCGTGTAACTGGACGCCGCTTGCTGAAGGTGAGCCATTTCCCGATCGGAAAACGCCTTTGGAGCCTTGGCTCGAGTTTTGGGGGATTTGGCCCCGGCCGCTTTTGCCTTGGGCCCCTTGCGAGCAATGTGAGCAAGATCATCGTCGATAGGATCGACAATCTTGCTTTGGGAAAAATCACGAAGGTCCAAGTAGTTGGGGGTTCCCCCCTGCTTCATGCGCTCGGCTGCAGGTTGCCCGCGAGCTCCGATCCAAGAGAACATCTTGGCATCATCGTTTTCTTGCAGAAAGGTAGTAAAAGAATAGTCCCAAGCCTCGAGCGACAGTTTGTGCAGAGCGGAAGACTCGGCAAACAGCTTGAGGAGGCTTTCCTCTTGACCGGGATGCACCTCCAACAGCACGGGCTTTTTCATGCTCGGCGAAACGAGAATAGCGGCATTGCCGGGATCATTGGTAGCCGCTAGCCAACCATTGGCAGGGATTAAAGCGGGGGACTTAAATGGGCTGAGATCTACCTCCTCGGAATCCTCTAGATAGCGGGGACCTTCCTCCCATTTAGCTTTCCAACCATTCCAGTTGGAGAGAATTTCCGAAGGCGATGGAACAGTTGCAATCTCGAAACTATCTAGAATGAGATGGTGCGCAATATAATTGGTACGGTTAGTATAGTCTAGACCGGCGTCATTGATTCGACTGACGACAAAAAATTCTTCCGACCCCAAGGCCAGTTTTCGAAAGAGAGCGACTTTCGCCTTGGGTCCCTCGCCCTGCTGGTTGTAATCGTATACGCTTAATCGCTCCAGTTCACGAACCAGTCGACTACGTATATCTTTGTGACGAGCAACCGTGCAATAGCCTGACCTCCCTGGTTCCAATCCTTGAGGAGCACTGGTAAAGATAAGTTGGCGAGCCATGGCAGTGCCGGTAGTATGCCAAATTCGGCACTACGCCGATTCGGGTACCGGTATAAGACCAGGTTCTACTTGCGAGAGAGACCAAAGAGTGGGAACTTCCACCATAACGGGATCCAACTTGTCGGGATCGGGAGCGATGAATTCTTGATCACCATTTTTGTAGGTAGTCGGGCTGTGCCCAAAAGCGCTTACAGGAAAGTAGCGGACATTGCGAGAAAGCGTTTCAGCATTCGCCACTATTCCAGGATGCATATCGACCATGTATTCTCGAAGAATCTCTGAATTTGAATCTATGATTTCTTGAATCAATTTTTTGTCTTTAATCGGCCATTGAATACGCTCCCAATCCAATTGGTCTTTCAGAATATCGCATTTTCCGATCATAACGGCAAGCGGGACGTCGATTTTGTCGGCAATACTAATATTTCTGTTCTGCTTCACACGCACCTCCAACTCGGCCATAATAATGTCCTGTTGATCGAGACGTTTACCCTTTTTATCTAATGCGAATTGTGGATCGTCATGCCCACGCAACATCCGTCGAAACTCTGGACTGGCAATCGGGTCGAAGAGGAAAAATATGCCCGCAGAGCTTGCCACGTGAAGGGTACCGGGAGATTCCTCATTAGCAATTCCCGGTTCAAAATGCTCGCCAGCGTTGTCGTAAAAGATAATGGAACAGTCATGCCCACCGCCGCGAGGGTCGGAAAGGCTGAAGACAAAGGGCTTGGGAAGAGCAACCACGCGATCATGACGCTCCAACCGCTCGTACATTTCTCCCTCCAACTGTGTCTTGATGAGCATCGCTTCCGCGGGGTCCGTTCCTGCGAAAAGGCGATTCTTCATAGAATTCAGAATCGCATTAAAAGCAGGGTCGGCATCACGGAAAGCGATGCCGAACTCACGAAACATCGTGCGCTGAAGTTGACGCACTAGAACGCTCAAATAATATGATTTACCGGCACTCGGTGCACCGACTATCGAAAAGATGTGGTGCGTTACATCCATAAATCCTGGAGGCAGCTTATGGTGACAGTGTGGGCAAGCCCCATCCGTAGTGGGCAAACCCATGGCGTCCATAGCCTGCCCCTTTGAGTTGAACTCAGTCGGAATAAAGCGAAGCATAGCGTCCTCGCCAAGTTTACGATCTCCGCGCAAGTCTTCGTGGGTTGCGATGCTGAGGACATCGGAACGATCAAACCTCAGCCAACAAATTGGGCATGTGAATTCACCTCGATCAGGATCAACGACGATCTCTTCCTCATAAATGACTTCCTCCTCTTCCTCTTCTTCTTCGAGTTGGAGAAAATCAAGTAGGTGCACCACCCAAAAGGGAACATCCAATCCCATCGGCTTGATGGCGCATTCAGCGACGTCGGCACCGGACTCACGCATCATATCTATAACCTCATACCGACCACACTGACCGATTTCCATTCCGCTGCGACCATTCGTCAAGACCCATTGCCCCTTCTGAATTTGGTCAGCCCAAGACTTGGGGTCACGACCGACAAAAACAACCAGAGGATATCCAGTAAACTGCAACGCGCAAACTTCCTCTTCCTCCACTGTAAATGGCTCTGTGAATGGGCCACCATTAACCAGTAGGCGCTCGTCCCCCTTTTTATTGGGAACGATTCGAAAATGGTTGCCTACCTTCTTTATCATGCAAGCCCCTTCCCATTCGTCGGAGCATGGCACTTGCCAATCGGCATTCCCAAGACAACCGACAATGAAAGGAAACTTTTCCATCATTTGGAATCGCCCCTCCAGACAGTCATACAATCCGATGGTATTTTTCTTTCCTAGCACGGTAATTTACTCAAAAGTTCACTAAAACAAACAAAACTAATTTTGGCCTAGGCAGGCTAAACAGGAATAACACCTTGTAATATAAGGAACAAAACAAGTTAAGATAAGTCTTTCACTAAATATTTAAATGCAGAATTGAAAACATTTAGCCATACATAGCAAACCCATTTTACAGGCTTGAAATTTCTATTCCCACCAAATCAGAAGGAATGTTACATTTGCATAAGAAATGATCACTGATTCTTTCCTTACAAATGTAGTTCCACCCCACGAGGGATTGACTCCGGACAAAAAGCAAAGACCAGAAAACTTAATGAAGAAATTCTTGATAAATCATTGGGAGCTTGATTTGGGCAAATGAATTAAGAAATCGTACCTTCAGACTCCTCCAAATCATCTAATCTCTTGGCAACGTTTTGGAGGAGACGATCCTCCTCGTCCAGCATCTGCGTAAGCTTTTTGAGGCGACTACCTCGACCGACCAAGCCCTTTTTACCCACAACCCGGCTCTCAAGATTCGCCACCAGTTTTTCCAACGCGAAGACGGCATTCTGAAGCTCATTGTCCAAGGTATTAACCTCCTCATCCATTCGTCGTCGCCCTGCTGTATCTGAACTCGAGTTCAACAAGGTTTTTCTAAGGCGCATTCCTTTTTCAATTTCGGTGACGATGTCTTCGTAAGCCTGAACTACGAGTTCCTGCGTATCGCCAAGACTTGTGACACCTGAAAGCATTCCCTCAACCACCCGGGAACGACAAGTCAAGGCTCTTTCGTATATTTGGGCATAAACGTCGAGCCCCTTGTCCGTAAGACTTTTCGAGAATTCTCTCTGCTTTTCCAGACGTTGTTTTTCTCGCTTTTTAAGAGAATCCGCGGCGAACATTTTTTTTAGCCGGGACCACTTGCTGGCCCACAACCCTCCCATTACGCCGGCGGCCAAGCCAAAACCCAACAAGGCGGCCCATTCGGGATAAAGAGCGGAGTCCAATAAGGCATAGGCACCAGCAGCAGGGAGAAGAGGGACCCATGTCACAGGAGACCATAAGAGTTCTTTGAACAGCCTCCCCTTGAAACTTTCCTCATCGTCGCTCATAAAGACAAGAAGCTAAGAATTTTCAAGGAGTAATCCCGGCGGGATTCGCTTTGGCATCGTGCACCAGAAAGACTTTTGCCAAACGACACCGACGCTTCCAAGCTCGGCTACTTTCGCCCGGATATTGTTGTGGTAAATTCGTACTACCCAAACCTTCGGCAAGGATGCGGTTTTCATTTACACTACAAACACCAACCAAATACCCTTTAATGGACAAAGCTCGCTCGCTGGAGAGAGACAAGTCAACAGCCGAATCGCTTCCAGGACTTACGTTCGCCTGTATTACGATACGGTGATTCGGGTAATGAGCCAGCTTGCCGGAGGCCGCTCTCAGCTTGTCCCTAAACTCCTCCGAAAGAATAGCCTGCCCCGATCCAAAAATCACAGGTTCATCGATAAAAGTTCCTGTAATTCGACCTTTGACTCCGTTCCACTGATCTCGCGACAATGGAGGGAAATAGCCACTGACATAGCCTTTTGTGGCGTAACGGTGAACTGCTTCCACTTCCTTTGCCGAAGCGTTCGTTTTTATGGGATTACTATTTACCAATCCATAGAAGCTTCCGCCCGCGGGTAGAGAAGACAAGTCGCCGACGTCACGACAAATTTTATGGATGCGTTCAATACCCTCAACCAATTTGGACAAGGCGCCACTTTGCAATCCAAACCACTCCTCTGCATTCTCCTTAAGCGTAATGAACCGAATACCGGCCAACATCCCAGCCGCAATATCGGACGACTCGCCGGAGTAAGCAGCAGCCAAAGCCTCGAACTCGGCTGGACGATTGAGATAATAATGCAACGCACGAAAGTAGGCTTTAGTCAACTCCTGCATCACCTCGGGTTCCTTGACCAAGGTCTTTCGAGAAGCCACCGCTACATCAAGAATAACTCCTCTTGCTTGCGTTGTATCAAGCACCACCTTTGCTCCGGGAATTTGATCAACCGCTTGAGATACGAACGGTTCCCAAAGGACGGCGAAATCAGCCTTACCCTCTTTGAAACGGCTAAACGCTTCCGCACTATTTTCAGCTCGAAAGGAAGCTACCTTTGCTTTGGCATTCTCAAGTTTAAAGTGAGAAATGCTAGACTTGAGTAGAAACTCAGAAGGAGAAGAGCCCACCAATGATCCTCGAATACCATTCTTGTCCAAGTCATCCAAGGTGTTTACCTTCGGGCCACCGACAATGGCATCACCGCCAAAAGACTCGTCGATCAAGAATACGATCGCACCAGGATAACCCGCGTCTTGACCGTTAGTCAGGTAACTGTCGATCGTGATAGTGGCAAGGTCGCACTCTCCCGAGTCCAATCCCGCCACTCGGTCCTTGAAGTCAAAGACATTCTCGTACCGAATGCCCAGATTTTTTTCCTTCAAGTATTCCTGCATCGCTCGAGACTTGAAGATCAGGTAGCCAAGCCAATCGTCTCCCCACACGGTTATAACGCGGTCGAAATCGACTGCGTCACTGCTTTGCAAGAGCAGCTCCTCCCGCATCTTTTCCTCCCTCCCCGTCTCAGTCCATTTCCACGCAAGCAAGGCCACGATGACCAACAAACAGAAGATGGTGAGGGCTTTTTTCATGGTTCAACTTCAGAATGTTCAGATTTGTCCATTCAAGGGCTTACCGCTCTTTTGGCAATAAATACTAAAACAACGAAACCGACGACCACGACCAGCACGATTCCTAGCCGGCTGTCTTCCTCCTCCGAAAATAAACCGTAACCGTCTTCACCCTGGGCTCCGCCATGTGAGACTCGAACTTCTTTTCCCAAGGGTAGTGCGGCCATAGCTTTTTCTTCTTCGGGAGAGATGCGAAACTCGATATCCAAGGGGACCTCGGCATCAACGTTCGCAAGAGAACGTTGCAACTCATCTCGATTATTCGCTGAAGCGAAATGAGTCGCAAACCCGTCCAAGTAGTCCCCTTGTCCATGAAAACCGATACCGAAAACCTCGACACCTTCCAATCGCAATTTCGATACCATGTCGCAAACCGCATCATTTCCACCAGGATGCTTGGTTTCATGACCGTCGGTCAAGAGAATCAACAAATGACGCTCGTAAGGCGTCACCGAATCTCGCCGTTTTTGGATCATCCTAAAAGCCCGTTCCAACGTCGCGACGATGGGTGTCATCCCTCCGACTCGAAGTTTGTCCACGGCTTTCAATACCTGACTCTCACCGTTCTTAACGAAATCGACGTCCAAAGAACGTCTGTTCATGGGAAGAAAGCACCAGGCGTTGTCAGGCTCGGCTTTCTCCAACCACCAGCGAAAGGCTTGCTTCGCTTGGCTTAACTTTCCTCCTTCCATACTTCCTGAGTCATCGAAAATAATAGTGTAGGCAGTGCCCGTCTGCGATGCGAATTCAGCATCCAACTCAGCGAAATCGGAGCTTTGAGCGAAGGTCGGATTAGGCAAAAAACAGTTGGTAAAAGCGAAAAAGACAAGCGATGGAAATAGATTCTTCATGATAATTTTATCCTGTAGTTGGGGATGCATGAATGGCCAAATAGCCTAACGCAGGTCTTCCATTCCGAAATCGAGAGGAATCTCGCTTTCCACCCCGATGATAATAAGCTCACCTCGCATGTTTTCAGTACGTTGCTGGGGACTGGATGGGTTGGAATGCTTCGGGTCACTAACTCCCATTCCCTTGACGTCGAATCGAGAAAGGTCCATTTCCTGCGCCGACAAGCCGTGATGCTCCCTAAGGTATTGCGCATAAGCTCGTTTCACGGCGAAGGCTCGAGAGTAGGATAACTTATTTGCGGCATTGGCTACCTCCTCCACTTGGGGAAGAGGAAACTTCTTGAAGGCGCCACCGACCTTCCTCTCGTAGGTACTAGCCCCTCGGCTTCTCTTCATACGAACGAAGTTGTGAAACATGTTGTCGGCATGACCTCGAAGTTGCACCACTGCTCCTCCGTAACGAGTGACTTTTTCATGAATGGTGTTAAATACGTCAGGGTAATCGCGCCAAGCAAGATCGGCCATAGATGCAGGGAAGCCAAAAGTGTAAGTAAAAAGTTCACCGGCACTGGAACTTTCGGCGGCTGCCCTGACAGCTTGAGCGCTTGAGAACACGGGCTTTACCGTAACAGCCGGCACAGGCACTGCCTCCGACTCGAACCATTTGAACTTGGCGGCAGTAGGTAAAGATTGTGAGGAGATGAGCCCTCCCGCGGCGTAGTATGACTGAATTCGCTGGTTCGCGGCGGCAAAACCAACTGGGCTTTTTTCATTTCCAAAAAATTCTTCGTTGCCGGAAAAAAGAGCCAACTCGCTGTCTAACCCCAACCACATGACAAAATCCTCGACAGCTGCCTCATCGAATAGGAAAATTCCCGCCAACGGTCTTGACAATTGCTTGAATTCACGAAGTTTTGCTTGGTCTGCAGATTTCTTCTTCGCTACGTTGTCGAGGTAGTCGCGAAAGATTTCTTGCTCCTCAAGAAGGGTCTTCGCAATTGACTTCACACGATCGGGATTGGCGGCAAACCAGTCGGAACGCACGGCATAAACGTCGGCAATAACTCTAGATGCCGTTCGGGTGGTAAGAATCGGTTTTGCGCCCTTTACGCTATCCTCGGCCCCGGTACCTACAGTTCCACCTGCCGTAAGTGTCAGGATGTCGGGGTAAATTGCTGCCGCGCCATCGACCGTCGAATCAGACCGAAAAGCTCCTGCCGGATCGTTAATTCCCGGCACAGGGTTGTCGGGGTTCTCAGTTATATCCGCAACATACTTGACCGTGACGTCCGCCAAAGTCAGTCCCGCATCCTGCAAAAGAACGTTGACCAGATCCATATGAGGTCCCGTGCGCTGCACGACGACAGTCTTCCCCTTAAGATCAGATAGCTTGTTCACTCCCTTCGCCACAAACCCATCGGCTCCCGTACTCCAACTCAGTTGCATGAACACGATGGGAGCAAGATCAGGACTGATCGCAGTCAAGCCTTCTGCCGCAAGATTGATCATGCCGATGGTTCCGCGAAGGAAGGGACTGTCACCGGCGATATAGGCCTTGAGCTGCTTGTCGAACTCGTCCACTCGCTCCAACTTGACCGGCGAACCAGCGGCGCGTCCAAGTTTTGATCCCGCATTGGGCCTCTCACCCCCATTGGCGTGGATGGTAACCCCGTCGGCCGCCCAAGTGATATAGGGCATTTGCAAAATCCCCGGCTTGACCGCGCCTTTTGGGTTTTTAAAAACAGGATCGTTTTTGAAGGGCTTGATGATCTCTGAGTAGTTTACTTTCTGGCCAATGGCTGCGCCAGTACTCATCACAAAGGCAAAGAAAAATAAAAGTAAGGAATGGTGTGTGCGATTCATGATTCTATTTCGGTAAGAGGTTTTGTATTTTTGCGATGTTGAAAGTATTCGGGAACAAGCTCGATGTCGGTAGCTTCGCGAACGGCTAGGTCGATTTGAAACTCGATGACTTCCATGGAAACCGAAGGTTGATAATCCTCCAACATTTCGGCAAGGACTTCAACAGTCCGACGTTCACTGGTCACCTCTAAACGCATGACTTTGGCGGCCAAGGCCTCGGCTGCACCAGCAGTCATCAACAGCGGAGCCTTCTCAACAAGAGACTGAGCTTCCTCATCGCTCAAAACCATATCGTTGCGCTTAAGCAAAGCACGAATGAGGTCCATGCTCTCCGCGGTCGTGGAGGTTGGCAAGATGGGTATCTTGACGTCCACCCGACCAGGGCGTTTCAAGTCTACCTCGATCAGGTCCGGCCTGCTACTGGCAAGTATCCAGACGATGCGTCCTCGATTCTCATTCTTGCCCATTTCCTTGGCTATCATTGAATAAAGCCTTCCAGAAAGCCCTCCGTCACCTTCAGACACCCGACGTCCCAAGGCTTGGTCCGCCTCATCGACGAAGACCATGCAGCGCCCCAGCGCCCTTAGGATTCGAAAAACCTTCTCCAAGTTTCCCTCGGAAGTCCCCACCCATCGTTCGCGGAAATTCTTGAGTGCCACGGTCGGCACACCGGCTTCACCCGCCATGCACTCGGCGAGAAAGGTCTTACCCGTTCCCACGGGTCCACAGAGCAAGTAACCCTTAGGAACTGCCCGCAGACGACCTTCGCGCCAATTCTGCAAATCCTTTGAAACCCATTTTTTTATGGCCTCAGATCCGGACATATTGGAAAAGTTTTTACTGGGAGGGATGAACTCTATGAGGTCGCGAGCATCATTCTCGATGAGAGACTTTTTCAGCTCCGCCACGTCCGCTCCCTCGATCGGTCGCTCACTCAAGTTCGCCATACGCACGGCTTCCTCCACTGAAACAAGGGCGACACCGGAAAGTTGTTCGGCCAACTGATCCTCCGACTCCTTTCCGAAAGCTTTTGGAAAACGTTTCCGAAAAGCAACTAGAGCTTCGCCGA
>Ga0315321_10001132_pt1 | contig 20381 bp, 17 predicted proteins | sample M180m21515metaG_FD_203464 | JGI IMG/M metagenome (GOLD analysis project Ga0315321, IMG submission 203464) | Ammonia-oxidizing marine archaeal communities from Monterey Bay, California, United States - M1 80m 21515 | ecosystem: Environmental > Aquatic > Marine > Intertidal zone | place: USA...
CTACGTGTTCAACAATATCCTGAAATTAAAAGACAAGCCGGAATTTGAAGTTGTGGACGCAACTGGTGCGGTTTTACGTCGAGGACGTTACGAAACCAATGCCAACAGTCGTATTACGAAAGCTATCAGACGGGCGGGTTTGATCGTTTGGCCTCAAGCATGGCACGGAATCAGAGACTACCGAATCAATGAGCTAGGAAGGCTTGGCTACCGTGAAGCCGAGATTTCAGCTTGGTGTGGCAACTCCGAAGCCACTCGGAAACTACACTACAACGCAACAGCAGTGACCGCAGAAGACCGTCGAAAAGCGGCTGGTGTAAGGAGTGAAGCCGCTGGTGTAAGCATGGTGTACGAAAAATCCGCTGAAACTGAATTAGAACGGATTGTTCAGGAGATGGCCCAAAGTGGCGAAGGCCGTGAATTACTTGAAGTAATCCAGAAAGCTCTGATTCAAGCTGATTCAGGCGAGCTTGAAATAGCGGAAAAGTACACCCGGAGGGATTCGAACCCCCAACCCTCGGTTCCGAAGACCGATGCTCTATCCAGTTGAGCTACGGATGCGTGCTTATCCCCAAATTCTACTTACTTTCGCGTTTACGACTAGACCGCAACATCTGGGTATTCTCGCTATCGATCATCCGAGTGGAAAAAATGGGGTGAAACGTTCCTGTTGGTGGAAAATAATCATGCGGGTGGTGGGTTCTGCACTTTGTTTCGCATCACGCGGCGGGCCCGCCAACGTAGCAATAGCCCGTGTTTCGATCCCAACAAGATGCTGAACATCAGGACAATGGCTGCCGCCACCACAATGATCGCACCTGTGCTGAGTTTGGGTACCAAGGCACTCGCGATTCCGCCGGCCGTCGCAGAAATGGCGCCAAAAATAGCGGACAGCCAAATGTTCGGACCAATGGAATCGCTCCAGAATCGAGCCGCTGTGGGCGGGATGATCAGGAGTGCAACGATCAACAGCAAACCGACTGCCTGCATGCCCGCGACACAAACCGCGACGACCAATGCCATGAGCAGAAAATCGAGTGTTCGAATGGGATACCCCAACACTCGAGCCAAGCCTTCATCGAAACACATCAATGCCCATTCTTTGATCAGCAGGTTGCTGATCAAAATGGTGCCGATGGTGATGGTTGCCAGTAGCGTTACATCGCTGATTCTAATGGCAGCAGCCTGCCCGAAAATGAAGTCGCGTAGCCCAGCCTGCGCGCCCGTGGGTGATGCTTGAACGATCGATAGCAGAACCACACCGGCACCAAAAAACGTGCTTAGTATGATTGCCATCACGGCATCTTCGGGAAGTCGGCCCACATTGCGCAGCCAGAGTGCTGCCAGCATCCCCAACGCACTGGCTACACTTCCACCTAGCAACATCACAGGCAGACTTTTGCCAGCTTCAGGAGCGATCGAAGCATAAATCAAAAATTCAATCGCTACACCTGGTAAAGCAGCGTGTCCAATCACATCCCCCGCTAGAGCCCGTCGCCGTAACATCAGAAACGTACCCGTGATTCCGGCCGCAATGCCCAACAGCATCGTTCCCGCCAGAACGATGAGCGTGTTGTACGCAAAGATGACTTCAAGCTTATTCACGGCGTTCTTAAATGGAGAAGATTCAGCTCAGGATCAGCAGTTTGCCGCTATAGGCCTGCTTCAGATGTTCCGGGGTCATCACGTCTTTGGCTGCTCCTTCGGCAATCACTTGTCGATTGAGTAATAGCACTCGGTCAAAGTATTCGCTTACCGTGTCCAAATCATGGTGTACCACCATGGCTGTTCTTCCCTGATCTCGCAAGCGATGAAGGGTGCTGATGATGGTCTTTTCAGTCGCCACATCGACTCCTGCCAGCGGTTCGTCCATCAGGAATAGTTCGGCGTCCTGTACCAAAGCTCGGGCCAAAAATACGCGCTGCTGTTGCCCTCCGGAGAGCTGGCTGATTTGCCGCTTGGCGTAGTCCTGCATCCCAACTTCGGCCAATGCTTCCATTGCCCGCTTGCGGTGTCGTGCCCGTACAGGTCGAAACCAACCGATTTTTCGGTAAAGGCCCATGCAGACCACGTCGAGAGAGGTGACCGGAAAATCCCAGTCCACGCTCGTCCGCTGTGGAACATAGCTGACTCGTCCATCGACTTCCCGGAATGATTTTCCGAAGAATTCAAAATGACCTGTGAGCGGTTGAACCAGCCCCAAGGCTGTTTTGATCAGCGTACTCTTTCCAGCGCCGTTGGGTCCCACAATCGCAGTCAACGTGCCCGGTGGGACTTCGAAACTCAGATCAGTCAGCACGGGCGTGTTGCGATAGGCAACCGTTATCCCAAATGCTGCAAGGGGAGAATTTCCAGCTGATCCGTTTGAGCTCAATTGCTGTCTCCGTCGACTGTTTCGCCGGAAGATTCTGGGCTGGCCGAATTCGCCTCCGTTGTGCCCGGTACATCATCGGTCTGCCCTTCTTCCGCATCTACGGTAGCACTGTCCGCTGCATCACTGTCCGCTGCAACTTGACCACCCAACGCTGTTGCGATCGTTCCAAAATTGTGCCGCATCATTCCGATATAGGTGCCTTCGGGAGTTCCGTCGGCACCCATGCTATCGCTTAGCAGCGTCGAATCACTGGAGACCTCAAGACCACGTTGTTGAGCACCTTCCACGATCGCCTTGACTTGTCTTGGTGAAACACTTGACTCAAAAAAGACCGCGGGAACTTTGCGTTCAACGATCAAGTCGACGAGGCGATTAACGTCGCTGATCGCTGCATCGCTAATGGTTGAAACACCTTGCACTCCGTGAACTTCGACTCCATATCTTTGGCCAAAATATTGAAAAGCATCATGCGCGGTTACCAGCACACGCTGTGATTCGGGGATGGATGCGATCGTTGCCTCGCCCCACTGATCAAGTTGGTCGAGTTCCTGTTCCAGATTCGAAGCTCTCTCGAAAATAGACTCTGCATGCTCGGGCATGCGGTCCGCCAATGCGCTTGCAACGTTGATTGATGCATCTTTCCATAGTGATACGTTCATCCAGATGTGTGGATCATGAAGGCCTGCATCAGCATCAATGAGTTCGCTGTCATCCAATGTTTCTGCAACAGCGATGGTGGCATTGTTCGCCTCTGCACGTGCTTCCAATACCTCACCCAAACGACCCTCAAGATGAAGGCCGTTGTAGATCACGATGTCTGCTTCCAAGAGCTTGATCGAGTCGCCTCGTGATGGTTGATACAGATGGGGGTCAACGCCCGGACCCATGATCGCTGTTACTTCCGCGTCGGAGCCAACCAGCGTTTGCACCATGTCACGCACCATCCCAGTGGTGGTGACGATTTGTGGCTTGGCACCACCAGTGGACAAGGAGTCGTTTTGTCCATCGGAGGAACTGCTACAGCCAGATGTCACTGCTAGCCAAAGTAGCAGCATGATCGGGGAAATAACCGCTATCAGTTGAGAGGCGGGATTGATGTGCTTGCTGGTTGATTTCAAAGAAAGGGACCTGTTCGCGGCTTGATTTCAGCGTAAATGCATATTTTAAGGATCGCCAAATATAATTGTTTGGCTACCCAAAAACTACTGATTTCTCGGGGTTTATTGAGTAATTAAGCCAACTTTAGGCATCCCGCGCCTCGTAATCGTCGTGCTGTCGTTCGTGTTGCTGCGGAGAATGAGCTTCGGTGGTTAGTTTGCAGCATGGGCGAGCTGCGAGCTTTATCCGTCTATTTTGTGCCACGTGGGGTGTGGTTGGGCGGATTAAGGATCGAAACAAAACCATTGTCGAAGGAACAGCAAGTAAATCGAGGACAATTCAAGTCGTGTGCTAAACTAGAGAAAGACAATGACGCTCTGGTGGGATGGCATGGGACTGACTTATTTCAAACGCTTTCGGATGGAGTACGACCTGAGACATGGCGTGCCAGAGTCCGTTCCTGTGCCGCTTGGCTATGACTTGGTGCCGTATTCAGTGGATTTGATTCGAGATCACGCAACCGCCAAATTTCATAGTTTTCGTTGTGAGCTGGATGCCAATGTATTTCCCTGCCTGGGTCGACGTGATGGTTGTCTGAGATTGATGCGGGAAATTACTTCCCGTGCCAGCTTTGTGCCACAGGCGACTTGGTTGTGCCGCTATAGGGATTCCGATTCGGGAACGATGCAGCCGATCGGTACGATTCAGGGGCTGCAATTTGAGGGCTGGGGAGCTGTTCAGAATCTGGGGATTGATCCTGGGCACCGAAGTCTTGGGTTGGGTTCTGTTCTTTTGGAGCGGGCTGCCGCAGGTTTTCGCGCCGCTGGTTTGCAGCGCATGCACTTGGAAGTGACGACCGATAATACGGCTGCGATCCGCCTTTATGAGCGGCTCGGTTTCAAACGTGCCAAAGTGGTGTTCAAGGCGGCGGAGGTCGCAGGAGTTTGAGTCGCGAGTGTGTCAGCGGGTTGTGCAGGTGACCCAATAGCGGCTACAGGCAGCGCCGGGTTTTTATTGGGTACCGAAAGGCAGATCACCGTGGATGAAAACAATCCCATGTCTGATCCCGATCAATGGGAAGCCGATCTTGCGCGACGGTATCCATCGGCGGAACAGGATGAGCAATCAGTTTCGGAGTTCCGGAACTATCAGGCGGAAACAAAGCCATCGGTCAAAGCTTTTTATCGTCTGAACCACCAGCGTCAGACGTTCGATTTTGTGAAGCAAAAACGCCAACAGTTTCTGTCTCTGAATCGTCAACAGATGGGTGTTTGGGAAGCGATGGAGTTTCTGAACACCCTGATTGATGACAGTGATCCCGATACTGAATTATCGCAAATCGAGCACTTGCTGCAGGCAGCCGAATCGATTCGAGCCGACGGGCATCCTCGTTGGTTCATCCTGACTGGGCTCATTCACGATCTGGGAAAGATCTTGTGTCTGTTTGGTGAGCCGCAATGGGCTGTTGTGGGTGACACGTTTCCGGTGGGCTGTGCTTATTCACCCAGCATCGTTTACCACGATTTTTTTCGATCGAATCCTGATTGGGGGCACCCTGTTTATTCAACCGAGTGTGGGATTTATCAACGTCATGCAGGTTTGGAAAATGTCATCATGTCGTGGGGGCACGATGAATACCTTTATCATGTGACAAAGCTATATTTACCGATCGAAGCCCAGTACATGATTCGTTATCACTCGTTCTATCCTGGGCATCGAGAAAACGCTTACCAGCATCTTTTTAGCGAACGAGACCATCAGCTCTTTGAATGGGTTCGTAAATTCAATCCCTATGATCTGTATTCCAAAAGTGACGAGCGGCCAGACATTGAACAGTTGAAGCCGTTCTACATGGATTTGATTGCAGAGTTCTTTCCTTCAGAACTAGCTTGGTAATTGCCAGCGAAGTCAGTGAATCGCGGGGATTTGCTTTGCCATTGCTGTCCGTTCACTCGTTCTTTTTACGATATTCCCGCCGGTTGGCCGCGTAGGCATCTGAGTCAGGCAGAAGTTCCGTATCCGTGTCTGGTTGTTCCATCAGGCGTTTCAAAAACGGTCTGCACCATCCACAACCGGTGCCTGCTCCATAGCACTCGGACAGTTGGCTCGGCACTGTTGGTTGATTGACACGGATGTACTGCATTACCTTCCGTTTAGTGACATGAAAGCAGAGGCAAAGCTCATCATCATCCTTCATGACCTGCGCCTTCAGTTATCAACCAGGTCGCAATTTTGCAGGCATCCAGATAATCAGCGATGACCAGCCTTTCGTCGGCTGTATGGATATTCCGTTGTCCGCATCCAAGAGTGACAGCTTCGATTCCGAGTCGAAATAACCAGTTGGCGTCCAGTCCACCATCTGAAATTTCGGGGAAAGGTTCGCGTCCTACCACGCGAACCGCGTCACTTGCTGCGGCGATCGAGGGGTGATCCTCTGCAAGTGCAAAGGATTCGTAGTCAACGTTTGAGGAAAATTCGACTGATCCAGCAGCGCCCTCGTGGTTGGTGACTTCGGCAGCAGCACGTTCAAATGCCTGTCTGATTTCGCTGACAATGCGAGTTCTCATTTCGGCACTATGGCTTCGTGCTTCGGCGCGAAGAATGACTTCAGGTGTGATGACATTGGTTGCTTCACCACCCTGAAAGACACCCACGTTCGAGGTACCGGCTTGATCTCCTTGTTGAACTTTTCCGAGCCACCCGCGGGCATCTAGATCAGCGATAGCTCGAGATGCCATCACAATGGCGCTGGCGCCTTCCTGAGGGGCGACACCGGCATGAGCTGGGATGCCAGTGACTTTGATACTCATGCGTTCGCCACCGATGGCACCGATTGTCAGTTTTTCGACCGTCCCACCGTCAAAATTAAAGGCACGATCGACCTGTCCGACTTTGGTGATGTCCAGATTTCGGGCACCCTCAAGTCCGATCTCTTCCTGAACGAGGAAGCTGACAACCGCTGGGGGGAAATTTTCATCTCCTTGTTTGAGCCGTTCTATGATCGCTGTCAGGATGGCGCCACAGCCTGCCCTGTCATCCGCGCCCAAGCCGGTCGGAGCACTGCTATGGACTTCATCACCCTCCACGACGGGTTGGCTGCCAACACAGATTGGGACCGTGTCCATGTGTGCAGAGAGCAGCGTACGGGGCCCATTTCCGTTCCCGGGCAGGGAAACGAGCAGATTGCCGCAGTTTCCATCGAGCCTGGTGCGTGTTTCAGCACCATCGAATTCGATTTGTGCATCGGTGACTCCGGCTTCGCGCAGTAGCTCGACGATCTTGGCTGCGACCGCAGCTTCATCGCCGCTTCGGCCCGGAATGGCCGTAATGGTCAGATATCGGTCGAGGGCCAGGTCGGTATTGATTTCGTTATTTGTCATGGCAGGTTACACTCAGCGGCAGAGGGAACGGTGACGAACTCTCACACAAATTAAGGCATCTGTTGGTTGTTGCCGAGTCACCTGATCGGCGTGCGGGTCCGGATCATGGGTCCAGATCGCGAAAAACTCCAACGTTTCTATACTTTTTACACGTGTCAACTGACTGTGAATCTACCCGTTATTGATTCCGGAAATCCATCATCCTCGGCCTCATCGGTGGATCATCGCAGACATTTGCTGGACCTCAGCCAAGAGGATCTAAAGCAGTGGCTGATTGATCACGGGCAACCCGGTTTTCGAGCGAAACAGATTATCCACTGGGTCTTTCAACGTCGCGTTTCTGATTTTCAGGAAATGAGTGACTTGCCCAAAGCTCTGCGAATACAGTTGGCTGAATCATTTCGTGTCTTTGTCACGACCCCATCTGCGGTCGTTCAATCCACTGATGGAACGGACAAGGTGTTAGTGGGATTACCCGATGGCGGTGAAGTCGAGTGTGTGCTGCTGCGAGATGGGGCGCGACGTAGCATCTGTGTGAGCAGTCAAGTCGGTTGTGCGATGGGTTGCGTTTTTTGTGCGAGCGGTCTTGATGGGGTAGATCGTAATCTCACCACCGGTGAAATCCTTGAACAAATGTTATTACTGCAGGGAAGGCTCGAGGATGAGGAGCGGCTAAGTCACATCGTCATGATGGGCATGGGTGAGCCACTTGCCAATTTGGATCGGGTGTTGGGTGCATTGAATGTAGCTCGCAGTTCAGATGGGTTGGGCATCAGTCCCAGACGGATCACGATCAGTACTGTTGGGTTGCCGCCTGCGATTGATCGGCTCGCCAATAATGGCACGCCCTACAACTTGGCTGTCAGTCTGCACGCACCCAATGACCAGTTGAGAAATGAACTCGTTCCGGTCAACCAGAAGATTGGTATCGACCAGGTTCTGGATGCCGCTGATCGATATTTTGACAAGTCAGGGCGACGTTTGACCTTTGAATACGTTTTACTTGGTGGTGTCAATGATTCGACCGACCATGGGCGACAGCTCGCAAAGTTGTTACGGCATCGCACAGTGCTGCTCAATGTGATTCCTTACAATCCTGTCGAAGGGTTGCCGTACGTGACTCCTAGCAAAGCATCGATCGCGGAATTCCGACAGGTGTTGGAATCCGGTGGGGTGAATGTAAAGTTTCGTCAACGTAAAGGTGATGATATCGATGCCGCTTGTGGGCAGTTGCGTCGTAACCGGGGTGCAACGACGAAACCGCCACTCGGTTCACGCAGTTAGGTGTCCTCGATGATTCATCGTGTTTGTTTGGACGGCAGGCTTGCTGTTCATTCACGCCAACGCGGTTATGAGGTGAACGTATATCACAGTTTGTTGTGGAAAATCACCCAAGACATGTGGTGCATGCATGTCAGGACGCGAGCGATAACGCGTTTACTGGGACAGGTTTTGATCTTTAAAAAGGTAAGAAGACCATGAGGTTGTTTTGCTGCTTCATTCTTTTGACTCTGGCATCTGTTGCCAGTGGCGAATGGAAGGTATCTCCCGAGGCAATGCTGACCCGGTGGGGCAAACAGGTAACTCCGCAGAATGCTTGGCAGGAATATCCGCGTCCACAGTTTCGGCGCGAAGATAATTGGAAGAACCTGAATGGTTTATGGCAGTATGGGATCAATGAACGTGAACAGATTCCCCAAGCCTATCAGGGCGATATTCTTGTGCCTTTTCCTGTGGAATCAGCACTCAGTGGTGTGCAGCGACTGCTCGCGCCGGACGAGACGTTGTGGTATCGACGCATGTTCCAACATCAGACTCTCAAGGGGCATCGCACTCATTTGCATTTTGAGGCGGTCGATTATGAATGCACCGTTTATCTCAATGGTATTAAAATCGGATCACACCAAGGCAGCAGTGACCCATTCAAGTTTGATATCACAGATGCGTTGCGTCCGGGTGATAACGAGTTGACTGTCAGTGTGATTGACAAGACAGCACCTTTTCAGACGTTGGGAAAGCAATCACTGAAGCCGAAAGGGATTTATTACACTCGCGTTTCGGGGATTTGGCAGACCGTCTGGTTAGAGGACGTTCCCGAGCGGCATTTCCGCATGGTGAAAATGAAGCCGAGGATTGCTGAGGGCACTCTGCGTGTGCTGCCAACGCTTGAGGGGAAGCCGTTGAAGTCAGAACGCATCGTGATCACCGTCCGTGATGGTGACCGTATGGTTGGGGTTGCTGATGCTGCTTTGAGTGTGCGGATACCTGATGCAAAGTTGTGGTCTCCTCGAAATCCCAGTCTCTATGAAATCACGATGGAGCTGTTTGATGGTGAGGAGCTGATTGATCGCGTCGAGTCTTATGCAGCCATGCGTGAGATAGGAACTGTTCGCGGGCCGGCAGGGCAGATTCGCATGACCTTGAACGGCAAGGTGGTATTCCATTACGGTCCGTTAGATCAGGGTTGGTGGCCTGATGGGTTGTTGACGCCTCCCAGTGATGCAGCGATGCGTTTTGATGTTGATTACTTGAAGAAGTCCGGATTTAACATGATCCGAAAGCACATCAAGGTTGAGTCGCGGCGCTATTATGCTCATTGTGATCGAATTGGAATGATGGTTTGGCAGGACATGCCAAGCACAGGCGGAAGACCATTCTGGAGCAAACTTGCCCCCAATCCAGTGGAGGACGCATGGCCTGCGGAGCAGCATGAGCAGTTCGTCAAGGAATTGAAGTCGATGGTGGGAAGCCTTCGAAATCATCCATCAATTGTGATGTGGGTTCCTTTCAATGAACGATGGGGTCAGCACGAGACCATTCGAATTGGTCAGTTGATGGAGAATCTTGATGTCACGCGTTTGGTCAACATTGCCAGCGGTGGGAATTTCTTTCCAGTCGGCGATGTCGTGGATCGACATAACTACCCTGAGCCGATGTTTCCGTTCGAGGATCAAAGGTTCAATGACTACGTGAAGGTGGTGGGTGAGTTTGGTGGCCATGGGTTTGTGGTCCCCGGTCACCAATGGAATTCGGAAATGCGAAATTGGGGATATGGAGATCTGCCTGCCACCAGGGATGAATACAGACAACGCTATCGCCGGTCGTTTGAAGAACTCATGAAACTCCGCCGCCGAGGCGTGGCAGCAGGTGTGTATACGCAGACGACCGACGTTGAAGGTGAGGTCAACGGATTGATGACCTATGATCGAGAGGTTCAGAAGATGACAGCTGAAGAGTTGCGGGACTTACACGGACCAGCTCGTTTTTGACTGCCGTCGTTTAGAATCCGAATCGCTGTGCCAGAGCGGTGATGCCTCAGCTTTTGGAATTGCTGACCTGCTCAGGCCAATCCCCATTGTCGTCGCAGGAACCATTCTGTTGACAGGGCTCCGGCAAAGATGCCGAACAGCAGCCAGCCGGTGAACGGCCCATCGCCAAGCCGAAACTTTTCAATCACAGGGGTTTCCGCCATGCTTCGACGTTCTCGAATGGTTGTGATCAGCTCATCAATGTTTTCTGGTAGAAACGATGCACCCCCGTGGTCGGCAGTCAAATTCGCCAGCTGGCTCAAATAAACCGGGTCGGCGAGTGGTTGAGCCAATTCTCGGCTTTCATCGACGACTTGAAACGCGAGTTCTTCTGGTGGCAAAGCTGCGTCGGGCGATTCCGCTCGGACTCGCAGTCGGTAAAAGCCAACAGCAAGTTCGGCAATGCGACCGCGGATCGCTTGAGTCATGCGGCTCGATTGGGAACTGCTGCTTTCGGTATTGACGTTCAATGGTGTCACATCGCCATTGGTATCTACGATTTCGGCAACCAGTGGAGTTGGTTCGCTCTGTTCGCCGAAGGATTGCACTTCAGCACGAAATTCGGGTGGTTTGTCCGTTGCAAACCTGCGGGCGTCCATGGTGATCACGAGTCGGCTGTCGGCGTTGTTTTCCCGCGACAGTAACCACAAAACCAATTGTCGCCAAAAGCGGCGGTGTACTTCGTTGCGACCATACCGCCACCAGCGCCATGTTGAATCAAATGCAAGCGATGCGGTTCGTCCGCTGCCATACTCTCCGATGACCATCAGGGGTTCACCCATTTCTGTTTCCAGCAAAACCTGAATGCCGGGGGCAACTTTAGGTCCCAAAAGTCGGTTGGCTCCCAGCAGGGAAGGCAGTTGATTCCAGATCTTGGAGGGAGAGTCCCCCCCAAGATCTGTGATGGGATGAGAACGCGAAAGTTTGGGTTTCAGTTGTGTATCGATTTGGCTGTCAGCAACCGGATTACTGGGGCCACCAGGGGGACGAACGCGACGTGAATCCATGCGAATTGGTATCACGGGAGCCAAAGGCGAGTCAGCGTAACCGCCGCCGCCATAGGCGTGAGAGCCACCAAGTGTCACCAGTCCAGCACCTTTTCCAATGGTATCTGCAAGCTGCTGCAACTGATCATTGCCCAGAGCATCAGCGTGCAGATCACCGATGATGTAAATGTCGTAACGGCCTGGTTCAAAGGCGCCGTCCAGATCGATGGGCCAACGATCAGCTGTGTCCTTTGGAATCCATTGATAATCCAGAGCAAGGTCTGGAAAGCGTCGTAAAGAGCGTCGTAAGAATGTTTGTTCGAGCCTTGGATTTCCTTCCAGGTAAAGAATTCGCCCTCCCCCTGCACGCACCTCGACGAAAGCGATTTGGGTGTTGTTCGTCGTGACCAGTTCCTTGTCCATGGGCACTGCTTCTGCCTTCAACCGGTAGGTTCCGGGTTCAGGAGTCAGGATAGGGATGCTGACCGATGCGACGTCCGTTGCGCTCGCTGGGACGATTTGTCGATTTGCAACTTCAGTGGATTTTCCATCCGAGTCGATCCAAGTCAGTCGCACTGGGACATCGATGCCTGCCATTCCTCGCGTGGATAACTGAAACTTGACATCAAGTTCGTTGCCGGCGAAGAGCTGGTAGCTTTCTGGTAGTGCTTCGATAGCAGCATCGCGTGAGGCTGATCCGCCGCCAGCTGGTCCGATCGGAACCGTCCATAGTGGAACACCAAGTGAGTTGAGTGTCTCAGCAACTCGCTGTGCTCCCGTGCCCTGCTGATCACCTGTCTGAGTGCCATCACCTACTAGGACGATTCCAGCCAGCGGTTGGCCTTCAGCTGCTTGCATGGCACCCAATGCGGCTGCAGAAATATCGGTTGACTGACCCGCAGGCAGTTCTGATTGCAGCGAATCCACACCAGGAGCGGCGATTATTCTTGCTTGGGAATCATAGGCCAGCAGCCGGACATCCAGTTCACCATCCAGCCCAAGGATGCTGTCAGCAAGATTCTTCCAAATTTCTGTTTGTGTTTCCCAGCGTGTATTTCCGTCACCATCTGGCAGCGTCATGCTTCGAGATGTGTCGACGGCGATGACCAAGGCGGCTTCCGCTAACTGGTTGTCGGTGCGGAATAGTGCCGGCCGAAAGGCGGCCAGGAGAAGGGTCACAGCTGCCAACAGGCGAAGCGAGATAAGCCAACGCCGTCGCATTGGATTCTCGGTTGGCGGTGTGACGGCAAGAATGACTCCAACGGTAACCGCCGCAACTGCCATGGTTAGCAGCAGCGATCCGTAAATCGGTTCGAACGCGAAGGAGGTCATCAGGAAATTCTGCCGATCAAGTTCAGGCAGTCATGCGTGTTTGAGATTGCTCAGCTATTTTCGGGGACATGCCCTGAGACGATCAGAACGGGATGGGGGCTTCTGCGGATACGGTCCTGAACAAAACCCTGCCCGAATCGATCGTCGACTTCCAACGGTAGCACCAATAGCAGCCTTTTGGATTCGTCCAGAGAATTAGGTGGCGCAACTTCGCCCGCGATCGGATGCAACTCGTAGTTCATGCCAAGTGTTGAGGCTGTCTTTGCCATAGCACCATGGAGTGCATGATGTGTTTTGGTCAACGCGGCGCTGAATTGCTCAGCATCGATTTGAGCTTCTGGTTGAATGGCTTCAATGATAGAGCGAATGTTTTCGAACTGTTCTTTTTCCAATACCAGATTCAGAGTGACATTGGCAGATTCAGCCGCCAAGCCAAAACTCCACGCCGCTGCTCGTGCTTCTACTTCGCACTCACTGCCAACCACCATTTCGATGTGCTGAACGCAGTCGCGGAGTTGTTGGTCATCGCGCCGCATCACAATCATTGGTGTAGGGCAGCGTGATAACATGACGTCCATGACAGTCCCCGCACTGTCAGTCCCAATATTTTCGAATGAGCGACCGAAGGGACTGGGAAGAATCAGCAGGTCGACAGAAAGTTCTTTCAGGGCGGCGAGGATCGCATCGTAGGAATCACCATCCTGACGCTGGATCGGCCGTGCTCCGGATACTTCCGTCGCACGTGTGGCTGCCAGATCCTCGTCTTGCTCCGTTTTGCCATCTCTCGCATCTAGCACCAACGTTTCCGTATTGAATTGTTCTCTCAGAAAGGTTGCGGAGGCGAGGGTATTGTCATCCTGTGATGACCCGTCAAGGACGACGAGAATGCGTGAAGGTTTGATCGGGGTCAATGAGGCTGCAGATCCAACCTGTGCCTTTTCGAATATCCGCATCGATGCGTCGACTTCGCGATCCAGCTCGTTCGGTTCTGAACCTGTGCTCATGTTTTCCGCTTTCAACTTTCCCGCATATCAGCAGGATAAATGGTGACCAATCTGATTTTAACTCAATAACATTCGTCTGAGTGCGCTGAAATGACGCTGCCTTTGTGCCACACCGTTGCATGGCTGTTCGTTGGGGTTCGCTGCTTGTTCAAGGTCGAATTCAATCAGGACATCAGTGCGCAGTCAGCGCTGGAATCCAGCCTTCGTAATATACGAAGCCGACATACAGGATGGCCCCGATCACTTGAAATAACATGATCATGCCACCAAGTTTCAAGAACATCCCCCAGCCGACTGTCTCGTTGGCCTCGCGTCTTAGAGCGTAAATGGCAATGACACATGAAATAGATCCGATGGGGGTTCCATTGCCACCAAGATTGCAGCAGATGATCAAAGTCCACCACAGCGGTTCGGCAGGAACACCATTGCCGGAAATGTCACGGACAATTGGGATCAACGTCGCTGCCACAGGTATATTGTCGACGATGGAACTGGCAACCGCTGCGAATATTCCCAATAAGGGAAGCAGTAATGACATTTCGTTGTCAGATAACGCGATCACTTGCTGGGCAACCCATGCCAACGCACCGGTTTGTTTTACGCATCCAATGATGATGAACAGACCCATGAAAAACATGATGACTGTCCAGTTTACTTTTTGGATTGCATCTTCGACTCCCTTTCCAGCAAACAATAACGCTGCTGTTGCACCAACCATGGCGATGAAGTCCATGCCAACACCTAATTGTTGTGCGAACACAAAACCCACCACGGTTGCCATCAGGATAATCGCACTACGTAATAGCACCTTTCGGTTTTCCACCATCGCCCAGGGATCAAACGTCTCAATTTGTTCGCGGAGCAGCGCTTGTTCTTCGGCAGTTTGTTTCCAAGGCAGATCTTTGCGAAAGAAAAATCGCAGACCGACGACTGCAATGATCAAACTGATCAAAGCATAGGGAAGGGAGATTTGGATGAATTGGGCGTAGGGGATCCCTGCAGCGGTGCCAATCATGATGTTGGGCAGGCCGCTGGCAAACGTGGCAATCGCGCCACTGTTAGCGCAGATCGCGACACTCAGCAGAAATGGTACCGGTTTGTAGTTCAGTGACCGACAGATAACCAAGACCAGCGAACTGAGGATCAGCATGGCAGGAACAATGGTCAGAACTGCCACAAACAGGAACGTGACCCCACAAAGAGTCAGAAACAAAGTCGATGCTCTGCCGCCCGTGAATCGGACGATCCACATGCTGAGGAAATGAAACAGGCCACTCTTGCCGATCACATCAACCAGGATACCCGTGCCGATGATCACCCCAAAAATGTTGAGATCCTCCTCAAGCATGTCGTAGATCGTTTCGTACTCAAACAACCCCAGCGCGAGTGACAGGCCGATCAGAACGACCGCTCCGCACAACGCAGCGACGGTCTTGTGCATCGGTTCAATCGCGACCCCGACATAGGTGGCGAGCATGATCGCTGCAAAGAGCATCATGATCCAAGGCGAAGACGGGGCGATGGAAGCCCCGTCCACACTGGAAGCCAGCAAGGGTAGAGACCCCAGGAATGAGTGCAGACACAGTGCGGACATCAAAGGCCTTCAAACACTTGGTAGGACGAGTTCGATGCTTTTCGAGTCACCAAGGCTAGCGCGTCTGTGCGAATTCAACAATCCCTGTCCGGAAATTGCATCCTTCCAAGAACGCTCTGGCCGCGGGGTGGCGGGACCCCTTCGCAACAGATCCACCCTGCTCTAGCACCTGCAGCCTTGGCAATGCTTGCAAAGATACAGGCGTCTCGCTGCGACCTCGACTGTGGAGATCGGGTGCTCGCATTGCGGGCATTCTGTTTGCCCATAGACCCTGAAACGCTGCTCCTCAGGGATCTTTGCCAGCGGCATGCCTGCTTCCTCTGCTGTCACAGCGATGATTCTACCGTGTTTCAATCCGACGGCCATCATCCGCTTGAGTGACTTCCAGAGCAGGTCAAACGAATCTTGCGAGAGATCTGATCCTGCAATGTGAGGGTCAAGACCCGCCTCAAACAGAATTTCGGCTCGGAAGATGTTTCCAACACCAGCAACGACTGATTGGTCCAGCAACAACGCACCGATGGGCTTCCCGCTTTTCGTCATATTCTTCCAAACATCGGATTTTTTGCCTCCTGCCAGTGGATCAGGACCAAGTCGCTCGATCACTTCTTTCTGCAGTTCGGAGTCGATCACTCGGCACGTTGTTGGGCCGGTGAGGTCGAGACTGGCGTTGGATCCGACCATCCGCATCCGAATTTGTCCGACAGGCTTGGGGGGTGGTGACTCGCGTTGACGAAATTTGCCGTAACGCCCCAGATGAACGTGGACGATCGCGTCTCCTTCAAACTCATAAAAGAGATGCTTGCCTGAAGCTCGTACGGACTCGAGAAACCGACCGCTGACCTGCCGAGCATCGGCGCGGAACCGTCCTTGGGGGCTGGTTAATTTCACGGCCTCTCCGCCCAGCAAGTCGTAATGCTGTCGGGCCAAAAAGTGTGTTTTGTGTCCTTCGGGCATCGTTTGGGTTCACTGGTGTCAGAAACTCAGGGTGGTCAGTTGATTATCTGCACGCGTCAACTGTCACGCTGTTTTGCCGGAAGTCGGGTTTGTAGGAAACCGCTGCGAGGCCGTGGTTGGCTGCTGGTGCTTTGCGAAGTTGGCGGTCGCGGCTTGAGCGAAGCTGCGTTTACCGTGCTCACCGACTGATGCGTCACCAAGCATGCCCCCGATTTTTGGCAGGTATTATGTATGATGCCGGGGAACTGAGGTCTGATGTTGGGAACCACCGTGTCGCGGGTTCCATGCTGCAGATCGCATGTGCAGCTGTAGCATCAGTCTTTATCGGGCTGTTTTGCTTTATCAGGCTGTTCTATTTAATTGGGCTGTTTTGGCCGATTGATCATTTGTGCAAGACGTTGTTGCAGTTCACTTCGGAGTGGTTCGGCTGCAATCGCGATCGCAAGCCGATAATTTGCTCTCGCCATGCGTTTGTTCCCTGAAGCCTCGCCTTGTTCCGCGCGCTGAAGATACTGAGCAAGCTTACCTTGGTATCTCTTGGCTTGAGACTGCCGGAGATTTGAGATTTGCTGCTGGCCGGTTTCTACCAATGCTTGTCGAGACTGCGCTAGCGGAGACGTGGCTGCGGCGTAGTTTCCAACGACTGGGCTGATCCCGGTCACAAATGGCTGTAGCACACCGGATGAAATGCTTCCCGGATAGCCATTCATGGTGGTCAGTGAGGGGGTTGTGCTACTGAAGGATCTTGTGCTTCCTTGTGAAAAGTTGAAGCCAAGGCGGCCGCGAACTCCACCACCTGCAAATCCAATTCCCCCCCAGAGTCCACCGGCAACTGCTCCTCCCCCTGCCATTCCTCCGAAGGGTGGTAAAGGGTATCCGCCAGAATTAGCGAACCAGTTTTTGCCTCGCAATGACCAGTTGATGCTGTTGTTTTCAAAAAAACTACTGCTGCTGGTGTGATACGGCACAGATGTCGTCACCATTTGCCCGTAGCAATGGTCAACTGCCGATGAGCAAATCAGGGCAACGATCAGATGGAAGACAATCCGAGGCATATCAGCATTCTCCTAAATCGAGTCGATGCATTGTACGGATTCGTGATCATTCAGGCCAATGGAATCCTTGGCTATAGAATGATTGCGTGGCGAGTGGATCGATGAGCGAATGGGTTGGCGGTGTTCTGATCGTTCTTCAAGGATTAAGTTGAAGGTGCGACGGGAAGCAGGTGCCCAGCCCATTTTGCACTTGCAAGTGAACACCAAGAATTGCCGTCACAGATCCACTCATTGTCACGAAGTCACATTCCATGAAACAAGTCAGTCTCTACACCGATGGTGCCTGCAGTGGCAATCCAGGCCCGGGGGGGTGGGCCTTCATTTTGCGATGCAACAAGACCGAAAAGGAGCTTGAGCGTAGCGATGGTGAACCGGAATCTACGAATAACAAGATGGAGTTGACGGCCGTGATCCGGGGTTTGCAGGCATTGAACGAGCCATGTGAGGTAACCCTGTACGCGGATAGTAGTTATGTCCTGCAAGGGATGAGTAGTTGGATGTCCGGCTGGAAAAAGAGGGGCTGGAAACGCAAGGAGGGTTCCAAGCTTGTGCCGGTCAAGAACGTCGAATTATGGCAACAGTTGGATACGTTGATGGGTCAGCACACAGTTCATTACCAGCACGTCAAAGGTCATGCCGGGCACCTTGAGAACGAGCGTTGTGATGAGTTGGCGGTGGCTGCTTACCAGAAGTATCTGGAAAAGCGCTAAATAGCCCGTTTTATCCATGTTTTGTGGTCGTGTTTGGCCTGATCCCCAATCGCGGTAAGCGGCGAGAAACGCTAGACTTTGAGCCTCGCACGACGGTGTGCGGACACCCTCATTCAACCTCTTTTCTGCAGGTCTTCATGAGCGACGCTCCTGAGTCGAGTTCTCCCTCCAACGAAACTCCCGCTTCTACCGTTCCCGCAGCCAATTCGAATTACACCGATGCGGACTTGCAGCACCTGTCTGACCTCGAGCATGTGCGTGAGAGGCCCGGTATGTATATCGGTGATACCGCCACTCGTGGACTGCATCATTTGGTGTATGAGGTGGTCGACAATTCGATCGATGAGGCGATGGCCGATTTTGCCAAGATGGTCTCTGTCACTGTGCACACCGATGGCAGCGTGACGGTTGAGGATGACGGACGGGGTATTCCTGTCACCAGGCACGAGCAGTTATCAGAAGAACTCGATCGTGAGGTCAGCACATTGGAAGGTGTGATGACTGTCCTGAAGTTTGGGGGCAAGTTCGAAAAAGGTGCTTACCAAACATCAGGTGGTTTGCACGGCGTTGGTGTTACCGTGGTCAACTTTTTGAGTCAGTGGGCCGAGACTGAAGTCAGTCGTGATGGATTCACATGGACTCAGGAATATGAGCGTGGGGTTCCTACCGGTCCGGTCCGCAAGGGTCGAGCGACCAAGAAGACAGGTACCAAGACGACGTTCAAGGCTGACAATAAGATCTTCAGTGTCACCAAGTACAACTTTGACACGCTCTATAAACGCCTGCAGGAACTCGCTTTCCTCAATAGTGGTGTCCACATCAAGTTCCATGACGAACGGAATGGTGAGGGTGGCGACTTTCAGTACGAGCGTGGCTTGATCGAATTTGTGGAACACCTCAACCGCGCAAGCGATACCTTGCACGGTGACGTGATTCAAATTTCTGGCGAAAAAGAAGGAACGCAGTACGACATTGCAATGCAGTACAGCACTGAGTTCACCGAGAACGTGCAGTCATACGTGAACAACATTCACACGATCGAAGGTGGAACGCATGTTTCAGGTTTTCGAAGTGCTTTAACGCGTACGTTGAACAACTACGGTAAGAAAGAAAATCTCTTCAAAGGTGTAACACCGGGTGGTGATGACTTTCGTGAAGGCATCACTGCAGTCATCAGTGTTCGCGTTCCGCATCCACAGTTTGAGGGTCAAACCAAAACCAAGCTGGGAAACAGCGAGGTCGATGGAATTATCAACGGTGGTGTCTCGGAGCAACTGAATAAGTACTTTGAAGAAAATCCGAGGGTCGCTCAGACGATTGTTCGCAAGGGTCTTTTGGCCGCAGAGGCTCGTGAGGCTGCTCGTAAAGCAAAGGACTTATTGCGGAAACGTAAAGATGCGCTGGGTGGCGGTGGTCTGCCTGGGAAATTGCGAGACTGCATCAGCAAGAATCGCGAGGAGTGCGAACTCTACCTGGTCGAGGGTGATTCGGCCGGTGGTTCTGCTGAAGGTGGAAGGATGCGGGACTTCCAAGCGATCCTGCCGCTGCGAGGTAAGATCATCAATGCCTACAAGAGTCGTGAAGCCAAGGTTCTTGAGAATCAGGAAGTCCAGTCGATGATTCAGGCAATCGGCACCGGGATCGGTGCTGATCAGGATCTAACGAAACGGCGATACGAAAAAGTCGTCATCATGACTGACGCGGACGTTGATGGTAGTCACATTCGAACACTGCTGCTTTGCTTCTTCTATCGTCAAATGTACGAATTGGTCGCTCGCGGTCATGTTTACGTCGCCCAACCACCTTTGTTCCGTGTTCAGCAGGGAAAGAAGCGTTACTACATTCAATCAGATGGTGAGATGAAGTCGCAGTTGCTGGAGCGTGGCCTCAGCGACACAGTCTTTGAAGCAGAGGATGGTCGGCGTGTTGAGGGAGAAACGATGCGGATTCTCTGTACGACACTGGCTTCAATGGAAGAATCGATCCTGGCTCTTGAACAGCACGGCTACAGCTTGCGGTCGCATGCCATGCGTCTTGATCCAACTACCAATAAATTACCGTCATTGCTGATCACGCACGGAAATGAAGAGCATTGGTTCCATAGTCAAGACGAAGTTGAGGTATACCTCAATGAGAATAAGCTGACACTCGACACGGAGCAGGAAGACGAAGCGGAACTGGCCGAGGCAGAAGATAACGCTGATGCCGCGGAAGACGCTGGTATAGATGTTTCTAGCGAAGCAGCCAGTACTTCTGAAGAGAATGGGGCGGAAGAGGGCGTCGTTGAAACTCCCGTACCGATGGCCCACCTCACAGAACTTCATGAAGTCCGGACCATTAACAGTGGTTTGAAGGAATTGGTGCCGCTGGGCTTCAGTGTCGATGACTTGATTCCTGCAGAGCGGACTGGTTCAACCACTGCCAGGTTTGAGTTGGTTCGAGGAGAGGACGTTCGTCGTGCTCTGAATGACCTGCGAGACTTATTGCCTGAGGTTAGAGCGGCTGGTGAGAAAGGCCTGCAAGTCACTCGTTTCAAAGGATTGGGCGAGATGAACGCAGAGGAACTACGCGAGACAACACTGG
>Ga0315321_10001134_pt1 | contig 20377 bp, 13 predicted proteins | sample M180m21515metaG_FD_203464 | JGI IMG/M metagenome (GOLD analysis project Ga0315321, IMG submission 203464) | Ammonia-oxidizing marine archaeal communities from Monterey Bay, California, United States - M1 80m 21515 | ecosystem: Environmental > Aquatic > Marine > Intertidal zone | place: USA...
TTAGGTCTCCAGTCCCAAAAAAGAACGCGACCCGCTTGCCGTCAGTGACCGGGGAAGGCGAGGCGAAGTCGCTTCGGTCATCCAAATGCACTCTTCCCTTTGAAACGACCTTTGACCAACGGAGCTTACCGGTGGAGGCATCAAGGCAGATGGCGTGCAGCTCCTTTTTCTCATGATCAGCCGCGGTCACAAAAACATAGTCTCCCCATACGACCGGGGTGGCAGCCGAACTGCCCGGAACTTGCGCTTTCCAAACGACATTCTCAGTAGGCGAAAACTTGGCAGGTAACTTCATACCCTCTCCCGCGGTGCCATTGAAGTGAGGGCCACGTTGCGTCGGCCAGTTAGGATTAGCAATCGCGACAAGCGAGAGAGACAAGCTAAGTGAGATAAAAGATAAAGTTTTCATCATGTTGTTAGACCACCATATGCAATCCAGAGAAGAAGACTCAATACGAATTCTGAAAATACCACAAATTCCACCACCCTGAAGGCTGACAACCGGGACACTCCTAGACCCTCCTCACCAATTCATTCTAATCCAAAAGCGATTTCAACTGTTCCCCGGAAACAGTAAACTCTTAACAAGATATTCGCGGGAGAAACTACTTGGCAAAACAGAGTTCGTGTCGTTCACTTCCTCATCCATGAAATTCTTAACGATTTTTGTAACGATCGCTGGATTGACACTTTTCTCTAGCTGCACCAGCACTGCCCCGTGCACTGATGAGTGCTGCGCAGAGACCCCAAAGGGCCAGTAAACCCTGCCTATCCTGTGGCGAAGCCCCAGAAAGTGAGCGGGCAAGGCTTTGTTTTCCCGATTTTTTGCTCATTCCCAAAAACGACTTCTCGCCTCGCCCGGAAGAAGCAAGCGCCAAGCAGTTTGCTCTCTTTTTAATGACCTAGATCAGCGGCCGAAAAATCGTGGGGAATAGGCTCTGAAATCTTTTGCTCGGTCTGCTCAACAGCCAAAGCTTCCGGGCCAAGTAAGTGCAAGTGGAGCACCGCGACACAACTACATTTCTGATCAAAGCAAATTCCTAACAATTAGTTAGGAATTAAACAGGGACAAACATCGTTTGGGATGATGTTATAGCAAATCTAATCAATTAGGCGTTTCGTAAAAGATCCCTAAACTGATTACAAATCTCATTTGAATCTCTATGGACTTCTTACTCTTACTTGTTCTAGTCTTCCTTTTCCTACCTCTCATCCTGCTCATCGTAGTGATCTCGAAGCAAAGCACGCTGAAATCTTCGATCGAATTTCTTCATTCAAAATTGGATCAGATTTCGGAATCTCTTGCAGAACAATCTCACCCATCTTCGTCAACAGAAGAACCCCTCTCCGAGACAACTGTCTCGAAGCAAATCAAAACGGAAATACCGATTGATCCAGTTCTCCCCGAAGCGAAAAAAGTGCTTCAAGATCGAGAGCCCATTCCAGAAAAGAGCATCTCCTCTCCTCCTCCGCTAGCTGACAAAGAGCAACGAGAATTGCTAACACCAAGAATCAAAGAAGCCTCAGAGAAAACTGAGGAAATGGCACAGGTCGCCGTAAAGATTTCCGAGCCCTCGAAGTTTGAAGCTGCCGCAAAGGAAATCCTTCAGAAAATCTGGAGTTGGATCGTCGTTGGAGAAGAGCATCGCCCTAAGAACGTCACGATGGAGTTTGCTGTCGCAACAACATGGCTCCTCCGACTAGGGATCTTTATTCTCATCCTTGGTATTGGCTTCTTTCTGAGTTACACCGCAACCAGCGAAGCAATGGGACCTCTCGTTCGGATTTCGGTCTCCGTCCTAACGGGGGTTCTGCTTCTCGTGGGAGGAATCAAACTCATTTCCGGTCAGTATGACCTCATTGGGCAAGGTCTAGCCGGGGCGGGATTTGCCACCTTCTATTTTAGTTTCTTTACCGGTTTCCGACTTGAGGTAGTCGGCGCCCCTCTTGCCTTTGCCCTAATGATTTTAGTGACGATTGCAGCGGGAGTGATCGCGATACGAAGAAACTCACTCCTGATTGCAATTCTCGGAATCGCGGGAGGCTACCTCACTCCCTTTATGATCGAAACGCAGAACCCTAGCGTGGTTTCCTTTCTCGCGTATCTGCTCTTGTTAGGGTCCGGCGTGCTCTTTATCGCCTGGCGGAAAGACTGGAGAATTTTAAACTATATCGGTTTTGCCGCAACGAGCTTACTCACGCTGAAAGCGGTCGATGCGGGATTTGCCCCAGAACGTTTCTGGGAATTTATGCCATTCCTTGTAGGGTTTTTCACTCTCTTCTCCACCGCTACCTTTCTTTATCACCTAGTCAGTAAGCAAAAAGCAACCCTCCTAGAATTGCTCTTTCTTTTTCTGAATGCTAGCGTCTTCCTCGCCTTCTCAGTCCACCTTGTCGGGAACACCTTCTCAAGAGAGGCCATTGCCTTCGTCACTCTGGGACTCGCAGTCTTCTATGTTGGACATATCGCCTACTTTCTCCGAAAGAACATCGAGGACAAAGGACTGCTTCTGAGTTTCATGGGCTTATCTTCGGTCTTCGTTGCCATCACTTTACCACTTGTCCTTTCCGAAGGCTGGATCACGGTAAGCTGGGCCACTCAAGGATTTGTGATGCTTTGGATTGCCTCACGGATGAAAAGCGAGTTCCTCCGCCAGCTCGCCTATGTGCTCTATTTGATCGTTCTGGTCCGAATCGCAATTTTTGATCTTCACGCTCAATTTGGTCGACCTATGACCAATCTTTCCGGAGGAGAATACGCCATGGCCCTAGTAGAACGCCTCTTTCTCTTCGGTCTTCCTATTGCTTCTTTCTTCGCAGCCGGGCGCCTTTTTTCCCGCGAGGGGGAGAAAGGTGGAACCTGGTTGATCTCTGAGAACAATGATATCAAACCTTGGTTCGGTCAGACGTTTTTCACTCGGATCTGCTTCTGGGTCGTGGTTGGGCTTTCTTTTCTCGTTCTCAATTTCGAAGCCATTCACACTTTCAATTACCTCTACGAGCCTTTCACACGTCCCGCATTGACCTTCATCTGGCTCGGTCTGGCAGCGGTTCTCTTTCGTGAAATGCTCGCGAATCGCAATGGACTCGCAGCCAACGCGTTCTGGATTGTCCTCAGCATTCTCACACTCAAAATTTTCTTTTTCGACATCACCTTCTGGAAGCCGGGATTGCATCTAGTCTATCAAGTAAACGGATTTTTCGCCGGAGGGGTAATGCGGCTTCTGAACTTCGGTTCGCTCATTGTCTTCTTGGTTCTGGCATGGCAGTTTTCCCTACGACATCGTCCGGATTCCAAGACCACGTCGGTTTTTGGTTACGCCTCACTTGCCGGTCTTTTTGGGTATCTCAGCCTTGAAGTCTGGACCGCCCTAAACCAATTCGTTCCCGGGTTTCGAATGGGAGGGCTCTCCATATTCTGGGCTATCTTTGCCCTCTCCATGCTTTTAGCAGGCATCTCAAAATCAAAGGCGGCGCTTCGCGGGATAGGATTGGCCTTGTTCATTGGCGTCATCCTGAAGGTATTCGTTATCGACCTCGCTGGCCTCGATCAGCTCTTCCGCATTATTTCCTTCATCATCCTCGGCCTTGTCATTCTTTTTGGTTCCTTTTTCTACCTCAAATATCGTCACCACTTTCTCACTGACTCTTCTGATACCGATGAGGAAAAAAGACCATCTGACTCCACTGACTCATGAATCGATTCATTCTATTTCTAGCCTCCCTGTTTCTGAGTAACCCTTCATGGGCAGATGAGATGCTGCCTCCAACAGCTCCATTCGCCCTCCTTCGTGACTCTGCGTCTAGCTCGACTCAAGAAGGTCTTGGGAGAATCAAAGTCGATCGAGCCCTATTCGAAAAAAGTAAATCGAACTTTGCTGATCTGCGGCTCTTTAGGGTCCGAGAGGAGGAAGTTCTCGAGTGGCCCTTCCTCGTGCGAGAAACACGGCCAAGGAAGCGAGAGATTGCACCACAGGAAGTTTCCAGCACGATCGTCGCCTTCGACAAGAGCTCCGAAGACATGCTTGTTTACACCGTCGAATTTCCTGAAGGCTCACGGCAGATATCAAAAATGCGCATCCATACTCCCTTACGAAACTTTGAAAAAACGGTTTCCGTCTACGCCAAAAAAGGAGAGGGAGAATGGTCTCTCCTAATTGGCGAGTTTCTAATCCACGACCGCGAGACCTTTGTCGATTTCAGAAGAACTGATATCGATCTTCCCGTCGGAGATTACGATCAGATTCGGATACAGCTCGAAGACGCAACGGATGAGCAGCAATCGGACCTACGACGGGTCACGAAAACTCTCGGTGCACCATCGGGACCGCAAGTCACGGAATCGACCACGGTCAAAACACGAGATTTCCGTGTCGACAAATTTACCTTCCTTACTCCCAAACAACCCCGTCTGCCAGATCGAGGGGTCGTCATATACCCGCTTGAGATCATTTCTCAGAAACAGATCGCAGAAAACGAAGGAGAGAAAAAGAAAGAGACCGAAATCATTCTTGAAACCGGAACCGTGCCGATCAACCAGTTGGTCCTCACCGTCGAAGAGAATAATTTTCGCCGGAAGGTCCGTATCGAGATCCCGCGCGAAGACGATCCTGAAAAATGGAGAGCGATCAGTCAGGATACGATTCATCGCTACGATCTCGCTGGGTTGAAGGAGGAGAAGCTCAGTTTCCGGTTCCCTGAAACCCAAGTAGAGCAGATACGGCTCCTCATCGAGAATGGGGACAATCGACCCATTCAGGTCAAGTCCGCGAAAGGGACCGGGCCTCTCGTCGAGTTGGTCTTTCTCACGGAACCTAACGATTCATGGCAGGTCGCCTACCATGCCCCAGCCGCGGAGTTACAAAAACCCGACTACGATACCGCTGTCCTCCGGCGAGCAGAAAGCGAAGGTATTGCAGGAGAAAGTATCGCGATGAGCGATCCGCGACCCAATCCGGATTACGACGAAAGCGCAGGAATTACCCTGCCGCCCTGGTTTGCCGAGAAGTGGATCCTTCACGTCCTTATCGCCGTCGTTGTCGCCATTCTCATCTGGGTTCTCTATGGCGCGGCGCGGAAGATTGAAGCGGTGGAGTAAACAGGGTGACATCCCTGAGCTGACCCTATTGGATGCCCATCCCCTTTCTCCCTCCTTCACTCCGAACCAAAGCCGACTTCAAGGAATTCCCCCCAAAAGCAAATCCCTAGCAATTTTCTCATCTGGATGAAATAAAGGAATGGCGGAGCCGCCGCTTAGCTTTGCAATTACCCTCAACCAATGCCCCTACCGTCCAAGCGGCGAGGGCGCAGCCACTCCTTTGCCCTATGAATCGCCTACCCCTCTCCATCATTCGACTCCTCGCGATCAGCACCTTTGTCTCCTCCGCAGACGAAACCAAACGCGAGTTCAAGCCGGTCACTTTAATGAAGCCGCTTCCCGCAATCGTCGATACACAGATTCAGGCCGGGGAAGATCTGGAGGGTAGAATCAACAATTCAGAACTCGTTCTCGGAGTCACCGTCAACGGAAGCGCCCGGGCTTACCCGATCAACATGCTCACCGGACCCCGGCGCGAGATCATCAACGACAAACTCGGCGGAAAAGCCATTGCCGCGACCTGGTGACATCTCTGCTTCAATGGCATCGTGTATGCCGCCGAGATCAAACAACATAAAGAGCGCTTCGTCTTCCAGGTTTCGGGAAAGCTCTGGCAGCGAAGCCTCGTTATGCGTGACCTCCAAACCGGATCGCTCTGGGCCCATCTCCTCGGCGAATGCATGGAAGGCCCGCTCAAAGGCAACACGCTCACGCCTATTCCCTCCGTCATCACTTCATGGAAGGATTGGAAAAAGGCTCACCCAAAAACCTCCGTCCTTTCCCTCAAACGCTCTGCCAACAGATTCAATTCCGACTCTTTCCGTAACCCCTCATCTTACGTCATCGGCATCAAGCACCTCAACACCACCCGCGCCTGGCCTTTCAATATCCTCTCGAAGAAACCAGTCTATCAGGACAAACTTGGCACCGAGGAAGTAGTTGTCATCTTCCACAAAGACAGCTCCGCCGGATTTATCTTTAATCGAAAGATCGGAGCCAAATTACTCAACTTCTCCCCCGCCCTAAACAACGGCAACCTCATCAGCACAGACGGAACGGCTTGGGATCCCTGGCAAGCCAAGGCAATTTCAGGACCACAAAAAGGCCAACTCCTCGAACGACGGCACGCCATTCCTTCGTTCCGGAAAGCCTGGCTTAAGTTTCATCCCGATTCTTCAATTGCCGAGTAGTAGCACCATGACACCAAACGCCCCATTTCCTCAAAAAAATTAAATATGGAGTCGGAAGCTGTGCTTTTGATTCCTTTCCACTACGCTACCCGCCATGAAATTCCAAATTCCCTTTCTGGGCGCCATCCTAGCTGTTCTCCCACTCTCCCTCACCGCCGACGAAAGACACACACCGCCCCCCCCCTTTGAACCCACGTTCCCTTGGATCACCGACCTTGATCAAGCGCTCCAGCAGTCCAAACAAACCGGCAAACCCATCCTCGCCGAATTCCGGTGAGAAACCTGAGCGGCTTGCCGCAAGTTTGAGGCACAGTTTGTGCGTCCAAAAAAAGATAGCCCCTTGGCGAAGCTTCAGGAGCAATTCATTCGCCTCCGCCTCATCAACATGGCCGAGGTCGACATCGGAGTCTTCGAAATGGACTTCAACACCACCTTCGGCCTCTTCGTTATCAACCACCAAAAACAAGTCTACCTCCGCTACGGAGCCCGCGACGATGCAGCCGCGGAAACCTACCTCTCGTTTCCGAGCGTCACCCTCGCCCTCCAACGCGGTCTCAAATTACACGAGAGCTGGAAGTCCCAAAAACTCAAACTTCCCCCCGCCGGAAAATCTCGCATGTCACAAACCTTCCCCAATATCCGCAAAGTTGTGCAAAAAAACCAATGTGTGCATTGCCACCAGGTCGCCGAGGGACAAGCCGTGGAAATGTTCTCGCTGAAAGACTACGATAAGAAAACCTCACCCTGGATTTTCCCAGATCCAATCAAACTTGGCCTTCGCCTCAAAGTCGACGACCCCACCATAGTTCAACAAGCCACCGGAGTTGCCTCCAAAGCGGGCATCAAAACTGGAGAGCAAATCCTCAAAGTGGAAAACAGAAACGTCAGCACCTACGCCGATATCCAATACCTCCTTCACCACCTCCCGCGCGATCGGAAGCAACTCACTCTCACCACTAATCGCGCCACCCGAAAAATCACCCTCCCTCCCTACTGGCGCGTCACCGACCTCAACCGCCGCTCGATCGGCCACAAAATGGAACCATTCCCGGGGTTTTGGGGAAAACCTTTAACGAAGGAGGAAAAGAGAGAACTCAATCTTCCTGCCGAAAGCTTTGCCACCCAAGCCACCAAATTCTGGAGCAACACCCCCGGTAAACAAGCCGGCATGCGCGAAGGAGACATCGTCACATCCGTCAACGGCGTCACCCAGAGCCCTTTGGCCCTCAACGCCCAGATCTACATCCGCCTCAACTACGAAGCAGGTGATCAAGTCATCGTCAGATACCGCCGCGCCGGAAAAATCCACAAAGCAACATACACCCTCAAGGCCAAACCCTGGTAAGATCCCTCGCCTATCAACCCCCTTTCCGAACCGCCCACTCTGGCTTTTTTCCTTCCCGCCAAAAGCAATTTCCTAGCAGAGATCGCTTGACCGACTTGGGGGTCTTATTCATCTTGCCCGAACGCTGGATGAAGGTTTTCCTCGGAACCTTCTGAATTTCAGTGGGACCCATAACCTCCAAAACTAAAAGACTATGAAAACCTTATCCAAAATCCTCTCTATTGCAGCCCTTTCGGTCAGCTTCACAGCATCCAATCTGCAAGCGCAAACTCTTGGCGATGTGATGAAAGAAGCAGGAATCGAAAAGATGCTCGGCACCTGGGTTGATGCAGATACCAACGGCGAAAATTTCAAGCTCTCATACAAATGGAAAATCAAGAACCATGCGGTGGAGGTAAGCCTCAAAACTCAAGAAAGCACTTCCTCAGCACTCATCGTGTTTGATCAGGAATCCGAGCAAGTCCTCCAAATGGGGGTGAACTCAAAAGGGGCACTTGGCCGTGGAACTTGGGCTGCTCAAGATGGCGGCGCCGTTCTCGACCTGACCCAAACCAATGCCGACGGTCAGGAAGTGGAGCTTAAAATAACCCATACGATCGTCGACAAAAACTCGCTTACAGTTGGATTTGAAATGCAATCGACAGGTGACACGGGCGAAATCTCACTGGTGCGTCCCGCGAAGAAGCAGAAAGCAAAGAAGCCAAAAGCTGAATAAGATAAACCCCTTTCTTCCCCTCTCCGGCCTCTACAACAGCGTCCTCCGGGACACTCCGCAAAAGCAAATTCTTAGCAAATAAATAGTACTTTCGGCCCGAGGCGTTGATGAATTAGATTGGGTAGTCATGCTATCTCGATCCCGTCTACCGATTCTGTTTCTGATTTTTTGGGGAGGGTGGCTGCGCGCCGAACCGCTGCGGATCGGGAAGGGAGACAGCATCGTCATCCTCGGCAACACCTTTGCTGAGCGGATGCAGCTGTTCGGATATTTCGAAGTATTCCTGCACAGTCGTTTTCCCGATCACAACTTACGTGTCCGCAACATGGGGTGGTCGGCCGATGAAGTGCACCAGCGCATCCGCCCACAAGGATTCCCCAAGCTCTCCGCTGAGCTGAAGGAACATCGCGCCGATCTCCTATTTCTCTGTTTTGGTTTCAACGAATCATTTCAAGGGGCGACCGGACTCGATCACTACAAAGCCGGGCTGGGCAACTTTTTAAAAAAACTGCAGGGCCAAAAATTCAACGGAGAATTTGCACCACGCATCGTTCTAGTCTCGCCGATCCCGTTTGAAGATCTCGATAATGGATTGCCAAATAGCGGTGAAGGAAACCGTAGGATCCAACTTTACTCCACAGCCTCCGAAACAGTGGCAAAGGAACACGGAGTTCGTTTTCTCGACCTTTTTACCCCGATGCTCGAGCGGGCTTCGAATATTCCTAATCGAAAAATTACCATCAACGGTGTTCACCTGACCGAGTACGGTGATTGGGCGGTGAGTCAATTGATGGCGCGCGGACTAGGATTATGGCGCGATGATCTTACCCTCCCATTAGCAACGCCACGTGATGAAAAATTCCGGCGTGCCGTTTACGAGAAAAATCATCACTACTTTACGTGGTGGCATCCGCCCAATGCTTCCTACATTCACGGCGGCCGCAACAAGACGCGCGGGGCGATGCATTTGGCGAATGAGCGCGAGCAGCGCAAGCTCCTGATCGAGGCTACTGAGCGCGAGCTATGGGCCATGGAGAAACCGAAGTTGTCCGAAGTCTGGGGAGCCGAACCCGTCGAGGGTAAGCCGGTGTGGTTTCCAACTCCGGGCAGTCGAGACATTCCTGGCGTTGCGAAAGGGCAGGAAGCCCAATGGGAGGTCGAGAGCGACGGACCATCCGATAAGCACCTGCGCACGCCGCAGGAACAGCTCGCCATGTTCAAGGTCGCCGATGGCTACGAGGTCAACCTTTTCGCATCAGAGCAGCGCTTCCCAATTGCAAATCCTTTTGCAATCCTTTTCGATGCGAAGGGCCGCTTGTGGGTCGGAAACTCACCAACCTGGCCACATTCGTTACCGGGACAGCAACCCAGAGACTCACTCGTGATCCTCGAGGACAAGGATCGCGATGGCGTTGCCGACAAGCACTCGGTGTTCCTCGACAAGATGAAGCTGATTCACGGTTTCGCACTCGCCGATGACGGCGGCGCTTTCGTGGCACAGGTCCCAAACCTGATTCTAGCAAAAGACAAGACTGGCAACGGCAAGGCCGATTGGGTGCAGACCGTGTTGCACGGGTTTGGCGCCGAGGACGCCGAGCACGCGATGAACAACTTCCGCTGGAGCCCTGGCGGCTCACTGCATTTTTCCCAAGGAATTTTTTACCACACCCAGATCGAGACGCCATACGGTCCTAGGAGAGTCCGTGATGCTGCCGTCTTTCGCTACACTCCAAACGAACAGCGGCTGGAGATTCCGGTGTCTCACGCGTTCTGGAATCCCTACGGCAAAGTCTTCGATCACTGGGGGCGCGGGATCTTGCTTGATGCCTCAGCCGGGCAATATTACCCGATGGATGTGATCTCGACACCCTTCATCTATCCGAAGCAGAAGACCCGCACCAACCACTTGTCGTTCGCTCCGGGCGGGGCCATCGCCGCCGGATGCGAATTCGTCCGTAACCGTCACTTCCCGCAAGAGGTGCAAGGACGATTCGTCGTGAATCACTGCGAGGGTGATATTGGCACGCACTGGTATGATCTCGAGACGAAGGGCTCAGTCTACGAGGCAAAGCAACATGAATCCCTAGCGACCTGCTCAGACAAGAACTTCCGACCGGTCGCGATGGCATGGGGCCCTGATGGGGCACTCTACATCGCTGATTTCTACACTCACATTTTCGAGAACGTAAACTTTTCAAAACGTCACCCCGGTCGCGATCGCGAGCACGGACGCATCTGGAGGATTTCTCGCAAGGGTGCGGCGTCGCTCGTGGCTCCTGTGATCGAGGGCCAGACGATCCTCGGGTTGTTAGAGCTGCTGAAGAATCACGAAAATTACACCAGAGACTTAGTGCGAGCCGAACTCCGCGGCCTCGAGAGGGAGCTTGTCATCTCTGCCTTGGAGAAGTGGTCCGATGATCTCGATACGGCCGATCCAAATTACGCACACCATCTTGTCGAAGCTCTCTGGATCTACCAAGGTCAAGGTGTCATCAAGAGTGAACTGTTACTCCGCGTTCTCGAAGCAAAGCAAGCCGAAGCCCGTCTCGCCGCGACACAGATCCTGCGCTCTTGGCAACATCACATCGAGGGGTCGGTGGAACTGCTCCGCGCCCGGATCCATGACGAGGACTCGCGGGTACGCCTGCATGCGGTCTTGGCGATCGGTGATAGCCGTTCATCGCAGGCGAGGGCGGTCGCACTCGAAGTGAAAGAGCACGTGATGGATTCGGGATTAGAATATGCCCTGAACCAGACCGTGAAGTATCTCGACAAGTCGGGGGAAGATCGAGCGGCTGCGCTTACAGCGCTTTTTGATCAGATCGACAGAGGGGAAAATCGAGCGGCGGCGACGGCGGCGGTCCGCGCGGCAGACCGGGCGGCATGGCCTACGGATCGGATTGCCCCCCTTGCCCACAAGGTGATCGCCTATCTCAATTCCGCGTCGAACGCGACCTACGAATCCCGCGAATTCTTGGAAAGCTTCGCCTTCGGACGCGACCTCGCGGGGATGCTGCCCGACTCTATCGGCGCGGATATGAACAAGGCATTAGACGACTTTGGGGCGACGACTTTTCTTATCAAAACGATACCTGGGCAACTGCGCTACGATCACACACGTGTCCTTGTCTCCGCCGGAGCGGCGGTTCATCTAATTTTCGAAAACAATGACCTGATGCCGCATAACCTTGTCGTGGTGAAGCCAGGAGCGATCGAAGAAATTGGAGCTGCCGCGGATCTGATGGCCGCAGACATCAAGGCGCGTGCAAAGGGCTACGTCCCAGCTTCAAAAAAGGTTCTGTGGTCGACAGATTTGCTCCAGCCAAAGAGGCGTCACGAGCTCAAATTGATGGCACCCGCAGAGCCAGGGGAATATCCATTCGTCTGCACCTATCCGGGGCACTGGCGCGCGATGCGTGGAAAATTGGTGGTGGTCGCCCGCAGAAATTAACGTGCCACCACTCTCAGAATTCTTTACTGACCATGAAAGCAATTCCTAGCAATTAATATGAAGACATTTTTAGTCGCTTTCCTTGTATTCTCAACGTCGCTTTCCGCTTCCGCTGATGAGGGCGATTTTAAAATTATCAAACGCTCACTCGCTCCTACTTCGGACCAAAAGGTACGATTCCAGCCGGTGTATCAAAACGAGGGTTGGAAACCTACTCAAACGGCTGTGATCGTTTGCGACATGTGGGATTTGCACCACTGCTTAAATGCAACTCGACGAGGAGCTGAAATGGCACCTCGAATGAACCAGTTTCTGAAAACTGCTCGCAAAAATGGGTCGTTGATTATTCATGCTCCTAGCAGTTGCATGAAGCCTTACGAGAATCATCCAGGCCGCAAGCGGGCCCAAAATACCCCAATGTCTGCTAATCTCCCAAAGCAGATTGACGAATGGTGCGACAGAATTCCGGAAGAAGGGCAAGGCGCTTATCCGATCGACCAAACAGATGGGGGAGAAGATGATGATCCCGCCGAGCATGAAGCATGGGCAAAAAGACTTTCAGCCAAGGGGCTCAACCCCCGATCCCCTTGGACCAAACAAACCGAGCTGCTCGATATCTATAAAGAGGACGTGATCAGTGATAGCGGCGTTGAGATTTGGAATGTGATGGAAGCTGCAGGAATCAAAAATGTCATCCTTATTGGCGTCCACACAAACATGTGTATTCTTGGCCGCCCATTTGGACTGCGACGTTTAGCCTCAAACGGCAAAAACGTTGTATTGTGCCGTGACCTCACTGACACCTTATACAACCCTAGGATGAAGCCTTATGTTAGCCACTTCACCGGAACAGACTTGATGATTGCGCACATTGAAAAGTGGGTTTGCCCGACGATCACTAGCGACCAATTACTGAAAGACGAACCATTCCAATTCAAGAATGATACCCGGCCTCATCTTGTCATGTTGGTAGCTGAGCGTGAATATATGACCAATGAAACTTTGCCAACATTCGGCCTAGCGCATTTGGGTGAAAATTACAAAGTCACGATTTTACACTGTGACGAAGAAGGTCAGGGTGAACGAAACGATATCCCAGGCACCGCTCAGGCGGTGAAGGACGCGGATATTCTACTAGTGAGCGTTCGCCGACGCGCTCTGAAGGCAGGGAACTTTAAGGCCGTCGAAGAACACATCAAAGCAGGTAAGCCGGTGATTGGCATTCGCACCGCTAATCACGCGTTCTCATTACGCGATGCAAAGCCGCCAGAAGGCCACCTCGTTTGGGAAGATTTTGACGCCGAGGTCTGGGGCGGAAGTTATACCGGGCACCATGGTGCAGGTAAAGCCGTCACAATCAAGAAGCTCGCGGATCACCCGATTCTGAAAGGAATTGATGTGGATACCTTTAAAGGGGCCGGATCATTATATGTTGTTAATCCAATCGCAGAAAGCACCCAGCCAATCCTCTCTGGTGTGATTGATGGTGAACCAGCCGAGCCGATCGCGTGGACTAATAGAACCAAGTTTGGAGGCAAGGCTTTCTATACCTCATTGGGCCATGTTGGTGATTTTGAACAGAATCAGATGAATATCATGCTGAGAAATGCCATCGATTGGGCCGCCGCAAAATAAAACAAGGTTCAAGAATGGACTCTTATTTCTCCCCTTCATCCATCTGCTCATAGGAGGCTTTCCTACAAAGAAAACTGCCCGTCACTTTGGCGCGCCCGAAAAGAAATAACAGAAAATCTATCCTTACATCTTTTCCTGTTGCTTGCGTTCGCCACTTTCGCAAAAAGTCAATTCCCAGCAGTTAGTGGATTGACGCCAACCGCCAAGAGCGGCATCCTCTTGCTCCTTAAAGTCATGCAGAAACTCCGCCAAACTCTTACCCCCACAATCCTCTTAGTCGCACCGCTCGCCTTCGCCGAGCCGGAAGTCGTTCCCCTAGAGATGTTCACAACCGAGGATTCAAATCTTGAAGTCACACTGTGGGCACAGACTCCGATGTTTAACAATCCGACTAACATGGACATCGACAAGGACGGTCGGGTCTGGGTTGCCGAAGGCGTGAACTACCGAGGCCACGGGAATCGCCGCCCTGAGGGTGACCGCATTGTCGTCCTCCAAGACACGAATGGAGACGGCCAAGCTGATAAAAGCCACGTGTTCGTCCAAGAAAAGTTTCTCACCGCACCACTCGGAGTCGCAGTGCTCGATAACAAGATTGTCGTCTCAATGACCCCCAGCATGATCGTCTACACCGATCTCGATCGAGATCTAGTTTTTGATCCAAGCAAAGGCGATACACGCGAAGAGCTGCTCACAGGATTCAACAGCAAACAACACGACCATTCCTTGCACAGCGTCACTGCTGGCCCCGATGGCCAGTGGTATTGGAATCACGGTAACTGCGGCGCACAATTCACAGATAAGTCCGGCAAGACTTTCCGCCTCGGTAGCGCCTACCAGATGCAGCACATCGCTGGCAAGAAAAGCGATGACGGCCATGTCTACGTCGGTGGAGCTTCTTATCGAATGAATCCCGACGGAACGCACGCTACCGTCATTGGACACAACTACCGCAACAGCTACGAACAGACGATCACCTCATTCGGCGACGTTTTCCAAAACGACAACGACGATCCGCCCGCCTGTCGCACGACCTTCGTCATGGAGTATGGCAACGCAGGCTTCTGCTCCTTCGACGGCAAGCGCTCGTGGCAAGCTGATAGGCGTTCTGGACAGGAGACCTCAGTCGCGGAGTGGCGTCAGGAAGATCCAGGCACCATGCCAGCAGGCGATGTCTATGGCGGCGGCTCCCCCACCGGGATTTCCTACTACGAGGGCGGCTCGCTAGGCACAAAATATGCAGGCGGCCTCCTGCTGAGCTGCGAACCCGCGCGCAACGTCGTCTTCGGCTACCTCCCCGTTCCAAAAGGTGCTGGCTACAAATTAGAACGTTTCGACTTCCTCACCACTAATACCGACAAAGACTTTGCCGGCACCGATTTCAAAGGTGGCCGCGTTGATCGGAACAAGAAGAAAACCCTCTTCCGCCCATCAGATGTCACAGTCGGTCCAGATGGAGCGATCTACGTTTGCGATTGGTATGACCCACGGGTTGGAGGCCATTCCGACCAGGACGCAACACTCTCAGGAGCGATCTACCGTGTCGCCCCAAAAGGATTTAAATCCTCTACACCGAAACTCGATCTTGAAACTTCTGCTGGCCAAATCACCGCACTGAAGAGCAACGCGATCAATGTCCGCAACCTCGGGTTTACTCGCCTCAAAGCGGCTGGAAAAAAATCGGTTCCTGCTGTCGCCGCACTCCTCGACGACCCAAACAAGTTTATCCGCGCCCGTGCGGTTTGGCTACTCTCCCAGCTTGGTGATACGGGTATCGCTAAGGTGCGACCACTGCTAAAACATCGCGACGCAGAGATGCGCATCGTCGCCTTCCGTGCATTGCGTCGGCAGGGCGTTGATCTACTCAGCAATGCCAAAAAACTGGCCAACGATAAGTCTCCGGCTGTCCGCCGGGAAGTGGCCCTCGCGATGCGTAATCTAGGAAAAGAGGCAGTGCCAATCCTGTCTACCATTGCAGCTCATTTTGACGGCGCCGACCGCACTTACCTTGAAGCAATCGGCACTGGTGCGACAGGTAAAGAATCGCAAGTCTACGCGGCTGTCATCGCCGACTCGGCCCCTGAAAAATGGACAGCCAGTCAGGCCAAACTCGCTTGGCGCCTCCACCCACCACAAGGGGCAAGCGCACTCCAACAACGCGCCATGTCAGCCAGCGTAAGCCCCGAGGAAAAGAAAGCCGCGATCGTTGCGCTCGCCTACACAAAGGAAAAAGAAGGAGCAACCGCGATGCTTGACCTCGCGCAGAACGGCACCGGCGAAGCCCGTGGCCTCGCCCTTGGTTGGTTACTGAAGCTGAAGAACGCGCAATGGAAAGACCACGGGCTCGATGCCGAACTCAAAAAACGCAAGATCTACGATCCAGGAAACGTCGAAGTCATCGAAGTCATCGCGCCGCCCTCACCAAAAACGAAACTCCCTCCGATCAATGAAATCCTCTCACTTAAGGGCGATACCGCAAAAGGCAAGGTTGTAGCGACACGCTGCTACACCTGCCACAAAATTAAGGGCACCGGGATTGGCTTCGGTCCAGACATCACTGGATTTGCCAAAGCCCAGACTGCCGAGGTCGTCCTCAAATCAATCATCGAACCATCGGCAGACATCTCCCATGGTTTTGCTGGAAAAGAGATCATCACGAAGGATGGCAAAACGGTTCACGGCATCGCCCTCACCAGCGGCAATCCGGTGATCATGCAATCAGTTGGGGGCCTGCAACAGACAATTCCCAAAGGGAAGATTAAGAGTCAGAAAAACCTCGGCCATAGCTTGATGCTGAGCGCAGATCAACTGGGCATGACGGCACAGGATCTTGCGGACTTACTCGCGTATTTGAAGTCCCTATAAGGTGTTTTTCACCCATTCATTTTACGGAGTTTCTGAAATTTCAATCGAGTGAGTCTCACCGAGGGATTGTCTAATCGCGCTCACATTTCCGTCAGAAGAATTGCCAACTTTTTTACTCTGTAGTTGATCCAACTAGACTCTCTCTCTAAAAGTCGTGATGCGGCGGTTCATTCCAGTTCTTCTCACTTTTCTGATCAGCGTAGGGGTATCCAACGCCACGGATACCTTATCTCCTGCTCCGAATATCGTTTGGATCGTGGTGGACGATATGTCCTGTCATTTTTCCTATCAGGGCGAGAAGCGAGTTCACACCCCTAACGTTGATCGCCTCGCACGGGAGGGGATCACTTTCACTAAGGCCTATGCGACGGCCCCAGTTTGTTCTGCGTTTCGCTCCGCGATGATCACTGGGATGTATCAGACTGCAATTGGTGCGCACCACCACCGCAGTTCACGCGGAAAGCTTAAATTAAATTTACCCAAGGGAATTAAAACGATTCCCGAGCTGTTTCGTGACGCCGGATACTACACGACCAACTCCGACCCCAGCGGGATTAAACCTGGCAAGGAGGATTATAACTTCGTCTACCAACGACCAAAGCTCTACGACGGCGCCGATTGGACGAAGCGTCCCAAAGGAAAGCCCTTCTTCGCGCAATATCAACTCCGTGGAGGAAAGCTGCGGAACGTTAGCAAGTGGAACAATGAAGCAGAGGCGGCTGTGATTCAGCTTGTCACCCCTAATCAAGTCAAACTCCCGCCCTACTATCCCGACCACCCTGTCCTGCGCGAGGATTGGGCGGATTATCTCAACGCCGTGCAGTACACCGATATCGAAGTCGGCCGTATTCTCGCTCAGCTCAAGAAGGAGAACGTTCTCGACAACACCATTATCTTCTTTCTAACCGATCACGGTATTAGCCACGCCCGAGGTAAGCAGTTTCTCTATGAGGAAGGAGTCCTGATCCCATTCATCGTCTGGGCTCCAGAACGCTTCAAACCGGAACAGCGCAATGACCTCATCGCGCACATCGATCTGTCAGCAACTTCGTTGCAACTCGCTGGCATCAAAATCCCCACCCACATGCAAGGCCGGCCTCTTTTTGGGGAAAGAGCAAAGCCACGCGAATACGTCGTCTCCGCTCGCGATCGCTGCGATGAAACTGTCGACCGTATCCGCGGGATCCGTCAGGGTGATTTCAAATACATCCGCAACTTTTACCCAAACCGCCCCTACCTCCAACCCAGCGCTTATAAGGGCAAGAAGCCCTTTATGCCAGTATTACGCGAATTGTTCGCAGCCGGAAAGCTCGACGAAGCGCAGTCTCTCCACCTTGCTGAAACCCGCCCGGAGGAAGAACTCTACGACCTCACTAAAGACCCATGGGAAATCCATAATCTAGCTGCTGACCCCGCCCAAAAAAATCGCTTAGCTGCGTTCCGTGAACTATTGGTGAAGTGGGTAGAGGAATCCAATGATCAAGGGCGATTCCCAGAATCAGAAGCAATGTTTGACAGCGATATGGCAGCATCATTGAACACAGGCCTCCGGAAAAAAGATCCAGTGCATGCCGGAAAGCTTAGGGCGAACATCGCCTTAATGAAAAAGTGGCAAGCTGAAGGAAGATAGAACTGCACTGTCTGTTCGAAAGATTTTGACGGATAACCGCTAGAGTGAGGGCACGGATTACCCTAGCCTTACATGGAGGTCCTGGCCAACCTACGTTAGAACAAAAAAAGAGAGAGAGGTTGACCCTCTCCCTCCCGGTTTGAATTATTTGGGCAGCAATCTAGCGGCGCCGTCTAAGAAAGAAGGCGAAACCTGCAAGACCCAACAAGGCAGTCGATGGTTCTGGAACCCCAGCCGGGGAGAAAGCACCAGAGTTGTCATAGCGGATATATTCGAATTCGACCGAGCTGCCCGGTCCGCCTAGGGTCGAGCCACCAACATTGGTGCAGCAGTCACCAACGATCAGGCGGGTACTGCCTGTCCCACCCTGCTGGCCGATTCCACCATCTGGAGTGATCTGAAGACCGTCTCGAAAATAGTGGTAGGCGTCATCAGCGGCGTCGTAAGTGAGGCGGAAGTCGTGGAACCCGCCAGCGTTCGTTTCGGTGCTGTAGACAGTGCCAGCAAGGTTGGTGACCTGATTTTCGCGGATCGTCATGATATCACGCTCGCCGTTAAGAGCACCCCAGATGACGAAGCCGCCTGATCCAGCGCTGGCGCTGATGTTAGCACGGACTTCGACGGTCCAGCTGCCGCTGCCATTTTCCCACGGGGTCGAGCCATTGTCATGCTGGAGCCAACCGTTGGTTGCTGTGAGGGTTGAGATGACGTTGCTCCCGTTGAGTGCCAAGTTGTCATCGGTAGCTCCCCCTGCCGCGACCCAGCCATTGGCGGCATTAGTTCCATCAAAGATGTCATCGCCGTTGTATTGGCTGGCGAAACCACTGGAGTCGAGCGTGGTGAGGGCTGCTTGGGCAGACAGCGCAGAGACGGATAGGCCAGTGGCGACGAGGAGGCGGATATTAGTTTTCATGGAATTCGTTTCGTTTTTGGTTTTCTTTCTTTTTACATTCTGTTGGGCTCGAGCCTGTAGTGCAACGCTGGTAAACCGGTTTGGGCAGCAAACCGGATGTGTGGAGCGGCGATAAGGCCTAAGGGGCACCCTGAATTTTCCATGATTTAAGCGGGGTGGTGCTGAACGTGAAAGCTCTGTCAGGTGGTTGGTTTTATGAACCGGTTGGGGTTGCTTTCAATCACAAAGGTGGCTGGCAATTTCTCGGGACCGATGGTAGCTTGCTCTCCGCCGCCGAGGTCTGATGCTTTGACTATTATCCGCCAGCTTATCTTTGTTGTTTTCATCGCCGCGCCGGCCAGTGAATTATGGGCGGGCTTGAGGATATCAGAGTTTGTGGCGAGTAACGGGAGCGGGCTGGTCGACGAGGATGGGGACTATGCGGACTGGATCGAGATCGAGAATACGGAGATTGAGGCGCAGGCGATCGGAGGGTATTTTTTATCTGATGACGCTGACAACCTTCAGCGTTGGAGGATCCCCGACGGGGTGGAGTTGGGCGGGGGTGATTTTTTGTTAGTGATGGCTTCGGGGAAAGACCGGGCGTTGGGTGGGAGCGAGCTGCACACCCGTTTCCGGTTGTCGAAGGCAGGTGGAAGTTTGTTTTTGGTGGCGCCGGATGGGGAGACGATCGTCGACGCGGTGCGGGACTATCCTAAGCAGCGGGTGGAGGTTTCCTATGGGCGAGCGGCGGGTGGTGAGTGGCGATTCTTTCTCAACCCGAGCCCGGGGTTGTCAGCCGAGGGGGTCGGGGTGCTGGGGTTTGTCGGCGACACAGCGTTCGATATTGACCGTGGGTTTTTCGACGAGGCGATCGATGTAGTGATCTCGACGGCAACGGAGGGGGCGCGGATTTATTACACGACTGATGGTTCGGTGCCGACCGAGGCCAATGGGGCGCTTTATGCTGAGCCGGTTCCGGTAACGTCGACAACAATCTTGCGGGCGGTGGCGGTGGCGGACGAGATGGTGGCGTCGAATGTGGACACGCAGACCTATGTTTTTCCTGCTGATGTTTTGCTACAGGACGGAGACGGGTTGCCAGATCCGCCCCGGCCGTCGACCTCGGACTGGGACTACGAGATAGATCCAGAGATTGTAGGTGACCCAAGGTTTTCGGAGTTAGAGGATGACTTAAAGGCGCTACGGACGTTGTCGGTAGTTTTACCGGTGGGGGATCTCTGGGAGCGGGATGGGATCTACGCGAACCCGACGCGCCAGGGGGAAGCTTGGGAGCGGGCATGTTCGGTGGAGGTTTTGGTTCCGGAGAACCCGGGAGACAACCACCAGCAGGACGGTGGAATCCGGATGCAGGGGGCCGGGAGCCGGTTCCGGAACATTGGGAAGAAATCGATGCGGCTGGTATTCCGGAACGAATATGGAGATGGAAAGTTGAGGTATCCGTTATTCGGGGATGCGAATCCGGGGGAGTTCGATACGATCGTTTTGCGGGGTAGCTATTTTGATTCGTTCACGGTGCACACGGCGGGGAACGG
>Ga0315321_10001137_pt1 | contig 20363 bp, 12 predicted proteins | sample M180m21515metaG_FD_203464 | JGI IMG/M metagenome (GOLD analysis project Ga0315321, IMG submission 203464) | Ammonia-oxidizing marine archaeal communities from Monterey Bay, California, United States - M1 80m 21515 | ecosystem: Environmental > Aquatic > Marine > Intertidal zone | place: USA...
AGCACAGGCCGATTGCCTTGGGCAACCTCATCGGAGGATACGCCTTTGCCGTCGCTTTTGCCGTTCTCGTGGCCTTGGGCATTCAGGTAACCGTGGACGAGGGAGAACTTGCCGGAGCCGCTGAAGGTGCTGAAGGCGAAGATTCCATCATTTCTCTGGTTGGACCCCAAAGCATTGCATGGCCCCTCGGTAAGGAATGGACCGATCCGGGTTGGACTGCCTCCGTGGATGGTCAGGACATGACTGAATTCGTTCATGAAATGTCATTTGTGGATGTCAACGAACCTGGTCAGCACAAAGTTATTTATACCTACAAAGACAGCGTTAGTGGCAAGATCCTTGATACTAAGGAACGGTTCGTAACTATTAACGAAGGTGACTTTATTCGCGACAACGACGTTTTTGTTGACCGTGGCAACGATGTTCTCGTTGAGCGAGACAGGAGCTCGTTAGTCGATGCGGATCGTGACAACGGTGTACTTTTCGTCGACAATGACGATCGTCATTTGCGATTGGCTGGTCGCGATCTTGGCGATGGTGTGGTCGAAGGCGGCATAGGTGGTCCTGACCGCGTTGGTTATGGTGGTCGTGGTGGTCGTGGTGGCGACGATGACGTCGATTTAGGTATTCTCGACCGTCGTCTTGGTGGCGATGACGATGACTTGTTGGTAATCCACAATGACGATGATGATCTTTTGGTTGTTCGTGAAGATGACGATCTCGTTCGTAACAGAGACAATATCGGTCTCGATTTAGGTGGCAACGACGACGTAGATGCCACTCGCTTCGAGCTGGACGAGGATGGTCGCGGTGGCGATGATGACTTGGGCGACGTCGGCGACTTCGCCGAGGATGGTCGCGGAGAAGGCAAAGGCGATCTTCCTGGTATCGGTGAAGGTAGCCAAGTTTATGCTTACAACTTTCCGAGCCAAGGTGTAGGGGCCGGCATCGGTAATGCAGGTGTCGGAGCCGCCGCTGGTTTCGCAGGTATTGGCGCTGGAATCGGTCAAGCTGTTCTTGATGGCAAAGCTGTTCCTGCCCTTGGCGGAGTCGGTTCTTATGCCCCCGCCGCTCCCGCCGCTCCCGCAGGACCTGATGGTGATGGAGACGAATTGCCCGACGCGATGGAGTCTGCTTTCAAAACGAATCCCAAGTCCAATGATACGGATAAGGACGGTGTCAGTGATTCCGACGAAATAAGAGGTCTTTCGAATCCACTCATGGCTAGCAGCAAGCCCGGTACCCCTGCTCCGGGCGGAGACGCTGATGGTGATGGCGTTCCTGCCTCGCTTGAAGCACTCTATGGACTTAGCCCTACCAACGAAGATACTGATGGCGATGGCTTCAACGACGGCGAGGAGCTTGCCGCGCTTACCAATCCCAAGGATCCGGCAAGTAACCCCGGTGAAAGCGGTGGTCCTGCTCTTGCCTTGGCTCCCGGCGTTGCCGGTGGAGTCGGTGGACTCGTCAATGGAGCAGGTGCAGGAGTAGCAGCTGGATTGATGCCCGGTCAGGTTAAGCATCCCTTGGGTCTGGGAATCGAGTGCGAAGGATGCGGTGACAAAGGTTGTGGCGATTGCGGTGGTGTCGCAGGTCACGGTCATCACGATGGCGTCGGTCATGATGATGACGAGAGGCATTGGGAAAACCTTCCCCCCGACGGCAACCTTTTCATCATGATGTATGTCGATGAAAGTGGCTCTATCCTTTCTACTCGCAAAGCTCTTATGGAAATGCGCGATGGCATGATGAAGGATGCTCTTCTGCCTTATTACATGAACGACGAGAGCTTATATAATCGTCGTGTAAAAGTCGTAGGCACTAAAGAGATCGGAACTCCTGGCATTGCCGAAGATGGTGAGCGTTCACTTGAGTTCTTTGCTGCAGCCGCGAAGAAGGAAAACGTTCTCGCACTTGCTTTTCAAGACGAAGGCGCACCTTCCTATCACCTGCCGACTTTCAACAAGAATCCTGAGAAGCACTATCTTAAGGACTTGGGTGTACTTCGCAACCGACTCAATGGTTTCGGTGGGGTCTATCGGGGCGTCATGTTCCAAGTCGATAGAGGAAAAACTTTCGCTAAATCGTTCAAGGAGTTTGTTCAAAGTGCTTGGCAGGGAGAGAATTATCTCTCTGGAAACGGTCACAACTTGAAACCTTTTTACTGGCAGGAAAATCGTAATCACATCCGTAATCACGATGGCGTTGTCTTTAGTGACGAGTATCACATACAATCCGAAGGCGACTCCCAATACTATATGGACACGATTTTCAAGGCTGCTAAAAAAGTGGGTTTGGACTTGGGAACTTACGGGGGCGGACTCGAAGATGGCAAATATAACGCCAAGATCAGCGAACAAGACTAATAACCTTAGTTGCTTTTAGCCGGAAGGCCCGTTCCCGACCGGCCACCTAAACCATGTCGAGCAAGTTGTTGGCTTCTTTCGTACTTGCCGGAGGATTGGCGGTGGCGCTGGGAGCGGGCTTTCTTGTTGGAGGCTTGGTTTTAGGGGCCGCACTCCTCTTTGTCGCATTAGGCCAGTTGGCTCTTTCTCACCTTGCTTTCTTTGAGGAACGCAAGCGCCGACTACCGCGAGCCGTGGCACCACTTCCATGGGTGAACTTGGCGATGTCCTACCTGTTGGTTGCCATGGCGCTAGGGCTTTTCTTCCTCAATACCCTCTCTGGCGACGGTCAGGGCCAGACGGAGGACGGGCAAGCTTCGGGTGACGAAACCGATGGGCAGAATATTCCCGAGAGTTTGGGGACTAATACAGCTTCTGGTGGAGAACGGGCTCGTTTGGGGAACGTCGGTCGGGGTGAAGGTGACGATGCTTCGAAGGGTGGGGCTAATGAAGACAACCAGAATGCCATGCGGGAAGCACAAGTGTTCAATCCTGATATTGCCGGAGCTGTTGCCGGGACAGGTCAGCTGACTAATGTTTCCGCTCAAGAGATTCCGGATCAAGTTGATCCCGGGGAATCCGACTTGGGAAAAGCCGATGCCGTGGACGAACTGTTGGCTCGTGTGGGCGAGGACGACGAAAACGTGGAAGTGGGCGATCCTGACGCCGAACTCGTGTTCGAGAAAGATGATGATTCTCTCGCTTTTGACGTTACGGTCTTTCAAGGCGATAAACGTGAACCTGACGTTGTGCGTAAGGCTAAAGGTCAAGAAGTTCTTAATGTGCGTGCGGGCAAAAATAGTTTGGGTATTGCCGTACCCAAGTCCATGAGTGGGCGGTGCGATAAACTGGGCAGATTTTCTCGATTAAATCGTGCAGGCGTACAGAATCCGGTAGCTGTTGAAAAGGCAGTGACCAAGTCTCTCGATTGGCTGACTCTCAACCAGAACGAGGATGGTTCGTGGGGTAAGACAGCGCAAGGAGCGATGACCGGCTTTGCCTTGCTTTGTTACTTGGGTCATTGCGACCTTACTGATTCCGTCATTTATGGGGAAGCCGTTAGCAATGGAATCAACTATCTTGTCGACTTGGGCGCCAAGAAAGACGGCTGGCTTTACACCACTAATAATCGACACGGCGCGGCTTATGCTCAAGGGATTGCGACTTATGCCTTGGCCGAGTCTTACGGCATGACGGAGAAGGATTTTATTTTGCCAACTCTGGAAAAAGCCGTTCACCGAATTGTGTCAGGGCAGAAACAGGACGGTGGGTGGTATTATTTGGAGGAACGCAAAGGGCCCAACAATATGCGATTTGATGACTTTGGAAAGAACGTCAAGGATGCCAGTGATACATCGGTTAGTGGTTGGCAGTTCCAAGCTCTCAAGGCTGCTTTCAACACTGGTACTGTTTTTCCGGGAGTTGAACCTGCTTTGGAGGCGGCAGTGAAGAACTTTTATCGTGTATATTCATCCAAGAACGGTGGCTTTGGTTACCGCAAGGCCTCGGATTCCAATAACATCAGACATAAGTTGACTGGCGTTGGTTCGTTGGGTTTGCAGTCTTGGAAGACGGGACATCCTTCCAAAGAGAGAGAGAGGTTCTAACGAAAGCTACTCAACATATTCTAAAGGCCAATAAAGGCATGAGTTATGGTAGCGAAGACTCGAACCTCTATTCTTGGTATTACGATACTCAAGCCTTATTTAATTATGGTGGAGCATCATGGATCTCATGGAATCGTAGGATGGAACCAATGCTTCTTGCAGCCCAAAACGCTGATGGCAGTTGGCCTGCCGAAGGGAGCAACTTGACTGCCAAGCGAGGCGGTAAAGATGCCGACGTCTATCGTACGACTCTATGTACTCTCATGTTAGAGGTGTACTATCGTTACGTCTATTAACCCGGATTTTTGTCTAGCTGTTTGTTCTATGTTTGCTTTACTACGCAAACTTTTCTTTTTGTTCTCATCCTTGGTAATCTCAACTGTTTGTGGTCAATTTGTCGATTTGCCCCTTAAAACTAATGGGAAGCTAGATGGGATTCTATCGGCAAAGGGAAGTTCTTGGATTGAAGTCAAGGATGATGAAGGGTATCCACATCGTTATCTCCCTGCTTGGATCGGTGGTTCCCCCAATCGAGGAGGTGGTTATGATCGAGCTGTTTTAAGTCAATTCAACGAAATCCCCGTCGGTAATCGAGTTCAACTTACATGGCATTGGGACAAGCATTTGCGAGTGGATCGCTTAAAATTAATTCGACCATTAAAAAGAAAGGGGACCACTGTCGGCACCATTATTGATAAGGGAGAAATGTGGGTTGAAATCCTCTCGGACCGTTATGGCATTCCATCTCGCTATTATGTGAAATGGGTTGGAGGTTCGCCTGAAAAAGGTGGTGGGTATGATCAAGCGATTATTTCACGTCTCGAAGAACTTGAATCGGGCTATGATATAAAATTGCTCTGGTCTTATGATATTCGGCCTCGAATCGTTTCTTTGCTAGGTCTCGACCAAGATGAGGATTCTTTCGTGCCTTTTTATGAAAAGGTCGATCCTCTTCTTCCGCGACCTCGCCCCGTCATTCCTGCCCCACCTGCGAATCCTTTTGACCAAGTGCCTAGTAGTCGCGTTAGTCCTTTCGAACAGATCGCTCCTGCTGCTGTACCAGTTCCTACTCGGAACCCTTTTGATATCGCACCTAAACCTTCTCCTGTCCTGGTTCCGAGCGTTTCTAATCCTTTTGATCAGACCCCAAGCTCCCCCACCTCGCCCTTTGATTCTAATATCCCTGCCAACCCATTTGACTCACCAACGTCCCCGATTCCTGCCAACCCGTTTGACAGATAACTTGCAAGGTTTGGCCAACTTTTCGCCAAGTCAATCGTTCGCGAAGATTACCCCCCAAAAAACCTTATTGTAAGAGTTTAATATCTTAGGGCAGAATGCTATTTCCTCGGTTCTCCTTATCGGTGCGAATTATTTCTCGTCTCCTCTCGTCTAGTATACTTAATTTACTGCCATCCGGCAGAAACCAGCGAGAGCCCCAAGATTTTCCATCCAACCAAGCTCGCATCGCGCGGTGTCGTTTTTTTGTGATTCGTTCGTGAAGAGGGATTATGTGACTGTCTGAGGCACTCGTCCACAGAACTTCGACAACCTTGTCGTTCTTGTCTATGCCTAGAACCTCAATCGCTGGCGTGTTTTTTGTCCCTTGAATGCTTTGGAGTTCATGCGAGACATGGGATCCCTCGGTACTTTTCATGGATAAAATACCGCGTTCGTCGCGTCGATCCTCCGCTCTTTGTTTGGCTCGTTCATAATCTTCAAAAGTATGATCGTAACGTTTTTCCAGATAGGAACCATTTAAGTCTCTGATCACAATTCTGAAAATATCAGTAGACCAAACGGGCACGATTTCGTTACCTCTTTCGTCTAGTGCAAAAATCTTAGCCGGTTGATCTTCTCGGTTACGATATGCGGGCAATTCCTCAATCGCATCGTAAGCGGATTCCATGGCAAGGGAGAGACCTTTCAGATCGGCTTCATAACCTTCTTCCATCAATCGTCCATTTGGTAGTTTGATCGCCAATTTCTTAACCTTTGGGAAGTACCGAATTTGTCCCCCGTAGAGGCTGCCATTAGCGTCAAAGTTACCTGTCTCTCTCAGTAATGGTTGGGTCGAGTTTGCGTCATCCCCTTCGTAGAAATATCCGTGGTAAGCACCGACGGGTGCATCATCTAAGAACTTACATTTGTAGCGAAGCTTGGACAGTACCTTCAGTTCTCCAATTTCAAGGTCATTCTCTTCCAATTCCTCGAAAAATCGTTCCACTTCGTCATTAGAATATCGATAATAAAAGTTACATGGTCCGTTTAGTTCTCCATTGGCATAAGTTTTTTCGGAGATCAATTCTCCTGCCCCGCCATAAGCAGTGAATTTACCGTGTCTAAGACCTTTCCTATATTTTCCCTTAGACAAAGGGATTTCGTTTTCGCGCCAAAAAGTGAAATTGCCATCTCTAATCCCATTGGCAAATCTGATTTCAAAACGCCGATGACCGTTTGGATGGTCCTGAATCAGTATGCATGACAATGGATCCTCTTTACCTATTTCATGTAAAATAAGCTTTCCCTCTTCGTTCTTCCTATACTCAACGTCAACTGCCCTTATTTCTTTCTCATTTTCACATCCAGATAGCCCTGCAAGGGCAACTGCTAATATTACCGAACGAGTGAGAGACAATTTCATCAAGATAACCTAAGATAGGATTCTACATGGTAATCCTTCATTTTGCCTCCGGGCAATGGCAAAATCACCTGATTCTTTTTCGAACTTGTTCGGCGATTTCAAGCACATCCTCGGCGGGCAAGGTAACGATTTGGGTCGGTTTGCCCGAAACCATCTTGTACACGCCGATCCCGAGCCAATTGCCGGCCGCATCGAAAACCGGCGTTCCGGCGGATAGGCGATCGATCACGTAATATTTTCTGGGTTTCTCGATCACGGCATTAACCCAACCTCGCATGAGTGTTGATTGGCGGTAAAGGTTTCGGCTCAGTTTCCCAAGAGAGGCCACCTCGTCGAGGGGTTGCGGCTTGGGTTTTTTATGCGATTTCGGAACCGGTTGAAAAACAATCTTTTCTTCATCCTTCAAGGGCAGAAGAAAGGCGAGGTCGAGGTCGGAGTCTTTCAGTATCAACTTGGCGGGTACTTCGCTTCCGTCTTGCATCAGAATATTAACTTCAGAGTAGTTCACGTTTACTGAAGCTCCGCCCCCTCGCACTCGGGAGAGTATGGAGGCAGTGGGGTCCACTTTGGTCAGGGACAGGGCGACCAAACCGTCATTTGACAGAACGGTGCCCAAGGCTTCCAACTTTTGTTCTTGAGGAGGATAACTTCTTCCGCCTGAACTTATTTCCACTTTTACGGTCGCCGATACCCAAGTCACGCATTCGGAACGTTCTTTAAGCAAGGTTCGCCAAGTCTTGATTGGGTCGGCTCCTTTTTTTGCGAGGGCCAAAAAGGCTGTTAGTGAGAAGGCAATGATTGCAAGTCTTCTTATTTGTCTTAGGTTCATGAGAAATTGTAGTAGGTTTTCGGGATCAGTTGGTCCTGGGTTATTCGTCCCAATCGGGTTCAAGGCGTATGAACAAGGTATGAATTCCTCTCTTTACGAAAAATACGACGCGTTTGGCTTTTCTCTTTACGATTTCGGCCATCTTCCTTTCAAGGTCATCGATGGTGATCATGCTCTTCCGATCAATGGATAATAGCACGTCGCCCTGCCTAAGCCCGGCTAAGGCAGCCCATCCTGCGGATTCCACGTTTTCCACTAGCAAACCCTTGTCTTCTTCCTTCAAGCGATAGTTCACTCGGTTGGCAAAGGAAAGTTCTCGCACCGTGAACTCGAAGGTTTCGTCTTCGATGTCATCCAGTTCGTTGGCGGGGGTAGGGCGCCTCTCCAAGGTGACGTTCAGGTCGAGTGGTTTGTCGTCTCGCAGACAGGAAAACAGAACTTTTGCCCCGATCTTGTACTCCTTTATCATGTTGCCGAATACCTCGGAGTCCTCCACTCGGTTCGCTCGAATGATTTGACTATCCATTCGCAGCAACAGGTCGCCTGCTTCTATCCCGCCTTTCCGAGCGGGGGTATCGGGATAGACTTGCACCACGCGCACGCCCAGAGCTCCTCGCTCCAATCCTATTGCATCGGCGAGATCTCGAGTAAGCACTTGAGTGGACACCCCTAGCCAAGGTTTCCAGGCCTGTACGGGCCGATTCTCTTCCGATTCAGGACCTAGTTTCACCACGGTCAGCAAGTGCGCCAGGTCCCGTTCGATCGTCACTAGGGTAGGGACCGCTTTCGTTTTCCCCTTGGTAATCTCTTTTGTCAGGTGGATTAAGTCGGCCATACTTGAGACTGGTTTGTCGCCGAGTTTGGTGATCACGTCTCTGGGCATAAGGGAAGGCTTGGCGTTGTTTGCCGGCCCTCCTTGCCTCACGGAGTGCACTTGTGCTCCGCTTTTGTCGGCACGTCTGGCTTCGAGTGAGGACAACAAGGTGAAGTCGCGCACCGTTATTCCCCAGCTCTTCAGTTCTCGTTCCTTGCCGTTAGCAGGTTCTCGTGCCTCGGTCTGTAGAGTCCATTTTTTCGGCTTTCCGTTACGCCGGCCTATTAGGGCTACCTTTTTGCCGACAGGATTGGATAGAGCGATCTGGTTGAACAACGGAAGGTCCTCGGGAATACGAGCCTGTACGACCTTGCCGCTGAAGTGAGTCAGCACGTCCCCGGGCATTATGCCGGCCTTCTCTGCGGGGGAGTCTGCGATGATGCCTGCTATGAGCACGCCTTTTTCGTCGGAGCTAAGCACCGGTTGCACTTCCAGTCCGGTCCAGCTTCTGGACACGATTCCGGTTCTGATGAGTTCGTCGGACACGTCTCTTGCCAGGTTGGCTGGAATCGCACCTCCGAGGCTCCCTATGCCTACCTCGTTGATACCTACGATCTCTCCCTTTGCGTTCACCAGTGGACCACCGCTGTTACCTGGGAAGATAACCGCATCATGTCCCAGCCAGCGTACCAGTTGGCCCACATTCTCGCCATCCAGGCGAAAGCTTCCTCGTTGCGGCGATATCATGGCGACGTTCGATATAATTCCCCTAGTCACCGACTGGGAAAGTCCCGCCGGGCTTCCCATGGCAAAGCATACGTCGCCCACCTGTACCTTGTTCGAATCCCCGAACTTGGCGACGGCCAAGGGCTTGGCGTTCTTCGGGCGTTCTCCCGTGCGAAGGCGAATCACGGCGATGTCGGTCATGGCGTCGGCTCCTATCAAATCGGCCGATATCTCCTCGCCGTCGTGCAGGCGACAGGTGATGCGGGTCGCCTTGCCCGCCACGTGATGGTTCGTCACGACATGCCCCTTTTCGGATACGATTACGCCGCTACCCGTGGCCCGGGACTTCAGCATGCGGCCGGCCGAACCTTGCTCCGAGACCACCTCGATACGCACGATGGCGGGGAAGGTGCCCTCTACCGCTTCGCGAATCAACGGGTCGGCGGGCAGGTTGTCGGCAATCTTGTCATTCTGCGCGCAAACCGCAGTTGCCATTGACGAATAAAATAGAAAATTGATTAAGGTTCGCATGAGTTATACAAGCGTATTCGATTGCGCCTTTCGTTTGACTTCCAGAGAAACGATCGACATGGGTTTTATTTATTTCATCTCGTATGAACCTGCATAAGGCAAGTAAACAAGTTACCATTTCGGCGGATGGGCAAGGATAGTTTAGAATCTATTCTCTCACTCCGACAGAGACGTTTTATCAGCTATGTTTCTTGTTTTGCGGGAGTTTGGGTACTCGGCTTTCTTCTTATCGGCACCATCGTTGTCCTGCAACAGTTCTTCGACAAGTTTGCCGGCGTCATATGGTCTCTCGCTGTATCGGGTATGCTGGCAATCATCTTGCGACCCGTGGTCGCCTTTTTCGACAGCAAGTTGCGTCTCGGTCGTTTCTTATCCATCATGCTCCTTTATTTCTTGGTCGTGGGCACGGCAGGCGGCACTATTTGGTTGGTGGGAGCCAAGGTGGTCGAGCAAGTCCGGGAACTAGCCGAGACAGCAGTCGACTGGCCAGATAAAATCGAGGGCAAGGCACAGGAATGGCTTCCCGAAGACGCCTTTGAAGCCGTCTCAGGCCAGACCGAATTATTTAAGCAATATTGGCGAGAAATGTTCGGGGCTGACGATTCATCCGCAATTCGTTTCACCAACGACGAAAGCATTGCCTTGGACGAACTCGAGCCTTCCGACTATAAGGTCTTTTTAGCCCTCGACGAGGACGAGCGCTCGGCTTACCTCCTAATCGAAGAAACGAACGAACGCCTAGCCTACCTCTCGAAAAAAGCGGAAGAAATTCACAATCGCAACATGGAAGCCTTCGGACAGCAAGGCGAACAAATCGCCGAACAGTCGGCCAAGGTCCTCAAGTCGGCATGGTCTAGCCTGCTCGCCTTCTTCACTCAACTTACCTACTTGGCTGTAATCCCCATTTACATGTTCTATTTCCTCGGTTCCAAGCGAGATTTACTGGAAGACTTTGAGCAGGAGCTCGGTTTCCTCTCCCCTCGGGTACGAGAAGACGTCGTCTTTCTCCTCCGAGAGTTCGTCGGCATCCTAGTCGCCTTTTTTCGCGGACAACTGCTGATCGGTTTGCTTATGGGCGTGGGGTACGCGATCGGCTTTCAGATCAGCGGGCTCAAGTTCGGTCTCGCTCTAGGTCTGCTCTTCGGGCTTCTTAACGTGGTACCTTACCTCGGATCGATCATCGGCATCGCCACCACTATACTTATCGCCTATCTTCAGCCCGCCGGTATTGCCGAAACGAGTGATTGGGGTATTCTCCTCGGGTGCGGCGTCACCTTCGGCGTAGTTCAGCTTGTTGAGAGCTACCTGCTCACTCCACGCATCATGGGGCGCCAAACAGGGCTTCACCCCGTCGTCGTCATCGTTGCCATTTTCTTCTGGGGGAACGCTCTCGGCGGAATTCTCGGCATGATATTCGGTATTCCGCTCACCGCCTTCATCATCATCGCTTGGCGCTTGCTTCGCCGTAAATATCTCCTCGATCCCGCCGCTTAGCCTGTGCCTTTTTATTGCGAGGGGCGCAAGCGACGCGACAATCCAGCGGAGCCAATGTTCACCCATTCATCATCTTTTTATGGGGTGTGGGCGAACGAGGGTTTGTTTGACTTGGTCGCCCCGGTCGTTTTAGTTGGTGGTCGTGTCTGATGAGTCAAAAATCGTATCGGCGGAAATTCCGCCTAAGCTTCTAGTGAAGATGGAGGCCTACATGAGGCTTTCGGGCTGGGATGTGAACGATATGGTGAGGCATGCGCTGGCCACCCTTTTCGAGGTGTCCGAGTCGCAAGATTATCCGCCCTCGATTCCCGTTCCTTGCCTGGCGCTTGGTAAGCTGATGCGGGCGTCGGAGTCGACTGATTCAGAGAGCAATCCCCCTATCCGAGAGGCGAGCAGTGCCAAGAAAAAGGGGCTTACCTTTCAACCGTTTTCCAAGGGCGAGGTGGATGACGCCCTTGCCCACATAATACCCGGGGCTTCCTCTTGGATGGTGGAAATGGAGAAGCAAAAGGCGAAAGAGAAGGCGGGTGAGGACCCCGATCCGCCCGCTGCGTCTTGATCGAATTTTTTAGGGCAGATCGGGCATGTGCGCAAGTTGACCTTGAACGCCGAGGGCGTTTGGTTCTTTGCTAGGGAAAATGGCTAAGAAAGATACGGATTTCGTTCACTTGCACGTGCACTCCGATTTCAGCTTGCTCGACGGTTGTTGCAGGATGGATCGCCTGATGCAACGGGCGAGTGAGCTGGGGCATACTTCGATGGCGCTTACAGACCATGGTAACTTGTTCGGCACCATATCGTTCCTAAAGCAGGCGGAGAAGCATGGAATCAAGCCTTTGGTCGGTTGCGAGGCTTACCTGGTGGCTGATCACAAGAACGTGGAGCGCCCCGGGCGTGACAAGCACACCTATTATCACTTGGGAATGCTCGCCAAGGATTACGAGGGATACAAAAATCTGTCTTTGCTGGTTTCTGACGCCCATGTAAATGGCTTTTACTACCACCCTCGGACGGATATGGAAAAGCTTGCGGAGCATGCCGACGGATTGATTGGCTTTACGGGGTGCCTGAAGGGTCGGGTGCCCCAGTTGTTGCTACAGGAGGATTACGAGGCGGCCCGATCGGCGATGGGAGAGTTCGTGGATATTTTCGGCAAGGAGAATTATTTCGTGGAATTGCAGAACCACGGGATTCCCTTGCAGGTTAAGATTATTCCGGGTCTTCTGAAACTGGCGAAGGAGTTCGACCTGAAGGTGGTGGGCTCCAACGATGTTCACTATGTACGTGGTGAGGACTGGGACCCGCACGATGCTTTACTCTGCATTCAGACGGGATCGAAGCTGGATGACCCGAAGCGTATGCGGTACGACGGCAAGGAGTTCTACCTGAAGTCGAGGGAGGAGATGGAGATGATCTTTCGCGAGGTCCCCGAGGCGGTGACTAACGTGTTCGGGGTGGCCGAGATGTGCGACCTAAAGTTGCCTTTCGGAGAGAATAATTATCCAGTGTACCCGATGCCGGCGGAAATTTCGAAGGAGTTTGCCGACCGTCCGTCCTACCTGAAGAACCTTTGCGACAAGGGAATGGAGGAGCGCTACGAGCTTACCTATGTCACGGAGGAGGACCGGGGCGAGGATACCGACGTCAAGGTGTTGGAGCTGAGCGAGCGGGTGGACTACGAACTGGGCATTATCGACTCATCCGGCTTCAATGACTATTTCTTAATCGTTGCTGACTTTATAAAGTGGTCTCGTGAACAGGACATTCCAGTTGGCCCCGGGCGGGGTTCCGGAGCGGGGTGCTTGGTGGCATACTTGCTCGGCATCACGGATATCGATCCTTTGAGGTTCGGCTTGTTGTTCGAGCGGTTCCTCAATCCCGAACGAGTGTCGCCTCCCGATTTCGATATCGACTTCTGCATGCGCAGGCGCTCGGAGGTCATCGAGTATGTGCGGGAAAAGTACGGGCGGGAGTGCGTGGCCAATATCATCACCTTCGGTACCTTCGGCGCCAAGATGGTGATGAGGGATGTGGCCCGAGTTCGGGACGTGCCCTTCGCCGAGGCGGATAGGATGGCCAAGATGGTGCCTGACGACTTGAACATATCGTTGGCGGACGCGATCGAGAAGAACCCCGAGTTCAAGGCCGAGTACGAGAAAAACCCGATCTGCAGGCAAATCGTCGATACGGGTAAGGTGATCGAGGGCATGGTGCGAAATGTGGGGACTCATGCGGCGGGCGTGATCATCGCCGATCGTCCTCTACGTGAGTTGGTGCCACTCACTCTTCAGGACGGAATTTTAACCACCCAGTTCCCTAAGGATCCCGTGGAGGACTTGGGCCTGTTGAAGATGGACTTCCTCGGGCTGAAGACCTTAACCGTGATCGCCGAGGCTGAGGCACACGTGAAGCGAACCACGGGCGACGATACTTTCAGCGTGAGCAACGTGACCCTAGAGGACGAAGCCACCTTTGCCCTTCTAAACGAGGCTCAGACGATAGGCGTATTTCAACTAGAGTCGGACGGAATGCGACGACTATGCAGGCAGATGAACATTTCGAACGTGGATGAGATAATCGCCCTGATCGCTCTATACAGACCAGGACCTATGGAATGGATTCCCGATTACATAAAAGGCAAGGAGGATTCCTCTACCATTCGCTTTCCTCACCCTTTGCTAGAGGATATCTGCGAGGAAACATATGGCGTGATGGTATACCAGGAGCAAGTTATGGAAGCGGCCAAGCTCATTGCGGGTTATACCCTCGGCGGTGCAGATATACTAAGGCGTGCGATGGGGAAGAAGAAGCCCGAGGAGATGGCCAAGCAGCGCGAGATTTTCGTAAAGGGGGCGAAGTCAACCAACGACATAGACAAGAAGAAGGCAGACGAGATATTCGATATACTCGAGAAGTTCGCAGGCTACGGTTTCAATAAGTCCCACTCGGCTGCCTACGGTATGATTAGTTATCAGACGGCTTACTTGAAGGCTAATCATCCTGTGGACTTCATGGCAGGTGTTCTTTCCTGCGAGTTGGGAAATGCGGAAAAACTTTCCCACTTCATCGGTGAGTGTTCGGACATGAGTATTGCCGTACTTGGCCCCGACGTCAACGAATCGGGGGGAAGCTTCACCCCGATTCACGGGAAGGGGGATGATAAGGGAAGCATTCGTTTTGGTCTAGCTGCGGTGAAGGGTGTTGGCGACGTCGCGGCTAAATTGATCATTTCCGAACGAGATGATAACGGGCCGTTTGAAAGCTTCAGTGACTTCGCCGAGCGAGTGGATCCCAAAGCGGTGAACAAGAGAGTGTTCGAATGTTTGGCGAAGACGGGTTCCTTCGATTCCTTGGGAGAGAAACGAGCGGCTTTGCTTTTGGATCTCGATCGTATCATGGGCGAGGCACAATTACGACGGAAGGACCGAGACGCGGGGCAGGGGACTCTTTTCGATATGATGGGCGCGGATATGATGGATGCGGGGCCTGTCTCATCGCCTACTGTAGGAAATGGTTCTACAGATGAAGGTTCAACTCAAGTAAATGAACTGGGGGAACTGGAGCAACTTTCTTATGAAAAAGAGTTGCTCGGTTTTTACCTTTCTGGACATCCAGTGGATACACTGGGTGGACTTGGAGAACTAGCATCCGATTTGACGGCCAAGGATCTCGAGAGCGTGGAGGGGAAACGTCCTTTTCGCCTTTGCGGCGTTGTCGCCGAGGTGGAAAAACGTTTTACCAAGAAAGATGGTCGTCCATGGGCACGCTTCAACTTGGCCGCTAAGGAGAAGGATTTCTCCTTTATGGTTTTTTCGGAGGCTTACGAACAGTATGGAGTAAACTTGGCACTGGGCGAAATCGTGATCGTGGAAGGCGTGGTCTCGGAAAGAAACGGAGAAACGCGTGTAAACATTGTTTCCATCCTGCCTGCGGCAAGGTCTTTGGCTAAGATAACGAAGGAAGTGACTTGGTTGCTCGAATACGATCACGAGGATGCGAATGCCTTTATGCAGAAACTTCATGCCCTTTCGGGAGAAGGGCGAGGTCATACCCGAGTGCACTTTGCCTTCGCTGCTTCGAACGGTAAGGATGCTCTTGTTGGGGAAACGGACCCTCGGTTTACATTAAGCTTCTCCCCGAAGAGTTTCAACGAGTTGCGAGCACGCACGGGCGTGCTTGGGGCAAAGGTTGTATTAGACCCACCTCCTCCACCTGAGGAACCTGCGTGGGCGAAGCGTGCAAATGGTGGTTGACGGTTTGTTGGTTCTGGGAATTGACAAGAAAGGCAAGATGGGTTTTTCTCCTTTTTCAGTCTAATCAAAATGTAGCTTCTTCGCACTTGACCGTTTTTCTCGGCAAGTCTATTTTGTACAACTTTCTCATTTTCTCATTAGCAATATGTCCGTTGAAATAAAAATTCGTAAGGGTGAAACCATGGACCGCGCCATTCGGCGTCTCAAGAAGCGTCTGGATCGCGAAGGTATCATTCGTGACGCCCGTGCCAAGCGGTATTTCGAGAAGCCCTCTGATAAAAAGCGTAGGGCAAGAGAAGTAGCTGCTTTCAGCCAAATGCTACGGACGCGCTACGAGAAGCTTTAATTGTTTTTCTTTTCTCTTTGTTTTTGCCTCGCACAACTGCGTGGCTTGCATCCTTTTAGGTGTTTTAAACGCCTGTGTCACAGTTAAGCCCCAGATTGGTTCCGAATCTCAGAAAAGAGTGGGAGTTTTTTGATCGTGAACATTCGAGTGCTCTAGAGTATCAAAAATTGTGTCAGCGAATGATAGACGTTGGCGATTCTCTTTTGGCTTATGATGTGGCGAAAGTCGGTCTGCAAAGATTTACGGAAGATAGGACTCTCAGCCAAAAGGCAGCTCTGGCATTGATTAACGCGGGCTCACCTCTCAAGGCTACGCATATTCTCGAACAATTGGTGGCAGTGGGAGATCGCGATGTGGAGGCTCATAGTCTCCTTGCCAGTGCATACAAGGATTTATGGCAGTATGCTTCAGATCCGGAAAGCAAGCAACGTTATGGAGATCTCGCCATCGCTCGCTACAAGGAAGGATTTTCCACTACAAGTTTCGATGCCTTTAAGCAAAGCCGTTTAAAGGATGTTGGAACTGAGTATTATCCATGCATCAACGTAGCCTTCATGTACTTGCTCTCAGGTGATGTAGAGCAAGCTCGTTCCTATTCTACGCGAGCTTTGGATATCTGCCAGAACCTGAAGCAAAACTCACTTGGAGATTATTGGTCTCAGGCAACGATCGGCGAGGCATACCTAATCGAAGGAGATCTTGATGCATCATTGGAAGCGTATGCTGAAGCAGTGGCTATGTCCGATGCCGAACCTGCCAAGATTGCGACAACCAGAACTCAGGCAATCCAGATTGCCTCGGCCTATGAAGATTTCGAGGTTTTAGAACAAATCACTACCGTCTTTCCTCAGACTGGAATAGTGGCTTGCTCAGGTCACGTCATCGATAAAATAGATGGATCTGTTAGATTCCCTCCGGAAGCCGAGGCATTGGCAAAAGCAGAAATCGAGGCGGCTCTGGATAAACTCGATTGTTCATACGGCTTTAGTTCAGCTGCCTGTGGAACTGACATACTCTTTATCGAGGCTATGCTTGCTCGCGGATGCGAGGTTCACGTGTTTCTTCCTTTCAACAAGAAGGATTTCATCGAGACAAGTGTCCGACGGGCTGGGAGTAACTGGGTGCAAAGGTTTGAACGAGCCTTGGATAAAGCACAGTATGTTCATTACGTAACCGAGGAGGAATACCTCGGAGATGATACTCTATTTGAGCTTTGTAACGAGGTGCTTGTTGGGTTTGCCGCAATGCGAGCTCATACATTGGACGAGGATCCCAAACTGCTGGTGCTCTGGAATGGCGAGGGCGGCAGTACCGGCGGCACTGGCCAATTGGTTGCCCACTGGAGCAAGCGTTTTGGTCCCCCGATCATAATCGACTCGGCTGAAATGCTGGTTTCCGCCGAGATAAATTCAACGCCTATTCGCAACTCTGGTGAAACGAAACCTGCCTTTCTCGTACCGACCTCTCGTACCGCTGAAACAGGGCCCGTACGTCTGGTGAAGACCATGCTTTTTGCGGATGTACAAGGCTTTAGTAAACTTCCCGACTCCGATTCTCCAGTTTATGTCCAGCAATTCCTAGGAGGTCTTGCTGCACTTTTGGACAAGCAATCACGGCGCCCTGCATTCATCAACACTTGGGGGGATGCCATTTTTTGTGTTTTCGACGAGGTCGAGGATGGTCTGGCCTTAGCCTTGGACTTACGAGATTTTGTTTCCCAAACCGATTGGAGCAAGAAAGGCTTACCTTTTGATTTTGATATCCGTATAGCGTTGCATGCTGGGCCCGCTTATGCGTCTTATGATCCTCTCCTTCGAAAGACCAATTTCTTTGGGACTCATGTCAACAGGGCTGCCCGAATCGAGCCGATTGCTTTGCCTGGATGCGTCTATGTTTCAGAAACAGTCGCAGGTCTACTTTCCTTTGGCCATGCCGATTTTGATTTTGAGTACGTAGGAAACATCGAGCTTGCCAAAGGATTCGGTAGTTTCCCTATTTACCTCTTACAGCGTTCCGGATACATTGATTACTGACCTTGCTCTGCCGATCATGATTTCGAATACTACTCCAGTTCCTTTCGAAGCTTATTCCGGGGAAGGCTCTTACACTTTTGTCAGTTATGCCCATGCCGATAAAGCCTTCGTTTACGAATGCATGGACTGGCTGCGCAAGCAAGGTGTGGATATGTGGTATGATGAAGGTATTGCTCCTGCCGGTGAATGGGTCGAGGAAATTGCGTCGGCGATAAAGGGGTCCAAGCTTTTCATAGTTTTTATCTCTCCCGATGCGGTCGAGTCTCGATATGTGCGAAGCGAGGTAGGGTACGCTCTCAGTCTTGACAAGAATATCCTGTCTATTTATCTCAAAGAAACTGACCTTCCAGCTGGCTTGGACCTCTGCCTTCAGCCTTTCCAGTCTATTCAGACATCGGACACAGATTGGAGAAAAAAGGCAAAGCATGCGGTCCTAGATCTCTTGGGTAAAACTGATCCACAACCCAAATCGATTGAAGTTTTGTCTGAACCCATCACTGAAATCGATGTTTTTGAAGTTGATTTGTGGCCCGTCTGGGATGCTGCTGGCGAAGCACAGAGGCGGAGGGCTTTTCGCAGACTTTTGACAGCTCAAGAACAAGTCGCTCATATTTCGCGGTCAGAGGAAGTTGCTCCTGTTCCTCCTCAAAATGCAGTGGTTACAACTCCGTGCAAAGATGTTGAATCTGACTTGGTCAAGCTGGTTTTACCAGCCGAACCTCCCAGTGACTTACTTATTGCTAGAAGGTCTCGAACTCCTTCTAACACTCGTTCCCCGGTAGCTTTGGAAGCTAAAGTCGAAGCTCGATCTGAGAGTGAACCAAGTGAACCTGAGGCGCACCAAGATGTTTTGGACGGTAATTACTCTTGGATTCCTTCTGGTTCCCTTACTGTTTGGGTACCCTATGCAAATGAGGCTCGTTCGGTTGAAATGAATGAAGGCTTTTGGATGGGGCAGCATCTAGTAACTCAAGAAACATACACAAGTTTGATGGGACTTAATCCTAGTCACATTGATGACGGAGAAGGTTTCTTTCGTGAGAATTTGCCTGTAAACAATGTCTCATGGCTTGATGCAGTATCCTTTTGCAAGGCAATGACCAACCTTGGCAAACGTCATGATCATTTACCAAAGGGCTACGAGTATCGTCTGCCTTCGGAAGTGGAGTGGGAGTATGCCTGTCGAGCTGGTAGCTCGACCGATTATTATTTTGGGGATGATCCCACGGAGTTGACGCATCACGCATGGTTCAAGAATAACAGCAACAAGCAAATACAACCAGTCGGATTGTTGAAACCTAACCCATGGGGGTTGTATGATATGTACGGTAATATTCGAGAATGGGTCGGCAATTCTTTCGTGAACACGCTGCTTGGCGATTCCGAACAGGACGAGTTTCGGATAAGTCGTGGCGGTGGATACATGAAAAGCGCAACGGAGTGCAAATCCTCTTCCCGATCGACCAATTCTCTCTACCACCGTTTTCGTAACCTTGGATTTCGTGTAGTCTTGGGCAAAGCAACCTAAGTTGAATACGATTTGATTTGGCCCAAGCATCGGGATTTCCATTGCCTCGGTCTCAGCGTAAGTTAGAGTATTTCCTTCCTAATGACCGAAACCCAAGAACCCAACGATTCAACCGATATCGAAACGAGCGACCTCTTTGCGGTACGCAAGGCCAAGCTGGACTCTCTGCGTGAGGCGGGCGTCGACCCTTTTTCAGCCAATTGTCGTCAGTCTCACACTTCGGAACAGGCTAAAGCTCTTTTGCCTGAGGAACATGAGGAGGGGCCGGAGGTGTCGGTCGTTGGTCGAATTGTTATCTTTCGCTTGATGGGTAAGGCCAGTTTTCTGAAACTGCTGGACAGAGATGGTCGTATTCAAGCCTATGTGCGACGCGATGCGATTGGCGACCAAGCCTACGCTGATTTCAAGAAATTGGATCTCGGCGACTTCATTGGTGTGCGGGGAAAGTTATTCCGTACCAAGACTGGAGAAATTACGGTTAGAGCCGAAGAGTATACCTTGGTTTCGAAATCTCTTCGCCCTCTTCCCGAGAAGTGGCATGGACTCACTGACAACGAGCAAATCTACCGTCAGCGTTATCTGGACCTCGTGGTCAATGAAGATTCGAGAGAACGCTTCAAGGCGCGTAGTGCTATCATTCGACACATGCGTGAATTCCTTTGGGAACGTGAATTTCTCGAAGTAGAGACCCCAATGCTGCAAGCTGTATCCGGTGGCGCCGCCGCTAGACCTTTTCAAACTCACTTCAATGCACTTTCCTGTGACTTCAACCTTCGGATTGCCCTTGAATTGCATTTGAAGCGCCTTCTCGTGGGTGGCTTTGATCGCGTATTTGAAATTGGGAGAGTCTTTCGTAACGAAGGGTTGTCCCGAAGGCACAATCCTGAATTCACCATGTTGGAGGCTTACCAGGCCTATACCGATTTTCGTGGGATGATGGAACTCACTCGATCCCTTGTTCAGCATGTGGCTGAACAAGCGATTGGTACGCTTACGATCGAGCGTCCGGAAGGCGATGTAATCGATCTGTCCGGAGAATGGCGTGAAGCCAAGTACAAGGATCTCATTCTCGAGGCCGTTGGTCGCGACGACTGGTTCGATTTGCCCAAGGCTGCCAAGCTGGAAAAGACCAAGGAACTCGGTATTGAAGTGG
>Ga0315321_10001140_pt1 | contig 20344 bp, 12 predicted proteins | sample M180m21515metaG_FD_203464 | JGI IMG/M metagenome (GOLD analysis project Ga0315321, IMG submission 203464) | Ammonia-oxidizing marine archaeal communities from Monterey Bay, California, United States - M1 80m 21515 | ecosystem: Environmental > Aquatic > Marine > Intertidal zone | place: USA...
TGTGTATCCGGTGTTGCTGCACCCTGAGGTGGCACACCAGTGGTGGGAGCGCTGGCAACGGCGCCGGGTTCGCTGACGGAGTGCGCAATCGCGCTTCGACCGGTAGTGGCCCGCGCTCCCCCTCCCGACGACCCAGGAAGCCCGCCGCCACGCACTTGGGATCACCCCGAAGCGAGCACCACCACACCCCTCGGATAGGATGGCGGCCCCTGACCTGGACCGCCGCATGCCAACCCCCATCCTCCGAGACCTCTGGGCCGGTGCCCGTGTCCTCGTCACCGGTGGGCGCGGCTTTCTCGGCAAGCATGTCTGCGCGCGCCTCGCGGCAGAAGGTGCGGTCCCAATATCTGTGGGCCGTGCGGAGGCCGACCTCACCGACCGCGCCCAGACCCGTGCTCTCCTCCACGACCTGCGACCGGACGTCGTGGTCCACTGCGCGGTGCAAGGCGGCGGTATCGGCTGGATGCGCCACCACCCGGTCGCTTCAGGTCGGGACAACGTGCTGATGAACGTCCACCTGCTCGACGCCGCGGCCGAGACCCCCGGCTGCACCGCGTTTATCGGTGCGTCGAGCGCGTGCGCCTACCCGCGCCTGTGCCCCGTCCCCTTCCAAGAAGCCGACCTCTGGAACGGCTACCCCGAGCCCACCAACGGACCCTACGCCCTGTCCAAGCGCATCATGATGGACCTCGGCCGCGCGCTCCACCAGGAACGGCCGGCAGGCTTTCTTGCGGTCTTCCCGGTGCTCGCCAATCTCTACGGCCCCCTCGACCACCTTGAGCCCGAGCGTGCCCACGTCGTCGCCGCGCTTCTCCAGCGCTGCCTTCAGCTTCCGCCCGACGTCCCGCTGTCGGTGTGGGGCTCCGGACGCGCCACCCGGGAGTTTCTCTACGCGCCAGATGCAGCGGAAGGCCTGCTGGCCATGCTCGCTTGGCGGTCTCCCGCCCCCCTCAACATCGGCACCGGCATCGAGGTCCCCATCGCGGAGCTGGCCCACACCATCACACGGGTGTGCGACCACCCCTCGGGGGTCACCTTCGACCCCAGCAAGCCCGATGGACAGCCCCGAAAGTGCCTCGATGTCACCCAGGCCACCGAGCGCCTGGGCTGGACCGCGCCGACCGACCTTGAGACCGGGCTTCGACACACCGTGGCCTGGTACCGCGCCGCGCTGCCCGGCAGGGGGGGGCTACCGAGTGATCCGTAATGCGCCACTTCTCACACTCCTGCTGGCCGGCTGCTGGCTGGAGAAGGTCACCGGCAAGCCCGTCCCGCTCCACCCCGACTTCTACGAGGCGGTGGAGGCGGTGCAGGGCGATCCGGGGGTGGGTGGTGGCGATGCGGTCCCATTCTACGACCACGAGGGAGACACCGTCGTCGTGCGCGGTATCGTCAGCAGCCCCACCGAGGGCACCATCGAGATCGATGTGCGCACACCCGACCCCATGGAGGAAGGCGGGGTGAAGGGTCACGGAAAGATTCAGCTGGAGGGCATTGGCGAGTTCGAGCTGACCGTCCCGAAGGGGCTCGGCTCACTGGAACTGCAGGCATTTCAAGACCTCGAAGCCGATGGTCCAGGCAGTGACGACCCCTTCGCTCAACTCACCCTCGAGATCGGCGAAGAAGACGTTGATGAGGTCGTGTTCGAGCTCATCCCGGGCGCGCGCGGCACCACTGGCGGGCCCACCCATACCGAGGCCCCTCCCGGCGCGCCCGGTGGGGACCCTGGCGGTGGGCCGGTCCACGAAGAGGTGCCTCCTGGCGGTGGCGCAGGACCGGAGCCCGGACCCGACGGCCACTCTGAAGAGGGACACACCGAAGGGGGACACACCGAGGGGGGACACACCGAGGGCGGACCCGATGGGGAGCCTCCACCCGGCGAAGACGATCCCGCCCCCGGCGGCATTCCGCCCTTTGTGGGCCTCGACGGCGACACCGTCACCCTGTCCGGCACGTTGTTGTGGGAAGGCGCCGAGCCTGGCGCGATCATCGACCTCGACCTGTTTCGGCCCAGCACCACCGCCGGAGGCGGACGCGAGATGCTCGGCAAGCTCAAGCTGCCCGCAGGTGAATTCGCCTTCGAAGCGCCCACAGACTTCGGTCTGCTGGTGCTGGAGGCATTTGTCGACATCGACGGCAACGGACCCGGCCACGGCGACCCCATGGGCACCTACACCGGCAACCCACTGTCGATCAGCGGCCGCGACATCAACGGCATCCAGATCCAGTTGGTTGTCACCCAGACCGGCCACATGCCAGGCAATGAGCCGCCTCCCAATGCCGAGCGCCCCGACGGCATCTAAGCGCAGGCCGCAGCCGAAAGCGATATCCCCGCGCCATCGCTGTCCAAGCCATGCGTGGTAGCCTCCCGCGTCCACAAGAAGGAGCCCCGATGGGACCCCTGCTCGGCCTCTGCGCCATCCTCATCAGCAGCACGGCCTTCGCTCAAGGGCTCGAGCCCAGCGACCCCGGCGACGTCACCCTATCCGAGTTCATGGCCCAGCCAGCCACGCCCATCGCCGACTACCAGGGCGAGTGGTTCGAGGTCCGCAACAACTCGGGTCGACGCCTCGATCTCGTGGGCGTGTCCATCGCGACATCGAGCAGTGGCGCTGGCTTCACGATCACATCCAGCCTGCTCATCGAAGACGGCGAACATCTGGTGCTCGGCGTCGACGCAGACACCGGCGTCAACGGCGGCGTCACGGTCGACTATCAGTACCCCTTCGCCGACATGGCGATGGACCACCGCGACGACACACTCACCATCTCCTACGGTGCGGTCACGCTCGACGAAGTCACCTGGGGCAGTCTGGTGGGATGGTCGGTGCCGGCCTCCAACATCACCCAGCAGGCCAACCTCAACGCCGTGGACAACGAGTGGGCCAACGACCTCGTCCACAACTGGTGCAACTCCACCGATGTGTTTGGTGGCCTCTACGCCACCCCGGGCGCCGACAACGCGTTCTGCGACTCGGGCAGCGCGGACATCGACGAGGACGGCTTCACGGTCGCCGGCGGTGACTGCGATGACATGGACGACTACGTCAACCCCGACGCACTCGACGGAAACCGCGATCCCTACGGCGCAGCCAACGACGACGCCAACTGCGACGGGCGGCGCGACGACGGGGCCATCGACGACGACTCCGACGGCTACCCCGAGCAGGACGGCGACTGCGACGACGGCGACCCCACACTCAATCCGGGCGAGGAAGAAGAACCCAACGGCATCGACGACGACTGCAATACCTGCATCGATGATGTCGACAGCGACAGAGACGGCTTCACCGACTGCGACAACGGCCTGGCCGTGGACTGCGACGACGACGACGGTGTGGAGTGTGCCGACGCGCTGGGCAACCCCGTGGACTTTGACCTCGACGACGAGAGCTTCTACACCGCGTACCTGGAGGGCAGCTGCGCCTGGCGCATCGACATCGACGAGACCGATGCCGATCGCTTCCCGTGCGCGGCAGAGGTGGCCTACGACGGCATCGACCAGTCCGGCGATGGCTACGATGCCTGCGACCAGGACCAGGACGGCTTCGCCTCCGAGGACTGCCCCAACAGCCCCGATCCCGGCTGGCGGGTGTTGGACTTCGACGGCAATGAGCTGCCCCGCGACTGCGACGACACCAACGCCAACGCCTACCCCGGTGGCGATGAAGGCTCGCCCGAGAACGGTGGCATACCCGACGGCGAAGACAACGACTGCAACGGCATCATCGACGACCCCTACCTCGACCTTGATGGCGATGGTTTCACCGAGGCGGAGGGGGACTGCCGCGATGCCTCGCTCGATAGCGACCCCGAAGCATCGGCCATCTCACCAGGCGCCGACGAGCTGTGTGGCGACGGCCTCGACAACGACTGCAACGGCTTGGTCGACGACGGCTGTGAGCTGTGGACCGCGGGCGCCCGGCTGGGCGGCGGCGGCGTGTGTGGGGTCGCCCCGGCCACGGGAACAGGCGCTCTGGTAGCGCTCGGACTGCTCCTACTACTACTACCCGTGGTTCGACGGCGGCGAGATGAACACGACCGGTCGGAGGTGCGCTCGTGAGCACCCGCTTAATCGCGCTGCTGGTACTGCTCAGCCCCGTCACGGTCGCCGCTGAAGAAGACGGCACCGTCGACTTTGAGCTGTTCCATCCCAGCCTCGACAACAGCGGCTACTTCGCCGTGCCGGGTGCTCGCACACTCGGCAACCTAGAGCTTGGCACCGCCCTGTGGATCAACCAGTCCAACGACCCCCTGGTGCTCACCGCCGACGGCAAGCGACTGCCCCCCGTGCCCGGCACCACCGGCGACAAGGGCGACGGGCTGGTCGACAGCCGGTTCCGCACCGAGCTTCACGTGGGCATGGGCTTCACCGGCAAGGCATCCGTGGCCCTCGGGCTGCCCATCCACCTCGCCCAGACCGGCACCAATCCCACCGACCTCACCCTCGCCCCCCCACCGAGCCTGCCGTCCACCGGCCTCGGCGACCTGCGGGTCGAGCCCGCCTACGTGCCCCTGTCTACGGCCGACAACCGTGTAGGGGTGGGCTTTCGGGTGCCCGTCTCTCTCCCTACAGGGCGCCAGGATGCGCTGATGGGCGCAGGCGGAGTGCAGGTGACGCCCGGCACCGTCGTCGAGCTGACCAACGGCAACGTCTCTCAACGAGAACACACCGTGCGAGCTGCTCTCCACGCGGCCTACGCGCTTCGGCCGGCCGATAGATTGCATGATCTTCGGTTGGGCAATGCATTTGTGTATGGCGCAGCAGCGGCGGTGCAGCCGATGGAAGTCATCGAGCTGTTGGTCGAGGTCCATGGGGAGCTCGGCGGTCCCCAGGGCAGTCAGGCTCCTGGCGAAGCACTCGTGGGCGCCCACTTCATCGGAGGAGACCTCGTCGACGTGCGTCTCGGCGGGGGCACAGGCCTGTTCGGAGGGGTCGGCTCACCCGACTGGCGGGTCGTGGCGGGCATCACCGTGAGTCCATCGTTTGACCCTGCGGCACGAGATGCGGATGGCGACGGCATCGCCGATGAGCTCGACAAGTGTGTGAACGTGCCGGAGGACCCCGACAACTTCCAGGATGCCGACGGCTGTCCCGACAACGACAACGACGCCGATACCATTCTCGATCAATTTGATGAGTGTCCGGACGACCCCGAAGACGTCGACGGCTTCGAGGACAAGAACGGCTGCCCCGACAACGACAATGACGGCGACGGCGTGGCCGACATCTCCGACCGCTGTCCTCTCGCACCCGAGACCATCAACGACTACCGCGACGAGGACGGCTGTCCCGACACGCCCGAGTACGGCGACCGCGATGGCGACGGCTACACCGACAGCCGAGACCGCTGTCCCGACGAAGCGGAGACTTTCAACGGCATCGAAGACGAGGATGGCTGCCCGGAAAAGGGCCGTGTGTCGCTAGAAAAGGGAGCGATCAAGATCAGCGAACGCATCTATTTCGAGACCGGCCGGGCCGAGATTCAGGCGCGCAGCCACAGCCTCCTCGACGAGATAGCCCAGGTGCTCATCGCGAACCCGAAGCTCAAGAAGGTGCGCATCGAAGGCCACACGGACAACGTGGGCAACGACATGGGCAACCTCAAGCTGTCGCAAAACCGCGCAGAGTCCGTGCGCCAATACCTCGTGAAGGCGGGCGTTGCCGCAGACCGACTCGATTCCCGAGGATTCGGCGAGTCCTATCCGCTCACCACCAACGACACCGATGAAGGGCGAGCGCAGAATCGACGCGTAGAGTTCATCATCGTCGACCAAGACTGAGCCTCGAGACGGGCCGGACATCCGCGGAACGAGATCCGCAAGACACCGTCAACACCTGAACTATGGGTCAGGTTGTCAATGGATGTTGCGCGATGTAGTCTGACTCCAGCCCACCGAGGTCCACTATGACGACGCATGTCACCAATCTGCTCTCCCTGAGTCTTCTTCTCTCAATCAACGCCGCGTGCACCGACACTGGCGACGACAAAGGAGAAGACCCCAGCGTCAGCGAGGACAGCGGCGGACTGGGTGACGGCTCTGGCTCCGGCGGAGACACCGACGACACCGACGACACCGACGACACCGACGACACCGACGACACTGGCGACACCGACGAGCCCGCGACTCTTGCGGTGAGCGGCACCGTCGAGGTCGAGGTCTACACCTTGGTCGGCGGCGAACGGGAGGCGGTCGACCCGGCCGATCTGGTCGACGTGGACTTCCCCTACGGCGCCATCTTCGTTGGGGGCTACCAGGACCCCAGCGGATCCGGCAACGAGGACTACAAGGGCACCGACACCATCGCGGCCCCAGACTGGGGTGAAAACGAGTTCGAGATGGAGGTCGAGGCCAGCTCCGCCGACCCACTCCACGTCTACGCAGCCCTTGACTACAACCGCAACACCATCATCGAGTCCTCAGACCCCGTGGGGATCTGGCCCACAGAAGTCGAGATTCAACACGGTCAAGACGTCAACGACATCAAGATTGTCATCCTGGCCCGCTACTACCCAGACGGCGGCTCCGGCTCCGGCTCCGGCGGTGGTGACGGCAGCGGTTCTTGCGAGCACGGCGGACACACCGATCTCACCATCTCGGGTCCCATCGCGGTGGGCAAGCAGTACACCGGCTGGGGCATGGCGCTCCTGCTCAACGCCGACGGCACTGGCCCGGTCCACTGGACCGACTTCACCGTCGAAGCGGTCGGCGATGGCTCCGAAGGCGAGTCCGCCTACTCGATGGAAGTCTGCCCAGAGCTCGGCACCATGCAGCTCACCGGCGCCATCGACGACAACAACAACGACCTCATCGACCCCGCCGACACCAGCGGTGCCTACGTGAGCGCGCCCGACGTAAATGGCAACCCCATCAACATCGCGAGCGCAGATCTCACCGACTACGAAATCCAGATTCCCATCATCAACCCCACCACCGGGGAAGAAGAAGACAACAGCATCGAGCTGGTCCCCTATGTACGAATCACGGGCGATGTCAGCTATAGCACCGGCACCTTTGACGACCTCGACCCCGGCACCAAGGTCTACGTCGCGGCGCTCAAGTACCGGTCCGATACCAGCGTGGCCCTGTCGTCTGTCACCGCGAACGCCTACGACATGGCCGTCTTCGAGTGGTCGGAACTTTCCGGCCAGAGCTCGGTTGCATACGAGCTCCTGGTGCCCGGCAACACCGAGATGTACCTCTGGTCCTACGCCGACCCAGACCTCGACGGCACCCTCAACGAGGTGGGCGAGCCCGTAGCCTCCGCCAACAACAGCAGCGACGGCCAAGTGACCACCGGCTCCGACAATCTGGTGTTCGACATGCAAATGGGAGTGCCCTGACCTCCCGGTTGCGCCACCGCTCTTGCCCCCCGCAGAACTTCTGACGGGGTCTTTGCACTCTTGCGGGGAAGTCGGCCAAGTCGGCCCACCAATTGGTCATGGACGCAAAGACGACAGCGAATGGCTTTGTGGACCTCATTTTCGCATTGCAAGACCTCCATGACACCAAATGTGTGTCCAGTGTTGGTTTTCCCATGACAGAGACAAATCAGGCAGATCCGAGAACATCGTCTCAAGGCTCGTTTCGAACAAAAAGTACAGTTGATGAAGACAGGCTCCTAAGGTATTTTTCACTCTAAAGAATCCATGGAGCCCGCGATGCTCACCAGCGCCCGCGTCCTCACGCTGATCGGCTTTGGCTTGCTTAGCGGCTGCCCTGACTCCAACAAGGGCAGCGATGCCGACGCCGACACCGGCGGACTGTCCGATGGCGATGGCGATGGCGATGGCGATGACGATGGCGACCTCGACGACGACGACGACGACGACGACGACGACGACGACGACGAAGCCGAGAAAATCCAGGGCACCGTGACGGGCACCGTGACGGTCCAGGTCTGGGAGACCGTCGACGGCGAGTACACGCAGGTCGATGTCAATGACCGCTACGGCGGCGACTACCCCTTCGGAAAGATCTTCGTGGGCGCCTACGACGACCCAGACGACTCGGGTCGCGAGCGCTACCGCGGCATCGACACCCTCGATTCGCCCTCCTTTGGTCCAGACGAGTTCGAGCTGGAAGTCCGTCTCGACGAGGCAGGCCGAGTGGTCGTCTACGCCGCGGTCGATGCGGACGGCGATGCAGTCATCGACACCCAACACGACGCCACCGGTGTGTGGCCTTTCGAGGTGATGATCGAGCCAGAGGGCTTGGTCGAAGACATCTCCATCACCGTCGCAGTCAACCTCGACAAGCTCCGCGGCGGCGGCAACGGCTGCTGCGGCGACGGCACCAGCGACGGCTGCACTGTCACCGTGTCTGGAGACGTCGATGTGGGCCGCCAGTTCGACGGCAATGGCCTCGCGATGATCCTCGGCACCGACGGCTCCGGCCCCTACTACGCCGACTGGTTCGAAGCGACGGCCACCTCCAGCGCATCCGGCGACGACCACGGGACCGCAGAGGCGGACTACAGCATCACGATGTGCCACAACGCCGGCACCGTGAAGCTCGTGGGCGCCATCGACTCCAACAACAACGGCATCATCGACCCCGATGACACCACCGGCGCCTACGTCACGTCGCCCGACGAAAACGGCAACCCCATCAACGTGGCCACCGCCGACCTCACCGAGCACACCATCCAGGTCCCGCTGTTCGGCGAGGATGGCGAAGAAGAGTTTTACGGCGTCGAGCTGGTGCCCTTCGTGCGGCTCACCGGTGAGATCACCAGCAACGAAGGCACCTTCGACGACTTTGGCGCCGGCACCAAGCTCTACGTCGCGGCGCTCAAGTACCGGCCCAACACCAGCGTGAGCGCCTCCACCTTCGCGTCAGGCGCCTACGACGAGCAGACCTTGGAGTGGGCCGAGCTCGCCGGGCAAGCCTCCGTTTCCTACGAGGTCATCGTGCCGGCCAACACGACCATGTACCTGTGGGCCTACGCCGACCCGGACCTCGACGGCACTCTCAACGAAGCCGGTGAGCCCGTCGCCTCCGCCAACAACAGCGACACTGGCGCAGTCACCACCGGCACCGAGAACCTGGTGTTCGACCTGGCGATGGGCGTGCCCTGACCCACGCTCGCTCCCAAGACAGCTCCGCCCCGTTCACTGCACCGCGCAGGACGGGGCGGTCCCGCTCTTGGCCTGTGCGGCCGCCTCAGCGCCCGCCGAGCATCCGTTCCACAAAGGCCGGGCAGGCCACAAACGGGTTGTGGTTGAACTGATACCGGGCGGTGGCCGCGTCGCGCTCCTGGTCGACCGAAGTGACGGGGTCGAGCGCCGACCAGCTCGCGTACATCGATTGCTGACTCGACGATGGCGTGTAGCCGTACTGGGTCCATACGTAGAGCATCGAGCGGGCCGCGTTGCCCTTGTGTTCGTCGCGGGGCTCAAAGACCGTGCCCCCCGAGCCATCCCCCAACATGGAGCCACCACTCGACCAATAGATGGAGCCGGTGACCTCCCCCAGAGGGCTGTTCCCGCGACTCTCGTTGGCCGCCACGATGGTGGGATAGAGGTGGTGGACGTCGCAGTTTGCGGGATCGGACTCGGCCCCTTCGCTGCGGGGCCAGGTGTGCTCGATGTTCATGGCGTCGTCTTCGGGACTGCCGCCAACAATGGCCACCTGCTCGCCCGTGTACACACACGACACCACGTTGCCGTCTTCGAGGTCGAAGCTCTGGTAGATGGCCCGCTTGCTGTAGCTGTACTCACACTCAGGGTCGGGGTTGCCGTCTTGCAGACCCACGCGAAGAGTGTCGCCCGACACACCATCTCGCAGCAGCTCCCAGTGCCCAGCCTCCTCGCATGCCGCGCAGTCCGGAGTGCCGTCCCCGTCGCCGTCGGCCTCATCTTGGTGTAGAGCGCCGTCGCAGTCGTTGTCCTGGCCGTCGCACAGCTCTGGGGCACCCGGGTACACGGTGTCGTCGGTGTCGTCGCAGTCGTCGCTTCCGAAGACGCCGTCACCGTCGGCATCTTGCCCACCACCACTACCACCACAGTCGTCACCAGAGCAGTCCTCCGGTGCAGTGTCCGTAGCCTTGTCTGATGCCCCACCACAAGCCGTCAGGAGGCTCAGGGAGGAGCTGAGAAGGAGAACTGCAGCGGTTCTTCGCACGGTGGACCTCGGAGGCAGGACGCGCAGACCTATCCTGCCTCCGGAGATGGCGGGTTGCCGAGCGACTTCCAGCTCAGCGCATGTCGAACAGCAGGGCGCGGTGCAACTGGCCGCCCTCCCCGCGACGCGTCTCAGATGAGCCGATGCTGTCAGGATTAGGTGGACGCCTGTGGTCGCACACCTCCGCGACGCGACGACTACCTCCGCGACGCGACGACTACTCGATGTACCCCAGAGCCTCCAGCTGCCGCTGTTGGAGCGTGCGCTCCTTTGCCTTGGCCTCTTTGTTCCTGGGCTCGTTGACGCGGGGGAGACCACGGCGGCTCGGCCGGTCGCCGGTGACGATCCGGGGCCCGGCCACCACAAAACCGGTGGGGTCGCGCGTGGCACGGGTGAGGTCGGGTGCGGACGAGCGGACGCACATCTCTACCGAGGCCTGGCCCCAGTCGCGGTCGAGGCGGACACGCTCGCGGCTCCACTCACCGTCGACATCGTAGCTCACCATCTTCTCGTAGACGGTCTCGGGCTCGGCACCTGGACGCGCCAAGGTGACCGTGAGCCGCCCGGTAGAATCGGCTGGGCGGAGGTCTTGTGCGTTGGAGAAGCCGTACTCAAGGATCAGAGTCGGCCTGCCGGGCAGCATCAGATCTTGACAGTGGTTGGCCTTCTCCAGCAGCCTGCGCTTCTTGCCGGCGATCTTGTTCTTCACGACCTCCCGAGACAAGGCGAAGGAGTAGAGCGCTTCGTCGATGTGCGGTCCAGACAGCCTGTCGGCCACGGCACTGGTCTGCATGGGAGGCAAGGCGGCGAGCTGTGGGCAGAAGTCCGCTGGATAGCGCTGGGTACGCATGGGGTTGAACGGGGGCGTCCACTGCCACACGATCTCTGCATCTGCGTCTGGGGTGACCTCGAAGACGCGTCCGCCGCGGCTGGAGGTGATCAGCACGTTTCCGTTCGGCAGCTTCTGCGCGGTGCCGGCGGTGTCGGAGAAGAAGTTCTCGCTGGTGTATCTCCAGACCACCGAGCCCTCGGCCGGATCGATCTCGAGCACCTCGCTCTGGCGATTTTTGGAGTGATAGCGGTTGTTGAACAGCAACACGTTGCCGGCACCGGGAACATCGTCGCCCAGCAGGACGGCCTCGTGCTGCCAGTCGAGATCTTTGCTGTGCTTCCAGGTGACCTTCCCCGAGGCCCGGTCGATCAGGTAGATCGTGCTGAGGTGGCGGGAACTGATCAAGACGTTGCCGGCGGTAAACCGCGCATCTCCCCCCCTCGCCCGCGGGTTGTCGGGAATCACCTGGACCGAGTTGAAGTGGGTCAGGTCGCGTTCGTTGAACACCTCCCCCGTGAAGTCGTCGCTCAGGTGATCCTGAGATTCCCACGTCCAGACGACCTCGCTGCTCGCATCCACGATCAGGATGTTGTCGGTGGGTTTCCCCGGAGCACGGAAGATGCCGACCAATTCGTCGCCGGGAGCCCACTGAAGGTCGTGATGGGGGAAGTACGTATGTTCGCCGGTATTGTACTTTCGGACGGGATGACCGTCCCAGTCGATCTCTACTAGGGAGTCGTCGACGGAGATGTAGAGGAGGCTTCCAGAGGGAGTCAGCCGCGCCCGCCCCACCGCACGGACATCTGGCCAGCTGTGGACCACACGCCCGTTCATGTCGACAAGCATCGGCACTCGACGCTCGTAGAACACGAGGGTGTAGCCGGCCCAGGCCCGCTCGGGATCGTAAAGGGAGACCCAGTCGGTGGTGGGCAGCGAGGCCACGTCGAGCCCGGAAGCGGGGTCGCGGCGATCCATGCGGTCGGCGACGGGAGGTTCGGCAATCACAGCAGGTTCGGCAATCACAGCAGGTTCGGCAATCACAGCAGGTTCGGCAATCACAGGGGACTGCTCGGGCCACTGGCGGAGCAGAATCCCCAGAGCAGCACCTGCCGTGCCCACAAGGAGAATGCCCGCACCTGCAGAGAAACTGGTCCAGTCCACACAAACTCCATCGACGAGAACGCCACCCGGGGCTCTCCCCACCTCAGAGGACCACGAATATAGCGCCTCGGCCACACAGCAACCTGGGAAGTCGTGTCAACCTGGGAAGTCGTGTCGTTTTCACCCACTTGGCCGTCACACGTGCTAAACTCCTTCTATCCTCGGACCAGTGAAGATTTCTCCATGCTTCGATTCCCACGAGCCCCTGCCCTCCTCGGCCTCATGGTCGCCCTCTACACGGCGACCGGGTGCGGAGGCCGTCTTGGCCTTGAGCTGAAGGGAGATCTGGACACTGCGAATCAGGCCCTTGGTGTCGGCCCCGGCGACTCAAGCGATACCGGCTTCAACAACGACACCAACGACACCAACGACACCAACGACACCGCGGGAGGCTCCTCCTCGCCTTCCACCTATCGGAACATCGACTTCGAAGTTGAGGACTGGCGCGACGTAATGTGGCGCACCCGCAAGAACCGACGTCGCGGCCTGTAGGCCACGACCCAGCGAGTTCATGTCAAGTAGGGCCCCCTCACGGGGCCCTTTCTGATTCTTGGCACCCAGACTTTTCGTCCCAACGATCTCTTCGACCCAACGATCTCTTCGACCCAACGATCTCTTCGACCCAACGATCTCTTCGACCCAACGATCTCTTCGACCCAACGATCTCTTCGACCCAACGATTCTTCGGGACAACGATTCTTCGGGACAACGGTCTTCGGGACAACCATCTCCCCCGCGGGCGGGCCACCTCCGCCGCCTGACAGACTCAAGGCAAAGCTCGGTGGCCGGCCCTCAAGGAGCAGCACGCTCGCAGCGTTGGAGCTTGTCCTGCGGCAGCTTGATGGTGGGCCGCAGCGTCCACGCTCGCTGGAAAGCCTCTCGTGCTCGGGCACAGTCCCCCATCGCCAGCAGTGCCTTGCCCCGACCGGCTTGGGCATCGGCGCGCAAGTAGAAGCGATCGTGTTCGAGCGAGTCGGACGCGAGCTCATAGGCAGCGAGCGCCTCCTCCGGACGGCTCAACGCGAGCAGAGTGTTGCCCCTCCCAAGCTGCGCGCGCCCTGTGTCGATCCCGGTCTCCACGGCGCGTCCGTAGCCCTCCAGAGCCGCAGTGAGGTCGCCGAGCATCGAGTCGGCGTCGGCGGACTGGAGCAGGGCGGGTCCGAAGTCAGGGTCGGTCTCCAGCACGACGTCGTAGTGTTGTCGTGCCTTCTCGGCGTTCCCGGCTTCGAGGTTGAAGTCGCCGATCCACATCGCCCAGCGCTCGGGCTGCGCGAGCAGGTCGGTGCCGAGTGGAGGCGGCCCTGGGTTCCGGGTGTTGTTCTGAACGGGCCCGAACTGGACTTCCAGGGGCTCCTTTAGGCCCCGCCCCCCCACAATCAGCCGGAGCTCCAAAGGGGTCATGGGAAAGTCCATCCCGGTGAAGGCATGCTCCCGATGTCGAACCGGTAGGATGTCGGCATCGATCGCTCGAAACAAGGCCTGTAGATCCAGCTCGACTTCGCTCCAGCGCCGGCGGGGCGCCTCGATCATCTGGTAGGGCACCTCGATTCCCTGGAGGGTGAGCCACCCGATCCGTTCGGTGTCTCCGAAGAGCACCACCAGCCGGGCGCGATCGGCGACGATATCAACCCCGTACAGGACGTCCAGTTCGGGGAGGAGGTTGGCTTGCTCGGGCACGCGGACATCAAAGGTGAGGGGTGAGCGGGGCAGGGCGAGCCGGGTGCCAAGAGAGACCACCTCGCGCCGTGCGCTGTCGCTGGTGGGGTCCGAGGGCCGCAGCCTGAACACCAGCGCTCCCTTCTTCGGACTGTCGACGGCGGCACGGACCGTTCCAGCAGTCAAGGGTCGGCTCGAGACCGACCACCGAACCGGCTGGAGAGGCTCGCTGGTCCAGAACCGAAAGTCACCGTTTTCCACCTCACCGAGGTGGGCGTGTCCTTCGAGCGGCGGAATCCACACCGAGCTTCGGCGGGCGTAGTCGTCGCGGTCCGCCACCGTCAGCAGCCCCCCCTTGCGCAGCTCGAACTGCTCGTACCAGACGTTGGTGTCCAGCTGATAGTCGGCCTGTTGACCGGGGAGCAGGGTGTCCGGACCTTCGATGATGGTCCAGAAGAACGGCTGCTCGGCCGCGGTCTGGACGGCGAAGCGCGGGTGGAGGGGGCGGTCCGAGCGATTCCAGACCGTCACGAAGAAGAGGTCTGCCCGCGCACCATTGGTGTAGATGCGGGGCCCCACCCCCACACCGATGGGCGACTCCGTGAGACTGGCATGGGTGAGGAGCCCCCCCACGAGAGCGAGGAACGCACCAACGACACCGGCGGTCGGCCAGATCGAACGCACAGGGGGAACGGGAACCGAGCTGTCGCGCGGGCTGTACGAGCGGGCAAGATCAAGCGCGAGTGGGAGGACGAAGTAGTACCAGTAGGAGGTCAGGCTCCGGTTTCCGAACCACAGCACGATCCCCGGTGCCACCCACATGAAGGCGGACAAGCGCCGGAAGTGCCGGAAGTAGACGACCAGACACACGGCAAGCGACGTCCACACCAATGCGCCGTAGGCGCCCTTGGCCAACACCAACCAACCGGCCATGGTGAGACTCGACAGACCGTAGCCGAGGGTGATCATGGGTGCTGACAGGGGCTCGGTCACCCCCGCCCACCAAGCCAAGGGATCCCATAGGATGAACGGACCGTTCACCGCCAGGAAGACGATCGTGCTGACCCCACCATAGCGAACCATCTCGCGCAGGCGATTCGAGGTGGAGCCGGGAGTCTCGTACCAGATCCGAACCAAGAAGAACGGTGCCAGAGGCCAGACAGTCTGCTTGAACGAACACGCCAGACCGTACCAGACACCCCGGAGGACCCGGTGCCTCCAGCTTGCGACCACCGCGACCAGCAAGGTGGCCCAGACGATGTCGCTGACCCCTCCGAGGACCGCGAGCACGTAGCGCTGTTCGAAGAACCACGGAAGCAACACGACCGGCCGAAGCGCCCGAGGGCTGCTTCGCCAGAGCAGAGTCATCGCAGTGACGAAGACCAGGGGGTAGGCCCACGAGGTGCTCGCCTGCGCCCACACGAAGGGCACAAAGAACAGTGTGGAGAGGGCTGGATAGGCCATCCGGCCCGTGTAGTCGCCATCCAGGAGAGGGGTGGAGTACGTGAGTGCCGAGCCGTGCAGCTCAAAGGCCGGCCGGAGGTCGTGCAGATACGGGTTTTCCCCCTGCAACAGCAACCGGGCAGCGTAATCTTGGAAGACCACGAGGTCGGTGGTGCCCGGCCCGTACATCAGGGTGTGGAGCCCGTGCACGTGAACGAAGGCTGCCATCCCCACCGCCAGCGTGACGGGGACTCCCACGATCGAAAGCCGAGGCGGACGCCGGTGGACTGCTGCGACCAACAGGCCGAAGCACAGCAGCCAGAGCGCCAGCATAAGTCCCATCGACACCGCGCTCGCGGTGACCTCGCCGATGGCTGCGACGCGTGACGCGGCGCTGAACCCTGTGATCGCCGTGCCGAAGAGCCCCAGGCGGAGGACGAGATCGCCAATCTCTGGTCCCGTCTTCGAGCGGGGTGTTTCGGACCGTGGATCAGCCTCCACAACGATACCGGGCGTCGATCAGCGGAACCGCCTCGACCAAGCCGGCAGCCTGCAGGCCACTGTACGTCGTGATGGGAAGGTCAACACGCGCCGGATCCGCGTCCCGCTTGCGCGAGGCCCGCATGTGGAGGCTCGCCAGCGTGGCATCCGCGCTGCTCCGGACCGTGAGCCGCGCCCAGGAGCGGTGGCGTTCCCTGGGCTTGCGGGCCTTCCCACCTTTCCCGGTGGCGGCCGGAGCCGCGTCGTTCGAAGGCATTGCCTCCTCTTCTTCGAGGATCCAGGAGCGTGTGGTGAGGCTCCGGTCGCACACCGCAGTCAGCTCGGGCGTCGAGCCCGCGGGCCAGAACCGGTCGAGGAGGACTTTGCCCATACCAGACGAGGTGTCCACCGCCGACAGCGCGCCCCGATGGCGCTCCAGTCCCCGCACGACGACGAGGGCAGTGGCTTCGGGTGCGCTCGACGCCGACTCGACCGACACCTTGGTCTGGCCGTTGCCCGCAGCCAGGCGCACCAGCGCTTCGTGCGAGGAGCGCGCTGCGGCAGCGTCGGCTGAATGGTGGCTGACAACGAGGGCACTGCGGGTTCTCTTGCCCGCCGACGCCCCTTGCGTGCAGCTGGCGGGGTCCAGCGAGACTTCGGTGGCCAGTACAACGCCCTGACCCTGGAGGGTGCGGTCAGCGCTGTCCCACATGGTCTCGGAGGCGCACGAGCGCAGGGTCCATCGGAGCGGCACGCCGGCGACGGGCTGCACGGCGGCCAAGATCTCCGCTCGGACTTTCTCCGCGGCGGGCGAGGCTGCGCGCACCGCAAACTCAAAGACGGGCAGCTGTGCGTCGAACGATAGCTTTCGCTGCTCGCGCCGCTCGCCGCGCTGTTGCCCGCGTGCGGCGATCCGATCGGCCTTCGACTCCTTGGCGGCCTCGGCGGGCGTGGCCTCCGGAGGGGGCGGGGCCGCGGCGACGGGAGGAGCGACGGGTTCCGGGGAGTCGTTGCAGGTGCATCCCGTCAAGCCGATGGTGGCCACCAGCAGGGGAATCAGGAGCGATCGACCGTGGCGGACACGCATCGGTGACGGGGACAAGGAATTCGGTACGCGCATCGTCGGCTCCGCTGAGGTGACGTTGGGCCGACGGAACTAACGGAATGAGGGAAGGCTTAGGGCCTCCAGCGGGTAGGGAGCCGAGATTCAACGGGCATCGCCATCCAATCGGTGCTACGATGACCTGAGGCTGCCCTGGATGTTCTACATGACCCATACCAAACTTTGTGTCTCCGGACCTACTGCTTCCTTTTCCTCCATCGCTTGGCGCTGGAGGGGCCGGGCGCTCACGCTCGGACTTGTGCTTGGCGTGGGCTGCACGCAGGACTACGAGATCAACGCGATGGAGGGGGATGACGCTGTCGCATCATCCTCGCCGACCAACGCGGTGAATCCCGCTGGCGGAGGGAGCGGAACCCCATCCGTCGAACCCAGCGCAAACACCGCCAACGGCGTGGTTGGGTCGGCTACGATGGTCCCAGGTGGGCCAGAAACCGACCCGATGAACGCGGGCCATGGTCCCCGAGCCACCCCCTTCGACCGCGGCCTGTATGTCTACGACCCCGTCGAGCCTTCTGCTGGGGCGGTCGAAGCACACGAAGATCCGGAACAGCGCGAGCGAGAGGATCTGTTCGAGATCGAATCGGACCTGCGCACCCCCATCGTGGACTTCCTCTTCGTGGTCGACAACTCCACGAGTATGGGTCGAATCCGCGATCTAGTGCGGTCGGGCCTCGTGAGCCTGTACGACGAAGACGCCTTCCCGGCAGATGCCCGCATCGCCGTGATGTCTACGATTCCCGCCAACCCGTCCGACCTCACCCAGCTGCATCCCCGGGTCAACGACCAAGGCGGTCAGGTAAACGAGCCCGGGTTCCTGCGTCTGGTGGATGCGGAGGGAATCGACCGCTTCCGGGCGAAGTCACCGGAGCTTGGGGAAGCCTTCCGCTTCGATGGCTGTGAGAATGCTTGGTTCACGCCGTGGGAAGAAAACGACGAGGGCGTGCCCTGCATGGTCGCGCACACGCAGATCTCCCGCACACCCGTTCGGGTCGAGGCTGGGCTGTCGGCCTTCCAACAGTTCCTGCAGAAGCGCGACGGGCAGTCCACCTTCCGAGAAGGCGCTGCTGTTCACGTCATCTTTGTGTCCGACACCCACTCTCCAGGGCTGGCCGGTGGCGCGAACCGAGTCGAAAAGACCGGACTCGAAGTCGATCCCATCACCTACCGCGACCTCCACACCTTGGTCTCCGCCGACAACCTCGTGGGTACGTTCAAGGTGCATGCGATTGCTCCGGCCACGGAATGTGTCGAGGAGTGGGCCCACCTCGGTCCCCGCTACTTCAACGTCGCCGATGCGTCGGGCGGTTCCACGCTCGATATCTGCACCGCTGAAGACTACGCGCCCTTCATCCGGGAGCTCGTGGAAGACAGCGATGTCATCGAGGCGGCCATCCTCTCGCTTGGGCGGCCCTCCGCGGCTGTTCATCAGGTGCTCCTCGATGGAGTGAGCGTCCCGTTTGAGGTCGTGGGGAATGGTGCCGCAGTTCGGGTGAACGGCCTGAATGGTCCACGCGGCAACCGCAGGCTCACGGTCAACTACCGGTACTGATGCTGCTGCCTAAAGGTGCCTGCGCTGCCCCCTTGAGGGAAGGCAAGGGCGCCTACGTTACCCTGGGAACATGCGCTTGATGTTCACGAAGATGACCGCACAAGGGTCGTTCCCGGGCCATGTACTGCTCGTCATGATCTGGCTTGCGGGTTGTGGCGGAGAGACTCCAGCGCCGTCGGGGGCCCCGGAACGGTCCACGGCGGTCTCCGTCGATCTTGGGGTCCAGCTGGCGGTTCCCCCACGTCTCGTCCAGCCCTACGCGCTTCCTGGGCTGTCGTCGATCTCGGGCGTGGCCAACACCGAGACCGATCGGGATGGGGAGACCTACACCTGGCAGAACGCCGAGGAGATGGTCGTCGAGCTCAACGTGGCCGGTCGGCCCCGGCAGCATGAGCTGCGAGTCCGCGCCCAGCCCTTTCCGCTCCCCGATGGCACGCCCCAGTCCATCACGCCGATCGTCAACGGGGAGACTCTGCGCCGGCAGCGGGTCAACACCCACCGCGAGGAGCTGGCCTGGGACGTCCCGGCGGATGCGCTTCGAGAGGGCCGGAACATCCTCATCTTGCGCGCCGGCTACGCCACCGCCCCCGCCGCGGTCAAGCCCGGAGCGCGGGACCTGCGCACTCTGGCCTATCGAGTCTACGGGGTGAGCTTCGCAGCGGCAGGCCGGCAGGGACCAGACGGGGGACAGGTCGAGCTGCTTCCGAATGTACCTGTGACGGTTCCTGTGGAAGGGGCCGACGACCTCCAGCTCGTGATGGGCCGTGCCTCTCTGTCCGGCGAGCCCCCCCTCACCCTGAAGGTCACCCTCAGCGTCGACGGCCCCCCCTCGCTGGAGCACGCCTACCGGACGGCCCAACCCGTCGTCTTCGACGAAGCAGGGCGCCAAGCGCTCTCCGTGCCCCTTCCCCTCGCCGACGGGGAGGCAGGCATGCTGCAGCTGGAGGTATTGTCCGACTCGGGCACGGGGCTGCTGGTGTCGAAGATGGAGCTCAAGGGTTCACGACGGACCACCGGGGTCTCGGTGACCGCCCCCCGGGTCGAGCCGCCACCGCTCGTGGTGCTGTACATCTCGGACACCACCCGCGCAGACCGCCTGTCGGTCTTTGGCTACGAGCGGGCCACATCTCCCCACATGAACTCGATGGTCCGAGGGGGTGCGCAGGCTTGGGTGGCACACAGCAACTCCTCCTGGACCCGCCCCTCCGTCGCGACGCTCTTCACGGGCCTGGAACAGGGTGCCCACGGCGTCCTGACTAAATGGAATGCACTGCCCGGCGGCCTACCGGTGCTTGCAGAGTCACTGCGAGATGCCGGCTACCGCACGGTCGCGTTCTCCGGATCGTCCCATGTGCAGGAAGGATCGGGCTTCACGCGGGGGTTCGTTCGCTTCGAGGATGTGAGCGAGCCGAGGGTCGACGTGGATCTCAAGCCCCGGATCGTCCACTTCATGGACGAGATCCTGGAGGAGCTGGACACTGCTTCGGACGGGCCACTGTTCCTGTTCATCCACTCCATCGGCCCACACGATCCCTACCAGGCACCCGGCCCGGCCCGGCAAGCGATGAACCTTCCCCCGCTGCCCACGGTGTTCGGCGAAGACCTGGCCGAAGGACCGGCACAGGTTCGCTGGATCGACCTGGCATTTCGCGATCGCATCGACATGAACGGGGCGCTTGTGGGAGGCCTCTCGGCGCTCTATGACGCCGAGATCTGGGACGAAGACGCCCAGATCGGTCGGCTGGTGGATGAGCTGAAGCGACGGGGGCTGTGGGATGACTGTCTCTTCGTTCTCACCTCAGACCACGGAGAGGAGTTCGGCGAACACGGCTCCCTCCGGCATGGGCGCACGCTGTGGGATGAGCAGCTCGAGGTGCCGCTGATCATCCACTGGCCCGAGGGTTCTCGGCCGGTCCAGGCGTCCACCGCCGGGCTCCTGGATGTCCCGCCCACCATCACCTCCATCACGGGT
>Ga0315321_10001141_pt1 | contig 20341 bp, 16 predicted proteins | sample M180m21515metaG_FD_203464 | JGI IMG/M metagenome (GOLD analysis project Ga0315321, IMG submission 203464) | Ammonia-oxidizing marine archaeal communities from Monterey Bay, California, United States - M1 80m 21515 | ecosystem: Environmental > Aquatic > Marine > Intertidal zone | place: USA...
CAACAACCGATTGGTCTTTGGTGCGTTCAGGGAAGGCATGGCGTCAGGCAGGCTGGACGTAAAGATTCCTTATACGTTCACCTACGTCATGCGCCCGACGAACGTGGTGATGCACATCGTGCGTTGCGACGAGTCGCGCACGAATTGGATCCTTATCCACCACAATACGGATTCGTCTGGCTCCCTAATCGTCTAAGAGCGCTCAAGCGTTGTTGCGATGATGGGATGAGACATGTCGAAGTATTATGCGTTTGCGCTAGGCTGTATCCTTGCTGTGGGTTGTGCCCCGCAGGACACTACGGATGACCGCCGAGCACCCGACCTAAGCGATCTTCTAGACGCAGGTCCGGTGCAATCGAGCGACAGCGGACCGAACCAAACCAGCGACGCTGGACCCGACGAAGCTGGTGATGCTGGTGCAGCTACTCGTCCCGATGCGGCCGAGGAGCCCGCTGCTCAACCCGAACGCTTCGCGATGAAAGCAGTGTCGGCTGTCCAGCAGCGCAACCCGAGCCCCTTGGGCAACGAAGAGGTACGGGTGGTGACCACACAATACATGCTGATGGATGCGCTCCGTCTGGATGACCAGATCACATGGGATGAGACGCTCTGCCGTATTGCGACGAGCGAAGCGCGTTACCGTTTTGGCATTCGGGCGAGCACCAGCTATCCAGAGTCGTTTGTCACCCACTTCCCCGTGTTTGAGCGTCAAGCTCAGTGGACCGAAAACGGAGAGTTTCAGGCAGGGCCCTTTGCGTCCGTCGTTGGAGCTGACCTCGCTAACCCTCTATCAGACTCGCTTCCTACAGAGGCTGGAGCAGCGGGTGAGGTCGACTCGGATCAAGACGGCAACCCTGGCGTGACGGTCAATGTTGGTGGAGCAGTTTCCGGCTCAGTCTACGTCGTCCAACGCAGTGTCATCAACTTGCGCGGCAGGGAACGTGACAACGGCCGTGTCGAGGGTTTCTGGCAAGCCGAAGACGAACAAATCGTCCTGGCGGCTTCGAGTAATATTTTGATGACCCCGGTCGAGCGCCGCCGTGATCCCGAAGCCGAGGCGAGCTACTTTGTGATGGTGCCCATTGATTCGAACTGGTCATGCCAGGACATCAACGACGCTGGAGACGACCTGTTTTAGGTGGTCTCGGTCGGCGAGTTTCCGAACTCATGAGCCCATTTAGCGACGGCTGATACGGCTGCGGTCAGGGTGACTCCCCAGAGGATATCTACAATCACCAGCCCAGTCGGCCATCCTTCGATGACCGCCCAGTTGGTGAACTCCCAGGTCGCGTAAGCGAACCATCCGAGCAACGCGCCGCGAGCGGCAGCTTGCTTGACGTCGCGAGCTGGAATGGCCCCAAAAAACACAACGACTGCGATGTATTGCACGTAGAACAGGCCAGCAGCGACGGCGACGGTCTCTTGAGCCCGCAGCTCCCCAAGCTGCTCGTTATAGAACGAGGCAGCGAAGACGCCCAACCAGACCAAATCGATAATCACCATGGTAAGGCTCGCAGCGACCACTGCGCGGAGTTTGGGGAGCATAGGGGGCCACCTTTCGACCATTATCTGGCACATTGTGATTGTTTTGCATAAACACGCTTGAACGATTTTTGCGGTTATGTATATATAAATCGCACAATACGACCGGAGCACCTCGTGAAAACCCCAGAAAATAACCTAGAAACGGCTATTTCGTTCAGCGCTTCTGCCATGGTCCCTACCCGTCACGGTGACTGGGAGATGAGCACTTTTCATGACGCCCAGGGCGTCGAGCATGTGTGCCTGACGCATGGTGAAGTCCAGGACGCAGAGGCGGTGCTCTGCCGCTTTCACTCGGCTTGCATGACCGGCGAAATCTTCGGCTCAAGCCGCTGCGACTGCGGTGAGCAGCTCGAGGCGGCATTTCATCGCATCCAGCAAGCCGGGCGCGGCGTGATCGTTTATCTCGCCCAAGAAGGGCGCGGGATCGGACTGACCAACAAGCTGCGAGCCTACGACGTTCAAAACCGTGGCTACGACACGGTCGATGCAAACCGGGCGCTCGGATTGCCAGACGACTTGCGGTCGTACGACTCTGCCAACGCCATCCTCAACCTTCTCGGCGTCAAGAGCGTCCGACTGATGACCAACAACCCAGACAAGCTGCGCAGCGTGCGGGAGGCAGGTCTGCTGTCAGAACGTGAGCCTCATCTCCAGCCTGTGGGTGATCTGGCGCAGCGCTATGTGCGAACCAAACAACACCGCATGGGCCACCTCAACGAGGGAGCTAGCGACGCTCGACCCCTCTTTCTGACTGAGTTCAACTCGCTGCTAAGCGCTTCTTGACCGAGCGTGCACCGATGAGCAGTCGTCAGCGCATAGCCATTGTGGGCGCCGGCATGGCAGGTCTTAGCGCCGCCGGCGAGCTAGCCAAGCTTGGCTATGACGTGGTGGTGTTTGAGAAGTCTCGGGGGCCGGGCGGGCGGTCATGTTCAAGACGTCGCGAAGGGGGAAGTTTCGATCACGGCGCACCCTTCTTCGAAGTGCGAAGCCCTGCCTTTACGGGCGCCGTCCGCCGCTGGCATCTTCACGGTATTGTGGGACAGTGGGATGGCGACTTTGGTGTCGCTCGAGGCGACGGAATTCAGAGGGAACACCATCCGGACGAGCGCTGGGTCGGACAACCAAAAATGAGCTCGGTCGGTCGGTATCTTGCGAGCGGTCTGAACCTCCACGTGAGCACCCGCATCATCAGCCTGAGCGGCGATCCAGGCGCTTGGGTGCTGACGGATGACGCAGGGACCGAACACGGGCCTTTTGATTGGGTTGTGTTGAGCTGTCCGGGGCCGCAAGCTCGTGCGCTGCTCCCTGAGGCGTGCCCACTTGCCGATGAAGCCAGCCACATGAAGTACTCGATGACTTGGGTCGCCATGCTTGAGTTCGAGGATCAACTCGATCTCGAATGGGACGCTATTCGGTTTATCAGAGGGACGCTCGGCGCTGCGTATCGAAACTCAAGCAAACCCGAACGAGGGGCGCAAGAGCGCTGGGTTCTCCATGCAGATAGTCAGTGGAGCGCAATCCATCAGGAACGCTCTCAACATTGGGTCGGCGCTGCGCTGAGTGAATCGTTTTCATCTTGGGCTGGCGCCTCCCCGAGCTTTGTGTCGGCTCATCGTTGGCTCTACGCTCAAAGCCAGCTTCGGGGCATCCGTCTCGCCATGGCGGACAGCCAGTGGCAGCTAGGATTGTGCGGTGATGGATTAGCCGGTTCGGGGCTAGACGCCGCCTGGTCGAGTGGCGTGACCATGGCGGAAGATATCCACCTCAGTCAAAGATCGAAGTCTTCGCATCACTAGGCGCTGGAGCCTTGGGCTCGCACCAGCCCTTGCTCAGCCTTTGACGGGCCCGAGCCAGGTCAATCGAATCGCCGCAACGTGTCGGCCAGGACGGGTCAGCTGCTGTCCATACGATCCTCGATCCACAGGCTTCATAGACGATCAAACCCGCCTGGAACAGATCCTCAAACGGCCCATCGACCCAGAGGGTAGCCAGCCATTCGTAAGGTTGATTGCCGCCGCACATCGACTGTGCGAACTGACTTAACCGCTCCTGATCAACTCGCCTGGCTCGATGTGGAAGCGCAGGACATTTTCCATCAAAGCGAAGTGCGGCTGCAGAGCACGTGGACTCATACTCCTCGTGATTCATACGCCACCGACCGCCGTACCGGCCTTGAATCAGGACCTGGAACGCCTCGGAGCGCCACCAAAGGGTGACCGCAAACCCCTCACCCTTGCGCACCTCGTCCAAGGGGCGAGGAGGATGACCGCCCCCGAAGGTTGGCACGTCAAAGCGTAAACCGTGGGGCGGCGAGGAACCTGGCGCAAGCAAAACGAAGCTCGAAAATTCCTGTTGGGCGGCAGCGATGATCACCTGTGCCACTGTTCGAGCGGGGACGTCGGCGCCCACCATGATGTTCATCGCACCCTTTGACCTCGCCTTGGACGCCATCAGGCGGTCGTGCACAGCTCGAAACTTGGTCTTGAGTTGCCTGTTGGCAGCCAGGTCCAAAGTGGCGAGCCTGGATTTCTTAAATCGTAAGACGCGATAACCTCTACGCTTTGCCCAGAAACGCTTCCAGTTCAGGCGCCTGCTTTCGTTGATCGCAATGGCGTCTTTGGTGATGATCACGCTCGGGCCATCGAGCGGGCGATCAGGCCCTCGTAGCCCATCTGCAGACGCCGAACTCGAACCGCCTAGAACCCATAGGGTTAGCGTCACGATGCATGAACAGCGCACTGGTGAGCCCCCCTCATCATCGGCTGCTATCGCTCAGGCATCGCGCAGCCTCGCGTGACAAAACCGTGTTGCGGTTCCATCATCAACCTAGTTGATTCATCCTCCGGCTGCCACCATCATATGCCTCTTGCGCCATCCGATACCGAACCCAAAGCCCGTGCGCGCAGCAAGGCGTTGATCACCTCATGGCCGGTTTGGTGGGCGATTGCGGTGGTCACTTGGATGATCACCAACCACAACAGCTCGCCACCTGACCCTGCCTTGGTCGGGACCGAGACTTACGGACACAACCAAACCGGCGATTTATCGATGTATACCCGATGGACATTGATGGAATTTCTTTGGGTCATGATCACCACCAAGCCGTGGTCCAAAACCCATCAATCCAGAGGGTATCTGATCGCTTTTGCGACGCTGGTACCTTGGGCGATTTTCAGTACACTGATCAGCCTTCACGGCGGCACGATCAATGGGATCCACCTTCTAGGCCTCTACGGGCTGATCATAAGCTTGGGTGTCGCCTACTCGAGGGCTTCAAGGTTAGACGGCGTAGTCACCACAACCTCCTAGAGGCTTGCGCTGAGATCGTCTGGACCCTGCTGATGTTTGTCCGCTTCGCTCCCCTTGAATCGAGCTGGGACCCACAATTCGCTGGCGACTAAAACCCCTGCGGCGAAGACGAATTGTAGAGGCATTCGAACCCATAAAATCCATCGCTCTTTAGCCATACCATCCAAGTACACATCATTGACCAACATATGAATATTCGCAGGATACACCGCGACCAACAACGCCAACAAACCGATCCCTGCGAGCCGCCGGAATCGAGGAATAAGTAAGCCTGCGCCGCCGAGAATCTCAAAAACACCGCTGAGGTATACCAGCGCTAGTGGCGATGGCAGATAGCTTGGCACGATCCCCACAAACAGGTTCGGGTCTCTGAAATGTTCGACGCCCACTGCAATGAATGAGAGCCCAACGAGCCATCTTAGCACCGCTGCTCGTTGAGCGTTATCCATCGTGTATGCTTTGTGCGGCATGGCAATCACCCAATCGCTCGCAAGTTAGTGCAAATTCGTCAAACTGCCGAGCCGTGATGAAAGTTTCCTGACGGTTACTCAGCAAAATTCGTTCGCGGAGTGGCCGTTTTGGCCTTATTTTTTATTATTTATGATCGTTTTGTGCGTTTTTTTGTTGCAAATATCAAACAAACGACTAAACCGGTCACCAAGAGGCACGATCCATGTGCTGAAAGGACCCTTCGTTGAACTCACCAATTTTGAACCGAACTTTACTTCTTGGGCTCGCCTTCACCGGGCTGGTCATGGCGACCGGCTGCTCAGAAGAGGCAGACACTCCGGCAGACGCAGGCCCCGCGGCAACCCCCGAGACGGACGCTGGAACCGCACCTACCACCAACACCCTCGCTGACATCGCCTCTGCAGATCCTCAGTTCTCGTTGCTGCTGGCGGCTGCGGTCAAAGCGGACCTGGTCGGTGTGTTGTCGGGCGACGAACCCGTGACCGTGTTTGCGCCGACCAACGACGCCTTCGCAGCGTCCGGGCTCGACGCCGCAGCTGTCGAGGCGCTGACCGCTGAGCAGGCGCGAGGTATTCTGTCCTACCACGCCGTACCCGGAACGATCGCTTCGACTGATCTGTCCGCCGGTATCGTGACGACCGTCGCACAGCTCTCGCTGGTCGTCGGCACCGAAGGCGGCGTGACGCTCAACGGCGGAAACGCAGTCACTGGTGGCGCCAACGTGGTGACCGCCGACGTACCTGCCGACAACGGCATGGTTCACGTGATCGATCGGGTCTTGCTGCCCCCAACCGTCGCTGACCTGACTCGCTACGCAGGTTTGACCGAGCTCGGCGCAGCGGTCGCAGCAGCCGGCCTCGCCGATACCCTCTCGGGTGAGGGCCCGTTCACAGTGTTTGCCCCAACCAACGACGCCTTCCCGGACGACGTCACCGGACTCGACGTGACCCAGATCCTGACCTACCATGTGCTGTCAGGATCCGTCGCCTCGTCGGACGTGACCGCTGGTCCGGTCACCACCCTCGCCACCCAATCCTTTGGCGAAGGTGATGGCGCAACGAGCATCAACTTGAGCGCCTTGATCGACACCTCAAATGGCGTCCGCATCAACGATACGGCGAACGTCGTCATCGCCGACGTCCGGGCGACCAACGGGATCGTGCATGTCATCGATGGCGTTCTGCTCCCGCTGAACGTCGCTCAAGTCGCCGTCGTCGGAGGATTCACCCAGCTCGTGGCAGCCGTCGGTGCATCTGATCCTATCCCTGCACAGATCGCTGGCGGCGACCAAGCCGTACCGGTCCTCGATGCGCTCTCGACGCTCAGCGCTTTGACTGTCTTTGCGCCGTCGGATGACGCGTTCGGCGCAGCCTTCCCGGATGGCCTGCCGGCAGACGGTGGAGCGATTCTTGGGGTCTTAGCCGGGCACGTCCTGGCAGGCGCAGCTCCAGTATTGGCAGCGGGCATTCCTGCGGACGCAACCGCTCAGGTCCCAGCGCTGGTCGGAAACCTGACCTTTGATTCAAGCGCTACGCCCCCGACGGTCTCACTCGTCGAGGGCTCTACAGCGAACATCGTGGCGACAGACATCGGTGCAACGAATGGCGTCGTCCATGTGATTGATGCGGTGCTTGTGTCGAACCCCTAAGGGCACAGGCTTCGCAGCAAGGAGGATCGTCCCGGAAACGGGGCGATTCTTTTTTTTGCGCAGCAGCAGCCAACTCGCCGATGAGCTCCCCAGAGCACATCAGTTCAGTACCCTTTTGTTGGTGGGTACCTCTCCGGTTACGCGGCGTAGGGAAGCATCAGCCGCGACGGTGAGGGCGCCAAAATGCAGACAGAGGAGGAATGTACCGATGCACATCCCTCCTGATGATGCTCTACTCGGCAGTTAGTTCGCCGAAAGAACCGCATCGACAGCCGAAGCTGCCCAGTTGTAGAGCCGGACCTCTGTGGCGCTCTCCACTCGAAGCTCAAGATAGCCGCGAGCTGACCGCAGCATCTGAACGCCGCTTTGCTCTTCATAAGGGACGAACAGCATCATCAACTCTTGGTTGGAGATGGCCTTCACGAAGTGGCGATCATAACCCGGTCCAATCGGACCCGTGAACTGTGTGTAAGGGGCGACTCTTTGACCTTCATTGCTCACGCACTGAAGGTTCCCCACCAGGCTTTCGTCTTCGAAAAATATGTTACCAAAAGAGCCGTCCGGAAAGGCCAGTGAAGCGATCTCTGTTGGCTCATGCTCGGTGTAAACCTGAGAAGCGCTGACAAGCTCTCCTGCAGAGTTCAACACCGCATAGGCGGTGCTGTCTGGGCCACCATACTCAAAGCTACAGAGCCAATTACCGTTAGCTGACTGTGAGATGCTGTTGAGGTAACTGTAGGTGTTTGACAGCAAAACATCAGCAACGACATCCCCGGTCGGAGCCACAACCATAGCCCGAGTCTCAGAGTTGTAATTATTCCAGCGGTCTCCTCCGAGCGCACTCACCGCTTCCAGCAAGATGTTGAGATTTCCATCTGCGTTGACGCTCATCGCCGGCTCAGACCCAAGCCCTAATCCTGCCCAAGTTTGACTTGCCGTAATGGTATTAGCCGCGTTGTAGATGTCGAGCTGCAGAGCATACTCATAGGTCGGTTCTTCGCCCTGGGCTGGAGGATCGGCAGGAATCTCGGTGGCTGTGCTGTGCAGCAAGGCAAAGCCATCGCCGATAGCGGCGAGACCAAAGTATGTGCCATCGAGATCACTCGCCGCGTCATCAAATCGGGTTGAGGAGATCAAATCACCAGCGGCATCATAGCGCCGAAGGTCGGCTTGCTCGGGGACTGCAGGGATTAGTTCACCTGTTTCTGGGTCCTGGCTCTCAGCGACGCTACCTCGCTCCACAGCCATCAAAATATCGCCATTCGCAAGGGTTACCAGTGGGGTTCGCTCTCGCCAACCGTCAGCGCAATCAATACCGGCAAGGACTCTCGGAGCGACCGTGGTCGCTCCAGCAAGGTCAATAACGGTGTAATAAACGGCTGTGCTTGTGTCTTGCTGATCGACGTCCAAAGGTGCTCCGCAAAAGAGAAGCGCAAAGTTTCCGTCGTTGAGCTCTGTGACATTCAAATCACCGTCAAGTTGTACTGAATCGACAACGGTGATCTGCGAAATAAACGGACTGAAGAGTTGGCTGTACTCCGCGTGATCGATGACTTGGCCGTTGACCAAAACCTGTGCGTAATAGCTAAGATTTTCTGATGCTTGTGTGAGGTCAAGAGACAGGTACGCGCCGGGCTCTATGCGGCCTGAGGCGGCGAGCATGGCACGACCATCTCTACCGTTGCAAAGGAACGTGCTCTCATCGACTTCATCAGCGTCGAGAACGCCGTTATTCGCCGTCCCTTCACCGTCATCCAAACCGGTCTTGAACAGTTGACCACCGAAATTGCAGCCATCCACGCCATCGGTGGCGTCTGGGTTCGCCTCAACGTTCGTCACCGCAACCAGAACTTCGTAGCCATCAGCGCCATCAGCGCCACTCGTCCCGGCTGCGCCAACTTTTCCGTCGTCGCCTGTACAACCCGCAACGGTTGAAATCATGGTGGTGAAAAGAAGAGCAACAAGCGCTTGTTGGTAATTCATGAGCAGACTTCCTTTGGGTAAGGAGGCGCTCCTATCTAGAGTTCGTCTAAGAGTACAGAAGCTCATGAGGGGGGCTATCGTTTTATGGATGGATCCATCACCAATACGAACCTGGTGAGCGCTCGCCACCGACGATAACAACCATTGATATTTCGAGCTTTTTATGGGTCTTAGCGCTTGCTCTGGATCGACATCAAGCGCCGCTCTAGGTACGCGACATACACAGCATATTCGGCGTTAAGTTCAACCAAAGCGGGTACGATTTGGTCGTGAATATCTCGCTGCGGACTCATGACCCGCTCGATCCGCTGCATCACCCGATGGACATAGGTCATGCTCTTAGCTTGATCTCCGCTCGCAAGCGCTGCGCTGGCTTCGAACAGCTCGACACCCGCAGAGGCTAAGGCGACGAACTCTTCATCGGCGTCATCACAATTCCGAGCATGTTGCAGCATCGCAGCAGGATCGAGATCACTCGAAGACTGCTCACTGATCAGCGTGCGCAAACATCCAATTGCACTAAAATTCATCAACTCAGGGTCAGAAGTCAGCGCCGCATCAGCATCAGCGATCCGATCCTGAGCGATGGCAAACAAAGCGCGCGTGCTGATCGACTGAACCAATAAGAAAGGATTGCCCATTCCACGAGCCACGCGCTCGCTCTCATCCAACAGGGCGTCGACCTCTTCAAAGCGAGCGCTGCAAATGCATTCGCTCGCAATATTAGCGAGAGCTAATGCTTGCTCAATACGGTCATCAAATGCCTTCGCTCTGCGCGCAACATCTCGCCATAATCGCTCGGCATCCTCGCTTGAGCCGACCATACTCAACATCAGCGCTCGGTTGCTAGCATAGCGAATCCAAGACCTCTGTAAGCTCTCGGCCTCGGCTATCTGACACGCCTTTTCATAATAACTTGCTGCCTCTTTATAGCGTTTTGCTCGGACATGACCGACCCCATGAAAGAAATGCCAAACCATGTTTTGACTCGGGCTCATCTTGTCACGGTACTGCCCAAGAAAGGCTGCCCAGTCCTCAAGGCGGTCATCTTTTTTGAATTGGTTGTAATGCGCAAAAATATCGACCCAAAAGAGCCGCAGACGCTCTTGTGTGGAGCGCTGAGCATCAGGCAGGGCGCGCAATCGAGTGATGGCATCTTCGAGCTGTTCAGTCGTAATCTCACGACGAAGTTCAATGCATTCGATCTGACGGTACATGGCCTCGAGCCATGCTTCGTCGTCTTCAAGTGCATCAGCCCAAGGGCGCACGCGCTCCAAAGCTGTTCTTAGACGCGGCGTCGAACGCTGGACTAAAACCGCGAGCGACAAAACTAAGGCGCGTAAACCGCGGCGGTCCTCGTAACGATCAGCGACCGCCCTGAGGTTGCCGACCTCCGCAGCAAGGAGGTCAAACTGGCGTATTTCTTCTTTATTTTCACGATGAGTACGCAGCCCCGAGCAATACTCTAAAATCCAACCCGCGTGCCGATCTTGGGCGGGCTTAACGCCGGCAGCTAGCTGCTGCTGCGCGAAGATCCGCACCGTCTCATACATGCTAAACCGCAGCTCATCGGGCTGGGAGGGCAAGGGCTCACTGCGCAGTAAGGACCGGTCCTTGAGGTTAAGGATCACATCCATGACAAAAGGTGGGTTCTCCATCCCTGCCAGGTTCACCACAGCCTCAGCCCCTTCAAGGGTAAAGCTGCCCGCAAAGACCGAGCATTGAGCCAAGGTCGCTTTTTCGGCATCGCCCAACAGATTCCAAGACCACTCAACCGCGGCACGCAAGGTCTGCTGTCGATCGTGAGCTTCAGAGTTCCGGCTGCGAAGCACGTTAAACCGATGCTCGAGACGATCTAAGATTTTACGCGGCGAGAGCACTGCGACGCGCGCAGCCGCTAGCTCGATCGCCAACGGGATCCCGTCCAGGCGTTCAACGATCTCATGAACGACCAAGCGGTCCGATTCAGCCAATTCGAAATAACGCTGAGCCTGAGCAGCGGCGGCGACAAAAAGCTTTAACCCTTGCTCTGATCCCATCGGCTTCAGATCCATGACGGTTTCCACCTGAAGACCTAACCGGCGCTGTGACGTGACCACAAAGCAAACCTTCGGCGCTAAGCGCGCCCAGACGCTCAAGACGCTCCCAGCCTCCTCGACCAGATGCTCCATGCCATCAAGCACAACGACGGCTCGACCTAGGCTCGAGATCACTCGGCCTATTCGCGTGATCGCTTCGGACTGACTTTGTGCACCCGCCAATGGGGTATTGAGCGCTCGACTGGTCACACCAAGCATCGCGTCTAGATCATGGGATGCGCTCAAATCGACAAAGAAAACTCCTCCCGGCCGACCACTAACTTGCCGCTCTAGCACCTCAGCCACCAGCCGGCTTTTGCCCATGCCGCCAGGTCCTAAAACGGTAACCAACGACTCCTCACCTTCGATCCATTCCGCGAGGTGGACCATCTCATCGACTCGTCCCACGAAGCGCGACGCGTAGGTTGGGTGGTGACGTAGCGGGCGAGCCGAAGCCCAACTGGTCTCGACCGATATCTCCTCCGTCCAGGCGTCCACAGGGCGAGTCGGCTTGCTCCAGGCAAGTTCAATCTCTTGTTCTTCCAAAGGCGCTAGTGGCTGCAAGGCAGGAACCGTCGCGTGTCCCTGCTCGTGCGCGGTTGCGGCGCTCAAGCGCTGGTCTTCAACGCCGACGGCTGCGAGCTCGCGCAGCCAGCGGTGCAGCTCTGTTGAGTGCGGCTTACCGCCGACATCATCTAAGATCCGCTCAAGCTCATAAGCGAAGGCACCGCAATCTGGGTAACGATCATTCGGCTGACGACTGAGCCCGCGCTTCACGATCGAGAGCAACCCCTGAGGCCAGTCGCCCTTTGGGTCCAAATCAGGGAGACGAGCCTGAACGATGGAGCGCATAATTTCGTACTCGGATTCGCCAGCGAAAATTCGTGCGCCGGTGAGGCACTCTGCCAGAACCGTGGCTAAGGAGAATTGATCGCTTCGGCCATCGAGTACGTTGGTGAGTACTTGCTCGGGGCTCAAATACCGAAGCTTTCCTTTGATCTGTCCGGTTTGCGTGGGCTCTTCAGCGATGACCGAAGAGGCGACGCCGAAATCCAAAAGTTTGGTGCGACCGTTCGGCGTGACCATAATGTTGTGCGGGCTGATGTCTCGATGAACGATACGCAGAGGCTTACCATCCCACCCCTCAGCAGTGTGCGCGTGCTCAAGCGCATAACCCACATCAATAACCACCGAGAGCACCAGTCGAACCGGCAGAGTCCGGTTCAGTGTTCGCGCGCGCTTTTGTAAGCTGCTAAGGTCCCATCCCTTGATGTACTCCATCACGATGAATGGGTTGCCCTCGTATTCACCAAAGTCTTCAACTCGAGCGATATTGGGATGGTCGAGTTGGGCAGCAAGCTTGGCTTCCATTTCAAAGCCTGCGCGGAATTCATCATCGTCCGCACGATGGGCTAAAATACGCTTGATCACCGCTCGCCGACGAAAGCCGCGATGACCGACCTGCTCAGCAAGACAGATCTCGCCCATGCCGCCTTTGCCGAGCGTTTTGATCAACTTGTAACGACCAGCAAACAGCGACGTGTGAGAACCCATACTATGGATTGCTTCTGCGCGCTTAGAAATTGCAAGGCTCGACGAGGTCAACTGAGCGCTCTGAGCGTCTGTTGCTGCAGCGTGAAAATCTCAACATTGTGGGTTGCGTTGACCGCTTCAGTGGGTACCTAATCAAGGGTATCATATCGACGCTTACGACGGCGTAACCCACGCCGCGTGACGAGCGAAGGAAGCGGACCATGAACTCAAAACGAACCGGGGTATTGCTCACGCAGCTCGGCACACCCAAAGCAGCGACTCAAAGCGCTGTGCGCCCATTCTTACGGGAGTTTTTATCCGATCCGCGCGTCATCGACATCTCGGCCATCGCTCGAAAACTTTTGGTTAACCTGATTATCGTCCCCTTTCGCACCCCAAAATCAACCAAGATTTACGAAGAGCTTTGGGAGGTCGGCGACGGCGTATCGCCCATCATGATGCATACCGAAGCCTTGGTTGATGCGCTCAACGCTCGGCTGAGCGATGAACAGATCACCGTGCATATGGCCATGCGTTATCAAAACCCTTCGATGGCCGATGTCCTCGAGGTCATGCGCCTTGAGAATTACGACAAGATTCTGATCCTGCCGATGTTTCCTCACTACGCCTCATCGAGCAGCGGAACTGCGATCCAAAAGGCGATGGAGATCATCTCGAAGTGGTGGGTCATTCCAGAGATCGAGGTCGTGAATCAGTTCTACGAAGAAGACTTTTATCTCGACACCTTAGTGGCGCAGGCTCAGAAACACGATGTGGCGAGCTTTGATCACGTGGTCATGAGCTATCACGGGCTCCCCGATCGACACGTCGACAAGGTCTACGAAGGCTCTGAGAACCTGTGCAAAGATCACCACTGCGATGAGCTGATCGATAGCGACAACAAGTACTGCTACAAGGCCACATCCTACGCGACGTCACGGCTCTTAGCTCAAAAAATGGGCTTAAATGACGCTGACTACACCGTCGCTTTCCAGTCGCGGCTCGATGATAAATGGCTCACACCCTTTAGCGATGAGGTCATCGAACAGTTCGCTAAAGAGGGCAAAAAGAGGCTGCTGGTGTTCTCGCCCGCCTTTGTTGCGGATTGCCTCGAGACGCTGATCGAGATCGGCTCGGAGTACCAAGAGATCTTCGAAGAGCATGGCGGCGAAAAAATTCAACTCGTCGAGAGCTGCAACGCCGAGCCACAGTTTGTCGAAGGCTTGGCGGAATTTATCCAAGCGCGAAGCTAATCGCTCCCGAGCAGCCCGACTCGATGCAGCGCACGCTCTAGCTGCGACCAACGCTGCTCGGCGCTTCCCGTAAAGCCGATCGACATCCTGAGCAGCCCAGGCGAGATACCCGCCGCTTCCAGAGCGTCGTCGGTGAGCTCGCTCGACGTCGAGCTCGCCGAGCACGACATCAGCGTGTCAAAATAGCCTAGGCTAACCGCCATAAAACCAAAGCCTTCTGTATTTTGCAGATCATCCATCAGGGCTTCGGCCCGCTGACGACTCCCCGCGTTAATCGTGAGCAAGCCTCCACATCCGTATTCAGACCGACCGATGCGCTTGAACAGCTCATAGTCAGGGTGGCTAGAGAGCCCAGGATAAGTCACCTCCACGCCCGCTGCATCAAGGCGCTCGGCAAACAACTGAGCGCGGCGAGCGTGCTCGATCATTCGGATCGGCAAATGCGGCACGCGCAGACTGATCGCGTGGGCGACTTGAGGATCCATCGTCGGACCCAAGATCATTAGAGGGCCCACATGAAGATCCATCAATGAGCCGACAAAATCCGTGGTTCCACAAACAGCTCCGGCGATAAAATCGCTCGCGCCGTTCACAAACTTGGTGAGGGAATGAACCACCACGTCAGCGCCATGATCCAAGGGGGTCATCGCCAGCGGGGTGAAGGTATTGTCCACCATCAATTGAGCGCCGTGGGCATGAGCGATCTGCGCGAGCTGGGGGATATTGGTCACGCGCAAGGTGGGGTTCGAGAGCGACTCACAGTACACTACCTTGGTGCGTTCGGTGCAGGCAGCAGCGACCGCGTCCGGGTCGTTAACGTCGACAAAAGTCGTGGTAATCCCACACTTCTGAGGAAAGAACTCAGCCAACATCGCCCAGGTTCCGCCATAGAGCGTATCCGATGCAACCACGTGGTCACCCTGATTGAGTAAACCGAGCAAAGCGCTCGAGATGGCACCCAAACCGCTGCCCGTGCAGTAGCCCGCTTGGGCGCCCTCCATGGCGGCGAGCTGTCGCCCAAGGACATAAACCGTCGGGTTAAAGTGGCGACCGTAAAGATAGCAGCCTCCCTCGTCCGGACCGAGCTGCCCTTGGAAGATCTCTGGCATCGTCCCAGCTTCCATCACCGTAAAGGTCGTGGACGCCTCAATCGACATGTTAACCCCACCGTGCTCACCAAACTCATGGCGCAGCGCAGCGAGACGTTCAACGGGATCGGTGGGGGCTTGAGCGGTCTTGTGGTCGGACATGGTGACGCTCCTTATGAGCGCCCCTTGAACACAAAACGAAGGCTTGTCGAGCCGGCTTTAGCTGTTGCGTTCAAACCGAGCGCTAAATCAGCGCGGCGGTGTCGACCCTCGACGCTCTTTGAGCGTCTTCTCGATCAGCGCTATTCGATCCTCAACAGGCGCCGCGGGCAAGCGAATCAGCTCGTAGCCAAACTCCTCATAACGAACTGCAATTTGGCGACTAATCTCAAGCGCTACGGCGCGAGACTCCTGGCGAACGGCCGTCCGTTCATAGTCCAAAAGAGGCTCGCAAAAGAAGACGAACTGATAGCGCTGCCGGCGAAGCCACGCGTCCGTGTTGGGGCCAAACTCAAGCCCCGCTCGCTCCCCAAAAATCAAGTTCTCAATAAAGGAGGTGTCGCAAAATACCGTCTGCGTTGAAGTCATCGCACTGAAGACCTCGAGGTCCGCCTCAAGAATTCGTCGTTGCCATGCGACCGGATCACTTCGCATCGACTCAAGTGCGTGATCCGGCGCGCCTGTAAGCAAGGCGCTCGCTGTCTCTAGACAGGTCGAATGTCCGGCAGCCGCGAGGGCTTCGAGCAGGGTCGTCTTTCCCGAGCAAGGGCCCCCTGCGAGCACATGGACTCCACTCTTTACCGGCTCCGCGAGCGCTAAATGATCGCCAACATCAAAGGCTAGCGCAGGGGTTTTACCAGGCCGAAAAACGTTTTTTCCCTCAAAGGCTTTGGTGCCGTTTTGGTAGCTAAAATACTTGCGGCATTCGCAGGTCAAATACTCCACATCAATGGGCTGCAAGGCGCGTTTTGCATCCGGCCAATACTCAGGCTGGAGCGCGATCATCCGCTCCGCCACCTTCTGATGGCTCGTCAAACCCAAATGATCAGCGAGGCGCTCCATATAGGGTTCAGCGCCAATGCCGGTTGGAACCGGACTCGCAGGATCGATCACCTCGGGTCGAAACCAAGCGATGTCCATAACCGCCATAAAGATCGGAAAGTCATTGTCCATACCGAACATGGAGTTCACGGCTTGAGTCGCCTTGGTCACCTGGCGATCCGCTGCGCAGATCACCTCAACAAGCTGATTTTTTAGCTCATCGAAACCGCGCGTCGCCGCGTCAAAGCGGCTCAGCGTCTGCCCCCCGACCTGGATCGGTCCCACAGGGTAGGCGGTCACATTACACCAAGGCTGAATGGGCAATTCGAGCAGTCGCTCACGTAAGACTTCGGGCTGCTCGAGCAGCTCAACCGACAAGGCGTTCAAGGTCTCAGAGCGGTTGCACCAACGCGCAAAGAAAACCGCCTGGACTAAACGCGGTAGATCATCGGCTACCGGCCCGACAAAACGCATTAAAGCGCGCGTGCTGCGATCGTCTTCACGAAAAACATTTAGAAATCGACCACGCTGCAAAATAGGATCTGTCGACCAAGGCGCAGGCTCGCCAGCCTCACGTCGAAGTCGAACCGCCTCGCGAGCTTGGCAAAACTCAAAAAAAGCCGCGACAGGGTCGGCGATAAGCAGTCCATCCAATGCCTTTGCGTAAGGGTTCACGGATCGAAACTCCCGACATTTATCGCCCGTGTCAGAGTTGCCATGCGCTTAACTATTGGCATAGTTCTCATCTCAGAAGCGAAGGGTTTGCTAGCAGGCGCTTTCACTCATCGACTCATCAATCGCTTAGCGAGCCTCTTATGTCTAATCTGAACACGGCCGAACAGCTCAGACAGCGACTCGAGTTTTGACGTGTTGGATTCCTCAATAGTCGCTCAGTTAGTGCAAGGAATATCGCTCCCGTTTGAGTACCTAGCAAAGCCGGACAAGCGCCTCTTCATAGGTCATTTATTGGCCGCGCTTCCCCTCGCTTTTTGGGTCTATAAACGCAGCCATCAAAAGGGGTCTTTTTGGCGCTACATCTTTGCGCGTAAAGTGTGGCTAAGCGCCTCAGCGCAAATCGATTATTCAGTAGCCATCATCAACGGAGTCATCAAAACGCTGATGATCGGACCTTGGGTTTTCTTTGGCTTCGCGATCGCATTTGAGGTCTCTAATGGTCTGCTGAGTTCCTTTGGGCGTCCCTTCGGAACACCGTCTACGGGTTTAGCGATCGCAGCCTATACCGTGGTCATCATCGTCGTCGGTGACTTTGCATCTTACGCTCTTCATTTTGCCATGCATAAAATACCGCTATTGTGGTCATTTCACCAAACCCACCATGCAGCGACCAGCCTCAACCCAGTCACACAATATCGAATTCACCCGGTCGAGATGCTGCTCAATACCCTACGCAGCATAATCGTCTTTGGCTTGGTCACAGGCTGCTTTGATTATTGGACGCAACAACGTATCGAGCCGGTCACGTTTTTAGGCGTCAACGTGCTTCGTTTTGGCTTCTTATTGTGGGGCTCTAACCTGCGTCATTCACACGTCAAGCTACGGTTTTGGGATGGCCTAGAGCACCTCTTGATAAGCCCTTATCAACATCAAATTCACCACAGTGACCAAGAACAACATCAGACGCGGAACTTAGGCGCTATTTTTGCGCTTTGGGATCGGCTATTTGGAACACTCTTAACCTCCAAAGAGGTCGAACAAATCCAATTTGGATTAGGCGAAGACCACCCGACTAAAACCTCTCTACGCCACAACCTATGGCCGTTCGGACGACCGCAAAACTGAACAGTTAATCACCATCGCTATCGTTAAAGCCGACCGTAACCCAAACAGCAGGCGCTAAATCGACCTGAATCACGCGCTGAGTCGCTTTGAGTTCGTCCATCGCTGCGAACACCTTTTCCGGCGACCTTTGAACCGCCTCTGCCAAGGGCTCTGGGACATCGAGTAGAGCGCTACGAGCACGATCAAAAGCCTGTCGAAGGGTGGGCTCAAGCGCCGACTGACCGCAGACATCAAGAAACTGCTTGAGCCCCTCAACGTCAGTCTCATCATCGCCCCAAATCAACAATTCAAGCCCGTTGAGGTTGCTGATCAAGTCCTGCAACGAATGCCCTGAATAGCGCGACTCGACCGAGTCTGGCAGTGGGCTGCCGTTGCGTACACCGACGGGCTTGCTCAACTTTTCATAGCGCATGTTTTCAAGCGTGAACCCGATCCTATTGACCACTTCACCAAACGCCTTTTTCGCGGTTGGAAAGGCTGTGCTCTGGGGGTTTGTTCCCAGAAATTCTTGCAGATAACCGTCGGCGGTCCATGCATCTAATAAACGTTGCGCCTCGTGACGAAACCGCGTGCTCGTGGCGACCAAGTAAGCGCAGCGTTGTGTATCCGATGCAAAGGAGGTGCTCAGGTCCGCTCGATCAGCAAAAAGCAAATACTCAATCACGGGCAAACCCACCTGACTAGCGCCGAGTTGGTCAACGAGGTCTTGATTAATCGATTCCGGGTCATTCAACCGATTCAAAACTGTGCTTTCGCGCATCGGCCAAGAATCCATCTTTGGGCCTAAGCGCAAGGGCTCCTCTTTGTAGGGGCCGAAAGCGATCACCTCGGTCATTTTCCAGTGACTACGAACCTCAGCCCACGCCGCCTGAGCCCGTTCAAGTGGCTCGTCTTGGTTAGCGCATAGTGCTCGAGAGGTGTCTTCAAGGTCTTGAGCCTTGGCGACTAGGTTTTGGTACCAAGGAACGATGACCTGTTCACCCCAGGTCTGCACAAGCGCTGTACGAGCTGCGACGATGGCTTCATCCTCTGCACTAACCCGCCAACAACTGACCAGAGCGGCGACTCCTATCAACAAAGCCACCAAGACGATGCGATACCTCATAAAGACCCCACAAAATCGATTAAGTGGCGACGGTCATCGACGCTTAAGTTCTTAAATTGATCACGCGCCGAAGCCGCCTCTCCACCATGCCATAAAATGGCTTCTTCGATCCCATCAGCGCGACCATCATGAAGTAACCGCTCATGCTTATTGACCGCTTTGAGGTAACTGATCCCCCAAAGCGCTGGCGTTCTCCACTCTGACCCAGCGGCATCGAACACAGCATGTTCATCGGCTAATTCGGGTCCCATGTCATGAAGCAACAAGTCGGTGTACGGCCAAATATTTTGCTCGGTGAGTTCCTCAAGGTCCGAGACCTTCTGCGTTCGATGGTTCGGCACATGACAGCTGGCACAGCCTACCGAGTTGAACAGCCACTTACCCCGCAAAATATCGGGATCATCATAGCGTTGCCGCATGGGCACAGCGAGTAATCGCACATAATTAACCACTTTGACCAACATCTCATCGGTCACCTCAGGCTCGCCGCCATCTGGGGAGTTTAAGCAATCTGCTTGAACCGACGTGCAATCATCTTTGAGGGCGCCGCTCGTGGTAATCCCGAGGTCCCCGACAAAGGCTGAGACGGTCTGCTGGTAGGCTGTGGGGTGCTCGCCTTTCCAACCAAACCTGCCCGGCTGATGTTCCCCGGCGCGCACATTCCACACGCGATTAACGCGCCCCGAAATTCCGTCACCATTCGCGTCGTCAGGGTCGGCTAACGCCTCGAGTCGCTCGCTTGAGATGGTATCGAGCAGCCCGATGCCATAGACTGCGGGTGCCACGCGCGGCGACCACCGTACGGCGGCATCAAGTTCGCCGTAAGCCAGCTCTGTAAAGGAATAAACTGGTTTACTCAGGGTATAGGTTTCACCGTCCGGATAAACGCCGGCTAGCTCTTCATAGCGTAAGCGAGGGCGCCCTTCAGTCGGCACACCAGGTAAGCTATTATTCTGCAATTGGTGTCCGTATATCGGGTCCGGAACCGGTCCTCCGACGTCGCTCGACCCTGAGCGACTAAACCGAATAAGGAGGCTCACAAAATCCTCGTCGGGCTCAAGAGCTGGGCTTCCACGGCCATCCTTTGGATGACAAGCCGAGCACGACCGAGCGTTAAATAAAGGTCCAAGTCCGTCGCGCGCCGAGGTGCTCGAGGGCGCCTCCACCCAGGGCTGATTAAAGAACGCATTCCCGGTAAAGAAGAAGTCGAGTTCATGCGCATCCGTTATGTTGCTTACCGGCCGGATGTAGGCGTTAACCCCCAACAACAAGGTGTTGGTCGTTTCACCTCCAGGCAACCATTCGCCAGATTCAACTTCAGCGCGCTCTTTACCGTCGCCAAAACAGCAGATCAGGAGTGCCAGCGCGCCCAGCACACCAACACTCCTGATCCATTTTTTTACTGGGTGATTAGACACTCTTTCCACCCGTGTTTTGACTGTTACTCGGGCTGAGGGATGGTCAACTCAAGCAGCTGAAAGATTTCT
>Ga0315321_10001142_pt1 | contig 20331 bp, 17 predicted proteins | sample M180m21515metaG_FD_203464 | JGI IMG/M metagenome (GOLD analysis project Ga0315321, IMG submission 203464) | Ammonia-oxidizing marine archaeal communities from Monterey Bay, California, United States - M1 80m 21515 | ecosystem: Environmental > Aquatic > Marine > Intertidal zone | place: USA...
ATCCTTGTTCCGGGGGTGTCGAGCTTGTGGGTGGGGGTGGATTACTTGGCCGATACCTTGCGAACTCTACGCCAACATTTCTCCAACTTGTCGATCGAGGCACAACCCCTCAAGACATCTGAATACGAGAGGTTGATCGAGGAAGGATTGCACGCGGTCATGGTCTATCAGGAAACCTACGAGAGGGATAGCTATGCGGTTCACCACATCAAGGGAAAGAAGAGGAATTTCGAGTGGAGGTTGGAGACGCCCGACCGGCTCGGGCAGGCGGGCGTGAACAAGATCGGTTTGGGGTGTCTGTTCGGGTTGACTCAAGATTGGCGGACGGATGCGTATTTTGCCGGTTTGCACTTGGATTACATGGAGAAGAAATACTGGAAGACGACCTATTCCATGTCTTTTCCGCGCATCAGGCCGTTCGAGGGAGAGACCATGCCGATGGCGGATCTCTCGGATCGCGACCTTGTTCAGCTTCTTTGTGCGTTCCGGATTTTCAAGGAGGAACTTGAATTAACCCTGTCGACAAGGGAGAGCCCGACTTTGCGCGAGAACTTGCTTCCTCTCGGGGTCACCACGATGAGCGCCGGTTCGAAGACGAACCCCGGAGGCTATGCGGGCGAAGAGGATTCGCTCGAGCAATTCTCGACCTCGGATGAGCGTTCGGCGGCCGAAGTTCGGGCTATGCTTAAGCAAAAGGGATACGATCCGGTCTGGAAGGATTGGGATCCGTCCTACGATCTCGTTCGTTCGCCTGCTTCCGAAGTCATGGAGTTATTTGCCGGGAAACGGGGGGAGGACCTTTCTTTGGCCGGGTAGGCATTTGATTTTGTTTTCGATGGATTTTTCAGCTGAAGAGATTGAGCAGTACCAGCGTCATTTGTCCTTGCCTGACTTTGGCCCGGAGGCTCAAGGGAAACTCAAGGGGGCTGCCGTGTTGGTGGTGGGGGCAGGCGGCTTGGGTTGTCCGGCTTTGCAGTATTTGGCGGCGGCAGGCGTCGGTAAAATCGGAATCGTGGATGACGACCGAGTGGACGCTTCCAATTTGCAGAGGCAGGTACTTTATACGCACGATGACATCGGGCAACCGAAGGCAGAGGTGGCCGCTCGCCGATTGACCAAGCTCAACCCCTATGTCGAGATCGTTCCTCTCGTGGCTCGCTTGACCCGGGAAAATGCAAAGGGGGTGCTCGACGGGTACGAGATCGTGATCGACGGGACGGATTCTTTCAATTCCCGTTACTTGATCAACGACGCCTGCGTTCTTTTCGACAAGATCCTCATCTACGGTGCGATTCATCAATTCGAGGGCCAGGTGAGCGTCTTTAATTTGGGCGACGGTCCGACTTATCGCTGTCTTTTTCCCGAACCTCCCCCTGCCGGGTCGGTACCGAACTGCGCGGAGATAGGAGTGGTCGGCGTTCTTCCGGGGATAATCGGATGCATGCAGGCACTTGAGACGATCAAGGTGATTAGCGGAACGGGAGACTCGCTGAGCGGAAAATTACTTCTTTACGATGCCTTGAGCAATACGACCAGGACACTCGGGTTGTCTCCGGACCCGAAAAGCCGGGAGATATCCGAATTGCCCGAGGAAGCTTCGTTTTGCAAGGCGAATGTAGCTCAACCCGATTCCGCAATCACGGAGATCGAGCCAGTTGAACTTGTCAGGATGATGAAGGAAAACCCGGATCTTCTCTTACTCGATGTCCGGGAGGATTGGGAGCGGGAACTTTCCCGGATCGATCCGTCGAGCCATTGCCCCGTCGGTCATTTCTCCCAACCCGCAGGGCCTTCTTTGCCTACGGAATTTCAACCGGGCCGAGAAGTTGCCGTCTACTGCAAGGCCGGAGTCCGAAGCATGATGGCTTGTCAGTCTCTGGAGGCCATGGGGTACCAAAAGCTATACAATCTGAACGGGGGAATGATGCGATGGACCGAGGATATCGGTGTTCCTCCCCCTGTGGACTAGGAACCAATGCCCCGTATACTTGTAATAGGAGGTTCCGACAGCTCGGGAGGAGCGGGTGTATTTGCGGACGTGAAAACGTGTCATGATCTTGGTTGTGAGGTCTCCGTTGCGGTAACCGCAGTTACCGCTCAAAACTCCCGTAAGCATTACCATTCGCACGTACTGCCCAAGCATACTTTGCAGAGTCAGTTGTTCGCTCTCGGGGACTTCGGAATCAATGCCGTGAAGATTGGGATGTTGCCCAACCTCGAGTCTATCGAGGTGGTTCGCGATTTCCTTATCGATCATTCCTTCGGGCACGTGGTTTTGGATCCTGTTTTTTCCAGTTCTTCGGGAGGAAGCCTTTCGACGGAAGAAGGAATTGCGTCTTTGGACAATTGTCTTTTCCCTTGCGTCGGGTTGATTACGCCCAATCTTTTTGAAGCTACCCGCTTGGTCGAGCAAGCGGGTGTGCAGGCCGAAAGTCAGGAAGAATTGGCTGCGGCTTGCCTTAACCTTGGAGCTAATGCGGTTCTGCTCAAGGGCGGTCATTATTCGGGCGAGCAGTGTACGGACTTGCTGGTTACGGACGAAGAGCAGACTTATTCTTTTTCCCGCAAGCGCATCCCAGGCGGATCGAAGGTCAGGGGCACGGGTTGCCGATTGGCTTCTGCCATTGCTTGTTTTCAGGCAAGGGGTAGCGAGTTAAATGAAGCGGTCGGACAGGCTTGCGAATACTTGGCCGGATATATTTCCGGGCGGGTGGATCAGGGTTAGCGCCCGAGGGCCTTGCGGATCAGTTCCTCGGTGGTCGATCCTTTGCCAAGGGCATCCGCTGCCTTGCGGATGGCTTGGTCGGCATCGGTCGCCTTGTAGCCAAGGGTAAGCAGGGCAGAGAGAGCGTCCTGATAGGGACCGAGATCGTTGATCGCTTCGGGGCTGGTTTCCGTCATTCCGGGGGAAGTAGCAGGGATAGTGTCTAGGGTTGTTCCCTTGGGCAAGACCTTATCCTTGAGCTCGACCACGATTCTCTCGGCGGTTTTTTTGCCGAGGCCCTGAGCCTTGGAGAGCATTCCGACGTCACCGCTGGCAATGGATGTCTTCAAGGTGGGAAGGGAAAGGGAGCCGAGCAGGTTGAGCGCGATCTTGGGACCGATACCTGATACCTTGTCCACGATCATGCGGAAGAAATCTCGAGATTCGCGGTCCGCGAAGCCATAAAGGGTCTGGGCGTCCTCTCGGTAAACCGCTTGGGTGAAGAGTTTGATCTCCTTCCCAAGGGCGGGTAATTTTTCCGAGGTGGTCAGTGGGATGTGTACCTCGTAGCCGATTCCTCCGACTTGAATGATCGCGAGGTTAAGTTGGCACTCGATCAAGTCTCCCTCGATAAAGGCAATCATGGTAAAATCTTTCTAGTCATGCTTGTAGCCCGAGAACATCCTGCATCGAATACAGACCGGGTTCCTGATTGACTGCCCACTTGGCGGCCTTGAGGGCGCCTGCAGCGAAGATTATCCGGTCAGTGGCGCGGTGAGTGAGTTCGATTCGTTCGCCGATGCCCGCGAACATGACGGTGTGTTCGCCCACGACGTCCCCGCCACGCAGGGCGTGGGATCCGATTTCGTCATCCTTTCTTTCACCGACCATGCCCGATCGGCCGTGCGATACGTCGTCTTCGCCAAGCTTTCTCGAATCCTTGAGGATTTCGAGCAGGCGGTCGGCAGTGCCGCTGGGTGAATCTTTTTTCAAGCGATGGTGCATCTCGATGACTTCGGGATCGAAACCGGAGTGTGCATCGAGAACCCGGGAAGCTTGTTGAGTAAGGTAAAAGAGCAGGTTGACTCCGGTTGAGAAATTGCCCGCCCATACCATGGGGATCCGTGACGTTGTTTTTTCGATGGCTTCTCGGTCATCCGCCTCGTGTCCGGTGGTGCCGATAACCATGGGTTTTCCGTGATCGGCGGCTAATTCGGCGAGTGGGCGCGTGGCGTCACGGAGGGAGAAGTCGATCACCAAGTCGCAACCTTTGATCAAATCGGCTGGATCGTCCCCGAGGTCGACCGGGTGGGTGATCTCGCACCCGTGTTCACCCGCAATCGAGCAAATGGCTTGGCCCATTCTGCCTTTGGCTCCACTGAGTAGGATTTTCAATGACATGTCGAAGGGTGTTAGAGACTAAGGGATTCGGCGATCTTTCCCAGGAGTTCCGAGTTTTGGGCGGATGGGGGGGTGAGGGGCAAGCGGACCTGAGCCGAGGAAATGAGCCCCTTCGATTGCATGATCGTCTTGACCGGGACGGGGTTCGGTTCGCAAAAGAGGTCGTTGAAGAGCTGGTAGTGCTCGAGATGGATACTTCGGGCTTGTTCATAGTCGCCTTCCAAGGCCAGTCGGACCAACCGGCCGACCACGGAGGGAACGAGGTTCGATGCAACGCTGATCACGCCCTTTGCCCCGCAAGCCATAAAGGGCAGGGTGAGCCCATCGTCACCCGACAAGATCACGAAGTCATCCCCGAGGGCACAAACAGTCTCCGAGACCTTGGATGATCGTCCTCCCGCTTCCTTGAGGGCGCACACATGGGGATACTTCTCGAACAAGCGGGCAACCGTGGAGGTTGAGATTTCGATCCCGCATCGTGAGGGAATGGAATAAAGGATGATCGGCTTTTCCGTTCGCTCGGCCAAAGATCCGAAGTGAGCTAGCAGTCCTTCCTGGCTAGGCTTGTTGTAATAGGGGGCGACGAGGAGGAATCCGTCCGCTCCCGCCTTGTCGGCTTCCTCGGTCAGGTGGATGGCTTCCCTGGTCGAATTTGCTCCGGTGCCCGCGATGACGGGAATCTTTCCGTCCACCTGGGTAACGGTTTCCCTGATTACCTGAAGGTGTTCCTGCTTGGAAAGGGTAGGGGATTCCCCGGTCGTGCCGCAGGGCACGACTCCGGAAATGCCCGCATCCAGTTGTCTGGCCACAAGGCTTTCCAGGTCCGCATAGGAGACGGCCCTGTCTTTCATGGGTGTGATAAGAGCAGTGTGAGCTCCGTGAAGTAGTTTCTTGTCCATTTTCGATAAATATGTGAGAAAAGGAATTCCCGCGTTTATTTCTCTTGTCCTTTCTCGACAGGAAATTTTGAGTGGTCAACTTTTTAATGGTGGAAACACAAAGGATTCGTAATTTTTGTATCATCGCTCATGTCGATCATGGCAAGACAACCTTGTCCGATCGACTGCTTGAGCGTACCAGTACCGTGATGGCCCGAGAGATGAAGGAACAGCTTCTCGACTCGATGGATCTGGAGCGGGAACGGGGTATCACGATCAAGTGTCACCCGGTTTCCATGAATTATACCGCTGTGGACGGAACGGAATACCTCTTTAATCTCATCGACACTCCCGGTCATGTTGATTTTTCCTACGAAGTTTCCAGAAGCCTGGCGGCTTGCGAGGGAGCTTTGCTTTTGGTTGATGCATCACAAGGGGTAGAGGCACAGACCTTGGCCAATGCTCAATTGGCTGACTCGCAAGGGCTCGAAATCATACCCGTTATCAATAAGGTCGATTTGCCGAGTGCCGACGTCGATCGCGTTTCGCAGCAAATCGAAGACATTCTGGCCATTCCTGCCGAGGAAGCGATTCTTGCGAGCGGCAAATCGGGTATTGGGATCGACGAAATCCTCGAGGCGGTCGTCCATCGTTTGCCAGCACCAAGATGGGCGGAGCATCCTAATCCCAGAGCGCTTGTTTTCGATAATCAATTCGATGCCTTCAAGGGAGTGATTTGCTACGTCAGGGTTTTTTCAGGGGAATTCAAAAAGAATGGAAATCTCATGCTTATGAGTGATTCCAGAAAGACCCAGATCAAGGAATTGGGTAAGTTTTGCCCGCAACCCGTTCCCCTTGATTCCCTGAAGGAAGGAGAGGTCGGTTATGTGGTGACTGGAATTAGGGATGTGTCCGAAATCAAGATCGGGGATACTTTGACTCTTTCGGATTCGGCGGCCGAGGAGATGCTTCCCGGATACAAGGAGGTTCGACCAATGGTGTTTAGCGGTCTGTACCCGATAGATACTTCGGATTACGAAAAACTTAAAAAGAGCGTGGGCAAGCTCCGGCTCAACGACGCGGCTTTTACGTTTCAGTCCGAGACATCCGTGGCGCTGGGCTTTGGTTTCCGTTGTGGCTTTCTTGGCCTCTTGCACATGGAGATCGTTCAGGAGCGTCTCCGTAGGGAATATGATATCGATTTGATTTCAACTTACCCGAGCGTCGTATACCGGGTGCATTTGACCGCAGGGGGGGTTATTGAGATCGACAATCCCCTTGAATTGCCTGACGTTACCGAGGTTCTGAAAATCGATGAGCCGACCATTTTGGCCAGGATTCATGCCCCCAACGCATCGATCGGAGACCTGCTTGCCCTCGTGACCGAAAAAAGAGGAACTTGCAGCGATACGGAAACCATTGACGATACCCGCGTGATGATGACTTGCCATCTCCCTCTCAATGAGATTCTGGTCGACTTCAACGACCGTCTAAAGAGCGTAACCCATGGATACGGTTCGATGGATTACGATATGGACGAGTATGTTGAGTCTTCGCTCGTCCGCATGGAAATCCTCGTCAATGCCGAGCCGGTGGATGCTTTTTCCACTATCGTGCATAGTGACAAGGCGGAGACGCGGGGTAGGGCGCTTTGCTCCAAGCTCAAGGACATTCTTCCCCGTCAACTGTTCAAGATAGCCTTGCAGGCGGCCGTGGGAGGCAAGGTCATTGCCCGGGAAACCATCAGCGCCATGAGGAAGGACGTCACGGCCAAGTGCTATGGTGGCGACATAAGCAGAAAAAGAAAATTGCTTGAAAAGCAAAAGGAAGGCAAAAAGCGAATGAAGCAGATCGGGAACGTCAACATTCCGCAAGAAGCCTTCGTGCAGATTCTCAAGAGTTCGACTTAAACTTAATCAATTTTACATGACATCCGAAAAAAAAGCCACTAGGTCTCAAAAAAAAGGAGCCAAAGAGATTCTTCGCCTTGGGCTCAAGGCCCTGTCTTACCGGCGCGATCTTCTTCCGCAGGATGAAGTGGACGCATTGAGCTCGACTACGACCGCTCTGCAGGAAAGCTTGTCCGTGAAATCCGTGACCGCCGGAGAACTGGAAGACAAGGCCAAGGCGGTCGACGTGGCTTTGCAGAAGTCGGGCGGTCTTTACTACCACAAGAAGGGGTGGGTCGAAAACATCGAGATGTTGTTGGTTGCCGCCATTGTTGTCATAGGGATCAGGAGTTTTTTCCTTCAACCTTTCATCATACCCACGAATTCCATGTATCCTTCCTTTTACGGTATGCAGCCACATGTCTATGAAGCTGATGACGAGCCCAACTTTGCCCAACGGGCGGTCGACAAGGTTTTGCTGGGGGCATCTCATTACAGGTTGGAAGCGCAAAGCTCGGGTGATTTGTACCTTCTTGAGCATCGTCAGGTAACCAGTACGTTTCCAGACGGTAGGTTTTTCTTCATCCCGACGGTGGTGAATGAATACGTTTTTGAAATCGGTGGAAAGGAGCATCTGCTTCAGGTTCCCGTCGAATTTGATTTAAACCAATTGTTGGTGGATAAATTTGCCGTACCCCTTGAAGTTCGGGGATATACGGGAAGCAGATTGAAGCTCTCTGATCGCACTTTCAAGAAGGGAAAGGTCGTATTGGCATTCGACATTCTTTTGGGAGATGCCTTGTTCGTCGATCGGTTCACTTATAACTTTATCAATCCGAAGGCAGGAGACCCGGCTGTCTTCCGAACCGGAACGATCGATCAGTTCAATCGTGAGTTGGGAACGTTTTCACAAAATCCAGACATGAATCGGACAGGAGAGGACAAATACTATATCAAGCGTCTGGTCGGAGAACCCGGAGACGAACTCAAAATAAACGTTCCTCGAAACTTTACCAGTGACATCTCCTATACGACTAACGATACCTACAAGTGGATTGCTTCCGATCAAAGCAACAGACGAATGCTGCATCCGGGCATACTGTCAAGGAACGGAAAGCCTATCGAGGGCAAAGAGGCTTTTGACGGAAATCGGCGATTTGTCGAGGATTTGCAAAAAAGTCCACCAAAACCGGGAGCAAACGATCCTACGTTGCTTACTCACGATGGATACCCGGGATATCGAGCGGGAGATCTTCTGTCGGATGGAAAAACTTTGACAATTCCAACCAAGAATTCCCCTGGGAACCCGACTGGCCAAAATGCTTACTTCGCTATGGGGGACAATTCCACCAACAGCTCGGATGGTCGAACTTGGGGTTTCGTACCCGAAAAAGCAATTGTCGGGCGAGCTTTACTCATTTATTATCCCTTTACCAAGCGCTGGGGTTTTGCGAACTGACCTCATAATATTCTTGTGTATAGTCGGTTAGGATACTCAGGTTTGGATTCCAGTACCGCCAAGACTTCGCACAATATGCATTATGTCTAATTAAGGTTTTTCTGGCTCAGGCATGAAATCAAAACATTCCCTTCCCTCGTGGATTTCGCAAAGAACTGCAGGAAGTCTTCTTCACCTGTCTTCCCTTCCCGGTGCGTATGGCATTGGCAATCTCGGGAGTGATGCCCGCTCTTTCGTGGACTTTTTGGCAAGATCGGGTATTCGCTTCTGGCAAACTTGCCCGGTCGGGCCGACCGGCTACGGGGATTCCCCTTACCAAGTTTTTTCATCCTTTGCCGGAAACCCTTACTTCATCGATTGGGATCCCTTGATCAGAATCGGATTGATCCACGAGGAAGAATTGTCCGCTCTGCAGGAACTTTCTTCCCATGAGGTCGATTACGGACGCCTTTATCAGGAATTCTTCCCTTGCGCCAGGCTTGCGTTTTCGCGTTTTTCCGAATGCAAGGACGACCTTGAGGCTCTCTACGGCAACATGGAGAGCTTTTCGCAAGAGAACGCTTCCTGGCTGACGTCCTATGCCTGTTTTCAGGTTCTCAAACAACGCGAGGAAGGAAAACCTTGGTGGAAATGGTCTGAGTCTTCGAAAAATGCGGATTCCATTCTTCTTGCGGAAATAAGTGATGATCCGGACTTCGCCTTTCACGTCTTTCTCCAGTATCTCTTTTGGGGACAATGGAAGAGCTTACGGGATTATGCCAACGGGAAAAACGTTTCCCTTCTGGGGGATCTTCCCATTTATGCGGCCCCCGACTCTTCCGAGGTCTGGCAAAGGCCCGATCTTTTTCAAGTTGATCCGGACTCCGCTTTTTCTCACGTGGCGGGCGTGCCGCCCGATTATTTCAATGAAAACGGTCAGTATTGGGGAAACCCTCTTTACGATTGGGAGCGCCACGAAGCCGAGGATTACTCCTGGTGGATGGATCGGTTGGCCCTGCAACTCAAGCTTTTCGACGTGGTGAGAATCGATCATTTTCGTGGTTTTCACGATTATTGGAGTATTTCCACGAAAACGGATGATGCCCGTTTGGGTACTTGGTGTGATGGCCCGGGCATGAAGTTCTGGGAGATCGCCCGCAAAAGATTTCCCGCCCTTCCCTTCCTTGCCGAGGATCTCGGATTGATCAGCGAGGAAGTACGCGATTTGCGCAGAAAGGCCGGGTTGCCGGGGATGGCCGTCCTGCAGTTCGCTTTCGATGGGGACGAGGAAAATCTTTATCTTCCTCATAATTTGGAAAAAGACCTCGTGCTGTACACGGGAACCCATGACAACGATACTACGACCGGTTGGTATGAGTCGGCGGGCGAAGAAGTAAAGGGGAACTTTCGTACTTATTTGAACGTCAGCGGTTCGTCGCCCTCTTGGGATATGCTAAGGCTGGCCTACCGTTCGGTTGCCCCGCTGGTTGTCGTGCCCGTGCAGGATTTGCTTGGCTTGGGCTCAGTGGCCCGGTTGAACGAGCCCGGTTTCGCAATGGGTAACTGGAAATGGAGATTGACGAGGGAGCAACTGGACTTGCTTGGGCGGGAAAGCGCTTCTTATCTTGCCGAGCAAGCGAAAATTACGGGCAGGCTCGCAATATCCGAGGAAATGGGCTAGCCTGAAATCTTTCAATATGAAAAAAGATGTGGAGACTAAGGCAACGACCCGCGAAAAAAAGCCGGGCATCAGGAATCTTTTGCCTTATTTCGGCCTTCTCCGTCCTCATTGGTTACCCTTCCTTGGGGCCCTTTTTTGTGGTGTCGTGTACGGGGTGGCGAGCGGGTTCGGACTGCCCACCATGATCGATCAGGTCTTCCCGAAAATCTTTCCTGCCCAGGTTGGTACGGATCCTCCCCTCTCTTTCTGGCAGCTTTTTCTCTATGTTTCCGTGTTTCCAGGTGTCTTCTTGATCCGTGGGTTGAGCGGTTACTTCAATACTTACCTGATCAATTTTTGCGGGATACGCGTGCTGGAGCAAATCAGGATCCAGGTTTTCGGGAAACTTCAGAGGCTGCCCATTGCGTTTTTCAATAGGAACAAAGAGGGAGACTTGTTGAGCCGGGTGACCAACGACACCGGGCAGTTGCAAGCTGCAATCATTACCATCAGCAATGATTTGATTCGTCAGCCCGTTACTTTTCTCGGGGCCATATCCGCCCTGGTGTGCATGGCCTTGCAGCGCGAAGGGATGGCTTTTGTCCTGCTTTGCCTTGTGGTCATCCCGATTTGCGTATTTCCCATCCGCCGGGTAGGGGAAATTCTCATGAAAAAAGCCTTGGGGATGCAAGAGCGGGCGGGTGGTATGACCGCGGTGCTGAGCGAAAACCTTTCCGCTCCCCGTGAAATCCGGGCCTTCAACTTGGAGGATCGTGAGAACAAGAGATTTCAGGAGTCTTCGGGGAAGTTTTTCGAGGCCAGAATGAAGGTCATCAAGTATGCGAACATGCTTACGCCGATTATCGAGATCATTACGGCTACGGGAATCGCGGTGGCCATCTTTCAAGCCTCGCGCAAGTCCATTCATCTTGATGCCGTGATTCCAGTGATTGTTGCCCTTTACCTTTCCTATGAACCGATCAAAAAATTAGGGGGGATTCAGAACAAGTACAAGCAGGCCTTGGCTTCCCTTCTGCGGCTCGAGGAGGTTCTCGATGCGGAGGAATCCATACGTGACCCCGAGCATCCCGTTGAGCTCTCAAAAGTCAGGGGTGAACTGCGCTTCGAGAACCTATCCTTTTCCTACCCGAACGAGGAGGAGGGATCCGAAGATTCCCCCCCTGCCCTGAGCAATGTCAACCTGACCATTCCTTCGGGTGAAGTCGTCGCCTTGGTCGGGCCGAGTGGAGCGGGAAAGACTACCTTGGCCGGTATGCTTTCCCGTTTTAACGATCCTACCGATGGGGCCATTCTGCTCGACGGACTTGACTTGCGTAGCCTTTCCCTCTCTGATCTGAGGGATGCCGTTGCCTTGGTTCCCCAAAAACCTTTTCTTTTCGATGCAACGGTCCGGGAAAACATAGAGATGGGCAAATCGCCCTACACGGGTTCTACCGTTGAGGATGTAGCCAAGGCTTCTCATTCATCCGGCTTTATCGATGATTTTCCCGATCGCTTTGACCAGCGACTTGGGGAAAACGGAAACCGTTTGTCCGGCGGGCAGTTGCAGCGGCTTGCCTTGGCCAGGGCTTTCTACAAAAATTCTCCTTTGCTCGTCTTGGACGAAGCCACTTCTGCCCTCGACACCGAAAACGAGGAAAGGATTCATGAAGCCATGGCCGAGTTATCCAAAGGCAAGACTACTTTGCTGATCGCTCACCGTTTCAGCTCGATTCGCCTTGCCACCCGTATCATCGTCATGGACAAGGGGGGAATCGTGGCGGATGGCCCGCACGATGAGGTTTATGGAAAGTGCGAGCTCTATCGAAATCTCTATGACAGGCAGCAGGACTCGGGTTCTTAGTTTTCTTTCTTTCCCGAGAAAAGCCAAAGGAGCTGCAGACCGTCACTTGGTGGTCCCTCGGGAAATTGTTCTGTCGGCCTTAGTCTCATCGGCAAGGCTGCCCGGATGAAGGCGAGGGAATTTGCGCAAAACCAGCTGACTCCGGTAATCTCGAGCCAAACGGGATGAATGGAGCCCAAGGTCAGCCAACCGGTCAGGCAACTCATTCCGAGCGAAAAGAAGGGCCCTCCCGATATGATGAGAATCTTTGAGAAAAGACCAAGGCCTTCGTCGGAATAAGAAGTATTGCCGCAGGACGACTTGCGCAATGAGAATTCGATTCGGGCCCGCTTGCCTTGATAGAGGGGGGCGTCAGGTTTGCCCACGGTTAGCCTGACTCTGTCTCCAGTTAGAATGAAGGCGGTCCAGAAATGACCAAGTTCGTGGATCAGGGTGGCAAAGGGGCGAAGGATGTAAAGGCCGATCCAAGCCAACAAAACCCAAGGCAACCCTTCCATGCTCAAGTAGTCGATGGATGAGGCGAGAGTCATTGCTAGGCAGTTTTTGGATTGAACTTGATCGAAGCGATGCGTTGCGCAAGGTTGTCGATTCCTTGATTGATAAAGTATGTTTCGTTCCCTTATGCAAGCCTTCTCGGGCAAACCCAAGCTCGAGGTTCGCGTACCTCATGCGAGAGGATTGCCTATGACCGATCACATCAAATACGGTGAAGAAGCCGAATCCATGCAGTGGATTGGCGTAGACTTAGATGGTACGTTGGCTCAAGCCGGCCCTTGGCAGGGGTTCGAGCATATTGGGAAACCAATTCCCAACATGATGAAACGGGTCAAGATTTGGTTGGAGCTCGGATACCGTGTGAAAATCGTCACGGCCCGGGCTCAGGACCCCGATCAGGCCATTCCGCCCATTCGGAAATGGCTTAAGAAGCACGGTTTGCCTGAACTCGAGATTACCAATGCCAAGGACATGGATATGATCGAGTTATGGGATGACCGTTGTGTTCAGGTGGTTCCCAATACGGGTAATCCCGTCGGACCCAATCCCGAACCTTATCGCACCTAGCCCCTGGTTTTTCCAGAGAAATTCCTTAGTGCAATTAACTTGCAAAAGAGGCTGTCTTTACCATGATTCAGGCTTTCTTATGAAAGCAGCAGGATGGAGAACTTTTGACCGCATGGGGATGACCCTATCGATGGCGTGTGCCATTCATTGCTTGGCGATGCCCGTCCTTCTGCCTTTGATCCCTTTGCTTGCCGGATCTTTTCTCGTGGGAGAGACGACCGAGTCGGTTGTTCTTTCCATTACGTTACTGATTGCAGGCCCTACCCTCTTCCGTGGCTACTTGAAGCATCGGAAGTTCAGGGTGCCTGCTATCTTCCTTCTCGGGTTGCTCTTTTTGGCCCTCCGACCGGACGCTTTTCATCATGATCACATTCATGAGGGGGAGGCTTTGCATTTCGTGTTTGCCGCCTTGGCCGGTTTTTCATTGGCCATCGGACATTGGATCAACTTGAAACTTTGCAAAAGCTGCCCTTCCTGCAAGGACGGCGATACCAGTTGTCATTCCGATTAATCCCCTGAATGGAAGGGAACGGGTTTGACCCTTGGGGCTTTCCCCCCTTTGTTTGTCGCTTATGAGAATTGCTTGCTTTTCATTATTGCTAATCCTGCTTCCCTCCCTTGGAGCCAAACCCAACATTGTTTTTTTCTTTATCGACGACATGGGTTGGACGGATCTTGGCTACATGGGCTCGAAATACTATGAGAGCCCGCACATCGACAAGTTGGCCAAAGACGGGATGGTCTTCATGAATGCTTATGCGGCGGCACCCAATTGCGCTCCGAGTCGGGCATGCCTAATGTCCGGGCAGTATTCTCCCAGGCATGGGGTTTATACCGTGGCAAATTCAGAACGAGGTTCCTCCAAGCACCGAAAGCTGATTCCGACCGAGAACACGGTTCATCTGGCGGAAAAGTTCGTTACCATGGGCGAGGCTCTTCAGGTTGGCGGGTATGTCACCGCTACCATGGGAAAATGGCACCTGGGGGATGACCCGACAACCCAAGGCTTTGATGTCAACATAGCGGGGAAAGTATGGGGGAGCCCGAGTGGCGGGGGCTATCACAGTCCCTACAAGTATCCCAACCTCGAGCAAAAGGAAAAGGGCGAGTACCTAACGGACCGTTTGGGTGAGGAAGCTTGCAAGTTCATCGAGAAGAACCAGGACAAGCCTTTCTTTCTCTATTTAACTCATTATGCCGTACATACACCGATTCAGGCCAAGCCCGAACTCAAGAAGAAGTATCAGACCAAGAAACCGACCGAGCATCACAAGAATCCCGCCTATGCGGCCATGATCGAGAGCACCGACGACAGCGTGGGTGCGGTTCTTGGTAAACTGGATGAATTGGGGTTGTCCGAAAATACGATCGTTCTCTTCTTTTCCGATAATGGTGGTCATGGAGGTGTCACCTCGAATGCCCCACTGCGCGGGTCCAAGGGCATGCTTTACGAGGGAGGGATCCGCGAACCAATGATCGTGAGATGGCCCGGAGTGACCAAGCCTGGCTCGGTTTGCCGTGAGAACATCATCGGGGTCGACTTCTACCCGACCCTGCTTGAGGTAACGAAAACCAATGCCCCTGAGGATTACCTACTTGACGGAGTTAGTCTGGTCCCCTTGCTGAAAAATTCAGACGCTAAATTGAAAAGGAAGGCAATTTATTGGCATTTTCCTGCCTATTTGCAGGGGTACACCGCTCGACACGGACATTTTCGAACCACTCCGGCTGGGGCTATCCGAATGGGAGATTGGAAACTGATTGAGTTCTTCGAGGATGATACCTTGGAGCTATACAACACCGGAAAAGATCTTTCGGAAACCAAGAACTTGGCCAAGAAGATGCCCGGCAAGGTCAAGGAATTGCATGAGGCTATGCTGGCCTGGCGAAAAAAAGTGAAAGCCCCCGTGCCAACCAAGCTTAATCCCGGGTACGATCCGGTGGCTGCCAAGTCATCTTCGAAAACCAAAGGGAAAAGGAAGTAGGCAGGTGAATTGGTGGGGAAAGGTAATCGGTACCGGGGTCGGCATGCTGGGCGGTCCCATCGGGGCCTTGGCGGGAGCTGCTCTTGGCCATCTCTATGACGATGATGACCCCACTCCCCAAAACGAGCAGAAAGCCCGTATTCTTTACCTTGCCTATTTTTTTTCCTGTGCAGCGAAAGTAGCCAAGGCAGACGGTGGAATTTCAGCCAGCGAGATCAAGGCAACCGAATCCATCATGGAACGGATGGGGCTCAATGACAAAAGCCGTGACTTTGCCAAGAACGTCTTTCGTAAGGCCAAGACCAGTCGAAGGTCGATCGATGAAGACCTGAAAGAAGTCGCTCGCCTGATCGGTTACGAGCCTACGGTCGCACAGTCTTTTCTGGGGGGGTTGTATGAGATTGTGCGTTCGAACGGGAAGAAGCTTAACGAGATGCAGGTTCGCTATCTTTTGCGCGGGGAGGAACGGCTCAAGCTGAGACCGGGGACGGTTCAGGCTTGGATTCGAGGTGGTTATGCCCCGCCCCAGCAGGATACGAACATGGATATGCTATCCCTCGACGAGTCCTATGATGCGATCGGCTTGCCCAAGACTGCAAGCGACAAGGAGGTCAAGGTGTCTTACCGGGCCAGGGCATCGGATTTTCACCCCGATAAGCTCAAGAGCAAAAACCTCCCCGCCGAATTCATTGCCTTCGCCAACGATCAGTTGGCCCGTATCAATCAGGCTCACGAGATAATCCGCAAGGCCCGAGGTCTGAAGTAATCCAATTTCTTTCATGAAAGAAAAAAAGTTTTATCGATGCCTCTTCATTCGTTGTGTTCTTTTTTTCGGGTTGAATTCACCCGCCTTGGCTGATGGCAATGCAACGGGTGTAAGCGCAAAAGCCCCTTCTGTTTCGTTTTACGCCGGCATTGGGGAAGGTGCCTTCGGAGAAGATCCACATGCCGTTCATGGAACTCAAACCTCGGATGGAGGCTATGTCGTTGGAGGGAAAAGCCTTGATGCAGGTGGAGCTTGGGATGGCTTTCTGTTCAAGGTGGTCCCCTCGGGATTTTCCGGTTACCTAAACCTGCAGGAGCCTGGCGAGGGCAATCAATCCTACGTATGGTCTGCGACCTTTGGAACTAGTTCAAAGAAGGATGGGGTGAACAACTTGGCTTCGGTCGGAGACTCCGTTTTCGCCGGAGGCTTCATCAGCGTGGCAGATGGAAGCCAGGATTCCATTCTGGTGAAATATTCCTCCTCGCACGGAAGCAAGATATGGGAATATGTCCTGCCCGAGATAACAAGCGGTCTTTCCTCGGCTTACGAAGTGATAAGCTCCACCCCAGACGGAGGCTTGATCACGGGCGGTCTGTTCGATTCAGCCAAGGATGGCTTGGAAGGCTTCAAGTCCTACGGCAATCCGACATCCGGCAAGGCCTTCGTAGCCCATTATTCCCCCAGTCAGGTTTCTTCCTCCGTTGCCCCCTCGTCCCCTTCTTGGCGGAAGGATTTCAATGCATCTCTCACTGTCAAGGGTGTCCGTCCGATCGGGAGTACCGGTGATTTTATCCTCCTCACCTCTCTTGCGGAAAGCCCCCATCTTCCTAGCCTCAAGAGACTTGACTCGCAGGGGAATCTGCTTTGGGAAAAGACTTATCCCACTCGAGCCGAGCCAACGGACGTCTGCGTGCTCGCCAGCGATGGCACGTTAATCGGGTTTGCCTTTTGTGGACATGGAGGGAAAAGCTCAGGTATTCTGGACTCCTATCTTACCGTCGTCGACTTGAACGGAACGGTCCGTTGGACGCGTGAATTTGGAGACCCCGCCGGGGGCGTCGGTAAGTTCGCTGGGCTTTCCTCGGGCAACGCCAAGCTAATCTATGACGAGAGCTGGGGGATTCAATCTACTGCGGATGGGGGCATGTTGGTGGCCACGGGCACGGGCATCGAGGGATGCGAACCTTGGCAGGGTTCGGATTCCAATCAGACGAGGATTGCCATTCTTCAGGAATGCGTTGCCGACCCGAGAACCGACTGGCGGGGTATGATCACCAAATACGACGCCAATGGCACCCAGGTTTGGCAAAGGGTTGATTCCTTCATGCCTCCAGAGGGGGGCAATGCATCTTCTTCGGCCTGCGAATATGTCCTGCTGCTAGCCGACGGCAAGATTCTCTCGGTTAACGACGAAGCCTTTGGGGTGGGTTTGCTGGTTTTGGAGGCCGAAGCCAATTCAACTTTCGCAGGCGACCTTCTTGACTCGTCGACTACCAATGCTGGTAACGGTTGGAGAAGCTCGAGCTGGATGGGCTATTTCCTCTCCTTTTCCACTGGTTGGAAGTACCACTCGACCCTTGGTTGGATTTATTCCGTTCCCACTTCCCTCGAATCGATTTGGTTCTACGACCAAACCCTCGGTTGGTGCTGGACGAGCGAGACGGTTTATCCGTTTCTTTGGCACCATTCGGTTTCAGGTTGGCTTTATTACCTCAAGAACTCCTCGCCTCGCTCCTTCTACGACTACTCGGACAACGCCTGGAAGAAGCTCTAGCCCTGTCTTGCTTTAGCCTTTGTCATGACCGACAATCAGACCGTCCCGCATGGGGAGGCAATGGTCGCAACGCTTGGCCAGATCAGTGTTGTGAGTGACGAGCAAGATTGCAATTTCCTGCTCTTGGGCAAATTGCATGAGGAGTTCGAAAACGTTTTCCGAGTTGGTGCTGTCCAGGTTTCCCGTAGGCTCGTCGGCTAGGAGAAGAGAGGGGGAGTTGGCAAGAGCCCGGGCAATGGCGACCCGTTGTTGCTCGCCTCCCGATAACTTGTTGGCAAAGCGTTTCGTCTTTTTTTCCAAACCAAGCCGGTTCAAAAGGTCGTCCGCTTGATCGAGGGCTTGACGCTCCCCTACCCCGCTTTTGCGAAGTGGCAAGGCAACGTTTTCACGGGCCGTGAGTTCCTTGATCAGGAAATGAAACTGGAAGACAAACCCGATGGACTCGTTGCGCAAGGCTGTTCTTTCTTGATTGGAAGCCTTGGCCATGGGATGGCCTTTGAGGTAGATCTCGCCGGATTCGGGTCGGTCAAGTAAGCCGAGAAGGTAAAGAAGAGTGCTTTTCCCGCATCCGGATTGGCCGACGATGGCAGTAACCTCTCCAGTCTGAGCTTCAAAGGATACGCCCCGCAGGGCGTGGACCGGAGATTCCGCTTCCATGAAGGAATGCTTGAGCTTTTCTGCTCGGATGAGAGGGGGGCGGTATTCTTGACTTTCTTCGCTCACAGGCTTTCTCTAATTATTTTGGCAGGCTCGATCTTGGCTGCCCGACGGGCAGGAATCCAACTGGCGACACCCACGAATACAGTCGCGATTGCAATGGCCCAAAGATAGTGCGATAGCTCCCAGTTAACCACGAAGCTGTCGGTAGAAAAGATTCCACGAATTCTCAGAGGAATCTTGGAAATTCCATAAGTCGTAAGGAATCCGGTCACACATCCGAGGATGATGCCGCCCAGTAGTACGATTCCGCCTTGCCAAAGAAAGACTGCAGAAACGTCGCGCGGGGTGAACCCGATCGAACGGAGGATTGCGATATCTCGGTTTTTCTCGATTACCATAATGGCAAATACGTTGAACATACCCAGACCGGAAAGGAGCAGGATACTTGAGACAGTGATGGCGGAGGAGAGCCGAAGAGCCTTGAAAACTTCGAGCCAAACCTTTTCCCGTTCTTGCCAGCCAACTACACGGTGGCCAAGGGTCTCTTGCATTTGGGCAGCTAACTCCATCGCTTTGTCCGGGTCTTGAATGGAAACCTGAAAGACCGAACCTCCGAATGGCTTTCCGACAAAGGAACGGGCGGTGGACAAATCGAGGTAGATGCGGTTTTTGTCAATTTGACTGACCCCCGTCTCGAAAACCCCGGCAACCCGAAGCTGATGGTTTTCGGTTCCTCCGATGAGAGTAACGCGGTCGCCTTGGGACAGCCGAAGGCGGTCGGCGACCCGGCTGCCAAGAAGCACCCCCGAACGATCCGCATCCAAACTGTCTATGCTGCCTTGGATGAGTTGGTTTTGCAGTTCAGAGACCATGATGTGATCCTTGACTCGAAGTCCATGAATTTGAACGGCGTGCTTGCGTGAGCCAGAGTCGAGGATGGCTGTTCCTTCAATGATTTCGGATATTCCGGAAACTTCGGGGAATTCCCGTAACGCAGCACGCACGAGTTGAGGATACTCGATCCCTTCGACATACCGAGCGTTTTCACGTGAACGGAAGACGAAGCTCTCGCTCCCGTTTTGCGAAACTTTGCTTACCGTACCTTCCATGTCCTGAAACCGGTCGGATACTCGAATTGCTCCATTCGTCCCTAAAATTGTACGGATGAAAAACACCTCGAACCCCGAAGTTTGCGCTTGGGTCACGACAAAGAAGGCAATGCCGAAGACGATTCCCAGCAAACTCATCGACATTGCCCGCTTGCGGGCGAAGACAAATCGGATAGCAAGTTGTAGAGCTATGAAACTCAAGGCTGAATTGGGTTGGTTACTTGACTGGAGAGTTCGCAAGTGAAACTTTTACGTTTTGACCGGCACGAAAGAGATGAGGAGTTCGGGTAATCACGCGCTCGCCTTTTTTCAAGCCTTTCAATATCTCGACCTCCGTGAGGTTTCTTGCTCCGGTTTGAACTTCGCGGATTTCAATCAAGCCGTCCTTTTCCAGAAACACTGAGTTGCCGACCAAAGCTTTCCTAGGAATGATGAGGGCTTGTTTGCGTACTCTTTTGATGATTTCAGCCCGCCCTGCTCCTCCAGTTGGCAGTTTCCTTTCCGAATCAAGTTTAAGGTACAATTTCCTGCGTCCGGTTTTGGGGTCAACGAGAGAGGAAAGGCGATCGACTTTGGCCTCGAATACTTGGTGTCCAAAGGAAAACAGACTGACCCCTGCAGGTAACCCTTCCCTCATTCCGGCATAATCCTCTTCGTTGAGAGAAACTTCGATTAACCGGGAGTGCGAATTGATCCGTCCGAGGGCTTGTCCGGGAAAGACAATGTCACCGGGAGCAACCGATGAGGATACAAATTCCCCATTGATGGGACTCTTTACCATCGTTCTTTGTAATTCTGCTTCGAGGTTTTCCAAAGTTGTTTGGAGCCGGTTTCCTTCCTCGTTGATTTCGAGTTTCTCCTGTTGCAGTTGGGCACGCAGTCTTTGAACGAGGTTTTGTTTTTTGTCCAAGTCGAGGGAGGAAATTTTTCTTTCCCTGGCCAGTATCACGAGGTCCTTAAGTTGCTTTTCCTCCAACTCCAACTGGATGGCGGTAGGTTGCGTGGCATTTCTTCTCTCGTTGTAGTTCTTTTTGGAGAGGAGAGTTTGGTTATGTTGACGCTTCAGGTCATTGTGGTCCAGTTGGACGAGGGTCTCGTTCCTCTCGACGCTAACCAGTTTACCGAAAGGAAGTAAGGCTAC